>ENA-UOUL01000941-UOUL01000941.1-bioreactor-metagenome-genome-assembly--contig:-NODE-941-length-45631-cov-13.794156_pt1 | contig 45631 bp, 41 predicted proteins | sample MGYA00249838_ERZ747220 | MGnify/ENA primary metagenome ERZ747220 (study PRJEB28778, sample SAMN05720191) | bioreactor metagenome | isolation source: Anaerobic biogas reactor | place: USA:Washington... | reverse complement strand
GTTTTCGCGAACAGCGAAAACATTCCGCAGCCATCCTCCGAATCGAAAAAGGTCCGCAGACCTTTTTCGACAGTCTGCAGGGAACCCCCGCGAAAGCGGGGGTTCCCTGCACTGGGCGGCGTGGTATACTCTACACCTGAGCAAGGAGGGGAAATGGCCAGTTTTGTGGACCGGGCGGTCATCCGCCTGAAGGCGGGGGACGGCGGGAACGGCTCTGTGTCCTTCCACCGGGAGAAGTTTGTGCCAAACGGCGGCCCCGACGGCGGGGACGGCGGCCGGGGCGGCGATATCGTGCTGGTGGCCGACCACAACCTGCATACCCTGATGGACTTCCGCTACCAGACCAAGTACCAGGCGGAGAACGGCGCCGCCGGCTCCAGCGCGAAGCGCTCCGGCAAGGCGGGGGAGGACAGGGTCATCCGCGTGCCCGTGGGCACTGTAGTCAAGGAAAAGGAATCCGGGCGCGTGGCCGCGGACATGTTTAAAGACGGCGAGCGGCGCGTCCTGCTGCATGGCGGCCGGGGCGGGCACGGCAACGCGCGCTTCGCCACCGCGACCCGCCAGGCGCCCAGCTTCGCCAAGCCCGGCGTCAAGACCCAGTGGCACGAGTTCGTCCTGGAGCTGCGCACCATCGCCGACGTCGGCCTGGTGGGCTTCCCTAACGCGGGCAAGAGCAGCCTGCTGGCGCGCATCACGGCCGCCCGCCCTAAAATCGCCGACTACCCCTTCACCACCCTGACCCCCAACCTGGGCGTCGCCTGGCACAAGGGCAAGGGCTTCGCCGTCGCCGACATCCCCGGCCTCATCGAGCGTGCCAGCGAGGGCGCGGGCCTGGGCTTTTCCTTCCTGCGCCACGTGGAGCGCACCCGGCTGCTATTGCACGTGGTGGACGCCTCCGGCCAGGAGGGCCGCGACCCAGCGGCGGACTTCCGCACTGTCAACGAGGAGCTGCGTCGCTACGGCGGCCTGGACGGGCGGCCCCAGCTGGTCGTCGCCAACAAGATGGACCTGCCCGAGAGCCGGGGCCACCTGGACGGCCTTGTCCGGGCGGCGGAAGGCCGGCCGGTCTTCCCCGTTTCCGCGGCCACCGGCGAGGGCGTCCCGGAGCTGCTGGACGCGGTCGTGGCGGCGCTGGACACACTGCCCGAAATCCAGCCCATCCAGGAGGAGCTCTGGGCGCCGCAGGAGCGGCTGACCGGCTGGGAGGCGCGAAAGGAAAAGGACGGCCTCTACGAGGTTTCCGGCATGTCGATGGACAGCCTGCTGGACGCCGTCAACTTTGACGACTACGAAAGCCTCAACTGGTTCCACCGGACGCTCAAGGCCTCCGGGGTCATCGACCGCCTGCGTGAGCTGGGCGCCCGGGAGGGCGACACCGTGCGGCTCGGTGAGATGGAGTTTGACTTCATCGAGTGAGGCAGATACGGGGAGGAACGCGGAGACCTCTTCCGGGGGAAAGGTTTCCGGGCCTACCCAAAATTATTCAATTGCGGAATTCTGCGATGCAACCCATTCAATGCAGGTGAACCGTGGAAGAGATACTGACGCTGGTCAAGCCCTCCCTGGCGTACGAGGGGCAGATTCTGGAATACCGCCGCAAAAGCCGGGAAGCGGACGGCGGGAGCATCAACGGGGTGGGGGGCCTGGACGACCTGAGCGTGCCGGAGTGGCTGGATTTGCTGGAGCGGAAATCACGGATTGAAACCTGCCCTCCCGGGCTGGTGCCGGACAGCAGTTTCCTCTGCGTGCGCGGGCGGGACGGCATCCTGGTCGGGATGATCAACATCCGCCATTCGCTCAACGACTTTTTATTGCAGTTCGGCGGGCACGTCGGCTACTCCATCCACCCGGCCCACCGGGGGAAGGGATACGGCAAGGAGCAGTTCCGCCTGGGCGTCCTGGAGTGCCGCCGGCTGGGCATCAGCCCGCTGCTGGTGACCTGCGGGACGTGGAACGCGGCGTCCCGCGCGGTCATCCTGTCCCAGGGCGGGGTGCTGGAGGATATCCGCACGAAACCCGACGGGCAGTCCTTCGAGCGCTACTGGATTTTAACCTGACGCCGGTGCGGCCCTGCCGCCGGAAAGGAACACCATGGAACTGACCGGAAAACAGCGCGCTTTCCTGCGCTCCCTGGCCAACCCCCTGGACACCACGCTGTACGTGGGCAAGGACGGCATCACCGCCAACACCCTGAAGGAGGCATACGACCTGCTGCAGGCGCGGGAGCTCGTCAAGTGCGCCGTGCAGCAAAACGCGCCGCTGGGTGCGCGCGAAGCCTGCGAAGAACTGTGCGCCAAAACCGGCGCCAGCCCGGTGCAGGTCATCGGGCGGCGCTTCACGGTTTTCCGTCGCAACGACAAGGAGCCCAAAATCCAACTGCCCTGAGGGAGCCGCCGTTCCAAGGCCGCGCCACGTCAATCCCCTGATCCCGGCATTATTCTTTTATTCGCCTGATTTATTCAACAGCTGAAGGCTTTTGAGGGGTCCGGGGAATTTTTTCTCCAGAAAAAATCCTCGGCTTTTCCCCGTCCCTTCCCGCACTACTTCGATATCTGGTCCAGGCTCATCCCGAAACCCGGCACGAACTCCCGGAGGAAATCCTGCACTTCCGGCAGGTCCACGGCGTGTAGGGTGGCCAGGATGCTTTCCCGCGCCTCCAGGAACTCGTTGTTGCCGGCCTTGGTTTCCTCCAGGCACTTGATATAGCCGCAGATGCGGTCGGCCGCCTTGACCAGGCGCCATTCCGCGGTGTCCTGCCGCGGGGCGATGAGCGGCTCGTAGGTTTCCTGCAGGTCCTCCGGCAGCATCTGCTTGAGCCGCTGGATGGCGATGCGCTCGATTTTGTGGTACTCCGCCTTGATTTGCGGGTTGTTGTGCTTGACGGGCGTGGGCAGGTCGCCGGTGATGACCTCGGAGATGTCGTGGAACAGCGCCAGCGCCATCACGTGCTCGGCGTTGTAGTCCTTCCCGTGGCGCGCGTTGCCCAATACGGCGAGGGCGTGGGCGATCATCGCGGCCTGCATGGCGTGCTCCATGTCGTTTTCGGGGATGAGGTTGCGCATCAGGCCCCAGCGCCTGATGAGCTTCATCCTGGACAGGTAGGCGAAAAAGTGGTAGGCCATCAGGTTTCCCCTTCTTTCGTGAGGTCGAGGAAGGCGCATTCGCGGCCCAGCGCGGGCAGGAAGCGCCCGATAAAGTCCTTCGTGGCTATTTCCACCGACTGCGTGTTCACGCAGGGATGGAACCACAGCGACTCATGGGCCAGCAGCGTGCCGTCCATCGCCAGGCGCACCTGTTTTTCCCCGTCGAACAGCAGCCCCAGGGGGCTGACCGCGCCGGCGCTCACACCCAGCAGGCGGGATAGCGCCTCCTCCGGCGCGAAGCTGAGCCGGGACACGCCCAGCAGTTTGCTGACCACGGCGGTGCGGAAAGGCTGAAGGGGCGAGAGCAGCATCAGGAAGAACGCCGTCTGCTGGCGGTTGCACAGGAAGGCGTTGCGCGGCACGGTCGTGCGGCCGGCGTCCAGCCCGGGGGTCGACAGGCAGTCGTCAATCGTCCACTTGGGCTCATGCTCGAAAAGCCGGTACGCGATGCCCTGCTCCTGAAGAAAGCGCAGCACCTGCTCATTCCTTTCCATCTTCGTCCTTCCTGCGCCGCAGGGTTCCCTCAAACCCCAGCGCGCCGGGCCGGTAATAGACGGCGTCCTCGAAGCCGTCAGGCATATAGTTCTGCCGGACCCAGTGCCCGGGGAAGTCGTGCGGGTAGAGGTAGCCCTTGCCGTTGCCCAGGCGGGCCGCGCCCTGGTAGTGGGTGTCCCGGAGGGACAGGGGCACCTCGCCCAGCTGGCCCATCTCGGCGTCCTGCTGGGCCCTGGCCATCGCCAGGTAGACGCTGTTGGACTTGGGCGCCATGCACAGGTACACGATGGCCTGGGAGATGCTCAGCCGCGCCTCCGGCAGCCCCACGAACTCCAGCGCCTGCGCCGCGGCGACGGCCTGGACCATGGCCTGGGGGTCGGCCAGCCCCACGTCCTCGCTGGCGTGTGCGATAAGCCGCCTGACGATGAGCCGCGGGTCGCATCCGGCGTACAGCAACCGGGAGGCCCACAGCAGCGCCGCGTCAGGGTCCGAGCCGCGCAGGCTCTTGCAGAAGGCGGACAGCATATCGTAATACAGCGTCTCGTCCACCCGCATGACGGGTTTCTGGATGCTGTCCTCGGCAATCTGCAGATTAATCAGGATACCGCCCTTCTCCGTGGGCGTGGTCAGGGCGGCCAGCTCCAGGGCGTTGAGGGCGGTGCGCACGTCGCCGGAGGCGACCCGCACCCAGTGGGCGAGCGCCTCATCGGACACTGAGACGCGCAACGCGCCCAGCCCGCGCTCCGGGTCGCTGACCGCCTGCTCCAGCGCCGCGCGCACGTCCCGGTCAGACAGCCGGAAGAACTGGAACACCCGGCAGCGGCTCACGATGGCCGGGGTCATGGCGACCATCGGGTTCTCGGTCGTGGAGCCGATGAAGCGGATGGTGCCCTCCTCGATGGCCGGCAGGATGGAGTCCGACTGCGCCTTGCTCCAGCGGTGGCACTCGTCCAGCAGCAGATAGGTGTGCTGGCCGTACATCTTTCGCCGCTCCGAGGCGCTCTTGATGACCTCGCGCACCTCGGCCACGCCGGAGGTGACGGCGTTGAGCCGCTCGAAGTGCCCCTTTGTGGTCTGCGAGACCACAAAGGCCAGGGTAGTCTTGCCGGAGCCGGGCGGGCCGTAAAAGATGCTGCTGGTCAGCTGGTCCGCCTCGATGGCGCGGCGCAGCAGGCGGCCTTTGCCCACCAGGTGCTCCTGCCCCAGGAATTCCGACAGGTTGCGCGGGCGCATCCGGTCGGCCAGGGGCCGGCTTTTGGGCGGGGAAAAATCAAACAGGCTCATCCGTCTCCTCTGTTCTCAGCAGTAAGGTCTTCCCGTCCCGCGCCAGGCTCCAGGCGCGCGGCAGGCTGCCCGCGGCGCATTCCAGGTGCAGCAGGGCGATGCCGCTGTCCACGCTGTCGGGCTTGTTTCCTGAAAAGCTCAGCGTGCTGCCGGAAAAGCCCAGGCGCCAGGGCTGCCGGTTCATCGCCGAGGGGGCGGAGCGCATCGCCTCCGCCGCCTTGTACGCCCAGTGGGGCCATTTTGCGGGGTCGTCCGCGCAGAAAGCGGCCAGCGGCTTGCGCTTCCGCCCGCGCGCGCCCTCCGGGTCCTTCGGCACGCCGAAGGGGATGACGGCGGCGATTTCCTCGCCCTCCTTCACCAGGCCGCGCGCGAGGTCCCGCCGGTAGTTGCCCGTCATGAAGCAGCCGGACAGCCCCATGGCCGCCATCTCCAGCGCCAGCGCCTCCCCGGACATGCCGGCGCACAGCCGGCCCCATTTCAGCCCCGGTTTCACAAGGATGGCGGCGAAGGCCTGCAGGCCCTCGAAACGGGGGAACAGCGGCACGGAAACGACCAGCTCCCGGGCGCCCCGGGGCGAGAGCGCCAGGCGCACCCCCGGCAGCGCGGCGCGCCCGGCGGCGTATTCCAGCGCGGAATACTGCGATAAATCCGCCGGCGCGGAAAAGGCGCGGCAGCTGAAGCGCCGCGGCAGGGCGTCCAGCCAGCGCTTCAGCTGGGGCCGCTGGTAAAAGCCTTCAAAGGGCGGCGCCGCCGCCCGGCCCGCGCCCTTGTCAGCCAATGCGGGCCTTGCCGCCCATATAGGGGCGCAGCGCTTCGGGCACCCGCACGGTTCCGTCCGCGTCGAGGTTGTTTTCCAGGAAGGCGATGAGCATCCGCGGCGGGGCGACGACGGTGTTGTTGAGGGTGTGGGGGAAGAAGCGCCTGCCGTCCGCGTCCTTGGCGCGGATTTGCAGCCGCCGCGCCTGGGCGTCGCCGAGGTTGGAGCAGCTGCCCACTTCGAAGTATTTCTGCTGCCGGGGGGACCAGGCCTCCACGTCGCAGCTGATGACCTTCAGGTCCGCCAGGTCGCCGGTGCAGCAGGCCAGGGTGCGCACGGGGATGTCCAGCGTCCGGAAGAAGTCCACGGTGTTCTGCCACATCTTCCGGTACCATTCCATGCTGTCCTCCGGACGGCACACCACCACCATCTCCTGCTTTTCAAACTGGTGGATGCGGTACACGCCGCGCTCCTCGATGCCGTGGGCGCCGACCTCCTTGCGGAAGCAGGGGGAATAGCTGGTCAGCGCCTGGGGCAGTTCCTCCCCGGTCAGGATGGTGTCAATGAACTTGCCGATCATGGAATGCTCGCTGGTGCCGATGAGGTAGAGGTCCTCCCCCTCGATCTTGTACATCATGTTTTCCATCTCGGCGAAGCTCATCACCCCGGTGACGACCTCGCTCCTGATCATGAAGGGCGGGATATAGTAGGTGAACCCCCGGTCGATCATGAAGTCCCGCGCGTATGAGAGCACGGCGGAGTGAAGCCGCGCGACGTCGCCCTTCAGGTAATAAAACCCGCTGCCGCTGGTCTTGCGCGCGCTGTCCAGGTCGATGCCGCCCAGCCGTTCCATGATGTCCACGTGGTAGGGCACCTCGAAGGGCGGCACCGCCGGGTCGCCGAAGCGCTCCATCTCCACGTTGTCCGCGTCGCTGCGCCCCAGCGGGACGGATTCGTCCACCATCTGGGGAATCTGCAGCATCACTTGGCGGATGTCCTCCGCGTACGCCGCCTCCTTTTGCTCCAGGTCCAGAAGTTCCCGGGCGATGTCGGCGACCTCGGCCTTTTTGGCCTCGGCCTCCTCCTTCTTCCCCTGGGCCAGCAGGCCGCCGATCTGCTTGGAGAGGGCGTTGCGCTGCGCGCGCAGCGCGCCGGCCTGGTGGATGGCCTCGCGGTTCTTCCGGTCCAGTTCCAGCGCCTCGTCCACCAGGGGCAGGCGGTGCTCCTGGAACTTCCTCCGGATGTTCTCCCTGACCTTGTCCGGCTCGTTCCGGACCAGCGCGATGTCGATCATGGCACGGCTCCTTTCTGATTCAAAAAGCCCTTCCGCTCCAATGGGACGGAAGGGCCCGCGTTGCCACCCAAATTGCCGCCTGCGCGGCCGCTCTTGCCGCTGTAAGGGGCGAACCCCGCCGCTCCTCGCGGCACGCTCCCGGGCGGAAAGCCCCCCGCGCAGCCGCCTTTCACCGTCCGGCGGCTCTCTTCATGCGCCAAAGGGCAAGTTTCCCGTTCCACGCGTCAGGCGCAGTATACCACGCGGGCTGCGGGGCCCGCAAGCGCTCAGGCGCCCTCGGGCAGCCCGGCCTCCCCGCCCGGCGTGTCCGCCGGGGGCCCGAAGGTGGGCAGCGGGGCGTTGAAGTCCTCCGGCGTCCATTGGTAGCCGGGCTCCTCCGTGGCGAAGGGGGTCTGGGCCACGTCGAAGAAGCGCTTCATCATGTAGCCCTCCCGGCCTTCCACCCAGACCTTCAGCCAGTACTCCCCCCAATTTACCAGCACCACCTGGGTGCCGTTGGGGTACAGCCCCAGGGAATCGGAGCCGGTGGAGGCGCGCGCGCGCAGGTGGGCGCCCTGCCCGCCCTGGTTCTGGATGGTCAGCACCTGGCCGTCGGGCCGCGGGATGTCCGGGGAAGGCACGCTGTCGGCGTACAGCGGCTGCGGGGCGACGCCCCAGGCCATCATGAACCCGGTGCGGCCGTCCTCCGTCAAGACGTGGACGAACTCTTCGAGCACCGCCAGCACGCGCACCGGCTTGCCGTTGCGCACAATGGCCAGCGTGGCGGACTTGAAGGAAGGCGCCTCGCGCAGGTTCAGCCCGGTCGCCTGGGTGTTCTGCACGGTGACTTCCGGCAGCGCGACGGGCTGGGGGAGGCCCGCTTCCAGCCGGAGGTGCTCCTCGCGGACGTAGCCGGACTGCCCCGCAACGCGCACCCGGACCCACCCCTTTTCGGCGGGCGACAGGACCTGTACCCAGACGCCGGGGGAATACTTGCCCAGCACCGTGCCGCGGGGGCCGGCCGACCTGCGCAGGGGGACGCGCGCCGACCCGTCCTCGGACACCAGCATGCCCCGGCCCATGCCTTCCTCCGGCGGGAGGGGCTGCAGGCCTTTCGCCCGCACGTAGCCTTTTACGGGCTCGCCCGCCTCGTTGAAGGCCTGAATCTCCGCCCAGCCGTCCTTTTGCCCGAGCAGCAGGAAGGCCTCCCCGGCGCCCAGCACCCGCAGGGGCTTTTTGTCGTCGTCGGCGCTGGCGTACATCGGCAGCGCCTGGTGGGGGTGCCGCCAGGCCTGCGCGGCCGCCGGCTCCGCCGGGGCGGAAAGCGGGGAGGCGGCCAGCGCCATCAGGCAGAGCGTAAAGAGCGTGAAACGACGCAGGATTTTCTTCATTCTTTTCCTTTCGCGCCCTCGGCGCGGCCGGGTTTACTGGGGCTGGGCGACGGGCTTGCCCAGTTCCTGGGTGGCCCGGTCCTCCCGGAACTGGTTGGTGTAGAGCCGGTAGTAGGCGCCGCGCCGGGCCAGCAGCTCCTCGTGCCGGCCTTCCTCCGTGACGTTCCCGTCCTCGATGAGCAGGATGCGGTCGGCCTTGCGGATGGTGGACAGGCGGTGGGCGATGATGAAGCTGGTCCGGCCCTGCAGGGTCTTCTCGATCGCGTGCTGGATGGCCATCTCCGTTTCCGTGTCCACAGAGGAGGTCGCCTCGTCCAGCACGAAGATGCGCGGGTCGTGCAGGATGGCGCGGGCGAAGGAGACCAGCTGCTTTTCCCCGGTGGACAGGCGGCCGCCGCCCTCGCCCACGGGGGTGTCGTAGCCCTTGTCCATCTTCATGATGAAGCCGTCCGCGTTGACTAGCCTGGCGGCCGCGACGGCCTCCTCCCGGGTGGCGTCCGGCCGGGCGTAGCGGATGTTCTCCAGCACCGTGCCGGAGAAGAGGTGGGGCTCCTGTAGCACGTAGCCGATGCTGCTCTGCAGCCACAGCTGGCTGCGCTCCCGGTAGTCCCTCCCGTCGATGAGGACGCGCCCGGCGGTGGGCTCGTAAAAGCGGCAGATGAGGTTGACCAGGGTGGACTTCCCGGCTCCCGTCGGGCCCACGATGGCGACGGTCTGACCGGCGGGCACGTGCAGATTGAAGTCCTTGAGCACCTCCTCGCCTTCCTTGTAGGTGAAGCCGACGTTCTCGAAGCGGACGTCGCCCTGGATGTCCTCCCAGTTCTCCCTTTTGGGGTGGAAGTTGTCCCCGTAGCGCTCCACGACCTCCGGGGAGTCCTGGATGTCCGGCTCCGTTTCCAGCAGCCCCACGACCCGCTCGGCCGCGGCCTGGATGCGCTGCATCTCGCTGAAAGTGGCGGCGATGTCCCGGATGGGGTTGAAGAACTGCACGGAATAGCTGACGAAGGCGGTCACCGTGCCCAGGGACAGGGCCCCGGAGAGCACACGGCTGGCCCCGCTGCCCAGCACATAGGCGGTGGCCAGGGAGGAGATGGAGATGACCAGCGGCAGGAAGAGGCTGGAGAGGGTGGCGGAGCGGATGGCGGCCTTTTTCATGGAGCCGGTCAGCTCGCTGAACTCCTCGAAGTTGCGCTCTTCCCTCACCAGGGACTTGGTGGTCTTGGCGCCCATGACGCCCTCGTTGAAGGAGGCGATGACGCGGGAGTTGATTTTGCGCACCTCGCGCTGCGCCTTGAGGATGCGGCGCTGGAAGTAGACGGAGACCAGCGCCAGGACGGGCAGGATGGCCAGCACGCCCAGGGCCAGCTGCCAGGAGAGCAGCAGCATGGACACCGTGCAGGACACCAGGAAGAACGACGCCCAGATGAGGTCGACCAGCCCCCAGCCGAAAGCCTCCGACAGGTTGCTCGTGTCGCTGGTCAGCCGGCTCATCAGGTAGCCCACCGGCATCCGGTCGTAGTAGGAGAAGGGCAGCTCCTGCAGCTTGCGGAAGCCCTTCTGCCGCATGTCGTAGGCTACGCGGAACTCCACCCGGCCGGCCAGCAGGATGAAGAAGAAGATGGCGGTAATCTGAACGGCGATAATCAGCAGGTAGGTCAGCGCGAAGGGCCACATCGCGCCGGCGGGCAGCCCGGGGGTTACGTAATGGTCGATCGCGTGGCGCGTCATCAGGGGAAGGATGACGTCGGTGACGGCCAGCACGGCCATGGACAGCGCGATGATGCCCATGTTCCGCCAATGGCGGCGCATGTGCACGAACAGCTTTTTGAACAGGCTCAGGTCCAGCTTCTTGGTGTAGTCCTGCTCTTCCTGGTGGCTCCAGTCGCTCATGCCAGACTCCCTTCGGCGGCGCGGTCTTCCAGCCCCAGCTCGTCCTCCAGGCCCGCCTGGATGCGGTGGATGCGCTGGTACAGCCCCGGGCGGGCGATGAGCTCCTCGTGGCTGCCCTGGTCGCGGACGCGCCCGTCTTCCAGCACCAGGATCAGGTCCGCCTGGCGCAGGGTCAGGACGCGGTGGCTGATGATGAGGGTAGTGACGCCCCGGCTGCGGCGGCGCAGGGCTTCGCGGATGCGCGCGTCCGTCTCCGTGTCCACGGCGGACAGCGAATCGTCGAAAATCAGGATGTCGCTGTCCTTGAGCAGGGTGCGCGCGATGGCGGCGCGCTGCTTCTGGCCGCCGGAGAGGGTCACCCCCCGCTCGCCCACCAGCGTGTCCCAGCCCTTGTCGCTTTGCTCGATGAACTCCAGCGCCTGGGCGTCCTCCGCCGCGGCCAGCACTTGCTCGCGGGTGGCGTCGGGGGCGGCCATGCGCAGGTTGTCGTAGATGGTCTTGGAATACAGGAAGGGCTCCTGCAGCACCAGGCCGACGCGGCGGCGCAGGTGCTTGCGCGCGATGGTTTTGATGTCGTGCCCGGACAGGGTGATGGTGCCGGACTGCGGCGCGTAGAGCCGCTGCAGCAGCAGCGCGATGGTGGACTTGCCGGAGCCCGTCGCGCCCAGGATGGCGACGGTCTGCCCGGCCTTGACGGTGAAGGAGAGGTCCTTCAAGATGTCCGCCCCGCCGTCGTAGCGGAAAGTGACCCGGTCAAAGACGATGTCGCCCTTCAGTTCCGGGGTGACCGCGCCAGGCAGGTCTTCCTCCTCCTTCTGGCGCAGCACCTCGTCGATGCGCTCCAGGGAGACCATCGTGCGCCCGCCCATGGACAGGATGCGGCCCAGGTTGCGCACCGGCCACAGCAGCATGCCCACGTAGCTGGTGAACACTACCAGGTCGCCCACGGTGATGCGGCCCGCGCGCACCTCGGAAAGGCAGAACAGCAGGGTCAGCAGGGTCTGCGCCATGCCCATCAGGTCGCCGGCGCTCCAGTAAATCGCGTCCAGCCAGGACAGCTTGGAGAACTTGTCGCGGGTTTTCGCGTTTTGCTCCTCGTACTTCTCCACTTCCTTCTGCGCCTGCCCGAAGGCGCGCACCACGCGCACGCCGGTCAGGTTTTCCTGCAGCACTGTGGTCAGCACGCCGTCCTGCTCGTCCGCCTGGCGGAACGCCTTGATGATGAGGCGGAAGAAGAACCAGGCGAAGAGGAACAGCGCCGGCATGATGATCAGGCTCACCAGGGTGATGCGCGCGGAGATGGGCAGCATCAGGGCCAGGGCGATGGCCACCATCATCACCGCCTCCACGGCGGAGAGCATGTTCATGGACAGGAAGCGGCGCACCGTGTCCACGTCCGTGGTGCAGCGCTGGACCAGGTCGCCGGTGGCGGCCTGGGTGTGGTAGCTGAAGGGGAGCTCCTGCAGGTGTGCGTACATGCCGTCCCGCAGCGTCCGGGCGGATTTCTCGGCGCCCTGGGCCGTCCAGCGGCCGCGCAGGAAGCTGCTCACGCCGTTGAGCAGGCTGATTGCGACCAGCGCCACCCCCGGCAGCCAGAGGTTGCCGCGCAGGTACTCGCGCCCACCCATCGCATCCATCCACTGGGCGATGAAGCCGGGCATCCGGGTGGGCTGGCCGCCCAGGACGTGGTCCAGCACCTCCGCCAGCACGGCGGGGGTCAGGAATCCCAAAAAGACGCTCAGGACCGTCAGCAGCGCCGCGCCTGAAAACCAGCCGGCGCTCTCCCTGAGCAGTTTCATGAACAGGCGATAGTTTCGTTTCTTCATCGTTCTCCATCCGTTTTCGGCAATAAAAAAGCCCCGCGCCTGCCGTGCCGGAGCCTCGCATGCCGCCGGGAACTGTGTCTCAGCGCAGGAAAAGCCGGCCGTGCCATGGCAAAGCACCCTGGGGTGCGCTCCGGAACATCCGGTTTCTGATCATGCCGCGGCCTCCTTTCCGTGTTTTCCCGGTCAGTATACGGCGGTTTTCGCCGCCCTGTCAAGCCGGGAAGGAAAAGAATTGAGGGACAATCAAGGGGAATTTGTCTCCGGAAAAGGAAGAAAGCCCCCGCGCGGGGGCTTTCAAACCACGGACGGAACCTGTTTACCAGGACGCGTTCATCGCCCGGGCGACCGCGTTCTGGTGGGTGGCGTCCACGCGGTCGGTGTCGTGGGTCTTGGACTTGAAGAAGTGGATGCAGAAGTGCCCGCTGTAGTTGTTCTCCGGGATGGTGTCCGAGCCGTGGGGCATCGTGTTGATGGAGGCGGCGTAGACCTTGCCGTTATACTTGACCAGCACCGCCCGCCTGGCCCAGGAGTAGGAGCCGCCGGAAATCTCCTTCATCACCCGGGCGTCGTCCCGGCTCAGGGGCTCGGCGTCCAGATGGTTGGCGCCGCTCCAGCGCCTCGCCCGGAAAATCTTCCCGGTGGATACGTCCTTGACGGTGAAGGTGGTCCACTGGGGGATGACGTTCCTGCCGCCGTTGAACCAGTCCAGCCGCTCTGTGGGCAGGGTATAGTTGGCGGCGTTCCTGCCAAACAGCCTGCGGATGGTGGAAAAGCCCGCGATGCCGTCCGCTTTCAGCCCCGTCGCGCGCTGGTAGCGCCGCACCGCGTCCTGGGTCATTTGCCCGTAGGAGGAGTCGATCGCGGCCTTGTAATACCCCTTCAGCTTCAGCGCCTGCTGGAGGGCTTTGACGTGCCGGCCGGAATTGCCCGGCCGGGAGGTGTTGGGCACCTCGATTCTGGAAATGGAGGTGATGCCGTCCATGCCCGGGTCGTCCCGCGCGGAGACCTCGTCGGGCAGGCCGAAAAGCTTGCGGAGGGTCCGCCGGTCCGCGGCGCCCGTCGTCTCCAGCCCGGCGGCGCGCTGGTACCTGCGCACCGCGTCTGCCGTCCCGTCCCCGTAAATCCCGTCCAGCGCGCCCGAATAGTAGCCCCTGATCTGCAGCGCCCGCTGCAGCTTTTCCACGCTGTCCCCCGAAGAGCCCCTGCGCGTCTCGCGCGGCACGCCGCCCAGGCCGGAGATGGTGGAGATGCCCGCGTACCGGCTCCGGCTTTCCGTCCTGTCCGACGCGCCGAAGGCGCTGAGCGCGGCCCGCGGGGCGTTGATGAATTTCTTCATCATATAGCCGGTGTAGGTCTTGTACCGCACCTTGAAGAAATCGCCCCTGACGCCCAGCAGGGTGACCTTCGTCCCCTTGTCCAGCTTGTCGTAATAATCGCTCCCGGTGTCCGCGCGGGTGCGCAGGAAGACCTGGTCGTCGTTGACCGTTCCGGTATAGGTTTCGGCCAGGGCGGCCGGCCGGAGGGCGAGAAGGCTCAGAATGGCCAGAAGAAGCGCGAAAACGCGTGACGAACGTGCGGTCATGGCGTACCTCCGTTTTGGGCGGGCGATGTGGATGCGTTTAATATATTACACAATTATTACGATGTCAAGCACTTTTTTACATTAATTGTTAACAATTGACGAAACGCCTCCCCGACACCGCGCGGGAAGGGCCAGGCGGCGCCGGTTCGCGCGTGGACTTGCCAGGGGGGCTATGCTATAATCCCGCAGGCGGGTTTTCGCCCGATTCAACGGGAAGGACAGTGCATGTACGACGCGGTCATCATCGGGGCGGGGGTCATCGGCTGCGCCCTGGCCCAGCGCCTGAGCGAATATGCCGGGCGCTTCGCGGTTGTGGAGCGCGCGCCGGACGTCTCCGAGGGCGCCAGCAAGGCCAACAGCGGCATCGTCCACGCTGGCTACGACGCTGCGGCCGGCAGCGAGAAGGCCCGGCTCAACGTCAAGGGCGCCGGGATGATGCCGGGCCTGTGCGCCAGGCTGGGCGTACCTTACGGCAACCCGGGGGCGATGGTGCTGGGCTTTGACGAGTCCGACCGGGAGACGCTGGAGGGCCTGAGCCGCAACGCCGTTTTGAACGGCGTTTCCGGCTGCCGGGTCATCGGGCGGGAGGAAATCCTGGCGCTGGAGCCCCATGTCAACCCGGCCGTCGTGGCGGCGCTACTGGTGCCCTCCTCCGGCCTGGTCAGCCCCTACGAGCTGACCTGCGCCCTGGCGGACACGGCCTGCGAGAACGGCGTGGAATTCCTGCTGGATACCGAAGCCCTGGGCCTGTCCCACGACGCGGGCGTCTGGACGGTCCGCACCAGCCGCGGCCCCCTGTCCGCCCGCGCGGTCGTCAACTGCGCCGGCGCCCTGGCGGGGGTTTTACACAACCAGATTTCGACCCGCCCGGTGAACATCGTCGCCCGGCGCGGGCAGTATTATCTCCTCGACCACAGCGTTCCCCTTAAGTTCAGGCGCACCCTGTTCCAGGTGCCCACCCGGATGGGCAAGGGCGTGCTGGTCAGCCCGACCACGCACGGCAACATCCTGCTGGGCCCCACGGCGGAGGACATCCCGGACGCCCTGGACACGGCGACCACGCGCGGGGGCCTGGACGACGCGCTGAAGAAGGCCCGCCTGACCGACCCCGAAGCCGACCTGCGACAGGTCATCACCACCTTCTCCGGCATCCGGGCGCACGAAGCGGGCGGGGACTTCATCATCGGCCGCGTCGAAGGCGCGCCGGAAGGCGCCTTCGAGGCCATCGGCATCGAGAGTCCGGGCTTGTCCGCCGCCCCCGCCATCGGGCAGGAGCTGGGAGACTGGGTGGCCTGGTACCTGAAGCTGGGCCGCAACCTGTCCTATACCGCGCCCCGGCCGCTGCCCAAGCCCTTTTCCGGCATGTCCGACGCGGAGCGCCGGGAAGCCTACGAAAACGACCCCGAGTACGGCCGGATCGTGTGCCGCTGCGAGCAGGTGACGGAGGCGGAGGTCCGCCGCGCCATCCGCCGCCCCGTCGGCGCGCGCAGCCTGGACGGGGTCAAGCGCCGGACCCGCGCGGGCATGGGGCGCTGCCAGGGCGGCTTCTGCTCCACCCGCGTGATGGAGCTGCTCAGCGAGGAGCTGGGCGTTGGGCTGGAGGAAGTGACCAAGGCCGGCGGACAAAGCCGGGTGCTGTCCGCCCCCCTGCGGGAGGCCGCGCGGGATGAGTGAGAAGGTCATCCCGGTGGATTTGCTGGTGGTCGGCGCGGGCCCCGCGGGGCTGGCGGCCGCCATCGCGGCCAAATCGGCGGGCGTCATGGACCTGGTGGTGCTGGAGCGGGAGGACGAGCCCGGCGGCATCCTCAACCAGTGCATCCACAACGGCTTCGGCCTGCACCGCTTCCGGGAGGAATTGACGGGGCCGGAGTATGCCTGGCGGGACATCCTGAAGGCCCGGGAGCTGGAGATTCCCGTGCATTGCGGCACCACGGTGCTTTCCGTCACCCGGGGGAAGCGCGTCACGGCGGTCAGCCGGGAGCGGGGGCTGGAGGTCTACCAGGCCCGCGCGGTCATCCTGGCCATGGGCTGCAGGGAGCGGCCCCGCGGCGCGCTGGCCATCCCGGGCACCCGGCCGGCGGGCATCTTCAGCGCGGGCACCGCGCAGAAACTGGTCAACATGGCGGGGTTCATGCCCGGGCGCCGGGTGGTCATCCTGGGCAGCGGCGACATCGGGCTCATCATGGCCCGGCGCATGACCCTGCAGGGCGCCAGGGTGCTCGCCTGCGTGGAACTGATGCCCTATTCCAGCGGGCTGAACCGCAACATCGTCCAATGCCTGCACGACTATGGCATCCCCCTGCTGCTCTCCCACACGGTGGTGGACGTGAAAGGGCGGGGGCGCCTGTCCGGCGTCACCGTCGCCCGGGTGGGGGAGGACCGCCGGCCGGTTCCCGGCACGGAAATCGAGTACGAATGCGACACCCTGCTGCTGTCCGTGGGGCTGATTCCGGAGAACGAGCTGTCCCTGGGCGCGGGGGTGCGCCTGTCGCCCGCGACCGGCGGCCCCGTCGTCAACGACAAATTGGAGACCAACGTCCACGGCGTCTTCTCCTGCGGCAACGTCCTGCACGTGCACGACCTGGTGGATTTTGTCAGCCGGGAGAGCGCCCTTGCCGGGGCGGCGGCAGCCCGGTACCTGCAGGCGGGCAAGCCGCCCTTCGACCGGGTGCCCGTCCAGGACGGCCAGGGCGTGCGCGGCACGGTGCCCCAGCGGCTGGATTTGCCCAGGGAAGGCGAGCCGGAGGCCGTGGACCTGATGTTCCGGCCCGACCGGGTCTACCAGAACCACTACGTCACCCTGTCCGCGGGGGACAGGGTGCTGCTAAGCCAGCGCCGGCTCATCCTGACCCCGGGCGAAATGGCCGAGGCGCGGCTGACGCCGGAGATGCTCAAGGCCCTGCGCGGGTCGGCCCTGCGGGTGGACATCACGCCGCAGAAGCCTGCCTGATACGGAGAGTGAATGAAATGGGAAAGAAATACCTGATCGTGGGGGGCGTCGCGGGCGGCGCCTCGGTCGCGGCGCGGCTGCGCCGGCTGGACGAGTCCGCGGACATCACGATGCTGGAAAGGGGGCGGGACGTCTCCTTCTCCAACTGCGCCTTGCCCTACTTCCTGGGCGGGGAAATCGCCTCCTCGGAGGAACTGCTGCTGATGGACCCGGACACCTTCTGGCGGCGCTACCGCATCCGTGCGCTGACGCACCACGAGGCGATAAAAATCGACCGCGCCGGCAGGACAGTCCGGGTCCAAGACCTGGAAAAGGGCGTTGATTCGGACTTTCCCTATGACACGCTCTTCCTCTCCCCGGGCGCCTCGCCCATTCTGCCCCCCGCCTGCCCGGGCGCCGACCTGCCCCACGTGTTCACCGTGCGAAACGTCACGGACGTGGAGCGCATCGACGCCTATATCAAGGCGCGCGGGGTGCGGGAAGCCGTGGTCATCGGCGGGGGCTTCATCGGGCTGGAAGTGATGGAAAACCTGGCGGCTTCCGGGCTGAAGGTCGCGCTGGCCGACATGGCGCCGCAGGTCATGCTGCCCCTGGACGCGGACATGGCGCAGTTGCTTCACAGGGAAATCCTGGAGCACGGCATCGACCTGCGCCTGGGGGACGGCGTCGCCGCCGTCGACCGGGAGGGCGTCACCCTGTCCTCCGGCGCCAGGCTCCCGGCGCAAATCGTTATCATGGCCATCGGCGTGCGCCCCGAGACCGGGCTGGCCAGGGACGCGGGGCTGGAAATCGGCAAGACCGGCGCCATCCTGGTGGACGAAAACATGCGCACCTCCGACCCCCACATCTTCGCCGTGGGCGACGCCGTCGAAGTCAGGCACCGGCTCACCGGCAAGAAAAACCGCCTGGCGCTGGCGGGGCCGGCGCTGCGGCAGGCGCGGCAGGCGGCCAACGCTGCGGAGGGCGTCGCGGAGCGCCTGGGGGACGTGCTGGGCAGCGCCGTGCTGCGCGTGTTTTCCCTCAACGCGGCTTCCACCGGGCTCAACGAGCGGCAGTGCGAGACGGAGGGCTTCGACTTTGGCGCGGCCTTCGTCGTCCCCGCCGACCGCGTGGGCATCATGCCGGGCGCCTCGCCCCTGTTTTTCAAGCTGATTTTTGAAAAGCCGACCGGCAGGGTGCTGGGCGCCCAGGCGGTCGGCCGCGGCGCCGCGGACAAGCGAATCGACGTGGTCGCCACCGCGATGCGCTTCGGCGCCACGGTCTGGGATTTGAAGGACCTGGACCTGGCCTACGCGCCGCACTTCTCCTCCGCCCGCGACGCGGTGCACCATGCGGCGCTGTCCGCCTGCGACCAGTTGCAGGGGCTGGTCAGCGCCGTGCCCTTCTCCAGGGTCCGGGAGCTGCACGCGCGGGGCGCCTTCTTCCTGGACGTGCGGGAGAAGGAGGAGTTCGAATACGCGCACATCCTGGGCTCCGTGAACGCGCCCCTGGGCGAGTTGCGGGAGCGCCTCACCGACATCCCGAAGGACCGCCCCGTCTATGCCCTGTGCCGGACAGGCCAGCGCAGCTACAACGCCGTCCGCGCGCTCAGGCAGCTGGGATTTGACCAGGTGTTCAACGTCGCCGGCTCCTTCCTGGCGCTGTCCTGGTTTGAGCAGCCGCAGGACCGGATGCTGGGCCGGGCGCCCATCCTCAGCGCCTACAACTTTGAGTAGGAACCGCGCCCTAAGGCTGCGCAGGCTGCTCGCGGCAGGGCTGGCTGTGTTCATCGCGCTGGCGGCTTCATTACCCGCTTTGGCGGAGCCGCCAACGCCGGCCCGCCGGGTCTTCCCGGCGGAAGAGGCCGGACCCGTCCCGCCGGGCACGGATACGCTTGAGCTATACGTCCTCCCCCTGCAGGGCGGGGACTGCATGCTGTTGTCCTCCGGGGGCCAATGGATGCTGGTGGACATGGGCAGGCGCGACGATTCCGGTCTCATCCGGGACACGCTGGTCCGCCTGGGCATCACCCGCGTCGACGTCGCCTTCAACACCCACCCGCACGAGGACCATCTGGGCGGCCTCAGGCCTCTGCTGGACGCCTTCGGGTTCGGCCTGTTTTACACCGCCTTCCCGGAGGACTACGGCGGCTTCAATATCGTCCAGGTGCCGGCAATCCGCGCGCTTGGCCGCGCCGGCGTCCCGGTCCGGCGGGCGGCGGACGGGGACGTGATTCCGCTGGGCGACGCCCGCGTCACCGTCCTGCAGAACTTTGGGAAGGACCCCAACGCCTCCAGCGCCGTGCTGCGCGTGGCGTTCGGTGAAACAACCCTGCTGCTGGCGGCGGACGTCAACCGCCTGACCCAGTCCCGGCTGGCCGCGCGTCACGACCTCAAGGCGGACGTCCTCAAATACCCACACCACGCCCAGGAAATCCTGCACCCGGATTTCATCGGCGCCGTCCGCCCGGAATATGCCCTCATCACCAACGGCTCCCTGGAAACCCTGGAAGCCCAGCGGTTCCTGGAGCGGCGGCAGGTCGGCTACCTTTTCTCCACCTGGGGGCTCATCCGCCTGGTGTCCGACGGCCGGCGCGTCCTGCTGTCCCAAGAGGTTCGCCCGGAGCTGCGGGAATTTATCGATAAGCGCAACCAGAAGCCATAGGGAATCATGATGGACAACAGCCGGCGCGGTTTGCGCCGGCTCAGACTGTCGAAAAAGGTCTGCGGACCTTTTTCGATTCGGAAGATTGCTGCGGAATGTTTTCGCTGTTCGCGAAAACGCCCCGCGCGTCCGGCAGAGCCGGACGACACGATTGTAATCGGTTGGCTGCCGCCCCCCGAAGCCCCCTGCTTCATGGTCTATTGTAAGGTTTTTTGTCAGCCTGAGCCGGCGCGGTTTGCGCCGGCTGTTGTTTTTTATCAATGAAGCCAGGGCGGCTCCCGGCGCGTCAAGGCGCGCCGGCTTTCGGGAACCCCTCCGGGTTGTCCTTCTGCCATTTCCACGCGTCCCGGCACATCTCCTCCAGCCCCAGCTCCGCCTTCCAGCCCAGCAGCGCCTCCGCCTTTTTCGGGTCGGCGTACACCGCGGCGACGTCGCCGGCGCGCCGGGGCCCGATGGCGTAAGGCACGTCGACGCCGTTGACTTTTTCGAAGGTGTGCACGATTTCCAGCACGCTGTAGCCCTTGCCGGTGCCCAGGTTCACCGCCTCGCACCCCGTGTGCGCCATGGCGTATTCCAGGGCCTTCAGGTGGCCGCGGGCCAGGTCGGTCACATGGATGTAGTCGCGCACCCCGGTTCCGTCGGGGGTGGGGTAATCGTTCCCGTGGACGGTCAAGCGGGGCAGCCGCCCCAGCGCGGTCTGGGTGACGTAGGGCAGCAGGTTGTTGGGGATGCCGGACGGGTCCTCCCCGATGCGGCCGCTGTCGTGCGCGCCGATGGGGTTGAAGTAGCGCAGCAGCACCACGGATATCGCGGGTTCCGCCTTGGCCAGGTCGCTGAGGATTTGCTCGCCCATCAGCTTGGTCCAGCCGTAGGGGTTGGTGCAGCCCAGCGGCGCGTCCTCCTTCACGGGCATGCGGCTGCCCTGGGCGTAGACGGTGGCGGAGGAGGAAAAGATAAGGCGGGTCACCCCGTGCCGGCGCATGACCCGGCACAGCGCCAGGGTGCTGCCCAGGTTGTTGGCGTAATACTCCAGGGGCTTTTGCACCGACTCACCGACCGCCTTGAGCCCGGCGAAGTGGATGGCCGCGTCGACGCCGGCGCCGGAGAACACTTCGTCCAGCTGCACCTCGTCGCGCACGTCGAAGCAGTGGAAGGCGATGTCCCCGCCCGTCAGCGCCTCCACCCGGCGCAGGGACTCGTAGGAGCTGTTGCGCAGGTCGTCCACCACCGTCACCGCGTGGCCCGCTTTCAACAGCTCCAGGCAGGTGTGGGAGCCGATGAAGCCCGCCCCGCCGGTCACCAGTACGTTCATTCGCTAACCTCCAACGCGCCTGCTCTCACGGCTCTTTCACCAGGAAAGCGTCCAGGGGGATGTTTTCCATCAGGTCGTTTTTGCGCGTGTCCGGCCCCACCGCGGTCTTGGCCAGCCCGAAGCGGTAGCTGGAGTAGGCGCTGTCCCGGGGCTCGGGCCGGAACTGCTCCAGCCGCTGCTGGGTCTGGTGGCGCAGGTAGCCTTCCTGCGCCATCTCAAAGCCGCTCCTGCCCCGGAAGGCGACCAGCGGGCGGTCCCAGTCCATCTCGATTTCGTTTTCCGGGTAGAGGTGCAGGTAGAGCTTGCTGACCTGCCAGGCGCCGTACAGTTCCGCGGACTGGCCGTACTTCCCCGCGTCCGCGGCCAGGTCGAAGGCGTACAGGGCGGCGTCCGCGCACATCATGTGCATCCCGTGGCCGTACTCGCCGTTCAGGTCGTGGGTCACCACCACCCGCGGCCTGTACTGCCGGAACAGCTCCACCGCGTAGCGCTTGACCTTCTGCTCGTTGAACTCCTTGTAGGCGGTCGCCAGCCGCTTGGAAAAGCTGTCGTGGAAGGGGCCGAACACCGGGTAGTTGGTCATCCCCATCGTCCACAGGGAGTTGAGCAACTCGCTGGTGCGCGTCCGGTTGGCGTTGGAGAAACATGCGGCCACCACGTCCAGTCCGCGCTCCCCGGCGTATTCCGGGATGGTCCCGCCGAAGAACAGGGATTCGTCGTCCGGGTGGGCGAAGAAGACCATCAGGTCGCACTCGCCGTCGGGCGCCTTCCATTGCTGCACGTAGCCGGGCACCTCGCCCTCGCCCAGGACGAACAATTCGCTGAAGCCAAACCACTTGCGGTTGCCGCCCTGGGGCTTCAGCACGATTTCCCGGGCGCCGTCCAGCGGGATGTACTGGTGCTGGAAGGGGGAGGGCTCCATGTCCTTCTTGTCCCAGACGCCCTTGGTTTTGGTCTCCAGCGTCCAGGCGCGGGGTTCCTCCATCCAGCACAGGTACAGCCCGTAGACCGGCGCGGGGCTGCTGATGCGGACGGACTTCCCGCCGCCGTCCTCCCCGTTCCAGTAGCTGTCCCAGTCCCGGTCCGAAAGCCGGGGCGCCGTCCACAGCTTGGAGGAAACCGTGATGTCGCATTTCAGGGTCAGGTCCTCCGCCTCTTGGGCGAAAGCGGCCGGCGCGGCCAGCAAGGCGCCGGAGGCCAGCAGCAGGCACAGCAGGAATCGAAGTTTTTTCATGCGGTTTCCTTTCCGAAATGTCAAGCAAAGTATAGGTTTGGGGCGATGGGGTGTCAAGGCGCGCGCGGCCCGCGGCTTTACAAGGCCCGCGCGCGCCGCTATACTTTCAGGGATTGTACGCCCCGGCGCGGGGAAAACCGCATACGGGCGTCCTGAGGTTTGGAGGTTTATCGCGTGAGGAGAACCATACTGGCGACTCTTTTGATTTTGGCCTTGCTGCTGACCGTACCGGGCGCGCTGTCTGAGGATGCCGCGCCTTTTTACGCCAACCCGGACAAGCCCTTCGACGGCATCGAGCGGGCGCCGGACTTTGCGGATTTGCCGGAAACGGACGCGGAAGGCTACCTTGAAAAGGGCGTTCTGCCCGGGGACGAGTTCGTGCACGAGGACCCGGACGCCGGCGTATGGGTGTACCTGTCGCCTGTCCTGCGCATCGAGGTATACCGGCTGAAAGCCAAGCTCGAAAAAGGGAACACCATCTGGTACGAGGCGGAGATTTTCTCCCGCGAGCCGGTGTTCCGCGTCTTTTCCGACAACCCGGACCGCCCGCGCTACGGGCACGACTACCCGCAGATGATCGCCCGGGAGCACCGCACGATTCTGGCGCTCAACGGCGACTTTTACACCTTCCGCATCGGCAGCAAGGTGCGGCTGGGCGTCATCATCCGGGACGGAAAAATCGTTTCCTCAATGACCAACTCCGGGAAAAAGGTCGGCCAGCCGCCGCTGGACGAGCTGTCCCTGTACGCGGACGGCCGCATGGAGGTGCGCTACCCCCGGGAAATGACCGCCCAGGAGTACCTGGACCGCGGCGCGCTGGACGTGATGGCCTTCGGGCCCGTCCTCCTGCGGGACGGGGTGCTGGACGACCGCATCGAGAAGAAATTCCGCGGCCTGGAGCCGCGCAGCGCCGTGGGCATGGTCAAGCCGGGGCACTACATCGCCATCAACGCGGAGGGCCGCATCAAGACCAGCCGGGGCGTCACCTGTCTCTTCCTGGCGCAGCGCATGCAGGCGCGCGGCGCCGGCACCGCCTTCAACCTCGACGGCGGGCAGACCTCGGGCATGTTCTTCATGGGCACCGCCATCAACGAGCCCGGGGAGTTCAACGGCTCCAAGTTCATCCGCAAGCAGCCCGACGTCATCGGCATCGGCTTCTCGGAGCTGGTCCGGACGGACCGGAACAAGAAATAGGGAAAGTTCGCGGCGACCCGGCAGGTTGCCGCCTTTTTGATTGCCTGTACCGGAGGAATACCGATGTTGCGCGATTACTTGCCCGTCCTGGCAGTGCTGTTGGCGGCGGGGTTCTTCTTCGCGCGCCGATCACGCAAACGGGCGCTGCGTGAGCGGCTGCTCGCTGACTGGGGCCGGAAGCCGGCAGAAGTAGCGCTGGAGGAGGATCTTCTAAAGGACCTCTCGGATTATCACAATGTGAAGCGGATTCACGAGCCGCCTCTCCAGCCTGTGGACGACCTGACCTGGCAGGACCTGGACATGGACCGGGTTTTCTCCGGTTTCAACCTTTGCCGCAGCACGTTGGGCGGCGAGGTGCTGTATGACATGCTGCGGGATACCGGAACGCCGGATGAGACCCTGGCGCGCAGGATTGAACTGATTCATTTGTTTCAGGACGACGCGCCGCTGCGTGCGGACTTGCAGATGACCCTGACCAAAGCGGGCCGGTCCTTTTTTCATGGGGCGGCCCGGTATCTTTATGAACCAGGGCTGCATGCGCTGCGCAAGCCCTGGCTGTACTATGCCGCGGGCTTGGCGCCCTTGGCCGTCCTGGCCGCTGGCTTCCTCTATCCGCCGCTGTTTCTGCTGCTGATTCCCGTTTTTGGGATGAACGCCGTGATTCACTTTAAAAGCAACCTCAGGTACCACGCGCAGTTTGTGGCGATGGAGCATTTCGGCCGCGTGCTGAACGTATCGTTTTCCCTGGCCCGCCTTGAGCGAAAGCCGCTGGAACCGGAGCTGGGCGCCGTGCGCGCGCTGCTGAAACCGCTCCGGCGCGTCAACCGTCTTCTCTCCTCCTTGAAGACCGACGAAATGATGAGCCGCTTCCCCATCGACCTCCGGTTCCTATGGGAGTTCCGCCGCATCTTTTTTCTGTCGGACGCCGTCGCTTATTGCCGTGTCAGCGCCCGGGTGCTGTCCCGGATGCCCGAACTGCGCGCGCTGTATCGCAGGGTCGGAGAGTTGGACGCCCTGGTCGCCGCTGCCGCCTATCTTCACGGGCGCGCCTGGTGCAGCCCTGATTTTATGGAAACCCTCGGCATCCAGGCTGCGGCGCTGGCCCATCCTCTGCTGGAAAACCCGGTGGCGAACGACTTTACCTGGCTGAAGAATACGCTGATTACAGGATCCAACGCCTCCGGCAAGTCCACCTTCATCAAGGCACTGGCGGTCAACGCAATCCTTGCGCAAACCCTGGGCTTTTGCCGGGCGGAGCGGTTTTCCCTGTGCAGAAGCCGCGTCATGACCGCCATGGCGGTGCGGGATCACCTGGTGAAAGGGGTCAGCTATTATGTCGCCGAAATCCAGTCCTTAAGGCGTATCCTCGATGCCGTTGACAGCCGTGGCTGGCCGGTTCTGTGTATGGTGGACGAAATTCTCAGGGGAACCAACACGGTGGAGCGCATCGCCGCCTCTTGCGCGATTCTGGAAAGCTTCGCAGGGAAAAATCTGCTGTGTATCAACGCCACGCACGATATTGAGCTCACCGGGCTGCTGAAGGATTCCTTTGAGAACTATCATTTCCGCGACGAGCTGGACGGAGAAGGCATGCGGTTTTCCTACCTCCTGCGCGAAGGGCCGGCTTCATCTCGCAACGCCATCCGCTTGCTGTCGTTCCTGGGCTTTGAGCAAGATATCATCTCCCGGGCGGAACAAGTGGCTGGGCAACTGGAAAGCCGGGATTGAGCCCGGCCCCGCTTTACAAACCCCCGTTCGGTGCCTATACTTTCCTTGTTTACCAAAGGAGGTTGCGCCATGGCAGTCGCGCCCTACGACCCGAAGACCATCGAGCCCAAGTGGCAGCGGTTCTGGGAGGAGAAGCAGGTTTTCGCCGCCTCTTCCGACTTCTCCAGGCCCAAGTACTACTGCCTCATCGAGTTTCCCTATCCCTCCGGCGCGGGGCTGCACGTGGGCCATCCGCGCAGCAACACGGCGCTGGACATCATCGCCCGCAAGCGGCGGATGGAGGGGTACAACGTGCTCTACCCCATCGGCTGGGACGCCTTCGGCCTGCCGACGGAGAACTACGCCATCGCCAACCACGTGCCGCCCGCGCGAGTCACCCGGCAGAACATCGACCATTTCCGGCGCCAGCTCAAGCGCCTGGGCTTTTCCTTCGACTATTCGCGGGAAGTGGACACCACCGACCCGAAGTACTACAAGTGGACGCAGTGGATTTTCCTGAAGCTCTTTGAGCACGGCCTGGCCTACAAGGCGCAGATGCCCATCAATTGGTGCCCCCGCTGCAAGATTGGCCTGGCCAACGAGGAAGTGGTCGGCGGGGAATGCGAGCGCTGCGGGCACGAGGTCACCCGCCGGGTCAAGAACCAGTGGATGCTGGCCATCACCCGCTACGCCCAGAAGCTCTTGGACGGCCTGGACACGGTGGACTTTATCGACCGCGTCAAGGCGCAGCAGCGCAACTGGATCGGGCGCAGCGAGGGCTGCGAGGTGGATTTCGCGGTGCCGGGCGCCAAGGCGCCGCTGCGCGTCTTCACTACCCGGCCGGACACGCTTTTCGGCGCCACCTACATGGTGCTCTCGCCTGAGCATCCGCTGGTGGACGAGCTGGCCGGGCGGATTGAAAACCTGGCCGCGCTGGCGGAATACCGGGAAGCGGCCGCGCGCAAGAGCGACTTTGAGCGCACCGAGCTGCAAAAGCAGAAGACCGGCGTGGAAATCCTGGGTGTGAAGGCCGTCAACCCCGCGACGGGGCGTGAGATTCCCGTCTGGGTCAGCGACTACGTGCTGATGAGCTACGGCACCGGCGCCATCATGGCGGTGCCCGGGCACGACCAGCGCGACTGGGAGTTCGCAAAGGCCTTCGGCCTGCCCGTCGTCGAGGTGGTGGCGGGCGGCGATGTCTCAAAGGAAGCCTTTACCGACATCGAGGACGGCGTGATGGTCAACTCCGGCTTCCTCGACGGCATGAAGGTGGAGCAGGCCAAGGAGGCTATGGCCGACTGGCTGGTCGGGAAGGGCATCGCCGCGCGCCAGGTCAACTACAAACTGCGCGACTGGGTGTTCAGCCGCCAGCGCTACTGGGGCGAGCCCATCCCCATCGTGCACTGCCCCGCCTGCGGCACGGTGCCGCTGAAGGAAAGCGACCTGCCCCTCCTGCTGCCGGAGGTGGCGCGCTACGAGCCGACCGACTCGGGGGAGAGCCCGCTGGCGGCCATCACCGACTGGGTCAACGTCCCCTGCCCCGCCTGCGGCGGTCCCGCGCGGCGGGAAACCGATACCATGCCCCAGTGGGCGGGCTCCAGCTGGTACTTCCTGCGCTACTGCGACCCGCACAACGACGGGGAGTACGCCTCCCGGAAGGCGCTGGACTACTGGATGCCGGTGGACTGGTACAACGGCGGCATGGAGCACACCACGCTGCACCTGCTCTACAGCCGCTTCTGGCACCTGTTCCTGCACGACATCGGCCAGGTCCGGGCGCCGGAGCCCTACCGGAAGCGCACCAGCCACGGGATGATTCTGGGCGAGAACGGCGAGAAGATGTCCAAGTCCCGCGGAAACGTCATCAACCCCGACGACCTGGTGGATGAAATCGGCGCGGACGCCTTCCGGCTCTACGAGATGTTCATGGGCGCCTTCGACCAGGCCATCCCCTGGAGCATGAACGGCGCGCGCGGCTGCCGCCGCTTCCTGGAGCGCGTCTGGCGCCTGCAGGACATGGTGGACAACCGCGCTTCCGGGTACAGCCCCGGGCTGCGGGTGCCGGTCAACCAAAGCGTCAGGAAGGTGGGGGAGGACTACGAGCGGATGAAATACAACACCGCCGTGGCCCAGATGATGACGCTGGTCAACGCCTTTTTCGACGCCGGGCGGGTGACCGCCGGGGATTTGAAGGCCCTGCTGCTGCTGCTCTACCCGGTCGCGCCGCACATCAGCGAGGAAATCTGGCAGGCCCAGGGCTACCCGGGCTTCGTCCACGACCAGCCCTGGCCATCATATGAGGAAGAATACCTGGCGGAGGACGAGGTGGAAATCGCCGTGCAGGTGAACGGCAAGGTCAAGGCCCGCCTGATGGTGCCCGCCGGCCTGGGCAGGGAGGAGGGCGAGGCCTCGCTCATGCGGCACGAGGAGGTTCTCCGCCTTGTCGGGGACAGGCAGGTGCTCAAATGCGTCTTCGTCCCCGGCCGGCTGCTCAACCTGGTTCTTCGCTAAACTCCAATGAAAGCGGTCAGACGCGCTATAAGAGGCGCGCCTGACTTTTATGTCCCGCGATTGCGGAAGGTCACCGGGCTCAGCGGATGACCGTAATCCTGCCCTGGGGCTGTGCGTACTGCTCCGAGACCACGCCGCCCAGCACCTGTGTGACATAGTTGACCAGGGCGTCCTCCAGGGCGAGGCCCGTCTTGTAGCCGCTGGTGGCGTTGGGGAAGCGGAAGGCGTAGTAGGTGTCGCCGCCCGCGGCGGTAAAGTCGTTGGTCGCGATGGTGTAAATGGCCTCCAGGTCAAAGGGCTGGCCGCCGATGTCCGCGATGGTGACGCGGCTGCCGGGCTTGGCGGGGGCGTAGTAGGTGGAGTCCGGGTACTGCTCGCCGTTTTCGTAGGGCACGGTGGTGTCGATGGAGAAGCGGATTCCCGCGACCTGGGGGAAGGCCCCGATGGCCTTGGGGGTCGAGTGGGTGGCGGCTTCCAGCGCTTCCAGCAGCTGGGCGCCGGTCACCTCCAGCACGGTGACCTCGTTGCCGAAGGGGAACACGGTCTTCATGTCGTTCATCGTGATGTCGCCCGCCTGGATGCTGGCGCGGATTCCGCCGCCGTTGGTGACGGCCGCCGTCACCTGCTCGCCCAGCGCCTGCCGGGCGGCCCACAGGATGGCGTCCGCGGCGAAGTCGCCCAGGTTGGTCTCCTCCGTGCGGTTCCCCGGGTCCCGTTCGCCGTTGAGCAGGACCTCCGTCTTCGCGAACGACTTGGACAGCTCTTCCCGGATGGCGCCGTCCTCGGCGCCGATTTCCGCTTCGACCTCCGGGTCCAGCCTGGCGATGAGCGTCGCGGTGTACCTGGCGCCCTCATGCTCCACGATGGCGCCCTGACCGAGGCTCCGGAAGAGCGAGGCGGCCGGCTTCCCGTCCTCCACGGTGACCACGCCCAGGCTTTCCCCGTAGGCGCCCGTGCTGACGACCAGGGTGTCCCCCATCATCTGCCCGCTTTCAAGCAGCGTATGGCTGTGCCCGTCGATGGCCAGATGGACGCCTTTCACCCTCTCCAGCACGTCGCTGACGCGGTTGGGGGCGCTCTCCTCGTCCATGCCCAGATGGCTGAGCAAAATGATATAGTCGGCCCCGGCGCCGGCCAGCTCGTCCACTTGCGCCTGCGCGGCCAGATACAGGGCCTCCCCCTGCAGGAAGTCCAGGCCGCGCACCTTGTCCGGGTGCGCCTTGGTCAGGGTTTCCGGCGTGGTCAGGCCAAAGACGCCCACCTTCATGCCGTTGGGCATCTCGAAGATCTTGTTGGCTTCAAAAATCAGCTCCTGGCTCAGGTGGTCCAGGATGTTGGCGCTGAGGATGGGGAACTGCGCCTCGCCGGCCAATTGCCGGAGATTGTCGGCGCCCCAGTCGAACTCGTGGTTGCCCGGGGTCATCGCGGCGTAGCCGGTCAATCCCATGAACCGGATGGCGTTTTTGCCATAGCCCAGGTTGACCAGCGGCGTGCCCTGGCTGGCGTCGCCCGCGTCCAGCAGGAGGACGGAGACGCCCTGTTCCTCCAGGTCCTTCTTGTATTGGGCGATGGCGGCGTAGCCCAGGATGCCGGCCTGGGGGTCGGCCACCATGCGGCCGTGGACGTCGTTGGTGTGCAGAACGACCAGTTTCTGCGGTTCGGCTTCCTCCGCCAGGCCGGACAGGGACAGGCCCAGCACCAGCATCAGCGCCAAAAGGGATGCGAAGAGACGCTTCTTCATGGATACCACCTTTCTTCAAGTTCGCTTTGTCGGGGAAATTGCTTCGTCCATCCGATATATACCCGGATTCCCGCGTTCTTTGTCTGATTTGGCGAAAAATCTTCGGAAACCGCCATGCCCGGCGCGCTTGGCGGCATGCGGGGCAGCGCGCCAGCGCGGGCGCGCGCCCCGAAGGACGTTTTACCCAAAATTTACCGCAGCCCTACCCCGCGGCACGATGAAGTGATATAATCAACCTGTCTGTGCAAAGCACAACTATAAACGGAGGAGAATCCAGATGAAGAAAACCCTTGCGCTCATGCTGGCTGCCCTGCTGTGCCTGACGGCTGTCAGCGCACTCGCCGCCGAACCCGTCAAAATGGACAAACTGACCTTTGAGTTCGTGCCTTCCAAGGAAGCGGACGTCATCATCCAGGGCACCCAGAACCTGCCCGAGCTGGTCAAGGCCGAAATGCTCAAGAACGGCTATGATATCGGCGAAGTTGTGATTTCCGTCGGCACCGACTACAACGCCACCGGCGAAGCCATGGCGACCGGCGCCATCGACGTGGGCTGGCTGCCCGGCGGCACCTACGCGCTGTACTCCAAGGAAGTGGACGTCATCCTGACCGCCACCCGCAACGGCCTGTCCAACGACTCCACCAACCCCGTGGACTGGAACGGCGAGGCCAACAAGACCCTGAAGGACGGCCCCCAGGTCACCTTCTACCGCTCGCTGATCTACGCCGCCCCCTCGCCCTACGGCAAGGAGCTGGCCGCCAAGGTCAACGCCGGTGAAAAGCTGACCTGGGAAGACCTGGACAAGGCCTCCTAGGGCGTGATGCGCACCTCCTCCTCCGCCGGCTATATCTATCCCACCCTGTGGCTGATGGAAAACTACGGCAAGAAAATCACCGACCTGAGCAACGTCGCCACCCTGGCGGGCTATCCGGAGGGCTTCGCCCTGGCCGCCGCCGAGAACATCGACATCATCGTCTGCTACGCAGACGGCCGCAACGACTATGAGCTGGCCTGGACCATCCCGACCACCGAGGCGGACGAGACCGGCAAGGGCGGCATGGGCCGCGAGAAGTCTATCTGGGAAGAGCTCAACGTCATCGGCGTCACCGAGGGCATCTACAACGACACCGTTTCCGTCACCCGCGAGAAGCCCGAAATCTACAACCCCGAGTTCATCAAGGCCCTGCAGGACAGCCTGATTTCCATCATCAACACCCCCGAGGGCAAGGCGATTTTCGACATCTACAGCCACGCCGGCTACGCGGTCGCCACGGACGCCGACTACGACGGCGCGCGCGCGGCCCTGGAAGTCGTCAAATAAGTTCCCGCGACCTCTATCAGGGAGGCCGGCCTCATCGGCCGGTCTCCCTTTCAATGAAACGTACGCAAGGGGCAGCATGATACAGTTTGTCAACGCGGGCAAGACTTATCCGGGCGGCGTGGTGGGCCTGAAAAACGTCAGCCTGACCATCAACCAGGGCGAATTCGTGGCCATCATCGGCCTGTCCGGCGCCGGGAAGAGCACCCTCATCCGCACCGTCAACCGCATGATTGACGTGACCCAGGGCCAGGTACTGGTGGACGGGGTCGACGTGATGACCCTGAAGGGCAGGGAGCTGCGCCGCTTCCGGCGCGGAATCGGGATGATTTTCCAGTCCTTCAACCTCGTCACTCGCGCCACCGTGGTCAAGAACGTCCTGGCCAGCCGGGTGCCGGACATGAACTTTTTTTCCGTCCTCCTAGGCCTGCATTCCCGCAAGCGCGAGCTGGAGGCGCTGTCGGCCCTGGACCGCGTGGGCATCCTGGAGAAGGCCTACACTCGCTGCGATCAGCTGTCCGGCGGCCAGCAGCAGCGCGTCGCCCTGGCCCGGACCCTCAACCAGAACCCCGCCATCATCCTGGCGGACGAGCCGGTCGCGGCGCTGGACCCCGTCACCGCGCGGCAGGTGATGAGCGACTTCAAGCAGATCAACCAGGACCTGGGCATCGCCATCCTGCTCAACATCCACCACGTGGACCTGGCGCTGGACTACGCCGACCGCGTCATCGGTATCCGCGCGGGCGAAATCGTCTTCGACGGGCCTTCCGCCAAGGTTACCCAGGAAATCCTGGACGAAATCTATGGCGGCGCGCCCGTGCCCAAGGCGGGGGACGAGGAGGGGCGCAAATGACCCAGCCCAGGCGGCAATACCGCCCCAACGTGCAGGCGGGTTCCCGGCTGGCGGACGCCGCGCCGGAGCGCAGGGCGAAGCGCCGGCGTGTCCCGCCGGAGCTTGTCGCCTACGTCCTGCTGGGGCTGGGGCTCGCGCTGTATCTCCTCTCGCTGGTCTTGGGCGGCTCCGCGGCCCGCGTGCTGGAGCCGCTGGGTCTGATGATTGTCGGTGTCGCCATTATATACTGGCTTGTTCAGCTTTATCTGGTACCCGTCCCCGTGACGCTGGAGAACGGCCACTCCGTGGACCGGCCCCGCTCCCGCACGCTGCTGGCGCTCGCCTTCCTGCTGCCGGCGGTCGGCCTGTCCCTGTGGGTAACCCGCTTTGAGCTGGGCATCATCTTCCACCGCGGGCACTACATGGCCGGCATCCTGGGGGACATCTTCCAGCCGGATTTTGAGTATTTCAACAAGGTCTGGCCCCCGCTGGTGGACACGGTCAAGATGTCCCTGGTCGGCTCCGCCCTGGGCTCCTTCCTATCGCTGCCCTTTGCCGTCCTGTCCAGCTCCAACATCAACCGCAACCCGGTGGTGCTCTCCCTGCTGCGGGTCGTCATCAACGTCGTGCGCACCCTGCCCACCCTCATCATCGCCTCCGTCAGCGCGCTGATTTTCGGCCTGGGCACCTTCGCTGGCACGGTCGCCATCACGCTGTTCACCTTTGGCGTGGTGGCCAAGATGCTGTATGAGAGCATCGAAACCATCGACATGGGGCCCTTCGAGGCCATGGAATCCCTGGGCGCCAACCGCTTCCAGGCGTTCTGGACGGCCTGCATGCCCCAGATTCTGCCCACCTACCTGTCCCATTCCCTGTACAGCTTTGAGATGAACATCCGCGCCGCCTCCATCCTGGGCTACGTGGGCGCGGGCGGCCTGGGCATCCTGATTGCCGAGCGTGTCGGCTGGCGCGACTACCGGGGCCTGGGCATGGTGCTGCTGGCGCTGTTCGTGACTGTCCTGGTCATCGACAACTTGTCCGGCTGGCTGCGGAAAAAACTGAGTTGAGGAGCGCCTGATGAGCCAATTCCAACCCTCCCCCCGGGCGCTGGAGCAGTACGGGCGCCGCCCCCACGGCTGGTGGAAGACCGCGCTGGTGTTCCTGGCGCTCGCCGCCGCGCTGTACTGGTCGGCTTCTGGCATCGAGTTCAAGGGGGTCACCACCAAGGGCAGCGAGGTCGCCTATGGTGTCATCTACGGCATCTTCAACCCGGACCCCAGCGTGCTGTTCGACATGAGCCCCTTCGGCGTCGCCTACCTGCTGTTCGAGACGGTGGCCATCGCGCTGCTGGGCACGCTGTTCGGCGGCCTGCTGGCCGTCCCCTTCGCCTTCCTGTCCTCGGAGAAGATCGTGCCCAGGCCCGTGGCCTTCCTGTCCCGCTCCCTGGTCATGCTGGTGCGCACCATCCCCAGCCTGGTCTGGGCGCTCATCTGGATCCGGGTCACCGGCCCGGGCGCGCTGTGCGGCGTGGTCACCCAGAGCGTATGCTCCATCGGCATGATTTCCAAGATGTACGTGACGGCCATCGAGGACGTCGACACCCGCATCCTGGAGTCCCTGAACGCCATGGGCTGCACCACCTTCCAGAAAATCCGCTACGGCATCCTGCCGCAGCTGACCGCCAACATGGTGTCCACCGTCATCTACCGCTTCGACATCAACATCAAGGACGCCTCCACCCTGGGCGTCGTGGGCGCGGGCGGCATCGGCGCCGTCCTCATCCAGACCATCTCCACCCGCCGCTGGTCCATGGCCGGCGCCTTCCTGACGGGCATGATCCTGCTGATGCTGGTCATCGAGTACTTTTCCACCCGCCTGCGCAAGCGCCTGGCCCAGGGGCTCTGATTCCTGCCGCGCTCTTCATGTCGTCCGCCATCTGCCTGTTGCCCCCTGTCCGGGCTGCGTTTCCCGGATGAAAACCTGTTTATCCGGCGGGGGCGGGGGGTATATATCCTTTGCCGGAAGGCTTGAAGATGAAAGGTGGAATTGAAATGTCAGTGATTACCATTACCAGCGAGAACTTTGAGAAGGAAGTGCTTCAGTCCGACAAGCCCGTCCTGATTGACTTCTGGGCGCCCTGGTGCGGGCCCTGCCGGATGGTCAGCCCCGTGGTCGAGGAAATCGCCGGCGAGCATCCCGAAATCAAGGTCGGCAAGGTCAACGTGGACGAGCAGCAGGATTTGGCGCGCAAGTACCGCATCATGAGCATTCCCTCGCTGTACGTCTTCAAGAACGGCGAAGTCGCCAACAAAACCGTCGGCGCGGTGCCCAAGGCGAACATCCTGGCGATGCTGCAGTAAGCCCGTTTCGTTCGGCAGGCTTTGTCCAACCCGGCAGCGCCATGGCGCGCCGGGTTTCCCTATTGCGCCGGCTGCCGCCGGTTTGCGGAGGCAGCACGTGGCCGGGCCGGATACCTCGCGGGCCGCTTGTTGACACCAGTTCCGCAAGCGCGTACAATTGTTACAGAAGTATTGACTACTTTGAAAGAATGATGAAGGAGGGTTGCGAATGACCAGATTCTGTCGCTTGACCGCCCTTTTGCTGTCCCTTGCCTTGCTGGTCACCCTGTCTGCCATGCCCGCCCTGGCCGAGGATGCCGCCGTGACGGAGCAATCCCCTGCCGTGACGGAGGAACAGCCGGCGGAACCCCGGCCGGACGAGCCCGTCCCCGCGGCGGAGGAATCGCCTGCGCCGGGCCCCTCCGCGTCCCCCGCGCCGGCTGCCACCCTGCCCATCCTGCCCCGCGACCAGATTCCGCAGCCCAACGCCGACGCCAAGGCGGAAGCCGTCGTGACCGAGCCGGGCGGCGTCGCCCTGTTCGAGCTGCCCGCCAGCGAATCCGCCGTCCTTTCGCAGCTGCCGGAAGGCAGTGTGCTGGGGCTGGTCATCCTGGGCAATCCCTGGAGCAAGGTGAAGCATGGCGAGCTGACGGGATACGCGCCGACCTATGCCCTGAGCTTCGGCTACGGCTCCCCCCAGCCGGTCATCGCGCTGGTGGCCGCGCCGGGCGGCAAGCTGACCCTGCGCGCGGAGATGGCCACCCGGTCCAAGGCGCTTGCCAGCATCCGCAGCGGCCGCGCGGTCCTGCTGATGGCCCGGGGGGAGACCTTCTCCCTGGTGCGCCACGAGGGCAGGGAGGGCTACCTGCTGACGCAGTACCTGCGCGAAGTGGCCGTCGGCCGGGACATGGGCCTGCTGACGGGGGTGGTGAGCATCGAGCCGTCGCGGGAAGCCAACGTGCGACTGCGCGCCGAGCCCAGCCGGAAGGGCGCCGTCTATACCACGGTCAAGTCCGGGCAGTCCGTCGTCGTGCTGGACATCCAGGACGGCTGGGCGCGGATTGAGTACGAGGGTTACCATGGCTACATGATGGCGGAATACCTCAAGCGCTACGACTGAGCGCTGTCGGATTTCTTCTGTTTTATAGCGGGGCACGCCCCGCTTTTTCATACAGGCCAGCTTGCGGCGTTGTACCTCGGCGGCCTTTGCCCGGCATCGGCGGGTGTGCTATGCTGAGCGCTGAAAACACAAAGGAGAAAAGCGATGAAAAAGATCCTGCTGTATGGCATGACCGGGGAGAAAAGCTGCTTCATGCACGTGCTGCTCAACGCCGTGCAGCTCTCCGAGGGCGGGGCGGAGGTCCGCGTGGTTTTCGAGGGCGCGTCGGTCAAGCTGGCGCCGGTCCTTGACGCGGAGCAAAACCCCGTCTACCTCAAGGCCCGGGCGATGGGCCTGCTGGCGGGCATCTGCCTGGCCTGCTCCAGGACCCTGGGCGTGTACGAGCAAAACGCCGCCCTGGGCCTGCCGATGCTTTCGGACATGAGCGGCCACGCCGGCATGAAGCCCTTTGTCGACCAAGGGTACGCCGTCGTCAGCATGTAAGCCGCCGAAATCGGGGAAAGGGGAAGGACATGAGGAAGTTCCAGTGGCTCAACGAGAGCGGCATCAAGGAGGAGGGGAACCGGCTCACCCTGAAGGCGCCTGCCCGCACGGATATTTTCAACTTTGGCATGAAGCTTGGCGCGGACGGCATCCCGGAGGACTCGGTTCACAACGCTCCCTTCTATTACACCCTGGTGAAAGGCGACTTCGTGCTGAAGGCCAGGGTCTCCCTGAAGTTCGTGTCCGATTATGACGCCGGCGCGCTGCTGTTCATGCAAGACCTGAAGACCTGGGTCAAGCTGGCTTTCGAGCAGACGGACTTCGGCACCCGCGCCGTGGTCAGCGTGGTCACCCGGGTGCATTCCGACGACGCCAACGGCTGCAACATCGAGGGGGAGACGGTCTGGCTGCAGATGGCCCGGGCGGGCGATCATTTCGCGCTGCACTATTCCCTGGACGGCGAGCGCTACGACATGGTCCGGGTCTTCCGCCTCAAGGCCGCGCGGACGCTCAAGGTGGGCCTCCTGGCCCAGTCCCCGCTGGGCGAAGGCGGGGACCGCGTGTTCGAGCACGTGAGCCTCGAGGAGAGGACCATCGGCAACCTCCGCTCGGGGGTTTGACGCCGCAGGGCGGCGGGAAAAGGCGGACCGGCCCTTCTTTGGGCGGCCGGGCGATGGGCTTTCATCCCGCTTGCCATCCGGCCTTAGGGCCGATATGATGAAAAAGAAGGAACAACAAGGAGGCGCGGCCGGATGTCGGGCATCAAGGCGCTGCTGAGGCGCAATCCCCTGATAGACACGCTGATCAACCTGCGGGGCAACGCGCGCGCCTGCATTTATACCGAGCCGCTCTGGGGCGTGCCCGTCAACCTCTACCTGCCCCTGGCCGCCAAGTACATGGAGGCGCTGGGGCTGGACAACGTGAAAATCGGCGTGGTGGTCACGGTCTACCTCTTGAGCCAGATGCTCTTTTCCCTTATTGGCGGTGTGATGACCGACCGCCTGGGCAGACGGTGGACGACGGTGATTGCCGATGTCTTCGCCTGGATCATCCCCTTCCTGCTGTGGATGAACGCGCAGGGCTTCGCCTGGTTCGTCATTGCGGCGGCGTTCAACGGGGCCAACCGGATTTCCGAGAACTCCTTCGGGCTGCTGATGGTGGAGGACACCCCCAGGCACTTGCTGGTCAGCCTGTACGCCTTTTTGAACATCGCCACCCTCCTGGCCGGTTTCGCCGCCCCGCTCACCAGCCTGCTGGTCAGCCGCTTCCCCCTGGTCAGCGTGATGCGCGGCCTGTATTTCTTCGCCTTCCTGAGCATGGCGCTCAAGATGTACCTGCTGCACCGGCTGACCCGGGAGACCGCGGCGGGGGAGGCCCGGAAAAGGGAACTGAGGGGCAAGCCCCTCGGCTACGCGCTCAGGGGCAGCGGCCGCGTGCTCAGGTCCATGTTCAGAAAGCGCGAGCTGATGCTGGTCCTGGGGATTATGTCCTGCGTCATGGTCATCCGCAGCGCGACGGAAAACTTCTGGCCCCTGCTGCTCACGGGCGGCCTGGGCATCGGGGAGGAGTCCCTCCCCCTGCTCTCCGGCCTGCGCTCGGTGGTGATGCTGGTCGGGTACTTCACCCTGTCCCAGCGCCTGTCCCCCAAGCGCTTCTTCAAACCCATCGGCATCGGCCTTTCCATCCTCTTCCTGCTGCACCTGATGCTCTTCCTGCTGCCCCGCAACGCGGCCTTCCTGGTCTTCCCGGGCGTCGTCGCGGAAGCGGTCGCGCTGAGCATGCTCATCCCCCTGTTCTCCAGCCTGCAGATGCTGCTGCTGGACCAGTCGGAGCGCGCCCGGATGTTCGGCTTCTCGTTGGCGTTCAGCCTGCTGGTGACCTCGCCCTTCGGCACCCTCAACGGGTTTTTGTCCAAGTGGCACCTGGCGCTGCCGATGCTGCTCTCGGCCCTGCTGGCCCTGGCGGCCCTGTTCCTGCTGATGAAACTGCGCGCGGCGCTGGATGTGGAGACGCTGGATGAGCCGGAAACCGCAAACGCCTGAGCTGGTCGGCCTGGCCCGTTTGCTGGAAGGTCGGAAGCTGTTCCTGCTGGACATGGACGGCACCCTCTACCTGGGGGACACCCTCTTTCCCTTCGCCGCCGGGTTCCTGCAGGCCATCCGGGACAGCGGCGCGTCCTACCTGTTTTTGACCAACAACTCCAGCAAGGGCACGGACGCCTATGTCGAAAAGCTGGCGCGGCTGGGCATCCCCGCATCTCCCGGGGATTTCTTCACGTCCATGGACGCGGCCTGCAGCCATCTGCGCGCGCATTACCGGGGTCGGCGGATTTACGCCTTGGGCACGGAGTCTTTCAAGGCCCAGCTGCGCCGGGAGGGGTTTCCGGTGACCGACAGGGTCGAAGAGGGCGTCGATTGCCTGCTGATGGGATACGACACCGAGCTGACCTACCAGAAGCTCGTCGACGCCAGCGTACTGTTGGGCCGGGGGGTCGAGTACCTGGCCACCAACCCGGACTGGGTCTGCCCGACGGCCTTCGGCTACGTGCCCGATTGCGGCTCCATCGCCCAAGCCCTGGAGCACGCCACCGGCCGCCTGCCGCGCTTTTTAGGCAAGCCGGAGCCGGAAATCGCGCTGCTGGCGATGGAAAAGGCGGGCGTCAAGCCGGGGGAGACGGTGCTGGTGGGCGACCGCATCTACACGGACATCCTCTGCGGCAAGCGCGCCGGCGCGGCGACCATCCTGGTCTTCTCCGGCGAAACCACGCCGGAGGTCTGCCGGCAAAGCGCGACGCAGCCTGATTTCGCGGTGGAGAACGCGGGGTATATTCAAAAAGCGATGGAGTACGCGCGAAATCGCGGGAACTGAGCGCAGTTTATGGGCGCGGCGGCGCCGGAAAGCAGGCACACCATGAAATGGCAGGGCAGAAGGCAGTCCACCAACGTCAACGACCAAAGGGGACGCCCGGTTGCCGGGAGGACGGTCGCCAAGGGGGGTCTCGGCGTCGTCGCCGCGCTGGTCCTCTTCCTGCTCACCGGCAACGGCAGTTTCCTGACCGACCTGCTGGGCGGCGGTGTGCAGGCGCCGCCCGCGCCTTCCGGGCGTGAAAGCGGCTACACCGAGACCGCCCGGGAGAAGACGCTGTTCGAGTACGTTTCCGTCGCGCTCGCGGACATCGAGGACACCTGGAACCAGGTGCTGCCCAGGTCCCAGTACCGCGCCCAGTACGAGGAGCCGCGGCTGACCATCTACAACGACTACGTCGACACCGCCTGCGGCGGCGCCAATTCCGGCGTCGGACCCTTCTACTGCCCGGGGGACAAGACCATCTACCTGGACCTGAGCTTCTATGACACCCTGGTTCAGCGCTACGGCGCCCAGGACGGCGACTTTGTGATGACCTACGTCATCGCCCACGAGGCCGGCCACCATGTGCAGACCCTGCTGGGCGTGACGAGGGAGCTCAGCGCGCTGCGCCAGCAGGCTGCGTCCGGCGCCATCAGCCAGGCGGACTTCAATCGATACAGCGTCGCCTATGAACTGCAGGCGGACTACCTGGCCGGCGTGGTTGCGCGCTACATGCAGCAGCGCGGCTACCTGGAGAGGGGCGACCTGACCGAGGCCATGAGCGCCGCCGCCGCGGTCGGCGACGACGCCATCCAGCAAAAGGCCCAGGGCTACGCCGACCCGGACACCTTCAACCACGGCACCAGCGAGCAGCGCCAGGAATGGTTCAAACGCGGATACGAGGCCGGGGACCTGTCCGACTGGGACACCTTCCGGGAAATCATATGATGGGGCAGGTCAAAGCCCGCCCTGTTCGCGGCGGCCTTCTCCTGCTCGCCGCGATTCTGGCGCTGAGCCTGAATGCAGCGCCCGCCGCCGCGCAGACGGGCGCGCAACAACCTGAAAGGCAGGAAACCATGAGCCAGCGGGAACCCTCTCCCTATACCGTCCCCAGCGACGCCGAGCTGCGCAAGACCCTGACGCCGCTGCAATACCATGTCGCGCGGGAGTCCGGCACCGAGATGCCCTTTGACAACGAATACTGGCGGGAACAGCGGCCCGGGATTTATGTGGACATCGTGACCGGGGAGCCGCTGTTCTCCTCCCGGGACAAGTACCTCTCCTCCTGCGGCTGGCCCGCCTTCACCGCGGGGCTGGAGGAAGACCTTATCGTGGAGGTGGAGGACCGCTCCTTCGGCCGCCTGCGCACCGAGGTTCGAAGCGCGCTGGGCGACACCCACCTGGGCCACGTCTTTGAGAATGACCCGGAATCCCCCAACGGCACCCGCTATTGCATCAACAGCGCCTCCCTGCGTTTCATCCCCTTGGAAGAAATGGAGGCCCAGGGCTACGCGGACTATATTTCGCTGGTACAAGGCGAAGAATAGGCTGCCTGTCTCCCCATTTGCAACGCCGGTGACGCAATCACCGGCGTTGCCCTTTATACGGGGGGCTTGTCCCCCCCCCTTTGTCAGGGCTTTGCCCAGCCGAGGTCGCCCTTGAGCAGCATGGTGACGAAAGCCCGGAAGGGGAGCGCGCTCGCCGCGTCCGGGTTCTTTTCGGCGGCCGCCGCCTGGGTCGGATAGCGGAAGGACAGCAGGAGGACGCCCGCTCCCTCCGGCGCCGGGGCGACAAGCGGCGATTCCATTTGCCCGTCCATCTGCCCGATAAGGTCTTCCAGGCTCCTTCCCGAGGAGGCCAGCGCAGCGTCCGGCAGGCGCGGCTTCAGGCTGCCGAGTAGGGCCTGCGCGTGGCTTTCGTCTGCGTAGTAGGAGGCCAGCACGACCCGCGACGCGTCCTCCCCGTCCGCCTGCGCCAGCAGTACCAGCTCCGGCGGCGGAACCTCCCACCCCCCGCTTTCCCAGACGTGCCCTGGCGTGAGCAGGTAGGCCTGGACGATGACCCCCTCCCGCCCGCCGCCCGCATGGGCGGCCGCGTCCAGCAGGGCTTTGACAGCGGGCTGTTCGGCCAGCGTCGGACCCCCGCCCGAGGCAATCCGTTTCAGGGTTTCCGTATCACGGGAGGCGACGGCCAGTCCGTCCCGGAACGCGACCGGCCACCTTCCGCCCAGGGGGCCTCCAAACAGGAAACCCATGTCCCGCCTGGCGAAGTCGATGGCGGCGGCGTTTAGCAGGCTGCCGTCCGCGGCCCACAGGGGTATTGCCGCGCCCGCTTCCGATACCGGGCCGTAGTCCTTCTTTTTCAGGGCCTCCTCCAGAACGCCGGGCCGGATTTCCCCCGTCAGCCACGCCTGGTTGAACGGCGCCTGGCCGATTTCCATGCTCTGGCGGACGGCCCGCGGGTCGATGCCGGTCGCCTGCGCGACGTCCTCCGCCATCATAAACAGCATCATCAGGTCCGGAAAGCCGCCCGTCACGCCCATCGTCGCCAGTCGGTACTGCCGGCTTCCCTCCGTGTCCCCGTCCAGCGGCCCGTCCGCCCCCGGGCGGGCGCGGACAAGGGTTTCGATGTCCGCGTAGCTCAGATAGCCGGAGGCGAAGGCGGCCTGCGGCACCTGCCCCAGCAGTTCCCCGAACGGCTGCGCCGCCCGCCCGGAAGCGGCCGATGACACAAGCAGCAGGGCTGCCAGCAAGAGGATGCCCCTGCACGTTTTCCGCGTCTTTCCCATTGTCTCCTCCCTGATGTCGTCGCCTTGATGCGCTTACCGCGAGTATACCCGCGCCTTGCGGTGCACCCCTCCGTATCAAAAGCCCGCGCGCCAGATGGGCGAGTGGGCTGGCACCCCGGGTTGGTTCCCGACAGAACCGGCGGGAATGTTCGCTCTTGCTAAAATCAGCCGCCGTACTATAATGGGGGGCGCGAGGTGAAGCGTATGGATATAAAAAACCTGTTCATGAAGCAGAAGATGATGCGCACGGTGCTCCTGGCCCTGGTTCCCGTCGCGCTGGTGGCCGTGTTCCTGCAGGGCTGGCGCGTGGTGATGCTCAGCGCCTTCGTCGGCGTGGCCGCGGTCATCGCCGAGTACCTGGTGATGCGCAGCATCAACAGGGAGAAGACCAAGGTGTCCGAGGCCGTCTTCGTGTCCGCCGCCCTGTTCACCCTGACCCTGCCGCCGCAGACGCCGGTTTGGATCGCCGTCGTCGGCATCGTGTTCGGCGTGGTCTTCGGCAAGGCGGTCTTCGGCGGTTTCGGCCGCAACGTGTTCAACCCCGCCCTGGTGGGGCGCTGCTTCATCTACGTGGCTTTCCCCGCCCAGATGACCATGACCTGGGCGCAGCCCTTCCTCTCCCTGCCCGGCGGCTTCGCGGCCTGGACGGCCGGCGCGGACGCCGTCACCTCCGTCACGCCCATCATCGCCTACAACGAGACGGGCGCCCTGGCGTCCAACCTCGACCTGTTTTTGGGCAAGGTGGCCGGCTCCCTGGGCGAGGCCAGCGCCCTGGTCATCCTGCTGGCCGGCGCCTTCCTCGTTTACAGGAAGGTCGCCTCCTGGCAGCTGATGGTCTCCACCATCGTGTCCGGCACCGCGCTGGCGGCCATCCTGCACTATGCGGGCGTCCACCATTCCATGGGCATGCTCACGGCGCCGCCCCTGTTCACCCTGCTGTCCGGCGGCTTCCTGTTCGGCGCCGTGTTCATGGTCACCGACCCGGTCTCCGCCCCCAAGTCCAAGGCGGCGCAATGGGTCGCGGGCGCGCTGGTCGGCCTCATCACCGTGGTCATCCGCAGTTTCTCGCTGTTCACCGAGGGGATGATGTTCGCCATCCTCATCGTCAATGCCGTCACGCCGCTGCTTGAGCTGAAGCTCAAGCAGTTCCAGGACCGGAAAAAGCAGGCGGTCAAGGAGGCAAGCGCATGAAAAGGGGGCATATCTACACCTTTGTTTTCATGGTGGCCATCACCGCCGTGCTGGTCTTCGCGCTGGCGGCCGCCTATGAGGCCTTCAAGGCCCCGATTCAGGACAACAAGGCGCTGCAGGAGCAGCGCGCCGTCCTTTACGCGCTGGGCCTGGACGCCGGGCTGAAGGACAGCGAGGTGGCCGGCGTTTACGCGGAGAAAGTCGCGGAAGGCGCCATCGGCGGGGTATCCGAGACGGCCGGTCAAAAGGTGCTCGCCCACCAGGAGGGCGGTCAGCCCGTCGCCTACGCCGTGCCCTTCGAGGGGGCCGCGCTCTGGGGCTCGCTGCGCGGCTACCTGGGCGTCAAGGCCGACCTGAGCGCGACCACCGGCCTAGTTTTTACCTACCAGAACGAAACCCCCGGCCTGGGCGGCCGCATCGACGAGGAGGACTTCAAGGAAAAGTGGCGGGGCCTGCCGCTTCAAAGCGGCGTGAGCCTGCGCTACGGCGCCTCCGACCCCAACCTGCCCGACGCCGTGACCGGCGCAACGCAGACCTCTTCCGCCGTGCTGCGCACCATCAACAAAGTCCTGCAGGAAGTCGTGTTCCCCGGGGAGGTGAAATAAATGGCGGCTGAAAAAATCGGCGCGAACTTCAAGCGCAACATGTTTACCGAGAACCAGGTGCTGCGGGCCATCCTGGGCATCTGCTCCTCCCTGGCGGTCACCAACACCATGAAAAACTCCCTGGTCATGGGCCTGGGCGTTGCTTTCGTGACGGGGCTGTCCAGCCTGACCCTGTCCGCGATGCGCAACGTCATCCCCCACCGGGTGCGCATGCTGGTGCAGACCCTGGTCATCGCGGCCTACGTTATCTTCGTCGACCTGCTGCTGCAGGCCTACATGCCCGACATCTCCAAGCAGCTGGGGCCTTATGTCGGGCTCATCATCACCAACTGCATCATCATGGGCCGGGCGGAGGCCTACGCCCAGTCAAACCCGCCCATCCCCGCCATGTGGGACGGATTTTTCGCCGGCCTGGGCTACACGATGATCCTGATGATCATTTCGCTCATCCGCGAGGTGCTGGGCTTCGGCACGGTGTTCGGCTTCAACGTCAACTTCGTCGGCTTCGAGACCTGGACCATCATGATCATGCCGCCCGCCGCCTTCTTCATCATCGGCTCGATGATCTGGTTCATCTCCGCCCGCGCCGCCAAAAAGGCCGCGCGGCAGGCGAAGTAAGGGAGGAGAGAGAATATGGCGCCCAACATCAGCCCCCTGATTATTTTCATCGCCTCCATCTTCACCAGCAACATGATCCTCAACAACTTCCTGGGCATGTGCTCCTACCTGTCCGTGTCCACCGAATACAAGACGGCCACGGGCCTGGGCATGGCGGTCACCCTGGTGCTGGTGCTGACGACGGCCATCAACTGGCTGGTCTACACCTTCATCATCGTGCCGCCGGAGCTGTATTACCTGCAGTACATCATCTTCATCATGGTCATCGCGGCGCTGGTGCAGATCCTGGAGATGGGCATGGACCGCTACATGCCGGACTTGCACGCCAAGCTGGGCATCTTCCTGCCGCTGATTACCGTCAACTGCGCCATCCTCGGCGTGACCCTCTTCATGGTCATCCGCCACTACAACTTCATCCAGTCCGTGCTGTTCTCCCTGGGCAGCGGCCTGGGCTGGTGGCTGGCCATCAACATGCTGGCGGCCATCCGTGAAAAACTGGCTAGCGCCAAGCTGCCTCCGGGCGTCAAAGGCCCCGCGCTCTCCTTCATCATCACCGGCATCATGGCCATGGCGTTCATCGGCTTTTCCGGAATCTTCACCATCCAGTAAGGAGGCGGCATGGACTTTTCGACCATCCTGAAGACCGTCGGAATCCTGGCGGCCGTATCGGCGGGGCTCAGCGTCATCATCTCCATCGCGGAGTCGGTCCTCAACAACTACGGCGAGTGCGAACTGGACGTCAACAACGGCAAGCGCCTGCTGAAGGTCAAGGGCGGCTCCTCCTTGCTGAGCCTCTTGGCCTCCGAGAAAATCTTCATCCCCTCCGCCTGCGGCGGCAAGGCCACCTGCGGGCTGTGCAAGGTGGCGGTGCTGGACGGCGGCGGTCCCCTGCTGCTGACGGAAGAGCCCTACATCTCCCAGGAGGAGCGAGCGCAGCACATGCGCTTGTCCTGCCAGGTCAAGGTCAAGGGCAACATGAAGCTGCTCATCCCCGAGGATTTGTTCAACATCCGGGAGTTCGTCTGCGAGCTCGTCGAGATGGAGGACATGACCTACGACATCAAGCGGCTGCGCATGAAGCTGCCCCCCGGGCAGACCATCGAGTTCAAGGCCGGGCAGTTCGTGCAGTTCTATTCCAAGCCCTACGGCAAGGTCAAGGAGGAGGCCTTCCGCGCCTATTCCATCTCCTCCAAGGCGTCGGAGAAGGACCATATCGAGCTGCTCATCCGCCTGGTGCCCAATGGCATCGTCACCAACTACGTGCACACCGCCCTGAATGTGGGGGACGCGGTGAAGATGTCCGGCCCCTACGGGGATTTCTACCTGCGCGGCAACTGCGAGGAGCTCATCATGATTGCCGGCGGCTCGGGGCTCGCGCCCATCCGCTCCCTGGTCTACGATGTCATCGAGAAGGGGCTGCCCCACAGGATGCGCTTCTTCTTCGGCGCGAACACCCTGCGCGACCTGTACTACATGGACGAGTTCCGGCAGATTGAGAAGGATTATCCCCAGTTCACCTTCATCCCCTGCCTGGCCTTCCCCAAGCCCGAGGACAACTGGGACGGCGTGTCCGGCTTCGTCACCGTCGCCCTGCAGGAGCAGGTGGACAGCGCCCAGGGCAAGGAAGCCTACCTCTGCGGCAGCCCGGGCATGCTGGACGCCTGCATCAAAATCCTGCACGACAAGGGCTTTGACGACCAGGCCATCTTCTTCGACAAGTTCTGACAGGAGGGCGGCATGAAACAGAACCCCAAGGATATCCCGGTGCAGGAGAGCCTGCGGGCCGGCATCCTGGCCAGGGACGGCTTCCTGGGCGAGGACGCCCGCCCCTTCCCGCAGATAATCCGGGAGGACCTGGAGGCGCTGGCCGCCCTGGGCATCGCGGCAGGCGAGGTCGCAGACGCGATGGAGCGGCTGACCAAGGCGGGCCTCACCGCCGTCGGCGTGCCCGTGAAGGCGGGGGACTACAGCGTGCTGGTGGAGGAATACATGGGCAGGATTCCCTGCCCCTTCCGCGACCACCGCGCCCCCAAGCGCAACACCGAGGCCACGGACGCCTCCGGGCGCAGTTTCGCCTGGTCGGACCTGAGCATCCACCTCATCCGCGCCCACGGCTTTTTCCAGGGCGCCGGCTCCCCCTTCCGCCTCGAGCCCGCGGCGCTGGCGGATTTCCTGGGCCTGGCGAAACCCTCGTAACTTCGCCATTCATCAAGCAAGCGCGCCCTTCCGGGCGCGCTTTATTTTCGGGAACTGCAAGAGGTCTTCCCGTTTCCCTATTGCTTCACCAGTAAGTAATAGGCCATCCGTGTCTCGCCCCGAGCCGGATGGTTTGAAACGCTTCCCGCATCGTTCACCTGTCGGAACCCCAGCTTTTCCAGCAGTTTCCGGGACGCGGAATTAGATTCGTAGGTGCTCGCACAAAGAGCCTGTGCCTTCACCCGCGCAAAGCAATCGTCCGTCACCGCCCGCAGCGCTTCCAGGGCATATCCCTGCCTGCGGCATTCCTTCCGGATGGCGTAGCCGATTTCCAGCGTCGGTTGGTCGCTTTGCGTTTCCG
>ENA-UOUL01000938-UOUL01000938.1-bioreactor-metagenome-genome-assembly--contig:-NODE-938-length-45712-cov-7.945480_pt1 | contig 45712 bp, 35 predicted proteins | sample MGYA00249838_ERZ747220 | MGnify/ENA primary metagenome ERZ747220 (study PRJEB28778, sample SAMN05720191) | bioreactor metagenome | isolation source: Anaerobic biogas reactor | place: USA:Washington... | reverse complement strand
CGCAACTCGAGCAGGACGACAAGGAGGTTACGGCAACAATCCACCGCCTGGAAAAACAATCGGCCGGGTACGCCGTGGCGCACACCGAGTGGGTGATCGCGAAGACGGAACAAATCAGGACTCCTTTCGTCATTGGTGCCGACGGCCATCGCTCCTCGGTTCGCCGGTCGCTGGGGCTCGGGTTTGACGAAATCCAACCGCCCACTCACTTTGCCGTATTTGAATTCCACACGGATGCTGATCTGGGCGGAGAGATGCGAATTTCGATGGGCGAGACGGCCACGCACGCTCTCTGGCCTCTCCCGGATGGCTTCTGCCGCTGGAGTTTCCAACTGGCCGACTTCAACCTGCCGGCCTCCACGAGAAAGAAGGATCGGTTAACCATCCAGCAGGTCGGCGGGGCGGAGTTTCCGGTGGTGGCGGAACAACGCTTGCGGGAACTGGTGAAGAAAAACGCGCATTGGTTCCAGGGGAGCATCGACGCGATCCAGTGGCAGATTGCCGTCCGCTTCGAGCATCATCTGGCGGAGCGATTCGGTAAAGGCCGACTCTGGCTTGCCGGCGATGCCGGCCACACGACCGGACCCGTTGGTATGCAGAGCATGAATGTCGGTTTCCGCGAAGCCCGGGAGCTTGGTGAAGCCCTCGCCGCGGTTTTGCGAGGCAAGGGATCGGTCGCGACGTTGGAATCGTACGGCCGAAGCCGCTCGAAAGAGTGGCGTTTTCTCTTAGGCGCCGATGGCGGCCTCAAAGCCACGGCCCAGACCGACCCTTGGATCGCAAAGCGAGCCGATCGTCTGGTGCCGTGTATTCCAGCGTCGCGCGACGGGTTTGCCAGGCTGGCGGGGCAACTTGCGCTGGAGCCCATGCTGCTTGGCATGCAGGGCCTCGGCAAGCCCGGCGTGCATCAGGCCAAGATGATCGAGTGGTGGTTCTGGCGCGAATGGAACCCCCTGCCGTACCAGGGCGAGATGCGGCCCGACATCCCCAACTTCGTGGAGCTCTGCCGCCCCGTCGACTGCTTCGACCCCTCGGAGATGACGCCCCCCAACTACAACGGCTCCAACGTGGAGATGCGCAAGATCACCCGGCTTCTCGACCAGCCGCCGCTGCAGGTGATCCCGCGGTGCCTCATCCACGACGCCATCCTCAATCCGCCCATCAAGTGGTGGGGGCTGAAGAGTTTCCACGGCCCGGCGGAAGACCAGTTCAACGAATACCAGTTCCCGGCGCCCGGCTGCTCCGAGATCCACATGATCTGGACCGACGCGCCCTGCTGGATCACCTGTTGGAACGACTCCAACCGGTACATCGAGGCCCTGCAGAAGCCGTCGGTGGAGTGCATCGTGGCCCAGCATCCCTGGTTGGAGAACGACTGCCTCATGGCCGACATCGTGCTGCCGGTAGCCACCCGCTTCGAGATGCTCGACATCGGCAACGACCTGGGCAGCGGCGTCGTGACCTCATTCTTCCTGGAGGAGGACTGTGTCGACCCGGTGGGCGAATCACTCTCCGACTTCGACGCGGTGGCCAAGGTGGCCGAGAAGATGGGGCTTTGGGAGGAGTACACGCTCAACAAGCCCATGGAGGAGCGGCAGAAGCTCTGCTACGAGGTCTCCGGCATGGATCGCTACATCTCCTGGGAAGACCTCAAGAAGAAGCAGTACTTCGTGATCCCCTGCAGCGAAGAGATCAAGGTACAGCCACCCGGCCTCTCCGAGTTCGCGGAAGATCCCAAGAAGAGCCCGCTCACCACGCCCACCGGTCTCCTGGAGTACTCCTCCAGCGCCATAGAGAAGTTCTTCCCCGACGATTCCGAGCGGCCCCCTGTGCCTCACTGGGTCGAGAGGGGCGAGACTCACGACGAGCGCGTCACCGGCGACCGGGCCAAGGAGTATCCGCTGCTCTGTATGTCGAACCACCCGCACTGGCGCATGCACGCCCAGGCCGACGACATAACCTGGAACCGCGAAGTGGAAACCATGAAGATCAAGGGCTCCGACGGTTACCTCTACGAGCCGGTGTGGATGAACACCGCCGAGGCTGAGGTGCGGGGCATCAAGCACGGCGACATAGTCAAGATCTATAACGAGCGCGGCATCGTGTTGGGTGGCGCCTACGTCACCGAGCGGCTCATGCCGGGTGTGGCTTACATGGATCACGGCGCCCGCTGGGATCCCATCGTCCCCGGCCAGGTCGATCGCGGTGGCGCCATCAACACCATCACGCCGCACCAACTGACCTCCAAGAACTGCACCGGTATGGTGGTGAGCGGATTCTTGGTGGAGGTCGCGAAGGTCACCGACGACGAGATGGCCGGCTGGCGCCGGGACTATCCCGAGGCGTTCAACCGTGACTACGACCTGGCGACAGGCGTGTCACTCTCAGGGTGGCTTATCGACTGAGCGAGGCGGGCGACCTACAATGAGCGCGCGCGGCGCCGCCCACGTGGGCGGCGCCGCCGGTACCACGAACAAGGCGGGTCGGCGAAAGGTCGATGAAAGGAACAGGACGTCGTATGTACGAATGCAAGTATCCACATCTCTTCTCACCCATCCGCCTGGGCGACACCGTCTTTCAAAGCCGGCTGTTCGCGGCGCCGGTGGGTTACGAATACCTGACCTCGAAGAACTACCCTCTCGAAGAGACCATAGCCTTCTTCGAGCGCAAGGCGCTTGGGGGATGGGCCACCGTGAACGTGGGTTCGGCGGTTGCCGACAGCAAGCGCGGCTGCATCGGGCTCAGCAACACTTACCTGGACGACCCGACCGCCCTGCCCCCCATCTACCGTCTGGCGTCGGCCATCAACCGTCACGGGGCTGTCGCGGCCATCGAGTTGCAGCACAGCGGCGCGAACTCCTATCTCTCGGCGCTCAGGGGCAACCAGATCTACGGGGCTGTGGACAGTGTGAACCCCATGGGGATGTCCGTCCCGGCCATGCCGGAGGACGTCATCCTGGAGACCATCGAGGCCTACGCGAATGCGGCGGCCTTCGCCAAGTTCTGCGGATTCGGGCTGGTGACCATCCACGCCGGGCACGGTTGGCTGCTCAATCAGTTCCTGGACCCCAAGGTGAACGATCGTAAGGACAAATGGGGTGGCAGCCTTGAAAATCGTTGTAGATTGTTGCTCTCCATCATAGAAAGCATCAGAAGGCTCTGCGGCGCCAAGTACCCCATCGACGTGCGCATCAGCGGCTCTGCCTGCTATGAGGGCGGCTACGGCATCGAAGAGGGCATCGAGATAGCCAAGCAGCTGGACGGCAAGGTGGATCTCATCCACGTCTCGGCGGGCAGCCATGAGGTGCCCGAGGTCTTCACGGTGACGCACCCCAGCATGTTCCTGCCCGACGGCGCCAACGTCCATCTGGCGGCGGAGATCAAGAAGCACGTCAAGACTCCCGTGGGCACGGTGGGTGCGCTCAACGACCCGGAGATGATGGAGGAGATCATCGCCTCCGGCAAGGCCGACGTGGTGCTGACCGCGCGGGCCATGATGGCCGACCCCGAGCTACCCAAGAAAGCGCGGGCCGGCAAGACCGACGAGATACGGCCGTGTATCCGGTGTTTCGAGTGCTTCGCCGGCATTACTACCAAGCGCCAATACCGCTGCGCCGTGAACCCCGAGATCGGCTTCGAGCAGGACGTGAGACACGCATTACCGGCGGCCCGGCCAAAGACGGTGCTGGTGGCAGGGGGCGGCGTGGCCGGCATGCAGGCGGCTCTGACCGCCGCGGAGCGCGGTCATAAGGTGATCCTATGCGAGCAGGCCGGCCGCCTGGGCGGGGTGCTGAGGTGTGAGGAGAAGGTGCCTTTCAAGCGGCTGCTCTCTGACTACTTGGACTACCAGGCCCGGATGATCGCCCGGGCGCCCATCGACGTGCGGCTCAACACCGTGGTGACGCCGGAGGTCGCTGAGGCGATCGACGCCGACGTCATCCTAGCGGCGCTGGGTGCGCGGCCCTGCGTCCCGCCGATCCCAGGCATCGACGGCCCGAACGTGCTGGGGGCGGAGGAGGCGTATCTGCACCCGGAGCGGGTCGGCGCCGCGGCCCCGGGCGCGGGTGCGAGCGGCGCGTCGAGCGCGGCGGCCGGTGCTGGCGCTAACGCGGGGCGGGGCCCGGGCGCCGCAGGCGCCAAGGCCGATGCTGCTGGTGCGGTCACCGGTGCCGGCTTCAAAGTAATCGTCCTCGGCGGCGGTTTGGTGGGCATCGAGCTGGCGATCTTCCTCTCAGGCCTCGGGCACCAGGTGACCATCCTGGAGATGATGGATGCTCTCAGCGACGGCGGCAATCCCGTGCACGGCTTGGCTTTGATCAACGAGATCAAGCGTTACGCCATCCAAGTATCAACCTCAACCAGAGCCAGAGAAATCACCGCCGAGGGCGTTATCGGCGAGTACGTGGGCGATGCCTGCACGCTGCCGGCCAGCCCCACGGTGCAGCAGGCCGTGCTGCAGTCGAACAGCTTCGGCAGGGTAGTGAGGTCGGACGCTGAGGTGGGGAGCCGCAAGCTCTACGAGGCCGACACCGTCATCTACGCGACCGGCAGGCAGTCGCTGCAGGCTGAGGCCGATGCGTTGCGCTTCTGCGCCCCCGAGTTCTACCAGATAGGCGACTGCTTCTTCCCGCGCAACGTGCTCGAGGCGACGCGGGCGGCGTTTGCCATCGCGCGGGACCTGTAGGGCTTGAGTGGAGGTCGTCCCGGCTGCCCCTCCGGCAGGAGCCCCTACGCCCAGTCGGACGTCACATACTCCTGATATCTGTCGTTGCGGATGGCTCCGAAGGCCATCACCGCGTCATACAGCAGCGCGACGGTGAAGACGAACATGGCGATGGCTTCCACCAAGTAGAACGGCCACATCGGGATGCCGAGCACGGCCGTCTCGGCGCCCTTCTCCATTGCCGCCTGCGTCTGGAGCACCGCGGCGTAGCCCACGGCGGCCGCGGTGGCCGACGCCAACACGCCCATCAATCCGTAGATGGAGAACTTGAGCACCCTCGGGAGTCGCTTGACTATGAGGGTGATGTTGATGTGGGTGCGTTGCGACTGCCCATACGCGAATGAGGCCATCACGGTGCACAGCAGCAGGACCTCGGTGATCTCGTAGGCGCCGGTGACGGGCTTCGTGAAGGTCTTGGTGGTGAAGACGTCGGTGACGTTCAAAAGCATGATGGCCAAGACGCCGGCGTAGCTCACCAGGCTCATTATGAACGTGACCCGCCTCACTATGCTGAGTGTTCCCATCATGGCTCTGTCATGCCTTACAAGAGATTGGGGAGGAACATCACGATCTCGGGGAACAGGTAGATGAGCACAATCCCGATGATGATGGTGACGACAAAGGGCATAGCGCCCTTATATACAGTGCCTAAGGGGATGTCCTTTGCTATTCCTTGGATGATGAAGCAGTTGAGGCCCACCGGCGGAGCGAGGGCTCCCAGCTCCATGACCAGGATGATGTAGATGCCGAACCAGATGAAGTCCTGGCCGTAGCTGGCCACGATGGGCAGGAAGATCGGCACGGTCAGCATGATCATGGGGAGCTCGTCCATGAGCATACCGAGGATGATGTAGACGATCGTCATGAGTATCAGCACGACTCCGAATGACACATCCATGGACTCTAGGGCATCGGCCAGCATCATGGGCATCTTGGTTATGGCGAGAAAGTTGGAGAACACGCTGGCCCCGATGACGAGCAGGAACGTCATGGCGAACGTGGTCACCGAGTCCTTCAGAGCGAGCTTGAAAGTCCTCCAGCTGAGGTTGCGGTTCACCGCCATCAGGATGAGCGCCAGGAAGGCGCCGATGGCGGCAGACTGGTTCACCGAGAAGTACCCCGAGAACATACCGCCCAGCACCGCGCCAAAGAGCAGCACGACGGCCCAGAGGCCTGCAAGAGAGGAGAACCGTTCTCTCCAGGCGGCCTTCTCCGGTTTAGGGGCGATGGAAGGCTTCAACTTGACCAGTAGCACTATGGTGGCGATGCAGAGCACTGTGAGCATGATCCCGGGAAGGATGCCCGCGATGAACTGCTTGCCGATGGACTCCTCGGCCATGATGCAGTAGATGATCATGGGGGTGCTGGGCGGTATCAGGATGCCCAGGGTGCCGCCCATTGCGATGGACCCGGTGGAGAGGCGGTCGGCATAGTTGGCTTTGCGCATCTCGGGGAGGGCGATGGTGCCCATCGTGGCGCAGGTGGCGGCGCACGAGCCGCAGATGGCGCCAAAACCCGCCGAAGCCGCTACAGTACCGGCCGCTAGGCTGCCGGGCAGCCAGGAGAACCACTTCTGGCCGGCTCTGTACAGCGAGCCGGAGAGGCCGGCGTGATAGCCGAAATTCCCCATGAGGATGAACAGGGGGATCACAATCAATGCGTAGGTACTCGCCTGAGTCGCCGGTACCTTGCGGATGAGCCCGATCGCCGCGGCGGGATTGAGCACGGCGGCGTATCCCACGAAGCCCACGAGTAGCAGGGCAAGCCCGATGTTCATGCCCAAGAAGATGAGTAATAAGAAGATGACGATGGCGATGATGCCTATGACTGCCGGAGTCAAGGAGCTTTCGTTCCTTTCGTCTTACTCGTGGGGTGCGGAGTGGTCGCGGCCAACGATAGAGGAGGAATCCCGGCCGGGGCGATAGTCCCGGCCGGGATTCCTCTTGATCGAGCGGTCAGCCGATGATCACTCGAGGTATCCCTTGGCGATGTTGACAGCGTCCTGCATGAATGCGTTGGCGTCGAACCCTTCGACCTTGATGGTCGCGGGCCAGGCGGCGGCAACATCGTCGGCAGCGGCTTGGAACGCCGCTACTGCTTCAGGCGTCGGGGTGAGCCACTCACCACCGGCGTCGGAGATGGTCTTGTGGGCGCCGGCGGCGGCATCGCTGAAGTCTTGGGCGGCGGCCAGAGAGCCGGTCCTGCCCGTCATGCCTTCGATGATGGCCTGGAATTCAGGCGGCAGCGAGTCCCACTTGTCCCAGTTCATGACCAGGCCGAAGGCGCCGTCGTAAAGCGGCATGTCGAGGAAGTACTTGGTGACTTCTTCGAGCTTGAAGTTGGTGATACCCGCGGGCTCGAAGACGTAGGCGGTGATGTTCTTCTTCTCAAGGGCCTCATACATGTCCGGCGGAGCCATGACCACCGGGCTGGCGCCCAGGTTGGTCACGAGAGCGGTGATGGGGCCGGCCGGGGTGCGCATGACGAGCCCCTGCAGGTCCTCAGGCTTCTCGATGGGCTTGTCGGCGCTGCAGAAGAGCATGCCCGGGTTGCCGTACAGATTGAGCATCTTGTAGTCGGCCCACTCTTCCTGCAGTTCGGGGTATTTGTCGTAGAGATCCCACAGGGTGTTGGTGCTGACCAGAGCGTCGCCGAAGCCGACCATCGGGATGGTCGTGACATCGGTGAGCGGGAACTGGCCGGGGTAGAACGAGGTGAAGACCCAGCCGATGTCAACGGCGCCGGTCTCGACCATCTCGCCTACGTCAGCGGCAGCAGCCAGGGCCGAGCTGGGGTAGAGGACGACCTTCACGTGGCCGTCGGTGGCCTCGAGTAGAGCGTCGGCCCAGGCCTGGTAGAACTTGCCGTTGTTGGAGGTCGCCGGGTCGTGCATGGAGAGCGAGAATTCGTAATAGTCGAAGTCGTCGAAGGCTCCGGCTGCCGCCGTGGTGGCGGTGGTAGCAGGAGCAGATGTCGTGGCCGTGGTGGCCGCGGTGGTCTCGGTCGGGGCCGCCGTCGTGGCCGTCGTGGCTGCGGTGGTCTCGGTCGTGCCGTCGTCGCCGCAGGCCACGAGTGCGAGCACCATCACCAAAGCCGCCACAAGCAGAACTACTGAACGTAATGTCTTAGATCTCACAGATCTCCCTCCTCAAAGTGTTTTCAGCTCCGCGCCTGTCCGCACGGATTCCTAAGGACCAACAGCAGTCCGCTCTCCATTCTCCCATATGCCGGGTTAAGCAGGAACCGTCTCCTGCGAAACGGGGCGACGGGCAGCGGAAAAGACAGGCTCCACACTGGGGGACGAAAGTGAACTGGTTGAGCGCGGCATCGTAGGGATGCGGCTTGGTGGATGCAAGCACCGCTCGGAAGTCATCCTCGGTGGGATCGGTTGGCATGGCGGCCTTGGTCCTCCGGTAGCCGTTCTCCGGGAAAGGCCATATGCACTTCACCGGTTGGACACGGGCGTACTCGCACGTCTTGTCGCCGATAGTGAGTGAGACCCTCCCGCCGATCGCCTTCGTCGGGCAGGCCCGGACGCAGGCCTCTCCGCAGAGATCCGGCCGGCACAACTCAGCACCGTCGTACAGGGGGGAGGGGTCCAGGGACGCGTCGGTGATGATGGACACGAACCGTTGTCTCGCTCCGAACTCGGGGGTCAGCACCAGGCCACTCAGCCCGAAGTCGCCAAGACCGGCCGCCACGGCGGCGTGACGATGGGAGAAGTCAGCTCTGCTGCCGAACTTGTAGTTGATGCCGGTGGGCGGGAACGGGAGAGCTCGAAAGCCCCTCTTTTCCAGGAACCGTGCCACGCCCGCCGCAGCCGACGAGAGGTCCCAATTGGGCACCACGTACCCGTACCACATATAGGGCCCGAGGGTCTTGCCCGGCTCGTCATAGTGGCCCGCCACTTCAATGGCGCCATCGGGGATCTTCGCGGCAAGCACGACCACCGACGTGGCCCCGGGCAGGTAGTCGCTCGGACGGTTGCCCTCGGGAGCGCCGTCGAGTCGTTCCGCCGCGGCCACGCCCATCAAGTCGATGGAGGCCATGCCGAGCGCCGTCTCGCGCAGGTCGTGGGTCAGAGTGTCGTCTGGGTGGTGCACCAAGCTCCTCCTCCGATGACTGACGGTCATCGCCTAGTATGTCATGTGCCGGGCGAGGTAGGCTTGAGCAAGTGCGCGGTGGTGTTGGAGGCGCGGACGTGAAAGGCGGGGACGTGACAGGTGCGGACGCGAGAGGCGCCGATGTGAGGTCCAAGACGCTCCTGGTCGAGGCCTTCCGGCACGCCTTGCGCGAGGTGGCCCCGGAGAGCGCGCTGCCCGGGACCCTGCCGGCTCCTCCCAAGGGCCGCACCGTGGTGGTGGGCGCCGGCAAGGCTGCAGCGTCGATGGCCCGGTTTGTGGAGCAGACCTGGACGGCGGAATTGTCTGGCCTCGTCGTCGTGCCGCATGGGTATGCGCTCCCCTGCGGGCGGATACGGGTCTTGGAGGCGGCCCACCCGGTCCCCGACGACGCGGGGTCGGCCGCGGCCCGCGAGATCCTCGACCTCGTAAGCGGGCTGTGCGAGGATGACCTGGTGCTCGCCCTCTTCTCGGGCGGAGGCTCGGCGCTCCTACCGTTGCCCGCCGGCGAGGTCACCATGGCCGACAAGAAATCGCTCACCAGCCAGTTGCTCCGCGCCGGGGCGGCTATCGGCGAGATCAACTGTGTGCGCAAACACCTCTCGGCCATCAAGGGCGGCCGGCTGGCTCGAGCGTGCGCTCCGGCCGCGCTCGCGAACATCCTCATATCCGATGTGGCCGGTGACGACCCGTCTGCCATCGCCTCCGGACCCGGGGTCCCCGACCCTTCCACCCTCGCCGACGCCTGTCACGTCATCGAGAAGCATGGCCTCGATGCATCCGCCACGGTGCTGCGCCATCTCTCCTCACCAGAGAACGAGACGCCCAAACCCGGAGATCCCTGCTTCACCCGGGTGGGACACAGGATCGTCGCGTCGTCGCAGACCTTTCTGGAGGCCGCCGCGCGGTACTTCGAGCACCGCGGCCTACGGCCGGTGATCCTGAGCGACTCCGTGCAGGGTGAGTCCAGAGATGTCGCCTTGGTGCACGCCGCTATAGCGCGGCAGATCGCGTGGCACGGCCAGCCGGTGCCGGCGCCCTGCGTGCTTCTGAGCGGCGGCGAAACGACGGTGACCGTGCGTGGACCGGGGCGCGGGGGGCGCAACACCGAGTTCCTCCTGGCTCTCGTCCTGGCGCTGGGAGAAGACGTGCGCTACACGGCGCTGTCCTGCGACACCGATGGCGCCGATGGGATGGCCGGCACAGCCGCGACCGCGGCCGAGGCCGTCGCGCCGGCCGCGGCGGAAGCCGCCTTGGGGCCGGCCGCTACTCCGCCCGGCGCGCGGACCGTCGCCGGCGCCGTCGCGGGGTCCGACACTCTCGCCAGGGCCTTCGCGGCCGGCCTGGATCCCCGTCGTCTACTGCGCGACAACGATGCGCACACGTTCTTCGGATCGCTGGGTGACACAGTGGTGACCGGCCCCACCCACAACAACCTGAACGACTTCCGGGCACTGCTGGTGCACCGGCAGCCGTCTGTCTCCTAGGTGCAGCTGCCCTCTGCCTGCTCTGCCGTCTTCGCCGAGAGCCGGGCAAGGGGTCTCTTCTTGTGCACCCATCTCATCATCCAACGGGGCATGACCGTCATCGCCACCGCCATGGCTTTGGCCGACAGTCCGGGTACGACGACGGCTCTGCCGCGAGACAGCCCCCGCACAGCGGCCTTGGCTACGCCCGCCGGGTCTTTCATGATGCCGTACTTGACTGCCAGCGGCACCGGGATGCCCGTCCCGTCGTACAGCGAGGTGGCCACGGCTCCCGGCGCGACGCAGGTCACGCTCACGCCGTGCTCGCGGAGCTCCTCACGCAGGGCCGACGCGAAGCCGCGTAGGAACCGCTTGGAGGTGCTGTAGTACGCGATTCCGGGGAACTCACGCCACCCCGATATGCTCGACACGAAGGCGATGCGCCCCCGGCCCTTAGCCGCCATGTCCCGCCCGAAGTACTGGGCGAGGAGCGAGGGCGTCACCACGTGGAGTTGCATCATGGTCTGGATGCGGTCGGGGGCGGTGTCGATGACGTCTCCGAAGAAGAAGATCCCCGCGTTGCTCACCAGAGTGTCGACCTCGAGCCCCCGGCAGGCCACTTCGTCGTACAGCGCGCGGGCGGCCTCGGGACGGGCGAGATCCATCTGGATGGTCTGCGCGTCGACCTGGTACTCGGCCGCCAGCTCGCGGGCGGCCGCGACCAGCTCGGTATCCCGGTTGCTCACCATTATCAGTGATTGCCCCCGGCGGGCCAACTCTCGCGCGATCGCGAGCCCGATCCCCGAGCACGCTCCAGTGACGAGTGAGTAGGTTTGCGTCATAGTGTCTCCATACCGCTCTTGGTAGTGTAGCTCAAAGGACGCGGCCCGGGGAAGGAGTCTCTCCCCGGCCGGGCGAATGTTGCCTAGATGTACCGGCGCCCCGTGGGAGGGGATATGGTCCTTCAACCTGTCCACGAATACTCCACGTCCTTTCAGGACTACTCCAACCCGTTTCATTTCTGCACTCATCTCGGGACCGACTACGGCCCCTTGGGGCCGGATGCAGGGCAGATATCCTGGAAGAAGGGACAGGTCTGTATCGACCTGGGACCGACCGAGATGGCGGGCATGTGGCACAGCCTTGAAGGGCTGGCTCACGAGAAAGACCGCTGGCTGGACTTCATGAAGTGCTACCCGAACGTCCGCGATGACTTTCAGCCGGTGTGCGTGGGGATGACCGTGGGAGTGCGGGGCCAGGGTTCGCTCAAGTTCGAGCTCAGGTCTCCCGATGCACGCATCCTGTGGTGGGCCACGGAAGATCTCTCCACGGACGACCGGTGGGAGGAGCTTTCGTTCTCGTGGATGCCCGCCGACCTGCGCAAGGTGAAGTTCTTGAACTGGGTCGCCGAGCCGGGAGCGCGGCTCTGCATCGATTATGTGCGCCTCGTCTTGGAGATGCCGGCGGACGTACCATTCCCGCAGGAGGTGTTCCTGAGATCGTACGCCAAGCTGGCCCGCTGTTGGGAGCCGGGTTCGGGTCTGGTGCGAGACCGGGCCCACTGGCCCGCCGGCGCGTGCGACTCCATCCCCGTGAGTGGGCTGTTCTGTCTGGCCACCTCCACCGCCGCGAAGATGGGACTGGTCAAGACGGCCGTCGCCGAACGCATCCTGGGTAAGATCTACGCGTTGGTGTCCAAGGTGCCGAGGGCCAAGGGCCTGCTCCCCTGCTTCGTCCAGAAGACCGGCTCGCAGTACAAGATCCGCGAGGGCACCGAGTACAGCACCTTCGACACCAGCGTCTACTACCACAGCATGTTCCTGGCTGCTCAGATGCTCTGGGACGGCAAGACCCTGGCCGGACTGACCAAGGCCGTCCGCGAGATAGAGTTCGACGAGCTGCGCGACTCCCAGGGCTACATCCTGCACGGCCTGCTCGACGACGGGGTCACGCCGGCCACGGTTTCGTGGCGCGAATGGGGAGGGGAGACCGCTCTTGTGTTGCTACTGGAACACATGGTCTTGGGGGAGGCTGCCCAGCTCCAGATGGAAGGCGGCGGCAAGGTGAATGGCGGCGTGGGGTACGTCGCCGAGTTGCAGAGCCTCTTCTATCCCGACTTCTCGTTCAACGAGACCGATGCGGTCAGCGGCGTGAACTGGCTCACGGCCCGGCGGGAACTGCTGGCCGAGCAGAAGAGCTACGTATCGAGCAAGTGGAAGCGCTCGGCCGCGGCCGGCGCGGGGCTCTACGGCCTGTCGGCCGGGGAGGGCCCGCGCGGTGGCGGCTACGTGGTCAACGGCACCAAGAGTTCCGGCAGGGCAGGGGTCATCCACCCGCACTACATGGTGATGTCGGGAGCCCTCGAGTACGATCCCATGGTGGTGTATCGCGCCTTGGAGGCGATGGAGTCCCGTGGGCTCTTCCCGCCTTGGGGCATGGTGGAGAGCTTCAGCAAGGACCTCGACGAGTATCTGCCCATGATCGGCTCTCTCTCCGCGGCCTACGAGTGCATCGCGTCGCATCACCTCTGGGCCAAACAGAGTGGCCGGCCCGACCAGATCTACAGGGCGTGCGAGAGTTGCCCCTTGCTCTTCGAGGCGGTGAGGGCGTTCTACCCGTGATGCTCCGGCGGCCGGTCGAGTCTGGACTTACCCGCGCGGTGGGGCTATCCTTTCATTCCCAAAGAGACCCCGGAGGAACGTGTGGTCCGCACTCTCGGCCCGTATGAGATCCGCTCCAAACTGGGACGAGGGGCCGCTGCCGTGTTCTGGCGGGCCTACGACCCGGTGTTGGACCGCGAAGTGGCCCTCTGCGAGGCAGTCATCCCGCTCGACTTGGACCCCTTGGCACGTGTTGAGTTCGTGGACGGGTTCCTGCAGCGGGGCCGGGTGGCCGCGAAGCTGTCGCATCCGGGGCTGGTAGAGGTCTACTCGGCCGAAGTCTACGACGGCCGGCCGGTGCTGGTCACCGAGATCGTCGAAGGGGAGGCCCTCGCTTATGTGCTTGCGCGAGGCGCCCTCAGCGCTTCCTCTACCTACTACCTGCTCGACCAGATCCTCGATGCCGCGGCGTACGCGCACGGTGAGGGGGTGGCGCATGAAGCCATCTCACCAGACACGGTTCTGGTAACCCGTGAGGGACGAGTCAAGATCGCGGACTTCGGCACCGCCGTTCTGTTTGCCGGCGCTCCCACCGGCCGCAGAGCGGCTGTGGGCCCTCCCGGTTACGCGGCGCCCGAGCAGATCGACGGCGCCGAGGCCGACCACAGGTCCGATCTGTTCTCGATAGGGGTGCTGGGCTACGAGATGCTCTCGGGAGTCAACCCGTTCGGAGCTTCCGAAGGCCTGTCCGCGGCGGCGATCTCATATCGCATCGTGCACGAGCCGCCGGCTCCGCTCCCTGCTCCTATCCAGGACGCGGGCGGGCGAGCCGATCCCCGGCTTGTACTGGGCGCTGCTCTTGCCAAAGACCCCGACCGGCGATTCCAGAGCGCTGAGGAGTTCCGCGCCGGGCTACGCGGGGGAGCGGTTCCCGCGGGCGCCGCTCTCTTGGCCGTCGCCGAGCCGAAGCCTGTTCCGGTGGAGGCGGAAGCGGCAGTCGCCGCTGTGGCTCCCGCCCCGGCGCCGCGCCGCGCGCGCCGCGCGGGCGGCGGCTGGTGGTCCGGCCGGGCCGGTCTGGGTTTCGCGGCCGCGGCTCTGCTGGTGGCCTGCGCAGTTGGAGTGGGGCTCTTCTTCGGCCTTGGTGGGTCGTCGACCGGCAACACGACCACCACGCTGGGCGCCTCGGTGGAGGCGACATCGTCTTCCACCACATCGTCGTCCGCGACATCGTCGTCCACCACTCTCAGCACGGCATCAGCTTTGCCCTCGTCGACTACTGTGACTCTGGTCCCGGGCACCACTACTTCCACCACGCTCCCGCCCCCTACGACTACTTCGTCCACGACCACGACGACGGTAGCTCCGACTACCACGACGGCTGCTCCGACTACCACCACGGTCCAGCAGACCACCACCACCCGGCGTCCGGCCACCACCACGACCCGGCGTCCGACCACCACGACCCGGCCTGCCACCACGACCACTCAGCCCGCGACTACGACCACTGAGTTCGTCACACCTACCACTTTGGGGCCTGGACAATGAAGAATCTGCTCAAGAAGATGAGATCCAAGCGCGGCCTGCTGATCGTCGGCGCGGGGTTGGGCCTCTTGGTCTGCCTGCTGGCCGTCCCGGCTCTGGCGGCCACGTTCACCGATGTCTACTCCGACACCTGGGACGACCCTGACTATCCGGAGGCGGTGGGGAAGCTTTCCGATCTGGGGATCATCACCGGGTATTCCGACGGGACATTCCGTCCTCACAGCACGGTGATCAGGCAGCAGTTCGCCAAGATGATCGTGAAGACCCTGGGTCTCCCCGTCACGGGCGAGGAGGTCCTTCCTTTTACCGATGTCGCCGAGGACACTCCGTCCGTCGATCCCTTCTATCCCGACAAGTACGTGGCCGTCTGTGCTTCCTATGGCATCACCAAGGGCAAGACGGCTACCACCTTTGCTCCGTATGACACCATCACCCGGGTCCAGGTCCTGTCGATGGTGGTGCGGTCGGCCGAGCGGCTGGGCGTACCTCTGCAAGAGCCCAACGAGGCGTACTACGCGGGCACTCTGGCCAACTCTACTTTCCGGAATCTTAAGGACTCCATCCACGGACACAACATCCAGGTCGCGGAGATGAACAATCTGGTCTGGGGCATATGGCCCGACACGGCCACCCTCTGGGACGTCAAGAAAGAAGCCACCCGGGGCGAGGTAGCACTGATCCTGTGGCGTCTCTGGCAGAAGATGAACCCGTCGTCCACGACCACGACTGAGGAGACCACGACTACTACCACCGAAGAGACCACTACTACCACGACCACCGAGAGCACAACCACCACCGCCACCGAAGAGACCACTACCACCACCGGAGAGACGACCAGTACCACGCTCCCCGCGGGCAACTACTGGCATCAGATCGAGCCGGCCGGCACCCTGCCGGCGGCCCGCGACAGGGCCACCATGGTCAATATCCCCGGCAGTGGGGCCGCGATCATGTTCGGGGGACAGGGTGTCACCGACGACGCCTTCTCCGACACTTGGCGTTTCGATCTGGCGGCCGGCACTTGGACGCAGCTCGCGCCCTCAGGGACCGCACTGGTGGGCCGCCGGGGCAGCGCTGCGGTGTATGCGGACGTCAGCGGCAAGGTCATCATGTTCGGCGGGTACGGCTCGGACTATCTCGGCGACACCTGGTCGTACGATCCGGTATCCGGCGCGTGGACGCAACTGCAGCCGGGCGGCAGAACGCCCGTTGGCCGGCATAGCCACTGCATGGTGTACGACTCCTCGCGTGGCAAGGTGATCATGTTCGGCGGCTATGACGGCGGCTATCTCAACGACCTTTGGGAGTACGACCCGGTCGCCGTCACTTGGACGGAGCTCAGACCCTCGGGGACACGGCCCGTGGGCCGGCACGGCCACTCGATGTTCTATGACCCGCTGCGGCACACAGTAGTCCTATTCGCCGGGCAGCCCAACACCGGCACCTCCAACGATCTGTGGGAGTACGACCTGACGGCCAACCAGTGGACGAAGATCTATCCGTCGGGCTCGGCGCCGTCGGCCCGAGCCGGACTTTCGATGGCCTACGACCCCGCGGCCCGGCAGGCCGTGGTCTTCGGCGGCCGCTCCAGCGTCCTGTACGACGATTGCTGGGCATACAGCCCGGCCACCGAGACCTGGACCGAGCTCGAGCCGGTCGGGAACCCGCCGGCAGCCCGCACCGGCGCCGCGATGATATACGACCCGGCAGGCCATCGTTGCGTCTTGTTTGGCGGCGCGGATGCCGGTGGCCTGTATCTGGGAGACATCTGGGAGCTCGTCCCGTAAAGATCGGGGTTCGGGCGGGAGCCCGGCCGCGGGGGGGCGCCCGCCGGGCCGGCGCAGCTCCCCGTCGCGGTAGGCGGATAAAACGAAGAGCCCCGCTTTCGCGGGGCTCTTCTGTGTCTTACCTGGTGACTCTCACCGGAGCCTCGCCGGCGCCTGCGCCGGCCGAGCTCAGTGAAGGTCGGAGCACTACCTACAGGATGATGTCTCCCAAGTAGATGCTCTTGTATGTCTTGACCTCGAACTCCTGGGTCTGATAGCCGGGAGCGGCCACCGTGACCTTGTAGGCCTTGCCGTCGGGCAGGTCTTCGAACTCGAAGTCGCCGAAGGCGTCGGTCTCTGTGGTCTTGGAGCCGTCTTCACCCGTGAGGGTGACGGTGACACCCTTCGCACACTCGTCCTTGTCGCCGAAGGCCACCGAGCCGGCCACAAAGTTCTTGGGCAGGCCGATGAACTTGACGTTCTCACCCAGCTTGTACTCGGGATGCATGGCCTCGGCGCGCTTCATAGCCTGCGAGACCGCGCTGTTCGGATCGTCTAGATCGCCGAAGCAGAGAGCGCCGGTCGGGCAGGCCTCCACGCAACGGGGTTCTTTCCAACCCTCGTCGAGCAGGTGCGCGCAGAACGTGCACTTCTGGGGGACGTTCTCTTCCTCGTTCCAGTAGATGACCCGGTATGGGCACTTGGCGACGAGTTCCTTCATCCCCTTGGCCTTCTTCGGGTCGATGATGACGATGCCGTCGTCGCGCTTGTACACCGCGTCACCCGAGCCGTTCATGCAGGCCGGGTTCTCGCAATGCATGCACGTGAGGACGATGTAGTCCTGCTTGACCTTGGGGAACTGGCCGCGCTCTTTGCCGATGATGTTCAGCCAGAACTGGCCGGTCATCGGCTGGGGGGCGGAGTAGCCCTTCTTAGCCTGGTTGCAGTACTCGTCCTTGCACGCGATGAAGCAGTTGTAGCAGCCGTCGCACTTGGTGACGTCTACGACCATTCCGTATCTAGGCATGTGTCATCCCTCCCACTTCGCCATATCGACCAGACAGGAGTTCGGCGCCATGCCGGGGACGTTCTTCGACATCATCCGGCCCGGGGTCAGCAGGTTCACGCAACCGCCTCTGTCGGGGCTACGGGAGTTGCCGGGCTCGATCGGGTCGTACCTGGATGCTCCCTCATATGAGTGCACCACGCCCGGTCTCACGCGCTCGGTGACATAGGCGGCCAGCAGTACGGTGGCCCTGTCGTTGTAGAGCTTGATCACGTCGCCGTGCTTGATACCTCTGGCTTGCGCGTCCTCGGGATGGATGCGGCAGATCTGGTAGTTGTAGCCGTCTATCCACATACGATGCTCGGGGATCTCCGACAGCCACGGCACACGGGTGTCGTGATGGGTGTGGAACGAGAACCGCGGATGCGGTGAGATGAGCTGGAGCGGGTACTTCTCGAAGAGCTCCTTGGTCTCGTGGCCTTCCCAGCTGGGGATGTACTTGGGCATGGGAGCGCGCTCGTCGTCATCCGGCGTGTGCCGCAGGAGGCTCTGCGAGACGAACTCGATGAGACAGGTGTCGGTCGCCAGCTCGTGGGCCTTGTCGGTGCCCTTCTTCGGGTTGCTGGTGTCGGGCGTGTCGCACGGCCTGCCCTCGGCGAACCAGCGCAGAGCGTAGGTCGGCTTGTAGTCCTCGATCTGCGGGACTATGAAGTAACCCTTCTTCTTGAAGTCTTCAAAGTCCATGTACTTGGGCATGTCCGACCAGTCGTACATCTTCTTGATCCAGTCCTGGAAGGAGTTGCCCTCTGTGAACTGGTCTTTGTAGCCCAGCCTGTCGGCGAGCTCGACGAAGATGTCGTAGTCGGCCTTGGACTCGCCAATCGGATCGACGCACTTCTGCTGGTAGACGATGACCCGGTGGTTCGCGCTGCCCGAGGCGTGCAGGGAGTAGCCGCCGGAGCTGGCCCACTCGCTGATGTCCTCGCGCTCGAGGTTCGTGCAGGCCGGCAGGATGACGTCGGCCATGCGCGTCTCGTTGCACCACCAGCAGTCTTGGTTCACGCAGAACTCCAGCTTCGGGCTCTGATACATCCGCACCCACTTGCTGGTGTCGGTCATGGTGGAGAGGAACGAACCGCCGTAGCGGTAGAACATCTTCACCTCAGAGTGATCGGGAAGCGGGTAGGTGAACTTGGTGAAGTGCTGCTCGATGGAGTTGCCGCAGAAGCCTTCGCCCATCCACTCGATGTGTCCATCGAGGATGGCGTCCGGCACGGTCAACCGGTAGAGCCGCTGCTTGATGGGGTTGATGGCCGGCTTCTCGGCGATGAGGTTGAAACCGCCCTGGGCGTAGCCCGGGAACTCAAGCGTGTGGTTGTACGGCGGCCCATTGGCCGTCCCCCAGATGCTGATGCCCGGCAGGCCCAGTCCCTGCATGGCCTGCAGGAAGACCATGTGCCTGGCCGACTCGGTGGCGTAGGCCTGGCGGCAGGCGCCACCCTCTCCACCCTTGGTGCCGCCGGCAAGCGAAGTGCGGTGAGAAGCCCATTCGCGGGCCAGTGCCACGATGGTGCGGGCTTCGATGCCGCAGATCTCGGCCGCCCAGCGGGGATTCTTGGGAACGCCGTCGCTGGTGCCGAGTACGTAGTCTTTCCACTCGTCGAAGCCGAACGTGCGGGTGGCGACGTACTCCTTGTTGTACGTACCTTCCTCGAGCCACACGTAGGCGATGGCGCAGGCCAGAGCCGACGTCGTGCCGGGACGGTACGCGATCCACTTCTCACCCACGTGCGCCGCGGTGTAGTTGTGGAACGGATCGATGAAGATGGTCTTGATGCCCCTGTCCCTGAGCCACAGGCGCCATACCGCGGAATCGGTGCCGCCGTAGATGCCGTGGGTGGTGTCGGGGTCGTTGCTCCACGAGATGAGGAGCTCGGTGTTGCGGAGCGCGTCCTCGAGCAGGTCGTAATGCTCCGGGTTGCCCAGCCGCCAGTAGTAACCGTAGGCGTGGGTCGCTCCCCAGTGCCAACCTTCCCAGCTGTCGGGATTGTCGAGGATGTCGGTGAACCCGATCATGTTGAAGAAGCGGGCCCACGAAGACGAGCGATAACCGAGGTTGCCCCAGTTATGGTGAGAGGAGGCGCGGGACATGATGGCCTCAGGCCCGTATGTCGCGCGGATGCGCTTCATCTCGTCGGCGACGAGGTCGAGGGCCTCGTCCCAGCTGATGCGCTCGTAGCCGGACTTGCCGCGATTCTGCGGGTTGCGGTTACCCTTGGGGTCGAAGTCCACCCGCTTCATGGGGTGGAGGATCCGCTCGTCTGAATAGACGCGGGCGCGCTCTACCAGAGAGAACGGAGCCACGCAGGCCTTGCGGAACGGGGTGTACTTGTCCCCGTCGACGTCGATGGTCCACGAAGGCGCATCCGTCTCGTCGAACACGAGCGGGCGCACCTTGGTGATCTTGCCGTCTTCCACATGGACCCTGATGGGTCCGCCACCGGTGCAGTTCACGTATGTCTTTTCTGCCATGCCTTATCCTTCCTGGAGTGTCATCGAGAGACCGGGGGTCTTACTCGACCGGCGCTCCGTTCAGCAGGGCCATTTCGGTGGTCGCGAAGCCGTGGAGCATGCAGTAGACGTCGCGCAGGTGCTTGCCGAAGGGCACGTCGTCGTCGGTCGTACCGTAGCCGCCCATGATGCCGCAGGTGATGTTGACGAAGTTGACGCCGATGTGATCGACGAACGCCTTCACCAGCATGCCGCACTTCGGGTTGTACTCATACTTCTCTTTGTACGACCAGGCGGACTGCATGAGATATGCGTGAGCGGCCTCGTACTGCATCTTCATCTCGGCCAGCTTCATGGCCACGTGCTGATGCTGGATGATGGGCTTGCCGCCCTGGACGCGCTGCTTGGCATACTCGAGAGCTTCCTCGTATACCGAACGCACGGTGCCCAGGTTGGCGGCTGCGCCGAGAAGCCCGAATGGCGGCGGAACACCCTGCGGGGTCTTCGACCAGTCGAACTGCGGGCCGCCCCACTCACCCTCGGTGCCCCAAGCCTCGCCCTCGTTACCGAGGAGGTACTTGGCCGGGATACGGCAGTCTTCGAAGATCAGCGACGCATTGGCGAGCAGCCTGCGGCCGAGCTTGTTGTGGAACCGGCCGACTTTGAAGCCGGGGGCGTCGCCGGGCACCAGGAAGCAGCTCAGGCTGGTGGAGATGGGACCCTTGCGATCGGTGCGGGCATAGAGGAAGTACAGCTTCGCGACACCGCCGCACGAGATGTAGTGCTTGGTGCCGTTGATGACGTACTCGTCGCCGTCTTTCACGGCATAGGTCTGGATGGACGCGCCGGGCTCGTCATACAGGAAGTGGGAGTCGGTGCCGGCGTCCGGCTCGGAGCGGGCCAGACCGAGCAGGAAGGTGTCGTCTTCCATGAACTTGGTCAGCCACTCGTCGCGCAACTCCGGGGTCAGCTCGCCAACGAGCCGCGGAGACTCGGTGTAGCAGCCCCTGAGGATGGTGGCGAAACCCTGGTCGGCGGCGCCCAGTTCCTCAAGAACGAGCGCGAGCGTCGGATAGTCAAAACCCTCACCGCCGAACTTCTCGGGGATCGCCGCGGTCCGCAGACCGAGTTCCGACGCCTTCTTGATGAGATCCCAGGGCACACACTCCTTGGGGTCCGTCTTAGCGTCGTAATCCATAGCCACGGGCTTGACTTCGTTTTGGGCGAAGTCCTTGACCGTGTCACGGATCATCTCCTGCTCTTCAGTTAATCGAAAGTCCATGCAATCCTTCTCCTTCTAGCACCTTGGGGGCTGCCATCGACTCCCTCACGGATACCGGCGCTGCCGGTAGCGCATCCGGCCGACACATAGCCAGAATAGCTTGTTCAATCATAGTACCAGCAAAGGGTCGGAGCGGAGCTTCACGCGAACTTTTCATGACTCGACCCAAATATTACGTGCACGTATAGAAAAGACGCCGAGTGGGTCTGGCGGAGGGGATGATCGTGCGGACGGCCTAAGCGGGATCGGCTCCCGGCCGCCCGGTCATCGCCGCCCGGATGTGCACCATGAGCGCCCTGACCGAGGCCGGCAGGGGCCGGTCCCTGGGATAGATGAGGTTGAGATCACGGTACAAAGGTTGTGCGAAGGGGATCGCCACCAGGCCGTCCAGCGTCTCGAGAGAGGCGTGCATCTTCGGCATGGGTGCGAGGCCCATGCCCGCCTTCACCAGGGCCTTGGTCAGCTCGGGATAGTTGGAACGCCGCGTCAGACGCGGCTCGAGTCCGGCCCGGCGCAGGGCGTCGGCCGTGACGTTGCCCGCGTTCATGCCGGCGCGGGGGAGGAGTATGGACTCGTTGGCGAGCATGCCCAGCGCGATGGCGGACTCCTTGGCCAGCCGGTGGTTCTTGGGCATCACCAGCAGCATCTCCTCGGTGAGCAGGTGCTGGGAGGCCGTCCGCGACGACCCCCAGGGGGTCATGACGGCGCAGTCGAGCTCTCCGGTGATCACCGCGTCTTCCAACTGGGCGTCGTCCTTCTCGATGAGATCCACGGTGATCCTCGGGTAGGCCGTGAAGAACGAGGCAAGGATAGGGGTGAGCAGGATGGCCATGACGTTCCCCACGGCGCCGAACCGCACCGTGCCCGAGCCGGTGCCGGCCTGGTCGCGTATAAGGCTGATGGCCTCCTCGGTGCGCGCGATGATCGCCTGGGCGAGCGGCAGGAGCAGCTGACCGGTGGCGGTGCACTCCACGTGGCGTCCGTATCGCTCGAAGAGCCGGGCGTCGAGCTCCTTCTCCAGCCGGGCGATCTGCCGGCTGAGCGTAGGTTGTGTAGAATGCATGGCACGAGCGGCCCGGCTGAAACTCCGGGCTTCCGCCACCGCGGCAAAGGATTTGAAGAGATCTAGCTCCATCTATGCACTATCGTAATACTTTCGGGCAGTGATGAAAAGTTCAATAGAAGTTTCCTCTTGCGGCGGTCTCGGACTATCATATAGGAGACCCGCGGACCCGGGTGGGGGAGCGGCTACGTTTCGTCTCACAAGGAAATGGATGGGTAGATGAACATAGCGGTATGCGTAAAACAGGTTGTCGACACGGAGGCAGTGAAGAAGCTCGATCCGGCGTCTTGGCGCCTTGATCGCAGTGTGGCCGCCGTACTCAATCCGTACGATGAGTACGCGGTCGAGGAGGCGCTCAAGATCAAAGAGGCCCACGGCGGCGAAGTGATCGCGGTGTGCATGGGCCCGAAGAAGGCTGAAGACGCCGTCCGCAAGGCTCTGGCCATGGGCGCCGACAGCGCCGTCATAGTCACCGACGATGCATTGGCCGGCTCGGACGCTCAGGCGACCTCCTACGCCTTGGCGGAAGCGCTCAAGGGCGTGCAGTGGGACCTGGTGATCTTCGGCGTGCGGTCCACCGATGGTGAGACCGGCGTGGTGCCGGCGGCCGTTGCCGAAAGGCTGGGCGTCCCGATGCTGTCGACCTTGGCCAAGGTGGATGTCGACGGCTCGACTATCAAGGTGCACCGGGAGACCGAGCAGGGTTACATCTCCTATGAGTGCCCCACCCCGGCCGTCCTCTCTGTCATCAAGGGCATCAACGAGCCCCGCTACCCTTCGATGAAGGGCATCATGGGCGCGAAGAAGAAGCCCCTCGAGACCAAGGATGCCGCTGCGCTTGGGCTGGATACGGCCAAGGTCGGCTCGGAGGGCTCGAAGACCCGTGTGGTGTCCGGGCGTATCCCCGAGCCGCGCAAGGCGGGCACGAAGATAGAAGATGACGGTACGGGCGCGCAGAAGATAGCCGAGTTCCTGGCGAGCCAGAAGCTCGTCTAGTGGAGGAGATATATAAGTGAGCACTCAGAGTGGCATCCTGGTTGTAGCCGAGCCCAAAGACGGCAAGCTCGCCAACGTAACGCTTGAAAGCATCACCCAGGCCCGGTCGCTCGGCGCCGGGCCGGTCAGCGTGGTCATCATCGCGGCCGAAACGGCTCCGCTCGTCGCGGCTGCCGGCCGCTACGGGGCCGACCGTGTGTATGTGTGTGAGAGCCCCGAGGCCGCGGTCTTCCGCGCGGGTCCCTTCACCGATGCGGCCATGGCTGCCGTCAAGGCCGCCGACCCGGCCCTCATCCTGTGCGCAGGCTCCGCCGACGGCCGCGACGTGGCCGCGGGCGTGAGTGCGCGTCTTGAGGCGGGGCTCTTGGTCGATATCACGGGCCTGGAGGTCAAGGACGGCGGCTTCGTCGCCACCCATCCCTGCTTCGGTGGCACCGTCATCGTCGAGAAAGAAGCGACCAGCAGCCCGGCCGTCGCAACCGTGCGCCCCAACGTCTTCGCCCGCGAAGAAGCCGCGAAGGACCCCGAGGTCGTCACGCTCGAGGTCGAGTTCACCCCCAGTGGCCTTCTCGCCAAGATCCTTGAGGTCGTCAGCGAGAACCTGGGCATCGTGAGCCTGGAAGAAGCCTCCGTTATCGTCGCCGGTGGACGCGGTATGGGTAGCGCCGACAACTTCGAGCTCATCAAGACCCTGGCGAGTGAACTCGGTGCGGCCGTCGGCGCCAGCCGGGCCATCGTCGACGAAGGTTGGGTCCATCATCAGTACCAGGTCGGCCAGACCGGCAAGACCGTGTCGCCGCAGCTGTACATCGCGGCCGGCATCTCCGGCGCCATCCAGCACGCCGCCGGCATGCAGACCTCGAAGTGTATCGTCGCTATCAACAAAGACCCCGAAGCGGCCATCTTCAATTTCGCCGACTTCGGCGTTGTGGGCGATGCCCTTGTGATAGTGCCGGCTTTGATCGAAGAGATCCGCAAGCGCAAAGCGGCATCGTAAGTCGGGCGTACGGATCAGAGAGAACGGCAAGATGACCCCAGTATCACTGGGCCGATGTGTTGTGGTGTTTGCACGACCTTCCCGAGGAGGCGAGAGTGACTGATACAAGAGATGTCATGGAAGTCGATGTCCTCTATGTGGGTGGCGGCATCGCCTCTCTCAGCAGTGCGCTTCAACTCTCCAAACTGATCAAGGCTCACAACGAGAAAGACGGAGTCAAGAAGCTCGACGAGATATCCATAGCGATCCTCGAGAAGGGTTTCTCCGTCGGTTCACATGGCATCTCGGGTGCCGCCATGGCTCCCGGGCCGCTCAAGGAGCTCGTGCCCGACTTCCTCGAGAAGGGGGCGCCGCTGGAGGGAGAGGTCAAGAAGGAGTCGGTCTATCTCCTCACCAAGACCGGCAAGATCAAGTCTCCCATCACGCCTCCTCCCATGAACAACCACGGCAACTACATCGTGTCTATGGCCAAGCTCAACGCCTGGATGGGCGAGTTGGTCGAGGAGAACGGTGTAGACGTGTTCCCCGAGTTCGCCGGCGTGGAGGTCCTCTACGAGAACGACAGGGTCATCGGGGTGCGAACCGGCGACAAGGGCATCGACGCCGCCGGAAACAAGAAGTCCAACTACGAGCCCGGGGCCGATCTGCACGCCCGGGTGACCGTGTTCGGCGAAGGGTCGCGGGGGAGCCTTACCAAGGATCTCATCGAGCACTTCAAGCTCGACGCGGATCGGAACCCGCCCGCTTTCGAGGTGGGAGTCAAGGAGATCTGGGAGCTGCCCGAGACGCGGGTGGAGCCGGGTGAGGTCATCCACTGCATGGGTTACCCGCTGCCGAACGACACCTTCGGCGGTAGCTTCATCTACGGCATGAAGGACAACATGGTCTCGGTGGGTCAATTGACCAGCCTCGACTACGCAGACCCCTTCCTCGACCCGCACAGGGAGTTTCAGAAATTCAAGCTGCACCCCATGGTCAGCGAGCTGCTCAAGGGCGGCAAGCTGGTCCAGTATGGGGCGAAGACGGCGCCGGTGGGGGCCTACTACTCCATACCGAAGCTGTCGTTCCCCGGGGGCATGATCATCGGCGACGGCGCCAACCTGTTCAACGGACAGAAGATCAAGGGCATCGACCTCGCCATGCGGTCGGGGATGCTCGCGGCGCAGGCCATCTTCGAAGGCCTGCTCGACGACGATCTCTCCGATGTGCGGCTCGCGAGCTACGCGAAGGCCATGGCGGCCAGCGACGAGGTCAAGAGCCTCTACAAGGTCCGCAACTTCCATCAGGCCATGACCCGTGGTCTCTACAAAGGCCTGATGACTGCCGCGGTGCAGTTTGTACTCGGCGGAAGGGCGCTCAGCAACCGGCTCCCGTCCAAGCCCGACCATACTCACATGAAGACGGTCCTCGAGGTCTACGGCACCGAGTCTCCGTCCGAAGAGATGATCGGTGACATCAAGTACGATAAGCAGCTCACCTTCGACAAAGAGACCGACGTCTACTATTCGGGCGCCATCCACGAGGAGGCTCAGCCTTCGCATCTGCGCATCAAGAACCTCGACATCTGCTACGGCGAGTGCGCCACGAAGTATCAGAACCCCTGCGTGCGGTTCTGCCCGGCCAGCGTCTATGAGATGACTGTGGATGAAGCCACGGGCAACAAGACGCTCAAGGTGAATTTCTCCAACTGCGTGCACTGCAAGACGTGTGACGTGAAAGACCCGTTTGAGAACATCCAGTGGGTGCCCCCGGAAGGTGGGGGCGGACCCAAGTACACTATGGTGTAGGTGGAGATCCTGGCGACGCGGCCGGGTGGCCGGGTCGATCCGGGTGTAGTACCACTAGTGAGCGGAAGCAACGGCAACAAGAAGGAGTACTTTATGCCAAGGCCAGAGGAAGTTGAAGTCGTAAAGGCAATGAAGGCCGCCAAGACCGGCCCCGAGATCTTCGCCTCTTGGGCGATGCAGCGTCCGGGCTACGTGCCGGGTGAGGGTGGCGACCCCACGCTCGATTTCTGGTCAGACAACAAGGTGGAGATGCTCCACACGTTCGCTCAGAACCAGCTGAGCCAGCTGCTCGACCGGGGTATCCTCGATCCCAAGACCCGGTATCTGCTGCTCGTCGGTCTCTACATGATGACCAACCATTGGGACGGCGTCCTTCCGCAGGCCTGCAACGCCAAGGCTGCCGGCGCTACCGACGAGGAGATCATGGAAGTAGCCTTCTGCGTGTGCTACTCCGTTGGCAAGGCCAAGATGCAGGAGAGCGGCGAGTGCCTCGGCAAGGTCTTCGACAACGAGATGTTCAAGAAGATCCAGCCGCTCAAGAAGTAGTAACTCTCGGCGGCCATTGCCGCTCGTACGCTACGGCGTTCAAAGGAGCCCCGCGAGAGCGGGGCTCCTTTTTTCGTGCGCGCCTGGCTTTCGGTGGCCCTTCAACTGATACAATGTATATGAATACATAAGTCTGACTGAACATGCGAACAGGAGCAGTCGGTGGTAGGGCATCTAACAGGCTGCTGGGGGTTATGTTGTGCCTGTTGAGACGTTTGTTGATACGAACAGCGATCTGCTCACTCTCACCGTGACGGGAGCGGTGAGTGCAGAGGAGATGCTCAAGAGCATAAGACGCATCTTCACCGACCCGTCATTCCACCCGGGCATGAAGGTCCTTACCGACATGCGCGAAGCCCTCCATGCCGCCGACGGCGAAGAGGTGCGGAGGGTCGCACAGCTTCTCATAGCCAACATGGACAAGATGGCGGGGGTCAAAAATGCCGTGGTGGTGCGTCAAGAGGCGACCTACGGCATCATGAGGATGCTACAACTGCAGACCGACGGATTTCCCTTTGAGACCGCTCTCTTCTACGATCTCGACGAGGCCCAGCAATGGCTGGCCCAGGAAGTGCAGACGGGCTGAGAGGTCCGGTTCTCTAGTCCTGGGGCCGGGGCAGGAACCCGGTGTGCATACGTGCGAACCTGACGACGCACCGTGGCATCAGCGCGCTGCCGGCTGCCATGAGTTTGGCGCTCGCCCCGGGGAGCACCACGGCCTTGTGACGAAACATGCCATCCAGGGCGGCAGCAGCCACTTCCGCCGGATCCTTCATCAAGCCGAATCTCGCTGCGGCCTTCGCCGCCCCGTTGCCGCGGTCGTAGAGGTCGGTCGCGACCGCCCCGGGCGCCAGGCAGGTGACGTTCACGCCCCAGGGCCGCAGCTCTTCGCGAAGAGAAGCCGCGAAACTGCGCAGATAGCGTTTTGAGCTGCCGTAGTATGCGGTGCCGGGGAAGTCCGTCCACGCCGAGGCACTCGAGACCAGCAAGATGTGCCCTTTGCGACGGGCCCGCATGTCGGCGCCGAAATGGCGTGCGAGCAGCGAGGGCGTGACGACATGCAGCTGAAGGATGGCGTTGGCCCGGCAAGGGTCGCACTCTGCCACCTCGCCAAAGAGCAAGAAGCCCGCGTTGCTGATGAGCACCTCGACGTCGAGGCCCCGGCGCCGCACCTCTTCGTGGAGTACTCCGGCGGCATCGGGTCGCGCCAAGTCCATGGAGACGGTCTGGGCGCTCACGCCGTGTGAGGAGCCGATGCGATGGGCCGCCTGCTCCAGCTCCGATGCCCGGTCGCTTACGAGCAAGAGGGAGTAGCCGCGGGCGGCGAGGTTCTGTGCGATCTCAAAACCGATGCCGGAACATGCTCCGGTCACCAGTGCCCAGGTGTCGGTGTTGGCCATGCCGGCATCATACCGGAAGGATCCTGGAGTAAGAACAGGCCTTCTACCGTCCCGCGGGCCGGCGCTGACGCTCCTGCCGGGCCAGCTTCTTGATGTAGTACTGGCATCCTACGGCGAGAACGACCATAGCGACCACCACGAGCACGGTTTCCATCGACCGGCCTCCTCTGTCGGACAACGTCCCTTCAGAGCGGAGTATTCGGTCCCTGGGCGCCGAGTCCTACTTACTGCTTCTTGGTGGGCGGCGGCGTCGCGGGCTTCGGTGCTACCGGTACCGGGGTGATGCCGGCCAGGTCTCCGATCACGTTGATCAGCTGGGTGTCGGCCGGGACCACCACCTTGGCGTTCTGGACGAGCGCCCGTTCCACCGTCTCGAGTTTGCGCAGCAGCTGCGCGTTGCCGATGAAGTATTTGTCGGCGGCCTCGTTGACGAGCCGTATGGCCTCCGCTTGGCCCTCGGCCTCGAGGATGCGGGCCTGCTTGTTGCCGTCGGCTGCCTTGATGGCCGCGCGCCGCTGGCCGTCGGCCTGTGTCTCGGTGGCGGTGGCGAAGTCCACGGCCGCGATCTTCTCGTTCTCGGCCTTGACCACCTTGTTCATGGTGATCTGGACGTCCTCGGGCGGGTCGATCTCCTTGAGCTCGGTGCGGAGTATCTCGATGCCCCAACTGGCAGTCTCTTGCAGGAGGGTTTTGCGCAGTTCCTCGTTGATGCGGCCTCGCTCGCTATTGGCCGATTTGAGGGTGAGCGTGCCGATGATGTTACGGAGCGTCGTGCGGGCCAGGTTGACGATCTGCATCTCGTAGTTGGCGACGTTGTATTGCGAGGCCTTCACGCTCTCTTCGTCGGCCTTCACCTTGAGGTAGACCTGTGCGTCGACGCGGGCATTGAGATTGTCGTTGGTGATGATCATTTGCGGCTGGGCGTCCACCAAGAGCTCGCGGATGTCGACTTTGAACATGCGCTCGATTATGGGGATGATCCAGTGGAAGCCCGGGTTGGCGTAACGGTTGTATTTCCCCAGGCGTTCCACTAAGCCGCGGGTGGTGGGCCGTACGATGCGGATGCCCGAGAAGAGAAACACCAGAACCAGGACGACCACTACGACCACGATCACTGTGTTGGCTGTACTCACTGAGACCCCCCTTTGGTCGGGTATGCCACGGTGGGGCCTGAAGCCGCCCCAGCATCGTACATAGTAGGGGTTGGACCGGCTTCGGTCAAAATGTCGGGCCCGGTCGGCTGCCTCGGTGGCGTACACTAGTGTGCGAAAAGGAGGTGGCCCGTGAACCCCGTGCACGACCCGGCAGGTCTCAAGAAGCGCAGCTACCGGTTGCCTGTGGCTGCACTGGTATTGCTTGCGTTGATCTGGGGCTACGCTTGGGTGGTCATGAAGGTCGCGCTGGACTACGTGCAGCCGTTCACTTTCTCGGCCATGCGTACGTTCTTTGGGGCTATCGCCCTCTTCATCGTACTGCCGCTCATGGGGCGTTCTCTGCGGCCGAAGGCGGTCTGGCCCACAGCTATCCTGGGCGTGCTTCAGACCACGGGATTCGTGGGGATGCTGACGTGGGCGCTTGTAGACGGAGGGGCGGGAAAGACCTCCATCCTTACCTACACCATGCCGTTCTGGCTGCTCCTGATGGCGTGGGTGGTGTTGGGTGAGCGGCTCAAGGGGTTCCAGTGGGTCGCGGTGGGTCTTGCTCTTTGCGGGCTGATCTTGATATTGGCTCCCTGGCGTCTCGAAGGAAAGGCGAGCGACTTTATCGCGATCGGTGGAGCGGTGTTCTGGGCGGCGAGCGCCGTTTACGCGAAGATCCTACGCAAGCGGCACGAGGTCGACCTACTGTCGTTGACCGCATGGCAGATGCTGTTGGGGTCCATCCCGCTCATCATCATCGCTGCCGCCACGTGGTCCCGGCCGCCAGAGTGGACCGGCACGTTCATTATCGCCCTCGTCTATGTGGCGATCCTGGGCAACGCGGTGGCCTGGATACTCTGGCTGTATATCCTCAACTCGTTCAGCGCGGGGACGGCAGGCTTGGCTACGCTGCTCACCCCCGTAATCGGGATCTCTTCGGCCTGGATACAGCTCGGCGAGCAGCCCGGCATCATGGAGGGCTTGGGGATGATCGCCATCGTGGGTGCGCTCATGCTGGTAGCGTTCCGGGAGATGCTCAGAGGAAGAAGATCACCGTGATGATGGCGAATATGGGGACGAGAACGGCTACCGAGTAGCCCATGTAGCCGAAGAACGAGGGCATCTTGACGCCCGCGCGCTCGGCGATGCACTTCACGGCGAAGTTGGGCGCGTTGCCGATGTAGGTCAATGCTCCCAGCATGACGGCCCCGCACGAGATCGCTTTGAGGAAGTCGGCGGGGGAGAAGTCGAGGCCCGCGGTGATCCCCGTGGCGGTGAGGGCGCCGACCGTATCGACTCCCACTTGGCCCTGCGCCACAGAGGTGAAGGCCAGATAGGTGGGGGCATTGTCGAGGAAGGCTGAGAGGCCTCCGGTGGCCCAGAAGTACTGCCAGGGGTGCGTCAATCCGATGGAGCCGCCGTGCGCCTGCAGGAGGGCAAGAGCGGGGATCATGGTGGCGAAGATGCCGGCGAAGAGCACCGCGACCTCGATGATGGGGTGCCAGCTGAAGTGATTGGACGCTCTTGGCCCCTTGGGTCCCACCGTTACCGAGACGATGGCGAGGATGACCAGGATCAGCTCGCGCAGGAACGGGAAGTGGATGGCCTCCCCTGCCCTAAGAAGCGGCCCCGAGAAGAGCACGGCTACTATCACGAGCGCGAGCAGGGCGATGTTGATGGCGCCTTTGAGCCGCATGGGGACGTAGTCGGCTTCGTCCATCTGCCTCGCGGGTGCGGGCTCCTTGCGGTAGTAGTAGAGTTCGAAGGCCAGGTAGGCCGCCAGCACCAGGACCACCACCAGCAGCCATTCAGCCCACAGATGCAGGGTCCATGTGAAGGGCACGCCACGTAGGAACCCCAAGAAGAGGGGAGGGTCGCCGAGCGGGGTCAGCAGCCCGCCCACGTTGCTCACGGCGAATATGAAGAAGATCACCGTGTGTCTGATGTGAGTGCGCTCCGAATTGGCCCGCAGCAGAGGCCGGATGAGCACCATGGAGGCGCCCATGGTCCCGATGAAACTGGCCAGCACGGCGCCCACGATGAGGAATGTGATGTTCTGCCGCGGTGTGGCGATGAGGTTGCCGGTGAGATAGATGCCGCCCGATATAGTGAAGAGGGCGAACAGCAAGATGATGAACTGTACGTACTCCTCGGCCGTGTGAGCTGCGTTCTCCAAGCCCAGTTGCCCGAAGGCCACAACCAGGTAGATCACCGTGGGCACGCCCAATACGAAGGCGACGATGCCTTTGTTGCGGTTGCTCTCGAACCACCGTTCGCAGGCCAATGGCATGATCGCCACTGCCAGCAGCATGCAGGCGAACGGCGCCAGGGTCCAAAAACCTAGTTGCTCGCCCAGCTCGACGCTTGCACTCACCAGGTCTCCTTTCAGGGGTCGGGTGACAGCTTAATACGTTTGGCGCATACATGCCAGGCCGCAGGTTGTATCGGGGGGTCGACCGGCCCCGAGACGGGGTCTGTCGTATCCGTGCGTGCTCGGAGGCGGTCAGTGTGCGAAAGTCGTATGATCGATCTGGGCAACGGGTGAGCTGTTGGGGGTTCGTCGAGGACGGAAGGAGGGTCGATGATGAGGAGATCTCTGACTGTGGGGTTTGTGATGGTCGTCGCATTGGCCCTCGGCCTGGGACTCGCGGCATGCGGCGAAGAACAGGCGGTGGAGACGACGGCGACCACCGCGGCGCCGGCGACCACCACGACCACCGCGGCGCCTGAAACCACCTCCACTACCGCGCCGGCGCCCGAGACCACCACCACCGAGGCCGCCCGACCCACGCAGGAGCCGATGACCATCAGGTACGCGACCACGTTTGTCGAGACCGACGCGGGCGGCAAGATAGTCCAGTACTTCTGCGACTCTGTAGAAGATGCGACCGCGGGCGCCGTGGAGTTCGACATCTTCTTCGGTGGGACGCTCGGTACCAACATGGAAGAACTGGGCTTGGTCAGTTCCGGCTCGGCGGATATGGTCTCGCTCGGTCACCCGCCGTTTGCAGACCAGATCCCCCTCCTCAATTTCCCCAGGTGGGCTCCGCCGGACGCCCAGGGGGCCATCGACTACTTCAACTACCTGGTGTTCGACAACCCAGATACCTCCACGCTCATCCAGGCTGAGGCCGCCTCCAACAACGTTATCTATCTGGGTTTCACGGCCGGCGGCGGCAACGTGTTCATCGCCAAGGAGTCCTTCGCCAAGCTCTCTGACCTTGTGGGCAGGGAGTTCGGGGCGGGCGGTCTTGCCCCGGCTTTTGAAGCCATGGGTTACACGGTGGTGCAGTCCCTCCCGTCAGACACGTACGAGAACCTGTCGAGCGGCGTGATAGAAGCCACTCGGATGGATTTCGCCTCGACCGTGGACTTCAAGTGGTACGAGATCTGCAAGTACTACATGTTCGACGGGATCTATGCGGCCGGTAACGTCTTCGCGGTGAACCTCGATACCTGGGAGAAGCTGACCGAAGAGACCCAAGCCATCATGTACGGAGCGGCCGCCGAGGCCGAGACCTTCAGCTTGGAACTCGGTGCCACTGATACCGCGGCCTCCATCAAGCTGCTCACCGATGCCGGTGTCACCGTCGGCACGCTGAGTGACGAAGACATCGCCATGTGGTGGGACCTGCTGTTCAACGTGAGCGCCGTCGACTGCATGGCTCGGGCTCAGAACCTGGGCATCGTGAACGAGATGACGACGGTGCTGACGGCCGCCGCCGAGTTCACCGGCGTGGAGTGGTCGCCCGCCCAGTGATGGCTGAATAACAGCCGGGGCGGGGAGCAGGTTCGACGTCGGGAGCGGCCTTGGCCAGGATGAGTTCGAGGAGCGGTTGGGAACGCTTCTCTTCAAAGAACTCGTCGAGCCCGACGAGACAGGCGATGTTCTCGGCCCACACGAACATGAGCCACTCCCAGGCAAGCTGATCGGGGTCCACGTCCGCGCGAATGTGGCCCTCGGCCTTGCCCAGCTTGACGATATCTCGCAGTATGGCGAACGCGCGGCGCTGGGTCTCGGCGACTGCTTCCCGCAGGCCCATCTTGGTCGGAGCTGCGATGAACTCCACCCAGGGGACGGCGAAGCTGCCCTGTTCGGTCGCCATGAGCTCGGTGTGCTTGGCTCCGGCCCTGCGCAGACGCTCGAGTTCGTCGGTCTCGCCCGGGATCTCCACCACGCCGCGCATGTCCGCCCATATGGAGTCCAGAGCGGCGAGGAGCATGTCGGTCCTGTCGCGGAAGTGAAGGTAGAGCGTGCCTTGGGCGACGCCCGCGGCCTCCGCCACACGCGACACGGTGGTGTTGGGCACGCCGTACTCGGCCACGACGCGTCTGACCGCGTCGATGATCTGCCTGCGGCGCGCCTCAGGAGGGAGGGTGCGGCGGCGCGGCTTGACAGGTGCTTCTCCGCCCACTATCTTGTTCACTGAGCACATACTCAGTGAGCGTACGCTCATTTGTCTGCAAGAGCAAGAGGCCTGTTTGCTCTTCGGGGAGCGGAGGGTCGACCGTGACGTCCCTTGATGTTCTTCGTCAACCGATCCGGATAGGCGGCCTGACCGTCAAGAACCGCATCGCGGCGGCTCCGACCCTGTCGCAACACACCAACACCGACCAGTCGGTCAACCAGGGCGTGGTGGAGTTCTACCGGGCGCAGGCCCGGGGAGGAGTCGGCCTCATCACGGTCATGGAGACGGCTGTGGACGAGGATCGGGCCATCACGCAGCCGCTGCAGCTCAATCTGGGCCACGACCGCTATCTCTGCGCGCTCACCGAGGTGGTGGAGGCCATCAAGTACTACGGGGCGGTGGCCTCCATACAGCTCAACCACGGGGGTCGCCAGTCGGCCTCGGCGTTCATAGGCGGGCGGAAGCCCATCGGTCCCACAGCCATGACCGGGCAGTTCGTCGAAGACAAGCGCAGGCCCGAGCAGGAGATCGAGGAGATGAGGCTCGACATGATCGACACGGTGGTCGATAACTTCGCGGCCGCCGCGCTCCGGGCCAAGCACGCGGGCTTCGACATGGTGATGGTCCACGGCGGGCACGGCTGGCTCATCTCGCAGTTCCTCTCGCCGCTCGCCAATCAGCGGACCGACGAGTACGGGGGCAGCTTCGAGAACAGGGTCCGCTTTGCCGTACGGGTGGTCGACGCTATCCGGGAGCGCTGCGGCTCCGACTTCCCCATCGAGCTGCGCGTCAGCGCCAGCGACCTGGTGGAAGGGGGCTGGACGCTGGACGACGCCCTCCAGTTCGCCCAGGTCATGCAGCACAAGGTGGACTGCTTCCAGGTCTCGGCGGGCATGATCGCCGAGATGCAGACCTATCCGCTGACGCACCCGTCGTGCTACCTGCCCTACGGCGAGAACGTCGAGCGGGCCGCGGCCATCAAGGCGGCGGTGAACAAGCCGGTCGCGGTGGTGGGCGGTATCGTCGACCTGGACTTCGCCGCCCGGGTGGTGGCCGAGGGCAGGGCCGACATGGTGGCCATGTGCCGGGCCCTCATCGCCGACACGGCGCTGGTGAAGAAGACCTTTGCCGGGAAGGCCGCCGACGTGGTGCCCTGTATCCGCTGCAACACCTGCCTGGCCCGGGGCATGCACGCCATGACCGTGCAGTGCACCACCAATCCCTGGAGCCTCCGCGAGGAGTACTACCGCTGTCTGCCGTACCCCGCGCGCCGGAAGAAGGTGGTGGTGGTGGGCGGCGGCCCGGCTGGGATGGAGGCGGCCATCATCGCTTCGTCACGGGGCCATGAGGTGGTGCTCTTCGAGAGGCAGCCGCGGCTGGGCGGCAATCTGGCCGTGGCGGCGGCGCCGGAATTCAAGTTCGACATGAGGCGCTTCCTGGACTACCTGGTGCGCCAGATAGAGAAGTCCGGGACCGTGGTGAGGCTGGGCGTCGAGGCGACGCCCGAGCTGGTGGCGGCGGAGCGGCCCGACGAACTCATCGTGGCCGTGGGGGCGGAACCCGTGGCGCTGGAGGTGCCGGGTTGCGAGCGTGAGGACGTCCACGGGATGTTGGTGCCCGCGGAGGAGGTCTTCACGGGCCGGGCTGAGACCGGGCAGCGCGTTGTCGTCGCCGGCTGCGGAGGCATCGGCCTGGAGGCCGCGCTGGCACTGGGCCGCGCGGGCAAGCACGTGGAGGTGCTGGACGTGCCCGGCGGGTCGGAGCAGGACAAGACCGTGAACAACGTCGATCATCTGCTGCTCATCCCGCTGCTGGCGGGGCTGGGCATCGAGCCGCGCACGGGGTGGACCGTGGTGGGCATCGCGCCGGGTTCGGTCACCGTTGCGGACGCGGACGGCCGGCAGGAAGAGATCCCGGCCGATACAGTGGTGCTTGCGAATGGCCGGCGGGCGCGCTCGGACGTGGTCGAAGCGCTGGTGCCGCTGGTCGACGACGCGTACGTGGTCCACGATGTACACATCGTCGGCGACTGCAAGGCGCCCCGTATCCTGTATGACGCGATACACGAAGGGTTCGACGCGGCACTGGCGATCTGACAAGATGCGAGGAACTGCGACCGACGGCGAGCGACCGACGGCGAGCGACTGTCGGGGAGGAGGAACCATGGCCACCGATACCAGGCGCTTGGCCGCCGAGACCGTCGTGGTCGGCAGCGGACCGGGAGGGGCGGCGGTCGCTCGCGACCTCGCCGTCCGTGGTAGGGATGTGCTCATGTTGGAACGCGGCGTCTATCACAAAGAAGGCAATTGGATAAACACCTTCCGCATGGCCGACCGGGCCCTCACCCTGGCCTCTATAGAGGGCACCCAGATGGTCCGCCTGCTCACTGTGGGCGGCTCCACTCTCTCCTACCTGGGCACCGCCTTCGAGCCACCCGCCTGGCTCAAGGAGAAGCACGGCATCGACCTGGCCCCGTACGTGGAGCAGGTGCGGGCCGAGCTCAAGCCGACTCCCATGCCCGAACGCCTCATCGGCGAAGGGGCCAGGCGCATCATGGAAGCGGCCCGGGCGGAGGGCTTCGACTGGAACCCCATGCCCCACTTCATCCGCTGGGACCAGCTCCACACCAAGGGTGGCAAGTTGTTCGCCGGTTCGGCCAAGGGCGCCAAGTGGACCGCGCGGGAGTACGTGGCGGAGGCGCGCGCCCACGGCGCGCGCGTCGTGACCCGCATGGAGGTGAAGGAGGTCACTTCCAAGGATGGTCGTGCCACCGGCGTGCGGGGCGTGGGGCCGTCAGGAGAGTTCGTGGTGGAGGCCGAGCGGGTGGTCCTGGCCGCGGGCGGTCTTGGCACCGCTCCCATCATGCAGAACTCCGGCTTTCCGGATGCCGGACAGGGGGTCATCATCGACCCGCTCAATCTGGTGTACGGCGTTTACGACGGCCCGGGCTCCTACCGCGACATACCTATGGGCTGCGGCACCCTTGATCTCCAGGACGAGGGCATCATCCTGATGGACTGCTGCGATCCCTGGCCGTGGTACCTCTTCGGCTTAGTGATGGGCGGCCCCAAGGCGATCGCCAGCTTCCGGTATTTCCCGCACGCTCTCGGCATCATGGCCAAGATCCGCGACCAGCATGCCGGCTACGTCAAGTCCGACGGCACCGTGTCCAAGCCGCTGGGCGAGGCCGACCAGAAGCTCATCGCCCGTGCCCACGAGGTCTCCACGCAGATCCTGGTGAAAGCCGGCTGCGATCCGGCTTCGATAAGCTTCGCTCCACCGCGGGGCGCTCATCCGTCCGGTACGGTGCGCATCGACGACCAGGTCGACAGGGACCTCCAGACGAAGATCGCCGGCCTGTACGTGTGCGACTCAAGCGTGATCCCCGAGCCGTGCGGCATGCCCCCGGTCTTCATGATCTTGGCCTTGGCCAAACGGCTGGTAGCGGAACAACTGGCAGTCTGCTGGGCTGCGTCTGACAGGGAGGTGACATGAGTAAGTCGGCGACTCATATCTTGGGGATCGCGGGGAGCCTGCGCGCCGGCTCGTTCAATCTGGGACTTCTGCGGGCGGCGGCGGAGCTGGCGCCCGAGGGTGTAGGCCTGGAGATCGTCACTCTCCACGATATCCCACCCTACAACGCCGACGTACAGAGTCTTGGCGATCCCGGCGTGGTGCTGGATCTGAAGCAGCACGTCGCCGAGGCGGACGCTGTGTTGATCGCCTCGCCCGAGTACAACTACTCCATACCCGGCGTGTTGAAGAACGCCATCGACTGGGTCTCGCGCCCACCGAAGCTCAGCCCCCTGCGCAAGAAGCCGGTGGGCATCATGGGGGCGTCCGGTGGCGAGAGCGGCACCATGAGGGGGCAGTTGGCCCTCCGCCAGGTGTTCGTATTTCTGGACTCGTATGTCATGGCGCAGCCCGAGCTGAGGGTGACCAAGGCGGCAGAAAGGTTCGACAGTGAAGGCGCGTTGACCGACGAGGAGCTGCGCGAACGCCTGCGCGCCTACCTCGCCGCCCTGGTCGAGTGGGCCCGGCTGGTGGGGTAGGCCTCCGGCCGGCCTAGGCTTTGGCCGGTGGCCGCCGCACCAAGTCGTAGATCTGCTTGCCCCCCGACAACACGGCCAGAGCGAGGGCGAACCAGAGCAGGTACAGCGAGATGGTGGTCAACGTCTCGAGGTCGAGGATGGCGGCGATCAGGAACAACAGCAGAGCGACGCTCTGCACGATCATCTTGATCTTGCCGAACACGTTCGACGCTCGGGCCTCCTTGGCGCGCAGGAGGATACCCGCTCCCACAGCGGTTAGGATGAGCTCGAGCACGACGAAGGCCAGGATGATCTGCACGACCAGGTACTCGTAGCCGACCCAAGCGAGCACGGCGGCCACGAGGAGCTTGTCGGCTATGGGGTCCATGTAGATTCCGAATATGGTGATCTGGTCGCGGATACGCGCCATCGCGCCATCGATGAAGTCGGTCGACATCGCCACGATGAAGGTCGCCAGGGCCCACCACGAGTGGTCGAAGTGGAGGAGCACCAGGATCACCGGTATCAGTATGAGTCTGGCGATGGTCAGGTGGTTGGGGCGGATCCAGGTGGGGAAGGCCCAAAGGAAGATCACCCGCACGATGCCGTCCAGGAACTTCTGTGCGGCCGGCTGGCTATGTGTGGAGGCGGTCATTCGCGCATCGTACTAGGCGGGCGCGTTTCTGTCGACTCACTGAGTGGCCCGGAGGGCGCAAAGGGCACGCTGAGTGGCCCAGAGAGCGCAAAGGGCCTCCGCGGAGCACTGCGGACGTACCGCAAAGCTCCGCTCCGGCCCTTCACGCTCTCTGGGCGACACTCATAGTAGGGTGGCCCTTCGCGCCCTCCGGGCGCCCGCTCACCAAAGGGATGGGCCCGTGCGGCAGCAGAGGCCGGTACAACAAGCCCGGCCGGCGCCGACATCAAAGAGGCGCGAGCGTGCGAAGCGCCCCTAATGGAAGGGTCGCCGAGAGGCTGCAAGGGGGCCTCAGATCAGTGACGCCGCAAGGGGGCGGTAGGTCGGAGCAAAGCTTTGCGGTACGTCCGCAGTGCTTTGCGGAGGCCTGCCGCACCCTTGCGGCCACTCATGGTGCCGACCCCCTTGCAGCCTCTCGGCCACTCAGTGATGAGGGGGGCTACGGGTGGTCTCGCTGAATGATATGCTGATACCAGAAACATCACGCCACGCGACTCCTGGAGCGACTGCCATGAAGACGCCCGATCTCAGCCTTTCCGACCTTGGCTCGTATTTTCCCGATGACTTCACGCCCGAGCAGCGGGCCAAGGCTCAGACCATCTTCCTGAAGGAACTCGCGGCTTCCAGCCACAAGTTCTACCGGGGCAAGACCGTCACTATGCCCAAGGCCGGTATCTACGGGTTCAACTGGTTCAACGTGTACTACACGCCCGGCGTCTCGATGGTGTCCACCACCATCCGCGACAACAACGACGCCTCGTTCGAACTCAGCAACCGGGGCAACCTGGTGGCGGTGGTCTCCGACTCCACGCGCGTCCTGGGCGACGGCGACGTGACTCCTTCCGGCGGTCTGGGCGTCATGGAGGGCAAGGCCTTTCTCATGAAGTACCTGGGCGGTGTCGACGGCGTGGCTCTGTGCTGCAACAGCTACAACAAAGAGGGCAAGCACGACGCGGAGAAGATCATCGATTTTGTAAAAATGCTCGAGCCTTCTTTCGGCGCCGTCAACCTGGAAGACATCAGCCAGCCCAACTGCTTCAAGGTGCTCGACACCCTGCGCGAGGAGTGCGACATCCCGGTGTGGCACGATGATGCCCAGGGCACCGCCAGCGTCACGCTGGCCGGGCTCACCAACGCCCTCAAGGTGGTCGGCAAAGAGATGAAGGACGTCCGCGTGGTGCTCATGGGCGCCGGCGCCGCCAACAGCACCATCGCCCGCCTGATCCTGGCCGACGGGGCCGACCCGGAGAAGATGGTCGTGTTCGACACCAAGGGCGGTCTCCACAAGGGGCGCGACGACGTCAAGGCCGACAAGGCCTTCTACCGCAAGTGGGAGCTCTGCGAGGCCACCAACCCGAAGCGCATCAACAGCGAAGAGGAAGCCTTCAAGGGCGCCGACGTGGTCATCGGGGCGTCGCAGCCGGGCGCCATCAAGCCGGAGTGGATCAAGACCATGGCCCCCAAGGCCATCGTGTTCGCCTGCGCCAACCCGGTACCGGAGATCTATCCCTACGCCGCCAAGGAGGCGGGCGCCTATGTGGTGGCAACCGGGCGCGGTGACTTCCCCAACCAGGTGAACAACTCCATCGGGTTCCCGGGCATCCTCAAGGGCGCCCTGCTGGTGCGGGCCCGCAAGATCACCGACGAGATGGCCATCGCAGCCGCGCACGCGGTCGCGAAGTACGCCGAGGAGAAGAAGGGCATCAACCCCGACTACATCATGCCCACCATGCAGGAGACCGAGGTCTTCGCCCAAGAGGCGGCCGACGTAGCCATGCAGGCCATCAAGGACGGGGTGGCCCGGGTGGAGCTCACCTGGGATGAGGTCTACAATACGACCCTGGCCGACGTCAAAGAGGCGCGGGCGATCATCGACCTGCTTCAGACGAACGAGTTCATCAAGGCTCCCGATCTGAAGATGCTCGAGGACGCGCGCGACAAGGCGGTGGCGGCCGTCAAGTGACAGGCGAGCGTCGCCGCGTGATGCGGACGGCGGGGGGAGGTAGAAGTCATGCCTAGCTGGGCCTGGGACTGGGGCTGGAACGGCGGCATAAGCGGGCTCGCGGCCTTTGGGGTCATCATCGGCCTTGCCATCTATCTCGTGCCCCTGTTCTTCTTCCTGCTCAATCTGCGCAACCTTCTTGAGAAGGTGGACGTTCGCAATCGCGCGATGTCTCCGGAGAACGTGTGGCTCAACTTCATCCCCGTCTTCAATCTGGGGTGGTCGCTCTACACGGTGACGAAGGTCAGAGACTCCGTGCGCGACGAGTATCGCAGCCGTGGCTGGGCCGTCGACAGCGACCTAGGCTACAACGTGGGTGTGGCCGCGGGCATCCTGTTGATCTGTTCGGTCGTGCTGGGTTGGGTGCCGGTCATAGGCTTCGGACTGAGTGTCGCCTTTCTGGTCTGCTGGGTGATCTACTGGCTCAAGACTAACGATCTCAAGAACCGCCTCGGTGCGACCGGGACCTGGGCGGGTCCAGCCGGCTACGGCCCCGGATCGGATCCCGGCGGTTTTTATCCCGGCGGTCCTGGCCCCGGCGGTCCCGGGTCCTATTCGCGCCCGACGGGCCCGATGGGCGGTGCGTACCCTCCGACGGGTCCGGCGCCGGCTTCGCAGGCGCCGCAAACTCCACAGACACCGGGGGCGCCGGGAACCCAGCCCATGCGCTGCGGGGCTTGCGGAGCCACCATTCTTGCGGGCGATAGATTCTGCCAGTCGTGTGGGCTGCGTCTGCCTCAGCGGAGCGGGCCGGCCGCGGAGCCGGCGGCGGCCGCGGATACGGCTGCCGCTGATACGGCAACGGCTGATCCGCCGGCCGCGGAGCCGACAGCGGCTGAGCCCGCGGACGCACCCGATGCGCCGGCAGACAAGGATGAGCTCTAAGGCTCGAAAGTGACCCGGTCGCGGCCTTCGGCCTTGCTCCGGTAGAGCAGGGTATCGGCGCGTGAGACCAGTGAGTCGGGCGTGTCGAGCGGCCGGACGAGAGTGGCCCCGATAGAGATGGTGACCCGCAGTTCGCTGTCTTTCTCGGTCAGATAGGAATTGGCGACCAGCATACGGAGCTTGTCCGCGGTCGCCGCCAAGGTCTTTTCGGTGACGCCTTCCAAAATGGCCAGGAATTCCTCTCCGCCCCAGCGGGCGATGGCGTCGGTGGTCCTCAGGTTGTGCTTAAGGGTCTGCGCCACCATCTTCAATACACGGTCGCCGGTCTCGTGGCCATGGGTGTCGTTGACCTGCTTGAAGTGATCGATGTCGATGAACAGTAGTCCCATCCTGCTCTTCGAGCGCCGGTCTTGCCGCAGTGAGGCGTCGAGCCTATCCATCATGCTGCGGCGATTGCCCACCTCCGTGAGGTGGTCGGTCTCGGTGGCGAGACTGAGCTCGTCCAATCGCTTGAGGGCGTCGAGGAGCGCCGAACTGTCGTTGAATGTCTCGATGACCCCCACGATGTCGCCGTTCGAGTCGCGCACGGGGTTGGTGCGGACGAGCACGGGAACCCGATGACCCTCCTTGTGATGCAGGTAGACCTGGACCTCACGTGGTTCGCCGTCGGCGAGCGTGGCCGAGACCGGGCAGCCCCCCTTGCAGAGCGACGTGCCGTGATCGTCCACATGCATGAGTATGCCGTCGGCGCACGACGAGCCGCGCACCTCGTCCGCCGAGTAGCCCGTGATCCTTTCAGCGGCGGCGTTCCAATATAGGATGCGTCGCTGCGGATCGACGTAGTACACACCGTCGCTGACGTGGTCGAGGATCGCCCGGTAGAAGCCCTCTTCTCCGTCCACTCCCGCCTCCGGAGGCCGCATCTGAGGTGACCTAGGTTGCGGCATGCTGGTCGTGGCCGTTCACAAAGCGCCGCTCGCTTCGGTCCAGGGCGATGTCGCAGGTGACCTCGTAGTTGATGGTGCCCAGGCGCTTGGCGACTTCCTCCACCGTTATGCGGTCGTCGCCGTCGGGCCCTATGAGCGTCACGGTATCACCCACGTGCACCGCTCCGTCGGTACCCACGTCGACGCCGAACGAGTCCATGGAGATGCGGCCCGCCACCGGGTAGCGGCGGCCTCTTATGAGCACCTCGCCGTTGTTGCTGAGGGCGCGGAACACACCGTCTCCGTAGCCGATGGGCACCAGGGCTACGTCGGTGGGATGCTCGGGCCTGAAGGTGTGGCCGTAGCCGACGCCCTCTCCCCGGGCCACCCTCTTGACGAGGGCCACCTGCGACCGCCACGCGAGGGCGGGGAGCAGGCCCTCGGACAGGGCGTCTTCTTGCCAGGGAGAAAGCCCGTAGACCGCGCATCCGCACCGCACCATGTCGAGATGTGAGTGTGACGCGCAGACGGTGGCGGCGCTGTTGGCCGCGTGGGCGACGACGGCGGGCCACTCCCGGCGCACCCGCTCGACGGCGGGGAGGAACCTCTCGAGCTGAAAGTCGACGGTGCCGGGGTCTTCGGTGACGCAGGCGAAGTGGGTCATGACGCCGGCGAGTTCGATCTCGGGGATGCCTCTGATGGACTCGAGAAACGGGTCCACCTGCTCGGGAAAGAGCCCCTGACGGTTCATGCCGCTGTCGATCTTGAGATGCACGCGGAGCTTGAGGCCCGATCCGCGCAGGGTGGGGAGGACTCCGGCCATATGGTCGCTCACCACAGCAAAATCGACGTCTTGTCCGGCCATCTCCTCGTACTGGTCGAGGCTGTAGAGGGGACCCATGACCAGGATGCCGCCGCGAAAACCGGCGTCGCGCAGATTCACCGCCTCCTCGGCTGTGGCCACCGCGACCCCGTGCGCTCCGGCCGCGACGGCGGCTCGAGCCACGGGTAGGGTGCCGTGACCGTAGCCGTCGGCTTTCACCGCCACCAAAATGCGACTGCCCGGGCTGAGCAAAGAACGGAGGTGAGCCACGTTGTGGCGGATGGCGGCCAGGTCGATGAGTACGCTGCTGCGGGGAGAGGTGTTCACGGGCGCAAAGCCTAGCACACGGACTGTACGGGGGCTACGGTGACGGTGCCGCTTCGCCGTTCTTGGTGGATATCAGCAGAATGGCGACGTCATCGGCGAAGCGGCCGCCGCTGTTCGCCTCGAGCTCGTTCATGAGCATGTCGAGCTGCTCGGCGCCGAGAGGCCGTTCGGCCCAAGCCCCGAGACGCTGCCTCAGGCGGTCTTCGCCGTAGCGCCGCGTGGAGCCCGGGGCGACGCGGATGTCGATGAGCCCGTCGGTGTAGCAGAAGAGGCTCCATCGCTGTGGCAGTGGGAACTCGTGGTTGGGAAGGAGATGGTCGTCGCCCACTCCGAGCGGCGGGACCGGCTGAGTATCCAGGGAAGCGACCTCTCCGGCGATGAGGAGAGGGGGCATGTGACCGGCGTTCACAAACGAGACGGTGTTGCGTTCGAAGTCTATGTGTCCCGCGATGATGGTGGCGAAGATGGTGGGCTGCGTCCTCTCAGCCAGCAGCATCTTGCGCATCACATCGACGGTCTCGGGGGTGCTCACTCCCGCCATAGTCAGCGCCTTCCACGTGGAGCGGAGCGTGGCTCCCAGGGCGGCGGCATCCGGACCGTGGCCGCTGACATCGCCCATGATGAAGCTCAGGTTGCGCTCTCCCACGACCGTTGAACCCAAGAAGTCGCCTCCAAGATGAAGGCGTTGCTCGCCTGTCCGGTAGCGGGTGATGACGCTCACCAGCGGGTGGTCGACCGGTGTGGTGGGCAATAGGCTGGCCTCCAGCCTGGCGTGCAGGCGTTCGGCCGACGCGTTGATCAGGGCCAGCTCGACCTGGTCGGCGAACCGCTCCACCACTACCAGGAAGGTCTCGTCAGGCTCGACCCGGTACTTCTCCCAGACGAGCACGAGCAGGTTCTGAGGGCCCCTCTCGTCGAAACGCAGGGGCACATAGAGCGCCGAGCGGGTGCCTACCTGTTCGATCACCTCCGGCGACCAAGGCCGATTGGCCCGGGTCACATCGGTGATGTCGGGCACGAAGGTGGGCACAGGGCTCTGTATCTCGTGTGCGAGAGGCATGTCTTCTCTTAGCGGGAAAGTGCGGCCCGGCGTGAGCGACACCACGGCCGGGATGGAGTCCAGCACGGTCATCCTGTCGCCCTCCACCCGGTACAACGACGCGCCCATGCACTCGAACGTCTTCACCGCCGCTTCGCAGATGGCGCTGGCCACCTCTTCCCGGGTGCCGGTGATGTGAAAGGTGGGGGCCAGGGTGACCACGCGTTCGAGCGTGCGGTGCAGGTCGTCCGCCCGCCGTTGAGCCTCCATCCTCAGGGCGTTCTGCCATGCGATGCCCGCATGATCGCCGAAGCGCTGCATGATGGCGAGGATCTCGTCCGAAGGCCGCTCGATGGGGTGGGTCCAGGCCAAGGCCAGGAGGCCGGTGGTTTCCTTGGGGCCCACTATGGGGACCCGGATCACCGAGGCGACCCGTAGGTTGTCCAAGAGGTCCTGCGCCACCGGTTTCACGTCCAGGGCACGCACGTCGCGGGCGAAGTCGGGCCGGTGTTGAGCAAACATCTCATCCACATTGGAGAGTTGCGAGATCGGCATTCTGTGGCCGGGAACGATGTTTCCTGTAGGGTTGGTGAGGGCCAGGATCTCGAGCGCCTCGTCCTTGACGGCGTAGAAACGTACAGCGTCGGGACCGAAAGTCTCAACGGCGGCGTCGCTGATGGCGCGGGCGACCTCGGCGGGTGTCTCTCCCTCGTGAAAGTTGGGGGTGAAGTCAAGAACGCGCTCCAGCTGCTTCTTTGAAGACAGGGAGTGGGATAGGGCCTGTTCCAGAGCAGCTTCCCGCCGTGCCACTTGGCGGCGCAGGTAGGAGACGAAGAGACCGGTCGCAACGGCGGCGCCGCACCAGATGATGCCCGACACGACCGCGTTGACGATCGCGGCGCCGGTGTCGAAGTCGGCGAGGAGCAGAAACGACGCGATCACACCCACCAGCGCCGCTATCAGGCCCGCGAGTGCGCCGGCGAATCCCGCGGCGACGACGGAGATGAACACAACGCCGGCTCCCACCGGGGCGAGGGGATGTACGGTGGAGTCGGTCCAGTACATCACGAGGACCAACAACACCTCGAGCACTACCGCGACGGCGAACACCCACCAGCGATTGCGCTGGAGCCGCCCTCTGGGCGCAAGGAAGACATCGCCCAGCGGGCGCGTGTACTCAGGTTTGCGGCTAGACGCCATCGCGCTCAGGCTATCAAGCCGTATAGATATGGGCAAGAGCAGTACCAAAGGCGCCGGGCCGCACAGTAGATAGCCCTCGGACTGCCGGGAGAAAGCCCCCGTACCGGCGCGAGATAGCCCTCGCGCTGCAGTTGTGTTAGCATCTCCCGGCTGTGAGCGGCACGAGGGCATGTGTAGCGCCCGCCGTGACCGACACAGCGCCAGATGCGCCCCCATCGTCTAGCGGCCTAGGACATCGCCCTTTCAAGGCGGCGGCGGGGATTCGAATTCCCCTGGGGGCACTTCGCATGTAAAACGCTCGGGCGCATAGCTCAGTGGGAGAGCACCTGCCTTACAAGCAGGGGGTCGCAGGTTCAAATCCTGCTGCGCCCACCATTTACGGGGTAGAAAAGTCCTGCAAATCCCACATCTCGCTACCGAGTTGCTACCCG
>ENA-UOUL01000937-UOUL01000937.1-bioreactor-metagenome-genome-assembly--contig:-NODE-937-length-45780-cov-11.267619_pt1 | contig 45780 bp, 36 predicted proteins | sample MGYA00249838_ERZ747220 | MGnify/ENA primary metagenome ERZ747220 (study PRJEB28778, sample SAMN05720191) | bioreactor metagenome | isolation source: Anaerobic biogas reactor | place: USA:Washington... | reverse complement strand
CCGTCACCCCCGGTGACGTAAGCGAGGGTCACATGCTGGAAGAGCTGCTCCAAAGACACCGCGGGGCTACAGGCAAGGCGGCCTCCACGGTTGTGGCGGACAGCAAGTACGGCACCATAGACAACTTTCTGGCCTGTTACGACAAGGGCATAAGGACACACATGCCGGACCTTTCCGGATCCGCCTCTGCCCGTGAAGAGAAGCGTGGCATCTTCACCGAGACGCACTTCTGCTACGACCAGAAAAGGGACATCTACATCTGTCCCGCGGGTAAGGAGCTGAGACCAAAGAGCCTTCATCGCGACCGGGGAAGCATAGACTACGCGGCTTCGAGGACGGACTGCGAGGGCTGCCCGCTTCGTACCCGATGCACCAGCAACAAAATGGGCAGGACCGTAAAGCGGCACTGCCGGCAGGAAGACCTGGACGTGATACTGGAGCAAAGCCGATGCGAGGCTTCAAGGAAAGACATAAGGAAGAGGCAGCGCCTCATGGAACGCTCCTTCGCCAGGAGCAAGCGTTACGGCTATGATCGGGCCCGCTGGAGAGGATTGTGGAGGATGAGCATTCAGGAATACCTTACATGTGCCGTACAGAACATCCAGGTGCTGCTAAAGGGGGGCGGCAGGTCCGCAAAGGATCCGGCAGTGATAGCCCGGATCCTTGAACCAGGCCTTTCAAGGGTCTGCTTTCTTTTTTCAAAAATTCTCAGGCGATCCTGTCTTGCTTACATAGAACAACCGGTTACCTGTCCTGCCTGATCTGCTTTTGAAAAGCCGGGTGCTCAATTGAGCAACAGGCCGTCAAGGTCTGATCCCAAAGCCTTTGGTTTTCGCTCTTGCCCCTAAACCATATACTTGCTTTTCTCTGTGCCCTCTGTGGTGCAATATTGGCCTTGGGTCCTGCTTTCTAGTCTTACGCCCTAAAGGTTTTCCTGCCGCCTTCAGCCTGTCGCCTGACGCCTTTTATTTCTTCCCCACCCTCTCCAGCATATCCACCGTCATGGCATCGAGGTCGTACTTGGGCGCAAAACCCCACTCAGCTTTCGCTGCCGAGCAATCCAGGGAATTCGGCCACGATTCGGCGATCCCCTGCCTGACGGGGTCTACGTCGTAGAAGATCTCGAACGAGGGAATGACCTTCTTTATCGACGCTGTGATCTGATCAGGATCAAAGCTCATGGCCGAGATATTGTAGGCGTTCCGGTGCACCAGTTTCGAGGGATCGGCCTCCATGAGCTGAACCACCGACTCCAGAGCGTCGGGCATGTACATCATGTCCATGCAGGTCCCGGGAGCGATATAACTCGTGTATTTCCCCTTCGAGACGGCTTCGTAGTAGATGTGAACGGCGTAGTCCGTAGTGCCGCCTCCGGGCAGAGCCTCATAGGATATCAGGCCGGGGAAGCGGAGACCTCTGGTATCAAGGCCGAATTTCAGGTGGTAATAGTCACAGAGCAGTTCCCCCGTCACCTTGGCAACACCGTAGATAGTTGTCGGACGCTGTATTGTTTCCTGGGGGGTACTGTCTGCCGGGGTCGAAGGACCGAATGCGGCTATTGAACTGGGGAAGAAGAAAGACGCCCCGTGTTCGCGGGCGCACTCCAGGGCAGTAAAGCACCCCCCGGCGTTGATGTCCCACGACTCCTGGGGACATGCCTCGCCCCTGGCGGAGAGTATCCCCGCCAGGTGAATGATCGCGTCGGCTTTGAAGGAATCCATCAACTCTGAGAACGTCTTCCCGTCCCGGACCTCGAGTATCTCGAAGGGACCGCCCTCGGAAACGGGCCCTGACACTTTCCGTCTCGCTGTCGCAAGAACATTCTCCGCACCGTAATTCTTGCGCAGGTAGGGAACCAGTTCAACTCCTATCTGCCCGTTTGAACCAGTGACAAGGATCCTCTTCATAATATGATCCCCATCTCCCTACCGACCTTTGCGAAGCGCTCCACCGCAAGGTTGAGGTCGTCCCTGGAATGGGCCGCCGAGACCATGCAGCGGATCCTGGCGGTCCCCTTCGGCACCGTGGGGAAGACAATGGCCGTGGCAAAGACCCCGTTCTCGAATAGCTTCGCACTGAAGGTCTTGGCGTCCTGGGCTTCCCCGATTATGACCGGAGTGATCGGCGTCTCGCTGTTGCCGGTGTTGAAACCGATAGCGGAGAGTTCCATTTTCAGGAAATCGCCGTTCTCCCTGAGCCTGGTTACAAGTTCTTCGCTCTCCTCGAGGATATCCACCGAGGCCAGGTTGGCTGCGATATCGGGAACGGTGAGGGCACTACTGAAAAGGTTGGGACGGGCCTTCTGACGGATATAATCGATCAGGGTCGTGCTCCCGGCTATGACACCGCCCATCACTCCGAAGGCTTTTGACATGGTTCCCACTTCAACATCCACCTTGCCGTGAAGACCGAAGTGGTCCACTATCCCTCGGCCGCCACGGCCCAGAACCCCTTCGCCGTGGGCGTCATCGACAACTACTATCACACCGTATTTCTCGCAGATCTCAACGATCTCCGGTAGTTTCGCTATGTCCCCGTCCATGGAGAAGACCCCGTCGGTGACCAGGAGGTGCTTTCCGGGGGCACCCTTGAACTCTTCCAGTTTCGCAGTCAGGTCGTCCAGATTGGAGTGCTCGTACCTTACCACCTTCGCTTTGGAGAGACGGCAGGCATCGATGATCGAGGCATGGTTGAGGGAGTCGCTGTAGATGGTGTCATCGGCTGAAGGCACCAGGGTCGGGATCACTGCCAGGTTGGCGCAGAAACCCGACTGGAGGACTATCGCGGCATCGGCTCCCTTGAACTCCGCAAGGCGCCTTTCGAGTTCGATATGGGGTATCATGGTCCCGGCGATGGTCCTGACGGCACCTGGACCGATTCCGTACTTGTCTACATAGTCCTTGACCTTTTTGACGAGCCTGGGGTCGTTGCAGAGCCCCAGGTAGTTGTTGGAGCAGAGGTTGATATAATCCTTGCCGGCGATCTTGACCCACGCCCCCTGGGGGCTCTCTATGGTACGGATCGTTCCGTAAAGACCGTCCCGTTTCATGGCCTCCAGATCTTCTGTCAAAAACTTCATGGGAACTGCCACGGCTACCACTCCCTGTCGCGGATTTGTTATTTGCCATAACCAGTATGCTTTTCACTCCACAGAGGTGTCAACGAAGTATAGTTTGCCAGGGGGTTCGTATAATCCCGGCGCTGGATAATATAATATTCTCGTTACTACACAGGGGGGGCAGGGAGGTTTTGCCGATGAACAACAGGACCATCGAGGAACTGGCCGGGAGGATGACCGGCGATACAAGCGCCCCTCACCACATAGCCAACGTCCTTCGGGAGGCTATTTACAGGGGTATCCTTGAAGAGGGCAAACCCCTTCACCAGACACAGATAGCACACCGACTCGGGGTTAGCCCCATTCCCCTGAGGGAGGCGCTAAGGCTACTCGAAACGGAAGGTCTCGTTGAGTTCCGGGGGTACAGGGGGGCATTCGTTACAGAGCTCTCCCTGGAGGAGGCACGGGAGCTCTACGAGATGGTGGCGGCCCTGGAGACCAGCCTCATGAGAATAGCCTTCCCGGGAATAACCCGAAAAATAATCCAGGATGCCCGAGAGGTCCTGGAGAAGATGGAGCGGGAACAGGACTGCATACGCTGGCGGGACCTGAACTTTCTCTTCCACACCCTCTTCTACGAGCCGGCCGACAGGCCCCTTACCCTCGACATGGTGGCACGGCTCCGGCAGAGGACGGACCGAACCATCAGGACCCACCTTGGTTCAATGAGAAGTGAATCTGAAAGGCAGCACCGGGATATCCTCGAGGCGGTGACGGCTGGAGACCTTGAGAGGTCCGTATTCGCCCTGGCCCACCACCTGGCCTACACTTCCAACGACCTGCAGTCCTGGATGAGGGACGAGCAGTCGGGGAGGAAGAGGTAGACCTGCCCCCAAATAACCTGACTTAGGTGGGTGAACAGAGATCTTCCGGCTTCCTCAGGGCCTTGTGCTTGAGCACAGGGATTCCGAGCTCCTCCCCCAACCTGCGGCACTGCTCGCGGAACGGGGACTTGATGCCTTCATGGTAAACTAACGCGTCAACGCCTCCGTTGATGCTCAAAGCGGCGGACCGAAGCTTTTCGAAACCCTCCTCAGAGGCGTAGTTACCGGATACGATCCACTGGTTGGGGAGGATATGGGAAACTCCGAAGGGGAAGTCGCTGTTCAGGGCTGCCTCCGAGAATGACCGTTCAAAGTGGATCCCTCCCACACAGAGCATGTTGAAAAGCCTTTTAAACGGCGAGAAAGCTCGGACCAGGCTTTTAGCAAGAACTTCCACAGCAGCCGGATCTTCCCAGCTGGAAGGAGTGCTGCCTATCTCGATGTCGAGGGTCGGCACTGGAAACTCCTTGAGAAGCGCGGGATTCTGCCCCCTGAAGGTCCCCGTCCAGTGAGTTGCCTCGGTCACCACGCGGAAGTCATCGATCCTCGCCCGGGCCCTCTCCTTTTCCATTGCATGGAGGAGGCCCCTCATGAGACCCGGAACAGCAGGGGTGAAAACTCCGGCGTACACGTCCCCCACAGTGTGAACAGTAATGACCCTGTCCGGTGCGTTGGCACCCTCGTGCCAGTTGACCTCGGCGGCAAGGTCGAAGTCGAGGAAGTGCTCTCTCAGGATGGGCAGATAGCGTATGAAGTCGTAGCTCACAAGGTTTTCCTGGCGCATGAAGCAGAACCTGTCGCCTTTTTCATCCACGTGCTCCAGGATGGGGAAGCCGTCGACCGATATTCCGGTCTCTCTGGGATTAAACAGCTCCACCACCTTGTCGAAGACCAGCCTTGAGACATGATCATAGCCTTCTCCTACGCAGAAGAAGAAAAGGGCTTTCCTGTTTCCTTCGGGGCGCTCCTCTCGCATTCCTTACCCTCCCTTTGAAAGTCCTGTTATTATACATGGCATACCCAAGAAGAGACCGTGCCTGAAAGGAGAGTCTCCCCATGAGGATACTTATCGCACCTGAGGTTTTCGAGAAGTGGCCCGATTACCGGCGCTATGTCGTGGTGGGAAAGGGGCTGGACAACGCCGATGAGGACACTTCCCTTCTTGCCCTGCTCAGGGAAGCCGAGTCGGGGGTAAGGAACGACCCCGAACTTGAGAACTACAAGGAGTACCCGCTCATCGCGTCGTGGCGTTCCGTCTTCGAGGATATGGGACTAAATCCCAACAAGTTTCCGCCGTCCATTGCCAACCTCATCAAGCGGACGCGTTCCGGCAAGGACCTGCCGTTCATAAACAGGCTGGTTGCTATCTTCAACATCATAAGCCTGAAGTATCGCATCCCCTGCGGCGGCGACGACCTTGCGTGCCTGGAGGGGGACCTCAGGCTGGGTCCCGCAAAAGGCGACGAGGTTTTCGCCCACCTCGGGAACCCGGAGGCCGTGGAGAACCCCGAACCGGGTGAGATAATACTCCACGACAAGGGAAACGGAAGCGTATTCTGCCGAGGATGGTGCTGGAAGAACGGCGACCCGAGCAAGATAACCCCCCATACCACCCATGTGGCCATCAACCTCGACTCCATGCCGCCACTGGAGGAGGCAACCCACCGGAAGGCGTCGGAGGAACTGGTGGATCTCCTGCAAAACCATTGCGGAGGGACCACAATGATAAAGCTTATCAGCCCTGAAAGCCCTTCTTTCGAGATCTGAACCGTTTTACGGGTTGCCTGTGACGATCAGATCGTGTATTCTATCACGATCTGATCGAACAATTTGGGGGGGGAGTTCCCTTGGAGAATAGAACTTTTATCAGAAAGATGGGGCATCGATTTCTTTTTCAGGAGGGAACCTGGAGGGCTTCGGGGTTTTTCCGCAACGGCGAGGGGGATACGGTCCAGCTTTCCGGAATGACCACGATAGAGCATCAGGGTGACCTTTGGATCAACAACGGATTCATGGAGATAGAGGGGAATTCTCCGGTGAGGATCCAGAACCGCTACGAGATCGTACCCTTCGAGAGGGGTAGCGACTCCACTACATGGAGGTCCGAGAACCCTTCCCTGGGACCCCTGGTCGGTTCTTTCGCTGTCGTAGGCGATTCGATCCTCTCCACTTTCCGCTCCCCCGACGGCCTCTATTACGGTACGGAGTACCTAAAGAGCACCAACCCCGACACCTACTCAAACAGGGGGGTACTGATGACCAGGGGCAGGATCATTTCTTCCTGGTCAGTTACACTCACAAGGGTATAAAAAAATGGACCCCGGTGATCTCATGGGGTCCATTTTCACGACAACCTGCTCCAACGGCTCGTTCAAGAAGTTCGATTTAATCCCTCTCGTTTGGAGAAGCCATTATTGAATCTACTTCTGCCTGGCTCAAATATTCAGCCTTATAAACAAGGTTCTCCTTTTTCAATTGCCTGCCGTAGGCCCTTAGATGGTTCCTCGAACCCCTCTCCAGGTTCTCGTATATAACAAGAAGGTCCGGTTTATCGGTTTTCTTCTGCTCCTCCCTGAAATCATATATGTCCATTTCCTCGACCATTAAAGCGACCAGGATGGCCTCTCCCCTTGAAGTCATTCCCCTGGCCAGAAATGTATAGTAGATCTGCTGCAGTTTCGGATCGGAGAACCTGCCTCTTTCTTCGATGACAGGATCCTCAAGTCCGTACCTGTCCACCAGCAGTTTCATTGAATCCATGTGGTTCTTTTCACTCATTGATACCTGCGAGAACGTCCGCAGTCCCCACTTGTCATAGAAGGCGGAGTAAAGATCTCTTGCCAGTTTCTCTTCCTCCCTGAGATAGAGGATACCTTCTTTTTCCTCCTCTGTAAGTTCTCCTATGGGCATTCCCTCTAGCATTACTTCAAGGTGATCATCATGGGATGCCGCCAGCGCAGGTCCTTGAAAGACTAAAACGGCCGCAAGGACAAAGATCGAAAGAATACTTAGCCTTTTTGATATATTCATTTTGGAACCCCCTTTTTTCTTTTAATTGGAGTATACCCGGCAAGAGTATAGGAACATCATGAGATCTACCTATTTTCTTTATAGGTATATATCCTTCTTTTGCCGATAGTTGAACTTTCTTGAATGAAAGGTTTAAAATTCTCTCCGTAAATATCCCTTTGAGGATAAGGAGAGAAAACTATGGATCGTCCAACCAAGGTCGTTATAGCTTTGGGCGGCAACGCACTTCAGGAGGCCGGAACGCCTCCAACGGCCGAAGCTCAGCTCGAGGTAGTGAGAAGGACAGCTGAATACCTGGCAGAGATAAGCTGCAGAAATTACGAGATGGCCATTGTTCACGGCAACGGACCACAGGTGGGGAGAATAGTCCTTTCCCAGGAGATAGCCTCGAAAGTAAACGAACAGACACCTGCCATGCCCTTTGACGTATGTGGATCCATGAGCCAGGGGTACATAGGCTACCACATCCAGCAGGCCCTTAGGGACGCTCTCAGGAACCGGAACCGGAACCTCCCCGTAGTTACGCTGGTGACCCAGGTAGTGGTGGACCCCAAGGACCCTGCCTTCAAGAACCCCACCAAACCCATAGGACAGTTCTATTCCGGGGAAGAGGCAAAGAAGATAGCCGAAGAAAAGGGTTACGTAATGAAGGAGGATGCCGGCCGGGGCTGGAGAAGGGTGGTCCCCTCGCCCGAGCCCAAGAGGATAGTGGAAATATCAGCGGTCAAACGCCTTTGGGATACCACCATCGTAATAACCGCCGGCGGTGGAGGGATCCCTGTGATTGAGAACATGGACGGTTCCCTTACCGGCGTGGCGGCCGTCATCGACAAGGACCTTGCAGCAGAGAAGCTCGCCCAGGACATCGAGGCCGACATACTCCTGATCCTCACCGAGATAGACAAGGTCTGTCTTAACTTCAAGAAACCCAATCAGCAGTTTTTGGACCACATGACCGTTCCGGAGGCGATAAGATACATGGAGGAGGGGCATTTCGCCCCGGGAAGCATGCTCCCCAAAGTCCTTGCAGCCGTCAAGTTCGCCCGGACCTATCCTGGCAAGAAGGCCATCATCACATCGCTTTACAAGGCTGTTGACGCCCTGGAGGGGAAAGAAGGCACCATAGTAACCATGGCGTAGCCGTTGGGACCAGAAAAAGAAGGAGGCCCGCGATACCCGGGGCCTCCTTCTGTGTTTTTATCAGGCGGTCCTTGACCTGGCGGGATCCCTTTTGGGTTCCTGCCTCCGGCGGCCCGATGAGGCGATCCTTGAAAGGGCCGACCCTGACAGCCTTTCGGGGTTTCGGTTGTACTTTTCAAGGGCTTTGGGCAAAAGCTCCACCATTACCTTGTCCTTGCCGAGAATTATCTCGGCAACATCGCCGCTGCTCACGTCAAGGGCGGAGCAGACCGTACGGAGGACCTTCCCGGCATTCCAGTCAGCAGCGTCCTTGACTGCAAGCCGGACAAGAGTACCCCTGCTCCTGCGGCCCATGGGTCTCTTCCCGCCCCTTTCCGGAACTGACTTCGTCCTTCGGGAAGCTGATTGCTCACGTTCCCTTTCCATGTCAGCCTTAAGGGAATATCCTGAGCGGATGCTCTTTTCCGCTATCCGGAGCAAATTGGTGACCAGCTGCACAGGATCGCTCCTCTCGAGAAGGCTTTCCGCCCACTCTCCCGTATCACACAGACCGTCGGAGCACACACTGAAAATCTTCTCCTCGTACCTCGCCCTCTGTCTTGCCCTAATAGCCTGCGAATCCGGTACGGGCATCCAGTTAAGCGAGATATTGGTGTTCCTGAGCATTCCCTTCAGCTTGTAGGCCTCGGCCATGGTTAGGACAAGGATATCGCGCCCCTCGTTGCCCGCCCTGCCCGTCCTTCCGCTGCGGTGTATGAAGGTCTCGGCGTCTGAGGGAAGCCCGAACTGGAATACATGCTCCACCTCGGGAATGTCCAGCCCCCTGGCGGCGACGTTTGTGGCAACGAGATGAGACACCCTGCCAGATACGAACATCGAGAGGGCGTGGTTTCTCTCCCTCTGGCTCATATCCCCGTGGAGGCAGCAGGAGCTGAATTTCTCCTGGGTAAGCCGGTTGGCCACCTCGATCGTCTCGGCCCTGGTGTGGCAGAATACAAGACCTTTTGAGGAATTCTCCCATAGCAGTACGTTCACGAGCCCGTCCATCTGCCGGTTCTTCGGGGTCGTATAGACCGTATGGATGATGTCCTCGTGCTGGGCGCCCTCGTCCACAAGCGAGATCATTCTTGGGTCCGAAAGGTATTTGCGGGAAAGGGCCCGGACTGCTGGAGGCATTGTGGCCGAAAAGAGCCACGTCCTCTTCCTTCCGGAAGCGCCGTCAAGTATGCCTTCAAGCTCGTCGCGGAAACCCATGTCAAGCATGTGGTCGCCCTCGTCAAGGACTACGGTGTGAACCGAGTCCATACAGAGAGTGCCCCTTCGGACATGGTCCAGGATCCTTCCCGGAGTCCCTATGACAAGGGCGACGCCTCTCCTGAGATCCCTGATCTGGCTGGACATGTCCATGCCACCCACAAGGGATGTACAGGGACAGTTGATCCCCCTGGATACCCATGCGGCTTCACGGGAGATCTGCAGCGCCAGCTCCCGGGTGGGAGATATCACAACTACGCCAGGTCTTGATGGGTCCAGGTTGTCATCGCTCATAAGCGGGAGAAGGAAGGCAAGGGTCTTTCCAGAGCCAGTCCTTGCCCTCACGATAAGGTCGGCATTGAGGTTATCCTGGCCCAGAACAGCTTCCTGGACCGGGGTCGGTTCGATGAATCCCCTGTCATCAAGGGCCTTGAGCAATTCCTTCCGGAGGCCGAAACCTCCAAAGGTCTTTCTTTCCTGTTCCGTTATTTCCATTGTTGCGGTCTGTTCCATAAAAGCAAATTCCTCCTGTATTTGGGAAAGGACGCAAAAAAAGCGGCGCCCACCATGGGGCGCCACCTCGTGTAATCCCTTCACGGCAATGCGACTATTATCGTTATCGGCTGTCAAATGTCAAGCAGGAACCAAAGCATGCACTGCGTGAACAGTCAACTGTTCACCTGTCACCGTTTACCGGTTTCAAAATCCAAATCTTCCGCTTTCGAAGAGCTGACAACATACCCTGACCACCTCCGGGTCGAAGAGGCGGCCGCTGCAGGACCTGATCTCCTCCAGCGCGACATCCATGCCCAAAGCTGGGCGGTACGGCCTGTCTGCGGACATGGCCTCCACGACATCGGCCACGGCAAGGATCCTGGCCTCAATGAGGATCTGTTCACCTGAAAGGCCCCTGGGGTAACCCGAACCGTCAAGGCGTTCGTGGTGTTGAAGGATGATCTCGTCGATGGGACGGAAGAACCTGATCTCCGAAATGATCTCCGCCCCAGCCCTGGAGTGTTCCTTGATGAGCTCCATCTCCATCGTGGCCAGGTAGCCTGGTTTGCTCAGGGTCTCGATGGGAACTCTCAGCTTGCCGATATCGTGGACGAGAGAGGCCACTCGGAGGCCCTCCATGGTCTCTTCGTCGAGCCCCATCTCCCTTGCGATCGCTACGGCCAGGAGCGCCACTCTCCCCTGGTGTCCGGAGGTGTAGGGGTCTCGGGTCTCCACCAGCTTGGCCATCACCCTGAGGGTACTCTCCTGGGTCGACCTGAGCCTTTGGCAGGCCTCTTCCAGCTCCTTCTGGGAACGTCTCTGTTCTGATTCGAGCTCCTTCTCCCGTGTCACTACCCTTGCGCTTCCCACAACGCCAATGATGTCCCCGCCTTCGTCAACCAGAGGCGCCTTTCGCACATCGAGGAAGAGCGACTGTCCCTGGACATTGCCGAACTCTTCGAACTGGCACGGCCCTTTGACCCTTATCGTCTCGGCATCGGACCCTACGCAGATCTCGCCGAAGGTGTGCCACTCGGGGTCCTCGGGGTGTGCCCTTCTTTCCCTCTCTGCGAAGTACATGTCCGTCTTTCCTATAGGCTCGCTGGTGTCGGAAGCGTTCAGGAGCCTCTCGCAGAAAGCCCGGTTGGCGAACAGGTACCGGCCCTGGAGATCCTTGGCCCAGAGCATGTCCTGCATGTTATCAGCCAGGAGCCGAAACATTCCCGAGAGGGAGCGATACTCCCTCTCCCTCTCCATGATGGTTTTCTCGGCATTTTTGAACTCCGTCACGTCCTCGACGGCACCGTCGTAGAAGATCACCTTTCCGGACCCGTCCCTGACTGCCTCTGCGTACTCCATCACATCAATAAAGGTCCCGTCGGTCCTGCACCATCTGGCGTCAAGCCCGTGAATGGCCCCCTCTCTCTCAATGCGCTCCTTGAAGGCCTTCCTGGGGTAGGAGGGTTCGTAGCCCTCGATCTCGAGATCCCTGCTCTTGAGATCCTCCACGCTCTCATAGCCAAGCATCCTTGCCAGTGCAAGGTTGGCGTGGATGATCCTCCCCTCCGGGGTCGTCCTGTAGAGCCCCACGGGTATGCGGTCGAAGATCCTCTGTAAAAACCCGGCCAGTCTTTCATCGTTCTTATTTCGGCTCAAATTGGCCATAAATGACTCCTGATAAAGTTATCCGCAGGCAACCGTTGGCGGTCTCACCCGGTTTTTGTGAGGAACGGCACCAGTCGGCTTTTTGCGGTTTGAGACCATGTGACTCCGCGTACAATCTATCATGAAAGAAGACTTCTCCAAAACAGTCCCTTCCGCAAATCCTACTGGAGGGTCCAGAGCATTCTCCCCTTTTCGAAGAGAGGCCTGAGCACCCCCTGGTCTGCGAGACAAGAGAGGTGGGCCGATACCGTTACATGGGTAAGTATGTACTGGGAAGGGTTCAGGTTAATGTTGAAAAGGCCGGCCAGGTCGGCAAGAATGTCCTCCCTTGATGCAGGGGCCTTACAGACTTCCAGGATCCTGTCGCGTACGAGTTCAAGGGCATCTCTGTTCCTCTTCGCAAGAGTGCCTATCTTTGTGCAGGGTTCTGCGTGGCTGGGAATGAAAAGGGCCGCCTCGACCTCTCCCAGGTACTCCAGGGTCCTCATCTGCGCCGCCACATCGAAACACACGACCATTCCGTACTTGTCCAGGATAGAGGCCGAGAAAAGGCTGTCTGCTATGAAGAAAACCCCTTCGGGTGTCCTAATGCCAACCATGTCAAGGAAATGACCCGGGAGCGGAACGGCTTCAAGATCCGTGTCAAGAACCGTCCCTGAAGAAGGTATCACGTCGGTGACCTTCGAAGGCTGGGCCCTGAGAAACTTCCCGCTGATGTCACCGAAGGCAGATGCCCCCCAGAGCAGGGCCGGTTCGAGCCAGGGGTCCTCTATAAGGGCCGCCTCGGCCCGTGTAGATGCTATCCTGCAGCCTGTCCTCTTCTGGATGAAGGCGTTCCCGCCTATGTGATCGGCGTTGGAGTGGGTGTTGATTATTGCCTCAGGGATCCACCCCTTTTCCTTTAGGGCCTGAAGTACCTTCCTCCCCGCCGATTCGTCGTTGCCGCTGTCTATAAGGAGCGCCCTACCATCCCTGACGCAGACCCCCAGGTTGGTGGGACCAGGGATGTACCAGCTGTCTCCCGCGGCATTCACTATATCCATTTGTTGTACCCCCTCCCTTGCTGATACCATACGACTGCAAGGAGAGGATGACAACCGCCTCCTTGCCGGAAGGAGAACCCATTGACCGACCTAATCCTCGTAGACGGCCACGCCCTGGCCTACAGGGCCTATTTCGGCGTCAAGAACCCCATGCGATCCCCTGAAAATGTTCCGGTGAACGGGGTGTTCGGCTTCGGCAGAATGCTCATGGGGATCATGGAAGGCTCCCGGGCAAAAGAGGGAGCAGTGGTCTTCGACTCACCGGGGCCGAATTTCCGGAAGGATCTCTACCCGCCCTACAAGGCAAACCGGCCAATCCCGCCGGAGGACTTCATAGTCCAGCTACCGCTAATGATGGACCTCACCCGCTCTCTGGGGATCAAGGTCCTCTCCGACAGTGCCTTTGAAGCCGATGATATGATAGCCGCAGCTGCCGTAAGGGAGGCCGAGCGAGGCAAGGGTGTGGTCATCGTGACCCCCGACAAGGACCTGTTCCAGACGCTGAGCGAAGGCGACATAACAATCATGCGGCCGGCGGGCAGGGATACCTTCACCCGGATGGACGCCTCCCTCTTCAGGGACTCCTTCGGCTTTGAACCCTGCCATATGGCAGAGTACCAGGCCCTGATGGGAGACAGGACGGACAACATTCCCGGGGTTCCAGGGATCGGCCCGGTCACCGCAAGAACCCTGGTGAAATGTTTCGGAGACCTGGAATCTCTTTACGGGAGTATCAGTTCCGTGAAGGAGACCCTCCGGGGACGACTGGAAAGGGATCGGGACTCGGCCTTCCTGAGCAGGGAACTGGCTCGTCTCCGACTGGACGCGCCCGTTCCGGAGGACCTTTTCCTGAAAGAGCCCGACAGGGAAGAGCTTGTATGCTTCTGTGAGAGAAACGGCCTTGAAGTCCTGACGGGTACCTGCAGCTCCTTCTGCACATCTGTGGCAACAGGGTGGCGATAGCCAATGACAAGGGACTCTGGGGGTTTTCTCCCTGTTAACAGGACGGATATGGAGCGCCGCGGCTGGAGCGAGGTAGACTTCGTCTTTATCTCAGGAGATGCCTACGTGGACCATCCAAGTTTTGCGAACTCCGTCATACCGAGGGTCCTCGAAGGACGGGGTTACCGTGTCGGTGTGATCGCCCAGCCCGACTGGAGGAGACTGGATGATCTTCTTGTCCTGGGGCGCCCCCGGTTGGGTGTTTTGGTCTCGGCGGGCAACCTTGACTCAATGCTCTCTCACTTCACGGCGGCGAAAAAACCCCGTAGCGATGACCCCTACTCCCCGGGTGGCAGGGCCGGGACCAGGCCCCGGAGAGCCACGGTGGTTTACTGCAACCGGGCAAGGGAGGCCTGGAAGGACATCCCGCTGATCATCGGTGGCGTTGAGGCGAGCCTGCGAAGGTTCGCACACTACGACTACTGGTCCGACAGCGTCAGGAGGTCCATCCTGGTGGACAGCAAGGCCGACCTCCTCGTCTTCGGCATGGGGGAGAAGCCGATCCTTGAGATCGCCTCTGCTCTCTCCCAAGGGGTGCCGGTGAATCAGATCAGGGGGGTAAAGGGTACATGCTTCCGGTCGAAAGGAGGAGACCTTCCCGCCGACGCAATAATCCTACCCTCTTTCGAGGAGACCGTCCGCGACAGGACGGCCTTCGCCGAGGCTTTCAGGCTCCAGTACCTGGAACAGGACCCCTTCAGAGGAAGACCCGTAGCCCAGGACCAGGGAGCCTGGTACGTGGTTCAGAACCCTCCCTCAAGGCCTCTTTCGACGGAGGAGATGGACTGGATATACGATCTGCCATACATAAGGGCGCCCCACCCCATGTACGACGAGAGAGGGGGCGTTCCCGCCATCGAGGAGGTCCGGTTCAGCATAACGGCCCACAGAGGCTGCTTCGGAAGCTGCTCCTTCTGTTCCATATCCTCCCACCAGGGGAGGATCATCCAGGCCAGGAGCGACGGGTCCATCCTCAGGGAGGCAAGGATCCTAACCGGCCTGCCCGGTTTCAAGGGGTACATCCATGACGTAGGCGGACCGACGGCGAACTTCCACACCCCCTCCTGCGCGGCTCAGCTCTCCAGGGGAGCCTGCTCCGACAGGGAATGTCTCTGGCCGGGGCCGTGTCCGGGACTGGAGACTGACCAGTCGGGGTACTTCTCACTCCTTAAAAAGATCCGTTCCCTTTCCGGTGTCAAGAAAGTCTTCGTCCGCTCGGGTATCCGTTACGATCATCTCCTTACAGCCCGTGACCCCGGGCTTGTCAGGGAGCTCTGCGAACACCATGTCAGCGGCCAGCTCAAGGTGGCCCCTGAACACGTATCTCCCCGGGTTCTGCGTTTGATGAGAAAACCGGGGAAGGAGGTCTTTCTGGAGTTCAAAAGGCAGTTCGACATGGCTAACAGAGATCTGGGAAAGGAGCAGTACCTCGTTCCCTATTTGATGTCCAGCCACCCGGGCTCCACCATCGCCGATGCCGTGGAGCTTGCGCAGTTCCTGAAAGAGATACGGTACCACCCGGAGCAGGTCCAGGACTTCATCCCCACACCGGGGACCCTTTCAACCTGCATGTTCTACACCGGAATCGATCCCCTTTCCGGTGAAGAGGTTTACGTTCCAAGGTCCGCCCACGAGAGAAAGCTCCAGAGAGCGCTTCTCCAGTACCGGTCCCCGGCAAACTGGAAACTCGTCCAGGAGGCCCTCAGGGCAGCTGGCAGACAGGACCTGATAGGCACCCGGCCCGGCTGCCTGGTCCCGCCTGCTTCGCAAGGAAGGGCCAGGGGCAAGGGACGCCAGAATTAAAGGGAACTTGCTGGTTCAGTCCCTGGGGCGGAAAACGATGACCGTGCAGGGGGCGTGCTCCACCACCCTGGCGGCCACACTGCCAATAAAGAACCGCTCCAGGCTCCCCATTCCCCTGTGACCGATGAAGATAGACCTGTAGGGAAACTCCTCGGCCTGACGAATTATCTCCCCCGAGGGGCTACCGTAGGGGAAGATCATTGACACCTCCACCTTCTCGGCACCTGTCTCCTTGCGTTCCTTTTGGACCAGGGCCTCCAGGGCCTTCCTGGTCGCTTCGGCGTGTCCCTCCTCAAGGGTCACCGGGACTGGCATACCGGGGAAGAGCGCCGCGGGGTATGGCTGGAACACGTAGATAAAGTCAAGCCCCTCCAGCTTCTCCTTCCTGGCCCGCTCGAAGGCGAACCTGACCAGCGGTTTCGTAATGTCGCTTCCATCGATCGCCACAAGTGCCTTCCGCATCCTTTATCACCTCCATGATCCTGGTGATCCCTGATCAGGCACCAGGGAACTTGAATCCCTTCTCCCTGAAAAGACTGAGGCAGACGTCGACTACGTCGGCGTCATACTTTTTCTTCCTGTTCTCCTCGATCTCCTTGAGGGCGGACCCGATCCCCAGCGACGCCCTGTAGGGGCGGTGAGAGGACATGGCCTCCACCACGTCGGCCACGGCCAGGATCCTTGACTCGAGGAGTATCTCCTCCCCCTTCAGACCGGCGGGGTAACCTGAACCGTCCATTCTTTCGTGGTGCTGGAGGATCATGTCTGCCAGGTTCCATGGCAGTTCGATGTTCTTCATTATCTCGTAGCCGATCTCGGGATGGGTCCTGATAAGAGCGAACTCGACCTCCCCGAGAGTCCCTGGTTTGCTCAGTATCTCCGCAGGGACGTTTATCTTTCCAATATCGTGGACTAGTCCCGCCATCCTGACGGAGTTGACCTTATCTTCATCCAGGCCAAGTTCTGTTGCAATGGCTTCAGAAAGGACCGATACGTTCCTCTGATGACCGGCGGTATAAGGGTCCCGCGTCTCGGCAGCGGTCGCAAGGACCTCAATGGTCTGCTCCCAGGTTCGCCGCATGCTCTCTAGGCTCTTGCGGATACTCTCCCGGCTTTCTATGAGTGCCCTTCGGGCTTCCTTGGCAGCCGATATGTCCCTGTAGATCGTATAGGAAGCTATTACGCCCTCCTCCAGGGTCACTGGTACGGAGATGAGGGACACATCGATGGGCTTCCCGTCCTTGTTCTTCCTGACCGTCTCCACCAGAATGGGGTTACCCTGGGCGGTCTCGACGTCAAGAGCCATACCCTCCTGGAGCAGTTCTTCAGGGACTACCACGTCGTTAAGGGTCTTGCCCTCCACCTCTTCCCGGATGTAGCCGAAAAGCCTGGTGAAACCACTGTTGACCCTGAGGATCCTGTTGCCCTCCTTGCTCTCCAGCACAAGGGCATCGGGGGACTCCTCAAAGAGCTTCTCGAAGAAGACCTTCTCCCGAGAAAGGTCCACCCTGCTCTTGAGCAGCTCCCTGGTCCTGGACAAGACCTGACGCCTCAACATCATGTTGGCGAAGAGAACGCCCAGCACGAGGGCCAGTGACGCCCCCACAAACCATGGGAACCAACTGGGGATCACACCGATGGGGTGTTCCCCTGGAAGCCAGTTCTGGATAGACGTGTTAAGAGGGGAGTTTGGGATCGTCCTCCACTTGGTGAGATGGAAATCCAGGATCTGGAGGATAGTAACACTGAATCCCTTGGGGGCTGCGAACCTCAGCTCCATGGGTTCAATGAAGAGGTTGGTCCTGTCCACATGATAGTCGCTCTCATTGGCCAGACCGAAGAGACGGCTTACCAGACCGGCTTCGGTCCTCCACTCCTCGATGGCTTTTAATACATCAGGGTAGTCGTCCACCTCAAGATAGGAGCATGTAATCCCGAACTTGTCGGCCAGCTCCCGGAAGGCCGCTGCGTAGGCGTCCCGTCTTACTACGGCTATCCTCATGCCTTCCAGATCGGGGATCGATTCTGCGGTCATGCCCCGGCGAGAGTAGAATACCCCCCAGTTGGAGATAACCGCCTTACGGGTGAAATCGTACCGCTCCTGTCTCTGCTCCGTCCATGCGACGGCCGTCATGATGTCGATCTCGCGCCGTTCAAGCCTCTCGAGCCCCTCAGCGAAGGTCCCCTCCACCCACTCCAGGGTCCATTCGTTCTCTACGGCCACAGCGTTGAGAAAGTCGGCGTAGATACCCTTGACCACACCGTCGGCTCCTCTGAATACCAGGGGTTTGTTCTGGTAGAAACCAGCCTTCACGTGATGGAACGCCCAGGCGGGACCCGGTGGGAGGAGAAGACAGAGGGCAAGCACCACTATGCAGCAGAGAAGGAGATCCCTTTTTCGCATGCGGTGCACCCCCTTTCAGATCGACCGAGAACGTTCCGAGGCAGGATCTGCAGATTGTATCATCTATTATTGGTTACACATTTCGGATTGTATCATCTATTAGAAGGTCAGAGCAACGATTCATTCAGTTGAAATCCGGCCATCGTCACCGTTATGGCTGCATTCGGGGAGAGTTTCCTCCATGGAGGCGGTGCCAATACCGCCCAGCTTCCGGATCTCCTCCAGTCTCTCCAGGGGGCGATCCAGTGCCCTGCGGCGGGTGTTGATAAGACTCTCATAGTCTTCTCGGGCCCCTTCGAGCTGCTTCCCCAGATGCTCCAGTTTCTTGAGGAACTCTTTCCACTGCTTGCTGAAGGCTCCGAAGAGACCCAACATCTCCTTCGAGGCCTGCTCCAGGGTGAAGTTGTCCACGGCCTGCCTGATCACGGCAAGGACAGCATAAAGCGTTACGGGGGAACAGAAGACCACTCTCTGCCTGAGCCCTTCATCGACCATGCCCGGCTCCTGTTCGTGGATGAAGGAGTACACCTGTTCGTTGGGTATGAATAGAAGGGCATAGTCGAGGGTGTTCTGTCCGGGGTCTATATAATCCCTCGAGGCAACCTCCCTGATCCTGTCCCTCACATCCTTCAGGAACGATCTGCGGAACTTATCTCTTTCAGTATCGTTTGCGGCGCCAAGCCAGGCAAGATAGTTATCAAAGGGGAACTTTACATCCATGTTGAGAGTAAGCCCTCTGGGTAGCAAGAAGGTGAAGTCGGGCCTCCGCCCGGACCCGGGCAGGGTCCTCTGTCTGGCGTAATTAACACCCTCTTCAAAACCGACCATCCGGAGGATATCCTCAGCCATCCTTTCACCCCACTGTCCCCTGGCCTTGGAGCTCGAAAGAGCCTCCTTGAGGGTTCCCGTTGTCCTGTTCAGATCGGCTGTCCTCTCGTTGACCTCCCTAAGGCGGTCCGCAAGCTCTCCGAACTTGGATGCCCGGTCCTTCTCGAGCTCCCTCATCAGGGAAGAGACGGCTTCCAGCTTTGTCACCATCTCCTCGAGTCTGCGATCTATGAGCTCCTTCTTTCGTTCCAGCTCCCGGTCACCCAGTTCCCTCTCCGCCTCGAAGCGTGACTTGGCAAGCTTCAGGAATTCCTCCGTGGACCTTGACAGTGCTTCCAGAGAGAGGTCGCCGAAGACGGCCTTGATGTGCTCCGTGACTTCCTCGATCTGGTCCCTGCGCTCGGCCTCGTTCTCACGGAAAAGCTCCTCGGCAAGGTCCCTGGCGGTGCGTCCATGGATGACCCTCAGGATAAGAGCGGCGAGGATGCCGAAGAGGAATCCCGCCAGGAAAACCGCCAAAAGGGGAGCTAGAGGAGCAAGGGAAGCCATTACATCATCATCTCCCTCGTTTTTTTTCATTATATACGCCCCGGTACTGCTAAAATCACTTCATACCCAACTACCACGGAAAGGAGTGTCCTGATCATGCGTGTCCTGGCCTTCAACGCCAGCCCCAGGGCCGACGGAAACACGGCGCTGCTTCTGGGCAGGGTCCTGTCTGTGATCCAAAAGGAAGGGATCGATACAGAACTGGTACATATCGGTGGGCGGTCAATAAGGGGGTGCACCGCCTGCGGCGGTTGTTCCCGGACCCTCGATGACAGGTGCAGTCTCCCCGACGACGGTATCAACGAATGGATACCAAGGATCAGGGAGGCCGACGGTATCATCCTCGGATCACCTACCTACTTCGCCGATGTCACTGCTGAGATGAAGGCTTTTATCGACAGGGTGGGCTACGTATCGAGGGCGAACGGGGGCCTACTCCGCCGGAAAGCGGGGGCGGCAGTTATCGCCGTGAGGCGGTGCGGTTCGATCCACGCCTTTGACACCATCAACCACTTCTTCCTTATCAACGAGATGGTGGTCCCCGGTTCAAGTTACTGGAACATGGCCATCGGGAGGGGGCCGGGCGAGGTAGCCGGTGACGAAGAGGGGATCAGGACTATGGAGAACCTGGGCAAGAACATGGCCTGGATCCTTTCCAGGATCTCCGATAGGTGAAAGTCTGCGTCCATGCCTGGACGTCTTACGGACCATGATAGAATATTTTCTGCCCCCCGGGGTAAACCCTTTCGGAGGTGGACCGATTGCCCTTGTCCGATGACAGTTTGAGGACAAACCTTGAGATAGTCGGGGACCATCTTCACCTCCTTGTGGAGAGCTCTCCCGAGGGAATGGTCATCTGCGATGACAGCAACCGGATCATCTTCGCCAACCCCCAGTTCTGCAACATGTTCGGCTGGGAGAGGGACGAAGTGACGGGCAAGGATATCGACGAGGTGGTGGCAGGAGCGGAAGAGGTAGCAGCCGAGGCATCCCTTGTTTCGTCAACCGTCTTCTCGACCCCGCACATGATCCCCCAGGCGGTCAGAGTGAGAAAGGACGGCAAAAGGATAAACGTATCCATCCTTGCCGGGCCTGTTCTCGACAATGGACGGACAGTCGGGGCCTACGGGATCTACCGTGACATCTCCTTTAAAAAGAAGGCCGAGGATGACATAAGGAGAGAGAAGGCCTTCTTCGAGAACCTTTTCCAGAAGGCCCCGGAGGCCATCCTCCTCTGCGGAAGAGAAGCAAGGGGGATCAAGGTCAACAGGGCCTTTACGAACCTTTTCGGCTACACCCAGGAAGACATCGAGGGAAAGGACATCAACCCCCTCATAGCCAAAGAACCCGAGCTGCTCAGAGAGGCCCGTGGCCTGGACGCTCTCAGCTGGAGCTCCGGGAAGCCTTTCAGCCTGGACACCTGGAGGACCAGGAAGGACGGAACAAGGATCCCTGTGGGGATCCTCCAGTTCCCCTTCAAGGTTGACGATGAGAACGAGGTGGAGTACACCATCTACCGGGACAGGACCTCCGAACTCAGGGCCAAGGCTGCCCTGAGGAGGGAGAAGGCCTTCTTCGAGAACCTCTTCGAGGCCTGCCCCGACGCGATAATCCTTAGCAACAGGGAGGGAGAGGTCCTCCGGGCCAACAGGGCTTTCTATGAACTATTCGGCTACTCGGAAGAAGACCGGGTTATCGGCGGTGATATTTTCAGCATCGTCGCCAGGAACCCCAGGAGCAAGAAGGAGGCCCGGGAACTGGAGGAACGATTCTGGGGCGGCGAGGAGATCGACCGCGAGGTGGTTCGCCAGAGAAAGGACGGCTCCGATATTCACCTCCACCTTACCCAGGTCCCCTTCCGCCTTGAGGAGGGAAACGTAGTTGACTACATCATCTACAGGGATATCGAACACAGGAAAAAGGCAGAAAGGGAAACCCTCCGGCACCTGGCCTTCGAAAGGCTTATCTCTTCAATATCTTCCCTGTTCCTTTCACCCGGGGAAATAACCGAACAGGCCCGGGAGGCCGTCTCGGAGATCGCGGTCCACATAGGGGCGACCCACGCCTTCGTTAACCTCTTCTCCGACGGGGAGGAAGTAACGCCTCTTGCCCGATGGGCCTCCCCTGATATGGAGCCGGTAAACAGCCCTCACATTAACCAGCCGTGGACCTGGCTAGCGGAAAGGATCAGAAAGGAACCCGTCGTCTACGTCCCCAATACGGAAGCATTGCCCCCGGAGGCATCTGGAGAGTATTCCTTCGCCCTCTCCCTGGGATGGAAGTCCTTCGTGGCCTATCCAGTATTTGCCGGGGATCGCTGCAGGGGTTTCGCTCTCTTCGGCGATTCCCTCAGGGAGGATCCCTGGAGAGGGCCCGACGCCCCGGCCGGGAAGATCTTCTGCAACATCATCGGCCAGGCCATCCTGAGGCACGACCTGGAGGAGGCCCGCCGTGAATCAGAACGTTTCCTGAATGACATACTCCAGTTCCAGACCGATTTTGTGGTCAGGATCAAGCCCGACTTATCGGTCATATTCGCCAACAGGGCTTTCTCGGAATTCCTTGGCTTGCCTGAGGGCCTTCCGAGGGGCTCATCCCTGAAGGGTCTTATGATAGAAGAGGACCTGGAACAGGGACTCAGGATGGTGGAACCCCTTTCACGGGAGAACCCCGTATCGGTTAGCGAAGAGGAGATGACAGGGCACGACGGGTCGAAAAGATGGATCCAGTGGATAGACAGGGGCATCTTCGACGGAAGCGGCAACCTTGTTGAGATCCAGGGAGTTGGAAGGGACATAAGCCGATTGAGAAGGACCCAGGAAGCCCTCAAGGAGAGCGAACAGAAGTTCCTGAACATCGTGGAGGACCAGGACGAGTTCATAATCCGCTTCAAACCCGACGGGACCCTCACCTTCGCGAACTCCTCCTACTGCAGGCGCTTCGGCAAAAAACTGGAGGAGATCCTGGGGCAGTGCGTCTTCGACCATGTGGACCAGGATGAGGCATCACGGCTTAAACGGGAGCACTTCGACCTTCTCACCCCCGAAAACCCCACCAACACAGACGAGTCGTGGTCGTTGCTCCCCGACGGACAGACGCGGCTCGAGCAGTGGCATAACAGGGGCATTTTCGATCAAGAAGGCAACCTCGTAACCATTCAGTGCGTGGGCAGGGATATCACGCCCCAGAGAGAGGCGGAGCAAGCTCTCCGCGAGAGTGAGAGGCGCTACGCCGCCATTGTCGAAAGCCAGGTCGAGATGGTGTGCCGCTTCAATCCCGAAGGAACGATCACCTTCGTGAACGACGCCTTCTGCCTCTTCTTCGGGCTCGAGAGGGAACACATCCTTTACCGCCCCCTTTCGGAGGTCATCGAGGATGCCGGAGCTTCGTCACCCATAACCCGCCACGATGATCTCTCCCCATCGGACCCCGCTTCCTTCTTCGAACACAGTCTGACCCTTCCCACGGGGAAGAAGCGCTGGCTGAGATGGTCAAGAAGGGGCATCTTCGACGAAAAGGGAGACCTGAGGGAGATACAGGCAGTAGCCAGAGATATGACCGACATGAAAAGGACCGAGGAGGAGTTGAGACATCTAAACTCGATCCTCCGTTCCATCAGGGGGGTCAACCGGCTGATCAGCAGGCACCAGGAAAGCGAGAGGCTCGTCCAGGAGATATGTGCCCACCTTGTTGAGACAAGGGGTTACCGGAACGTGTGGATAGGTATCCTTGGAAGGGGCGGCAGCCTGGCATCTGTATCTGAAGCGGGAATAGGCTCTGACGGAAGGCCCATGTCGGAGAGGATCAGACATGGGATGCTCAACGAATGGGGGATGTCCGTCCTTAAGGAGCCGGGGATCCACATGAAGCGCGGCATCATGACCATGACCGACTGCCCTCTCCTCGACAAGTATGAAGAAGCCGGAATAATGACCACCCGGCTTGAATTCGCCGGAAAGACCTACGGTCTGATCTCGGTATCCATTACCGGGGAAGCTCCCATCGACCCCGAGGAACAGGCTCTCTTCCTGGAGCTCGCTGAGGATATCTCCTTTGCTCTCCACGTTATCGAGACCGAGATGGACCGCCGGGAGAAGGCCACCACCCTTGAGGAGAAGGCCCGGCAACTCGAGCTGCTCGTCTCTGAGCACCCCTCCGGGCTTTGGGAATGGGACGTTAGCGAGGGGAGGGTCGTCATGAACTCCGCCTACGAAACCATGCTGGGCTACTCCCCCGGCGAGATGGGGCAGTCCATCGAAAACTGGAAGGGACAGATCCACCCCGATGACCTGCCAGGGATGATTGACCTTTTGAACAGGGCCATCTCCGGCGGGAATGGGGAGAACATCTACGAGGCCGACTATAGAATGCTCAAGAAGGAAGGGACCTGGCTGACGCTCCGGAGCCGGGGGTTTGTGGTCCGCAGGGACCGCAACGGAAGGGCCGCCAGGATGGTTGGGATCCACACCCCGATCTGTCAGGACCATCAGGCAGGGAAAGAGGAGGAGAGACGATGAGGCGAAAGGACAAGGAGATAACCGAAGCTGCACAGATCAGGGGGATCCTGGAGAGGGGCAAGGTCTGCAGGATCGCATTCTTTGACGATGAGTTCCCCTATATGGTTCCCGTGTGTTTCGGCTTCGACGGGAGATCCATCTTTTTCCACGGCTTCAACGGCGGCAAAAAGATGGAATGCCTCAGGAAAGACCCCCGGGTCTGCTTCGAGGTCGAAGAGGACATCGAGGTAGTCTCAGATCCCGACCCGTGTGAATGGACCCTCAAGTACAGGAGCGTAGTGGGTTTCGGTAAGGCCACCGTACTGGAAGGCTCCGAAGAAAAAAGGGCAGGGCTTGACGTGGTCGTCCGACAGTTCGCGGGACGGGAGCTGTCATTTCCCGACCAGGCCATGGCCAAAGTCGCCGTAGTCAGGATAGATATCGAGTCAATGACGGGACGGCGCAACGGCTATCCTCCCCGGGAAAACTGAAAATGGAAGCTTTTATCACGGCGGCGATCTCCTGGATAGTGTCCACCATCGGCAGGATGGGCTACACCGGAGTGGTCGCCCTGATGTTCCTGGAGTCGTCCTTCTTCCCCTTCCCCAGCGAGGTGGTGGTGCCCCCCGCCGGGTACCTGGCCTCCCAGGGGCAGATGAACCTTTTCCTCGTCATTGCCGCAGGCATTGCAGGAAGCATACTGGGTGCACTCTTCAACTACTGGATATCCCTCACCTTCGGCCGCCCGTTCTTCCGCAGGTTCGGCAAGTACGTCTTCGTAGGCGAAAAGGCCCTCGACAGGGCAGATGAATTCTTTGCGAAGCACGGCCACATAAGCACCTTTATCGGCAGACTCCTTCCCGGGATCCGTCAGCTGATCTCGCTGCCTGCAGGCCTGGCAAGGATGAACATACCCCTTTTCCTGTTCTTCACTACCCTCGGGTCGGGGATCTGGGTGGTCATCCTTGCCTACGTGGGCTACTGGGTCGGCAACAATCAGGACCTGGTCCACCAGTACATGCATACGGCGACCTATATCTCCATCGCCGCGTGCGCGTTACTGGCCATTGGTTACGTGATCCATTACAAAAGGAAGAACAAAAAACGTAACGCGTGACTAGTGAATCTTTAATAGTGAAGCAGAAAACCGAAAGGCGTGAACGGTGAACGGGAAGGGCAAGTTGCTTGTCATTCTGAGCGTAGGAAGAATCTGGGTTAGCTGCCGGTTCTCACAACGAAAAGGTTTTCTTTGGGGTCCACCCTACCCTACGCTGGCGGCGCGCCAGCGTAGGGCGCCTTGTCTGTGGAAAAAGGTTTGTTTTTGCCCTTGCAATGGCTTTTCCGAGTCACGAATCACGGGGTCTTGGGTTTCCCAGTTACGAGTCACAAGGTGCCCCAAGCGCAGCGACAGGGCGCGTCCCTCAGCTTGTCTGAGGGGTACGAGTTACGCCTTTTGCCCTTAGGCTTTTCCTGCCTCGTGCAGCCTGTCTACTGTCGCCTTGTTTCAGGTTTCCGAGTCACGATTTACGGCTCCTCAATTTGTTCCCCTAAAGCATACAATTTGACGATTCGTGACATTCAGTGTATACTCCTTAGGCTGAAAAAAGCGCCTGTGATCTCAACGAAACTCATGAAATTCTCCAGGTAACACCGCACAAAGTATCTCCGCCGGTTATTCAGGGTTTCAGGCGTTTCCCCTTAACCGCCCATCCAGGGGCGGGAAGTTTCCTGTTGCCCGGGGGATAAGGGCATTTCAGTCTGAATATATCGAGGTGGTAGGGTGAGTAGTCCAAACGGCGCAAGACGCGTTGTAAACACGCTTGAATCCCTGGGTGTTTTCGTAATTTTTGGCATCCCGGGGATACATAATCTGGATATTTACACCGCTCTCACGGAGAGCGAGATCCGCCACGTTACGGCCCGTCACGAACAGGGAGCGGGTTTTATGGCCGATGGATATGCCAGATCCACCGGAAAGACGGGGGTGGCCCTGGTGATCTCCGGCCCCGGTCTTACGAACATTCTTACCCCTATGGCGCAGGCCCTTCACGATTCCATCCCCATGCTCGTGATATCCAGCCAGATACCAACCCCCTTCATAGGCAGGCGCTGCGGCTTTCTACACGAACTTCCCGACAGCGCCTCTCTCGCACAAGGAGTCTCCAAGAAGAGCTTCTGTGCCAGGACACCGGAAGAGGTCCCTGCTGTGATCCGGTCGGCATGGGATCTTGCCTCTGACGGTCGCCCGGGCCCTGTCCACGTGGAGATCCCCATGGATGTTTTGGGGCAGACCAGCGGCGGTAAGGTCTCTTTTCAAGACTCACCTCCCCCCTACCCGGATTTTCTTATCCCCGAAGGTGCTATGACCCGGACTGCTGACCTTCTGGACAACTCCTCCAACCCAGTGATCTTCGTTGGCGGCGGCTCCTGTGGAGCAAGTGAAGCTCTCTCCAAACTCGCGGAAATATCCGGTGCCATGGTCATCGAGACCTGTGCCGGCAAGGGCACTGTCGATGAAAGAAACCCCCTCTGCCTGGGAGCAAGGTCTCATTTCCCCTGCGTCAGGGAGGCTCTTTCAGAAGCAGACCTCATTCTCGCCTTCGGGACGGAACTCTCGCCGACGGACCTCTGGGAAAAACCCCTCCCCAAAAACGTTACCCTGGTCCAGGTCGATCTCGACCCCGCCAATTTCAGCCGGAACGGTATGGCCGATATCGGGATAACCGCCGATGCGAACGAGATAGCTTCGGCTTTGCTGCAGATGGTCTCTCCCAACCCTTCCAGATCAGCGGGGACAAAAGAGCAGGTCAGCAGACTTATAGAAAAGAGCAGCGAAGAACTGGCCACCGTGACGGGCATGGGAGACGAACTAGACTCCATGAATGCACTTGTCTCAGCTATCCGCAAAGCGATCCCGGAGGAAGGGATCCTCTTCGCCGACATGACCGGCCCAGCCTATGTAGCCATAAGCGAGTACCCGGCATATTCTCCCAGGACTTTCCTGCACCCCGTAGGATTCGGGACCCTCGGGCTGGCGCTTCCTGGCGCTATCGGGGCCGCCATCGCAAGACCTTCAAGACCCGTCTGCGTCATGGCCGGTGACGGGGGTTTTCAGTTCACCCTCCCTGAACTCGCTGTTGCGGTCCAGGAACGTCTCCCGATCCCTGTGGTTATATGGAACGACCATGGCTTCGGGGAGATAAGGAGAAACGAGAATGCCCGGCATCCCGGTATGTTCATAGCCGTCGACAACACCCCACCGGACCTTGCCCTCCTTGCTTCGGCATACGGCGCAAAGTACTCCAGGCCGGAGACTCCCGGGGACATCTCCGCTTCTATCAGGCAGGCCTTCTCTGCCGGAGTCCCCACGATAATCGAGTGCACCACGGGAAATGGAGGGGTCCACTGATGACCGTCAAGGGACTGCGCCCTGAAGTCCTTTCCATGGAGACCTATGTCCCGGGAAAGACCATAGAGGAGGTCCGAAGGGAACTCGGGCTTGAAAGGGTGGTCAAGCTCGGTTCCAACGAGAATCCCTACGGACCCTTCCCAAAAGCTCTGGAGGCAATGATGAAGGAGCTGGCCGAAGCCAATCGCTACCCCGACATCGCCTTCGAGGAGATAAAGGGACTCCTTGCAAAGCTCCACGGGGTCACCCAGAAAAACATAGCAATATCCCACGGTGCCGAGGGGATGCTACAGGCCATGGGTAAGTGTTTCATCTCCCCCGGGGACGAGGTCCTGATACCGTCGGCGACCTACGGCCTCTACAGGGAGATCTCAAGGCTTATGGGGGCAAAGGTCGTGAACATCCCCATGAACGGGTACTCAACGGACATGAAGGGCATCGCCAATGCCGTGACTGACCGGACCAAGCTTGTCTGGATCTGCAACCCCAACAACCCCACAGGCACGGTCATCGATCCCGAGAGCCTGGAAAAGTTTTTCATGGCCCTTCCAGAGGACGCCTGGGTCGTTCTCGACGAGGCCTACGCCGAGTTCGCGTCGCCCGAAGAGCTCCCGGACAGGGCCAGGCTCATATCTGAAGGGAAGAACCTGGTCTCGGTAAGGACCTTCTCCAAGGCCTACGGATTGGCAGGGGCCCGGCTGGGCTACGGCATGGCCCGGGAGGAAGTGGTGACGGCAATAGACACCGTAAGCGAACCCTTCAACGCGAACAGGCTGGGGATCGCCGCCGGGGTTGCCGTACTGACCCGGGATCGTGAAGCCTGCGAAAGGGCAAGGGCTCTTATCCTGACCGAAAGGGAAAGGGTATCGCAACACCTTCAGGCCATGGGGATGAGCGTGGTCCCATCTAGGACGAACTTCATCTTCTTCGACACCCCCTTCCACGCCGAAAACCTGGCTGAAGAGCTTCTGTATCGGGGAGTGATCGTTCGGCCCTGCGGTGGGTGGGGTTACCAGGGTGCCATCCGGGTCACCGTCGGGACAGAAGAGGAGAACGACATCTTCCTGGCGGCCCTGAAGGAAACTGTCGAAACGATGAGAGAAAAAGATAGCGGAACCGGTTCCCACAGGGAGGTAGAAGATGGTCCTGTTCGATAGCGTTACGAAAGTTTATGAAGACGGCACCCGGGCAGTTGACGGGCTCGACCTGGAGATCGGGCGCGGAGAGATCGCCGTTCTGATAGGCCCCAGCGGATGTGGGAAGACCACAACCCTGAAGATGGTGAACCGCCTGGAAGAACTTTCCTCTGGGAGGATCCTCGTCGACGGAAAGGACATCAACTCCCTGGATCCGGTCCAGCTTCGAAGGTCCATCGGCTACGTGGTCCAGGAGATAGCCCTCATGCCCCACATGTCGGTGGCCGAGAACATAGCCATCGTCCCCAGGCTGCTGGGGTGGGACAAGAAACGCATAAAGAAGCGGGTTGACGAACTGCTGGAGCTTGCGAGGCTCGAACCTTCAAAGTACCGCTACCGCCTCCCCGACCAGCTCAGCGGAGGACAGAAGCAGCGAATAGGTGTCCTGAGAGCCCTGGCCGCCGACCCCGAGGTAATACTCATGGACGAACCTTTCGGAGCCCTTGACCCAATAAGCCGTGAGGGGCTCCAGAACGAACTTCTTGAACTCCAGAATGCCGTGAAGAAGACCATCGTCTTCGTGACCCACGACATGGAGGAGGCTCTGAGAATGGCCGACCAGGTGGTCATCATGCGTAAGGGGCGCATAGAGCAGATGGGTACGCCCGAGGAGATCCAGGACCGCCCCGCCACGGAGTTCATCAGGAACTTTATCGGCGAGGACAGGCTATCCAACATCTCTCCCGAATCCCCGGTGGAGATCCTCGTCCAGGACCCGGTGATCAAAGCCCGTTCTGATTCCATGGCCTCTGAACTGCTGGACCTTATGGAAGAAGAGGGGTGCGAGACCGCCCAGGTGGTGGACAAGAAAGGCAAGTGGAGAGGGATGGCGCTGCTCTGGCTGATCAAGCGTGCGGCCAGGAGCGGCCTCCCGGCTTCGGACGGCATCACCCGGGACAGGAAACTGCAGGCAGGCGATTCCACACTGCGCGACGCGGCTGAGATGCTTGCCGACCAGGATCTGCCGATCCCTGTTATCAGCGATACCGGAGACCTTTTAGGGGTCGTTACCCAGGCCGGTATAGCCCGGCTGACCATCGGCAGGCTTACGAGGAAAAGGCGGGAGGTGCGAGAATAATGTTTCAGCAGAGACCTTTCTGGGAACTCTTCTCGGCCTATGTGATCCGTTTCTGGCCGAGGATACTCCAGCTCACATGGCAGCATATCGTCATCTCCTCCATTGCTCTCGCTATAACCCTGGTGGTATGCATCCCCCTTGGGATCTACCTGACGAAGAACGAAAAACTGGCCCCCTATGCCATAGGGGTGGCGAACATCTTCCAGACCATCCCCAGCCTGGCCCTCCTGGGCTTTCTGATCTTCATCTTCGGCATCGGCAACGACAACGCCATCTGTGCCCTCTTCCTTTACGCCATGCTGCCGGTGATACAGAACACCTACACGGGGCTCAAGAATGTACCCAGACACCTGATCCTCGCGGCCAGGGGCATGGGTATGACCGAGTACCAGATACTGACCCGGGTCCAGCTGCCTATTGGTCTTCCAGTGATACTTGCCGGGGTAAGGGTAGCCACGGTATGGATCATCGGGACAGCCACGCTGGCCTCGGCCATTGGCGGAGGTGGGCTTGGAAGGCTCATCTTCTCCGGCCTGGCCTCTATAAGGAATGAGGTAGTACTGGCTGGCGCACTTCCGGCCACTCTTCTTGCCCTCGGGGCCGACCAGCTTCTCAAGTTGTTCCAGGCCTACTCGGACCCGAAGAAGAGGGCTATGAGGATCTCCAAAAGGTCGGGACCATCCGGGGACAGGCCGTAGAAAGATCCTGTCAACAATATCAGAAAGGGGACATGCGTTATGAAAGGAAAGACCATGCTTTTGATGGTCGTGGCGGCCTTCGTAATTGTCGTAGGCCTTGTGGTGATGAACAACGGGAAACAGGAAGTCCCGCCCCCGCCCGAAGAGGCGATAGTCGCCGAGACGGACCCCGCAGACTATGAGGGCACCGTCAGGATAGGCGGGCAGACCGTTAACGAGTCCATTGTACTGGCATGGATGGGCAAGCTCCTCATCGAGAACCACACGGGGCTGAAGGCCGATATAAACACGGAGTTCGCTGCATCTTCGGTCCTTCACCAGGCCATGTCAGGCGGGGAACTGGACATCTACCCGACCTGGACCGGCACCCAGCTGACAGGGGTCCTGCGATACGAAGGACCCAACCTCCCTTCTGATGAGACCTTCCAGATGGTCAAGGAAGGATTCGAGGAGAACTTCAACATGACCTGGACCTCCCCCATAGGATTCAACAATACCTACGTCATGGCCGTTCGAAGGGAGACCGCCGAGAAGCTGGAGCTCGAGAAGGCCTCGGACCTCGCTGACCACGCCTCGGGAATGAGACTGGCCGGCGATGAGAACTTTGACACCCGGCCCGACGCCTACCCGGGCTGGTCCGAGGCCTACGGGATAGAGTTCGGCGAAGTCCTGCCGATGCAGTACTCCATCATGTACAGGGCCATCGCCAACGAAGAGGTCGATGTGATCGCGGCATACTCCACAGACTCCCGCATCAAGAAACTGGATCTGGCCCTTCTGGAGGACGACATGTCCTTCTTCCCGGATTACAGCGCCGCTTTCGTGGTCAGAATGGAGATCCTCGAAGAGTACCCGGAGCTTCTTGATGTACTGGAGAAGCTCAGCGGGACCATCGACGAGGTCACAATGTCGGAGCTTAACGGCAGGTTCGACGACGGCGAGGAACCCGAGGATATCGCCAAAGACTTCCTCTCCGGGGCCGGGCTTATCTAGAACAAAAAACCCAGACACGGGGCCGTCTCCTTGGGGGGCGGCCCTTTTGCTTTTGCCTGATTCCCCTTAACATGGTACATTGTGCCCCGAAGAGAGTAGGGACTATTCTAAAAAATGTGAGGCGATACGCCATGTCCATGAGAGATATTTTCCAGGGTTCTCCCTTTGGAGGCGGGGGAGGGGAACCAAGGAGACAGATACGCCCCCTCAGGTTCAGGAAGAGCGTGTGGATCCTTTTCGGGATCGTCCTGTTGCTGGCGGTGGTCATTCCCGCCACGGCAACCTTTTACACCGACATGCTCTGGTTCAGGGAGAGGGGGCTCTCCCAGGTATTCTGGACCAGGCTTATACCCCAGTGGATCCTCTTTGCCGTAGCCGCAGTCGCAGCCTTCGCCATCTTCTCCCTGAACTGGCTCAAGGCGCGCAGGTCTGCAATAAAGGATCTGGCCTCCTCCCTCCCCGAAGAGGCGGGAGATATGCCCCTTAGGGCTTCGGCAGTGGTGGTCGCGATCATCGCCGGGGCGCTGGCCGTGATGAACGGGTTGGGGATACGCTCGGAGTGGATGACGGTCCTTCAGTTCTTTAACAGGACTCCCTTTGGGAAAAACGACCCGCTTTTTGGGAAGGATATTGCCTTCTATGTTTTCGAGATCCCATTCCTGTCTATGCTCCAGGGCTGGCTTCTCAACACGCTGATCATGGCCCTGATGGGAGTTGCCCTTATAGTCTTCCTGGCAGCCTTCCCGAAAATGCGCGAGGAGAACCGGATATACCTCCCATCCCATGCCAGGAGCCACCTCTCCATCCTGGGCGCCGTAACCGTCCTTGTCTGGGGGGCCGGGATGTGGCTAGAGCGTTTCAACCTTCTTCTCTCCCCGGAAGGAGTTGTCTTCGGGGCGGGTTACACCGATGTTCATGTCCGGCTGTTCGCGATCAACGTGATGATAGCCCTCTCGGTCATCGTTGCCGCGCTCCTGGTGGCGAACCTTTACAAAAGGACCTGGAGGCTGGCAATTGCGGGGGGTATACTCCTGGTCGGCGCAAGCTTTCTTCTCAGGGGAGTGGTCCCGGGCATAATCCAGAAGTACGTGGTGGAACCCAATGAATTCTCCAAGGAACGCCCCTATATCGAGTTCAACATAAACAGCACCCTGGAGGCCTACGGGCTGGACTCCCTTGAGATCATCGACTTTAGTCCGGAGAACGCCATAACCAGGGAGAACATAGACAACGAACCAGACACCATAAGGAACATCAGGCTCTGGGACTACCGACCCCTTCTGAGGGCCTTCAAACAGCTGCAGGAGATAAGGACCTACTACGACTTCCCCGACGTTGATATCGCACGATACACTTTCGACGGCTCCTACAGACAGGTGATGTTGGCTGCCAGGGAACTCGACCACGGACAGCTCCAGAACCCCACCTGGGTCAACCGGCACCTTGAGTTCACCCATGGCTACGGGATAGTCATGAATTTCGTGAACGAGGTGGACAGCGCAGGGAAACCGGTGCTGATAGTCAAGGACCTCCCCCCGCAGATGTCGGTCCCCCTCAGGATCGAGAAGCCGCAGATCTACTATGGGGAAAAAACTAACCCCTATTCACTGGTCCGCACCAGCATCCTGGAATTCGACTACCCCATGGGAGATGCCAACGTAAGGACGACCTACGAGGGGACCGGAGGCGTTCCTATCGGGAACCTTTTCCGAAGGATCATGTTCGCCCTCCGGTACCGTGATTCGGAGATCCTCTTCACCAACGTCATAACCTCCGAAAGCAGGGTCCTGATGTACCGAAGCATCCGGGAACGCCTGGACAAGGTAGCGCCTTTCCTTCTCTATGACAGTGACCCCTACCTGGCCATCATCGACGGGAGGCTGGTGTGGATCCAGGACGCCTACACCGCCACCGACCGCTACCCATACTCCAACCCCGTGAGCGTAACAGGGACCCGGCAGAGGATTAATTACATCCGGAACAGCATCAAGGCTGTTGTAGACGCTTATGACGGGAGCATCCTCCTTTATATTTCCGACGGTGAAGATCCTATGATCAGGACATGGGCGGGTATTTTCCCCGCGCTTTTCACACCTATCGAGGATGCCCACCCCGAACTTTGCACCCAGATCCGCTATCCCATGGCTCAATTCCTTATACAGAGCGAGATCTTCCGCACATATCACATGAGCGACCCCAACACCTTCTACAACAAGGAGGACGTCTGGCGGCTGGACAATCAGACGACTACAGGAAGCCTCAACGCCTACTACCTGATAATGAGGCTTGTCGGGGAGGAAAAAGCCGAATTTGCGCTGATCGCACCCTTCATGCCTGTGGGGCGCGACAACATGATCGCCTGGATGGCTGGACGCTCCAACGTGCCCAATTACGGGCAGCTTCTTGTCTACCAGTTCCCGAAACAGCAGCTGATCTTCGGCCCTTCACAGGTTGCCGCCCTGATCGACCAGGACCCCGAGATATCGGCCCAGCTCTCGCTATGGACACAGCGGGGTTCCGACGTGATAAGGGGAGACATCATGGTCATCCCCCTGGACGATGCCCTTCTATATGTCCAGGCCCTCTACCTGCGGGCCGAGAACAGCGATCTGCCTGAACTCAAGAGGGTGATCGTCTCTTCGGGCGGAAAAGTCGCCTGGGCGGAGACAGTTGATGAAGCCCTTTCGACCCTCCTGCTGCGGCTCCACGGTGCGGGACTGCCGAGGGTGGCCCCCCCGGAGACGGCTCCCGGAGAAGAAAGACCCGCCGCACGTCTACCGGTAATAGTGAGCGGGACAGCCAGGGATCTGGCCGGACAGGCAAGAGACCACTTCGATGAGGCCCAGCGGGCCTCGCGCATGGGCGACTGGGCCAGATACGGGGAGGAACTGGAGAAACTCCGTGAGGTCCTGGAGGCCCTCCTGGAAGAAACAGTACCACCGAGCCAGTGATCATTTGGGGCTCCCCGCCGGGGAGCCCCTTTTCCTCTGGAGATCCTTGAAAAAGGAGCCATTCATGAAATGAGATTGATTATCATTTATAAAAGCTTTAAGCTTTTAACACCTTGTGATCCCAAAGGAGCGGTCCCGGAATGTGGGGAAAGCTGATAGTCCTTCTCTCCCTTGCTTTTCAGGTTGCCGCAAGCGTAGTTTCCCTCAGGCTTTTCAAGGTCCCCCGAAGGCATCCCTGCGTCTTTCTCATCGCGGGAGTCATGATCCTGATGGTGTGGCGTCGTCTGATAACCTTTATACATATCCTTTCAGGTAACTCCCTCTCTTTAAAAGAAACCGTTTTCGAATCCCTTGGACTGGCCATATCGGTCTTTTTGTTCCTGTCCGCCTTGTGGGCAGTCCCCCGACTGATGCAATTCATTTCGGAAAAAAATGAGCTCCTGGAGAAGCATTCAAAAGCCTCACAGATAATACGGGACCTTGCGATACCCGCCTTTGTCATTGACAGGGACCATACCGTGATCCACTGGAACAGGGCCTGCGAGAAACTGACAGGCATCCCGGCCGAAGAGATGGTGGGCACCAGATCACCCTGGAGGGCCTTCTACAACGAAGAGAGACCTGTGCTGGCCGACATGATAGTTGACCAGGCATCGGCGGAGGATCTCGCAAGACTATACGGCAGATCCAGCCACCCCTCCTCTACCGTGAAGGACGGCTGGGAGGCAGAGTTCTTCCTGCCCGCACTTAACGGAGGCAGGTGGCTCTTCTTTTCGGCGGGGCCACTCTACACCCCTGAAGGAGAGATCTGCGGCTCCATTGAAACCTTCCAGGACACCACAAGCAAGATGAAGACCGGTATCCACCTCTCCAGAAGCACATCCAGACTCCGCACCCTCCACGATATCGTAAAGGAGATATCGGGGGAGAAGACCGTAAAATCCCTCCTTGATCGGGCGGCCAGCCTGCTCAAGGAGGAGATGAATATTTCGAACGTCACCTTCCTCGAGAACACCGCAGACAAAAGAGAGCGGGATGTCAGACTTCGGTTGGCGGCCTCCAGTTCGCTCGATGCAGACACCATGGAGAGACTCACCATCGAGCTCCAGCGATCAGGTCTTGGACTGAGCACCAGAGCCGCTGTTTCCAGGAAGAACGTGGTTACAGCAAATGTTTGGGAGGACCCCGAATATATCCCCTTCTTCGACGGCACCTTCTCCGAGATAGACGTCCCCATCCTCGACGGAGAACAGGTTCTGGGAGTCATATCCGTCGAGGGGTACGCCCCCTTCGACTCACAGGACGAGGAGCTGTTCAATATCCTTGCCGGGCATCCGGCATCGCTCTGGAGATCAATTGAACTGGTCAGTGAGGTCGAATGCCTTGCTCTCACAGACCAACTGACGGGCCTCCCCAACAGGCACGCCCTGTTCCAGAGGCTCTGCAGCGAGGAGAACAGGCTTCTCCGCTACGGTGGAAGGATGTCGGTCCTGATGATGGACATGACCCGGTTCAAGGAGATCAACGACACTTATGGGCACATGATGGGCGACGATGCAATGAGGGCTTCGGCGGCCTGCATAAGGGATTGTCTGCGGGGATCGGATTTTGTGGCACGGTTCGGCGGAGATGAATTCGTGGCCTTGCTTCCGGAGACAGGCTCCGACGAGGCCTCGTTGGTGGTAGAAAGGATCTCGAAAAGGCTGTCGGATGTCAGAGTTAGCGGCATTCCCCTTGACCTGAGGGCCGACTTCGGACTTGCCCTCTTTCCCGACGACGGGAAAAAGATGACAACGGTAATTCAAAAAGCCGATAACAGGATGTACGAGAACAAAGCGGGAAGGGTCGATACCTAGCGGCAGGGGAGCAGGAAGGTCATCTCCGAGAGCCTGTCTGCCAGATCCCCCCTGGAAGGGTCGAAGCATTCCACATCCATACCGGGCCTGAGCGTGGTAATAACCGCGGAACCGATAACGTGGCGCCCCTCCTCTCCATTCCGGAATGTCCTGACACCCCAGGTGGAGTGGAAGACAAAGGGCACCCCCCTGAAGGTCCCAAGGTAGAGCATTATGTGCCCCGGCACCCTGAGCAACGTCGCGAAGGGTACCCCCTCCCTGACCAGCCTCTGCTCCTTCTGATCTCCCGTGACCTCTCCAAAGGAACTGAAGGGGAAGGCCCTGGCCTGGGCCGCCGAGTTCCGGGGGAGCCAGACTCCAAAGGCGGTGAAAAGGTCCCTCAGGCTTCCCGAGCAATCCCGGTTACCCCCGAGATCCCCCCAGCCGTAGGGTGTGCCGAGGATCCTGTCGATGACCATCGCAAGATTCCACTCCGAAAGAACAAGGGGACCCTCTGAAGCCTGCTCGGCTGAAAGAAAAGCCTCCACCTGTACGGCTCCGCCCTTTTCATTCCTCACAGGTACGGCCACCGTCACCGGACCTCCGTTACCGCTCCTGATGATCGGAAGGACCGTACCGATCCTGGCGGTGAACCTGTAGATTCCGCTGTTGTCACTGATGGTAACACCGTCGTCTGTTATGAAGGCAAGGGGCATGTCCTGCCACTGCCTGACCAGGTCTTCATCAGCGAAGGCCAGATCCCTGGTATCCACCCAACCCGAAGCATAGCCCGTCTCTACGAAGGCCCAGGCTCCGTCGGCAGAGAAGTGCCCCACGAAGAGGGGCTCTCCGGCCTTGACCCTGGAGTTCTGGAGGTAGTCGAAGGGGAAACCCTCACCCGCCAGAGAGGGGTCCCTGAAGAAGGGCCTCGCCGTTGGCAGGGTCCTGAGATCGGTATCGACACAGGCCAGGGCCCTCCTGTTCACCGAGCCCCAGCTCTCCATGGAGCAGTTGTCCAGGAGGAAGTCCATCCACTCTCTGCTGTGGGGTCTAAGGTTCTCTCCCCAGGGTTCGACCTCCTTCCAATGCTCCCACGCCCAAAGGGAATCTTCCGGCTGGACCTCAAGATGGTCCCTGTTCCAGGGCGAGAAGAACCTCTCCCTGAAACTGGTCTCCATCTCCCTTGCTACAGATCCTTCGACCATGGGGGTCCCGAAGTCTCCGCCCACAAAGCGAAGGGCCGTCCCGGGCGTCTCAAGGGCCAGGGCAGGGCAGACCTTGACGAGCAGCCACGCCGCCATAAGGACCACGATCCATCTTTTTCCCGAAATGGTACGAAAGAGTCCTTCTTGGGATAATATGTTCATCAGCAACCTCTTCCATTACAAGGAGGTAAAACCATGGGTCTCGAGAACCAGATCATCATACTGGGCAAGGTCGCCCTCGCGATCCTCCTGGGAGGCCTGATAGGCCTTGAGAGGGAGACGATAGGGAAGCCTGCGGGCATGAGGACCCATATGCTTATCGCCGGTGCCTCTACCCTCTTTGCAGCCCTGGGGAGCGTGATCATAAACTATTTCGGGGAGGTCACCTGCGGCACTGACCTTGTCAGGAGCGATCCCATCCGTGTGATCCAGGCCATCGCCCTAGGGATAAGCTTCATCGGTGCCGGGACGATCATGCAGCACCCCGAGAGGCGAAAGGTGATCTACCTTACCTCTGCGGCCTCGATCCTCTTCACCGCCGGTGTCGGAATTGCCGTGGCCGTCGACCAGTTCTTTTTGGCGGTCGGGTGTGTAGCCATTGTATGGATCGTCAACCGCGGGCTCCGTTATATCGACAAGAAGGTACTGAAGAGAAGAACGCCCCTTTCCCGCTCCCGCGAAAGCGACCTCAATGAATAACGGCCTTTGGAGGGTCAGAAGTCTCCTTCAGACCTGCTCTCGAGGGTGAAACCCGGCTCCTTGAAGAGGTCCAGGCAGGCATCGACCACGTCCGGGTCGTACTCCAGGCCGCGCCCCCTATCTATCTCCCCCAGGGCTTCCTCGAGTCCCAGCGCCGGCCGGTGGGGCCTCCTGGAGATCATGGCCTCCATGGCATCGGCCACTGAGATTATCCTCGCCTCCGGTAGCATCCTGTCCCCAGTCAGTCGTCCCGACGGGTAACCGGAGCCGTCGACCCTCTCGTGGTGCTGAAGGATGATCTCCGCCGCAAAGGCCAGGTGGTCAATATCCTTGAGGATCTCGTAACCCACAAGTGGGTGCATCCTGACTATGCTGTACTCGTCCTCGGATAGGTGCATGGGTTTCGCCAGGACCTGGATCGGGATGGAGACCTTTCCCACATCATGGACAAGGGCGGCCATCCTGAGGACCCTGGAGGAAGACTCTGACAGGCCAAGGCGCCTTGATATGGCATAGGATAACCTTGCCACCCTTCTCTGGTGGCCCGCAATGAAAGGGTCTTTCATCTCCACAATCTTCTCTATGGCCCGGAGGGTTCCCTCGGTCATAGCCAAGGTATCCTGCTCCCTGACACTGGCATCGTCATGGATCCTTTCGTACCTTGATACGTCGGACAGCAGGAGCAGCTCGTCGGATCCTGCCGGGGAAGGAAGGGGCGTCAGGGTCCCGACCACCCAGCGGGTCTCTCCCCGGGGAGTGGAGAGCCTGAAATGGAAGGGCGTGGTCTCACGGGAGGTCCCCTGTCTGCGACCGGACCCTAAAAAAGGCAGATCCTCCCTGGAGGCCAGTTCAAGCCAGGGTTTTCCCTTGATCTCCTCGTCCGGCTTCTCCGTCATCTCGCCCACCAGAGGGTTGGCTGCCAGGATCATGCCATCCCTCAGGATGCAGACCCCGGTGGTCCTGCTTTCGAAAAGGACCTTTGCCAGATCCCCGGCCATCCGGGAAAAGCCCTCCATCTCCTGGCTCACTCTCTTCACCTCCAAAACCCTGTATACCTCTTTCTGCGTTATTCTACCACACCATTAAAATGAACCTCAGGCTTCACAAAGGACCGGGTTCTGATATCTTATCAGAGGGGGTGATGGCTTGAACGACTCCGAAATGGCGGAAAGGTTCCTGGAGGTCATTGAAGATACCATTCTGCCCATGACCAAAGAAGCCGTAAGAGAAGGTCACAACATCTTCGGGGGTGCCGTTCTGAAGTCTGATGACCTCTCCCTGGTGGTGGCCGGTACCAACAGGAGGGGCATCGACCCGACCCTCCACGGCGAAATGGTGACCATCCACAACTTTTTCATGGGGCCAAACCACCCTGATCCTGCCGAAACGCTCTTCCTGGCAACCCACGAACCCTGTTCCATGTGCCTGTCCGCTCTGGCCTGGTCGGGGTTCCGGAGGATATACTTCCTCTTCGGCTACGACGAGACCCGGGACGACTTCAGGATGGGCGACGACCTGAGGATCCTGGCCGAGGTCTTCTCAACTACAGTACCCACGAGGAGCAACTCCTTTTTCGAACTTGTCCCGATCCGGAGCATGCTCCTTGACCTTCAGGAAAGGGGACCCTTCACTGCAAGGATCTCAAAGATAAAGAAGAGCTACAAGGCCCTTTCCGACCTGGTCCTTGCCTCTGCAGGCTAGAAGGGCTCGAAGCCCATCTCGTTCATGAACTCCCGGTGCAGAACCCTGTACTGTTCATTTATGTACTCCTGGTGCCCACCCTCCCACTCGGAGAGCATCTCGAGGATCTTGCGGCCCTCAGGGTCGTTCATGGTCCGGGCAGCATTCCCGTAAAAATTCCTGAAATCCGTCTCGATAGCCATGGCCATCCTTAGAACACTGAAATCGGACGAGGTCTCACCTAGTGGCGGTTCTACCGCTGTCCCGGTTTTTTTCTCCATTACGATCTCCACGGCTTCTTCCAGGCTCTCGGCAGGGGGAGCCACTTCGCCCCATTTCCCCGTTCCCTCGAGACTGTCCTTGTGTTGTTTCAGGAAATCGTAGTGCCCCTTCTCCCACTCCGCCAGGGTAGCCAGCAGGCTCCTGGTGTCAGCCCTGCTTACTCTCTCCATGGAGTCGAGGTAGAAATCCCTGGCCTCAAGTTCCATTTTCATGGCGAAATCCACTACTCGTTCCGCCTTGTTCATCAAACACACCTCCGAAAAATGTTTTTAAGTCATTTTTATTTTATCAAAATAGCCAAAAAACGAATCATCATAATGGCTGGATAATGGATACAAAAAAGCGGCCCCCGAAAAAGAGGGCCGCTATATCCAACGCCGGTCAGAACGATATCCCGCCTTCCCCTTCGGTAAAGCTTCCTATTATCGCCGAGTGGGGGAAACCTGAGCTTCTGCAGACCTCCAGAAATCTGCTGGCGATCTCTTCGCTCACAGCGAGCAGAAGACCACCGGAGGTCTGGGCGTCAAAGACCAGGTCGGACAAGGATGTAGATATCTTCTCCAACCCCTCAACTCTCGGTGAATAGAGGTCCCTGTTCCGGTAAGAGCCCGCGGGTACCAGACCCATACCTGCCTTTTCGAGAGCACCAGGCAGTATCGGCAGATCTTCCGGAAAAAGCCTTACCCCCAGTCCACCCCCGGAAAGCATATCCAGGAGATGCCCGGCAAGGCTGAACCCGGTAACGTCTGTACAGGCATGTACTTCGCTGTAGATCTCCTCCGGCAGCTTCAGGGGGAGGTCGTTGAGAAACCTCATGGACTCCACCGCTGCGTCTATCTCGCCAGGGTCATCCATATCAGCCTGGAAGGCCGTGATGACCACCCCGGTTCCAAGTGGTTTCGTCAGGATAAGCGAATCTCCGGGGCGTGCGCCGGTGACTCTCCAGATATTTTTTGCCTCGACCTCACCGTAGACGGCAAGACCATACTTCGGTTCCTCGTCCTCGACGCTGTGCCCTCCCGCCAGGAAAGCACCCGCTGCGGTAACCCGGTCCTGCCCCCCCTTGAGTATCTGTGTCAGCATCTCCAGGGGCTGGCAGTTTACAGGAAAACCCACTATGTTCAAGGCAACAAGGGGCCGACCACCCATGGCGAAGACGTCGCTCAGAGCATTGGCAGCTGCAATCTGTCCGAAAACAAACGGGTCGTCCACGACGGGAGTGATGAAGTCCAGGGTGAATATCCCCGCCCGCTTGTCGTCCACCATCCAGACGGCGGCGTCCTCCCCATGTGCCCAGCTGGTCAGCAGGAACCCATCCTCCTGGCCGGGAAGGTCTTTCAGTATTCTTTCAAGGTCCGCCGGACCTATCTTAGCCGCTCAGCCGCTGCTGTGCGAAAGTTCCGTCAACCGCATGGGAACACATCCTTTCTTAGAACCCGTTAGACGTTAAACGTGAGACGTCAGACGAAAAAGCACCCTTTGGGGTCAGACCTTGATTTTAACCGTATGCATACAAAACAGGGTGCTTCTCGTTTCTCTAAAAGGTCATGAATCGTAAATTTCGTTCGACGCACTTTAACTTTCTGTCATCCCGACCATAAGGAGGGATCTGCTCTTGCCTTTGCGCGTCTCACTTCTCACGTTTCACGTCTTGCGCCTTGGTTATGGTAACCCTGTACCCTCCGTCGGGAAGTTCCTCCGGGGAGACCTCCCAACCCTGGTTGCGGGCCAGGCGGGATACGTTCTCCCTTGAGGTAACTGTATCCACCAGGACCTCTATTTTACCCCCGGATCGCCTGCTCATGGCCTTCTTCGTCTCGACCACAGGCTGTGGGCAGGAAAGCCCGCGCGCATCTACTGTTGTTTTCTCTTCCATTTTCGAACCTCCCTATACGCTTACCTTTTCCCGCATCAGGAAACCGATGGCCAGGCAGAAAAGGATTCCGACAACAGTCGCCGAAGGACCGAACGCACCGGGCCCGGCACCCGAACTGGCCATGTTGAAGTTGTGAGCAAAACCGGCTCCGACGACCATCCCGAGGATGAAGATCCCGGCGTCGCCGTCACCCTCGCCGCTCATGATGAACTGCCTTCCCGGACAGCCTCCCGCAAGAGTGAAGGCCAGCCCGGAGAGCACCATTCCCATGAAATTCCACAGTATGTTGGTGTGAGCTATTGGCTGACCTGCCATCCCCGGTTTGAACTGCCCCAGAAGAATATTGGTGATGAAAGCCATGACTATGAACGCCAGGACCCCCTTGAAGAGATGACCGTCCCGGAGCATCACCAGGTCGCGAATAGCCCCTACGGTGCAGAAGCGGCTTCGCTGGGCAAACCAACCAACCAGTAGCCCCACTCCAAGCGCTATTACTATCGGAGCATGCTGTGATCCGGGGCCGCTCTCGGAGAAGAATATGGGTCCGGTCCCGTCGGGACCGAAGGTCGGGGCCATTATCAGCAGAGACAAAAGGACTATGGCAAGGGCTGGCATGATCATACCCATAGGCGTCCTGGCCTTGTAGCTGCGCCCAAGGTTGAAACCGGTCCACAGGAAATAAATACCTATCACTATTCCCAATGTGAGGCCCAGGATCCCCGGAATGGCGTTGAGGTCTCCAGCGCTGAGGCGTATATAGGCCCTCCAGGGACAGCCGAGGAATACCAGCGCACCGATCATGGCAAAGATCCCCAGGAAGAACCGTATTATCGGCGAGGATCCGGCCCTTGGCTTGAACTCCTTGTAGACAAGAGCGGCCGCTAGCGATCCGAGGATGAAACCCGAGAGCTCCGGCCTGATGTACTGGACCACAGCCGCCCTGTGCATCCCAAGGGCCCCGGCGATATCCCTGCTGAAGCAGGCGACGCAAATACCCATATTGGCGGGGTTACCGAGGAAACTCAGGACCGGCGCCAGTATCCCGACAACAGCACCTGTAATTGCGGGCCCCATTCGTGACATCAATAGTCTGTTAAGGCTTGAAAACATTCTCTTCAACTCCACCTTTCCAATATGCTGATGGTTCCATGCTCCGGTTGATCTCGTCAGGATCGAACTTCCGGCAGACGAAGAGCAAGGCACATGGATGAACGCGCACGCTGAAAGGCGGCCACGCTGCCGAGGCTGGTGAACAGTTGACACTTTTTCAGCCGGAGAGGAAAGGATGGAAAAGACCTTGAAGGAAAAATCAGGAACGGTTCCGGCGGCCTTCCGGCATTAAAGAACAAATTCGGCAGCAATCAATACTCGCATGGGGCGAGACGTGCGTCCTCCATGAGGTGAAAAAGTGCGGGACCCGCACCCGGACTGCTGCTCATCGACTCCGGTTGGCCATGGCGGAACCTCCTTTCTTGCTTGGGGTTTTCGTTTTCGCTGAAAGGATAGCATAAATACAGGGCCTTGAATAGCGAATAACGAACAGCTGAATTTCACGGAATGACCGCTTGCAGGCTGTCCCGGCAGTCTATTGACTAAGCTTAGCCTATAAAATATATTAACGAAAATAAATCATTAAAAAGCCTACTCGTTATCTTGTAATAGGACTCCATGAACAGTCGATTCCGGGTAGCCGGAGGAAACCATGAAGGGAAAAGCCGAAGAGCTGCATTCCAGTTGGATCAACTGGATCGCCCGTCATTCGAGGATACCCGTTTTTGAATCCATTCTCTTGCCTTTTCTTCTGGTAATTGGGGTTTTCCTGCTCGTCTACCTGACAGGCGGAATAAAGTATGTCTACTCCCATTCAATGTATGTGGTGATCCTCATCGCAGCTTTCTTCCATGGCACCAAGGGTGGCATTATCTTCGGCATAATAGGAGGGATCGCCCTGGGTCCTTTCATGCCGATCGATATCACTACGGGCGAGCATCAGCAGACCATCAACTGGCTTTATCGGACGGGGTTTTTTACCTTGATAGGCGCCCTGGCCGGGATAGGGATAGAAACGGCCAGGAAACAGGCGGAGCGGATCAACTGGCAATCTCGGCATGAAACCACCACGGGACTTCCCAACCGGTTCGCCCTTACGGAAATAATCGAGAACGCCAGGATGAACCACCATGCCCCCAGGCCAGTGGCTTTCTCTCTCTTCTCTCTTCAGAACGCTACAGAGATTCGGTCCAGTTTCGGATTCAAGGCCATGGATGAGGTTATCCTCCAGATAGCCGGCCGTATCAAGGAGATCGTCAAGGACGAGGAAAGCATATTCCACCTGCACACGAACATGCTTGGAGTCCTCTTCCTCGACATGGAGATCTCGAAAGCGGGGGAACTGCTCCAGACACTGGCGGAAAGAGTGCAATACCAGACCTACGAGCTTGAAGGGGTCCAGCTTCACTGTGAAATAGTCATTACCTGCACCGACATCTCGTCCATGGAAGAAACGCCCGATCTGTTCTTGAGGCAGTGCGAAGCTGATCTTATCGACGCTGCGAACAAGCCTTCAAAATTATCCTGTCCGGTCGTGAAATTCAATTCCGATGCAGGGAGGGAAAACCTGAAACTCCTGGGTGATCTGCGAGACGCCCTTGAACAGGGCCACATGAACCTTCACTACCAGCCGAAGGTCACTATCAAGTCCTGGAAGATCTCCGGAGCCGAGGCTCTCATAAGGTGGGAACACCCCCAACTGGGCAACATCCCTCCGGGGAGGTTCATACCTAGCATCGAAAAAAGCACATTGATCGACCTCATGACAGATTGGGTCATCGACCACACTCTCTCACAGATAAACGAGTGGCATGCGGAAGGATTGCACATCCCTATTTCCGTCAACGTCTCCACGCGAAACCTTCTTCAACCGGATTTTGCAGAGAGAGTATTGAACCACCTGGCACATCACAAGGTAAAGGCTCAATTTTTCGAGATGGAAATAACTGAACGGATAATGATGTTCGATTTTGTTAATACCATCAGGAAACTCGACATATTGTCCCGGAAGGGGATCAGGATCTCCATCGACGATTTTGGGACGGGGTTCTCATCGCTGGGTTATCTGAGCAGAATTCCGGCAGGTCAGATCAAGATCGATCACTCTTTCATCAGGAATATCTCGGCTGACGAGAGAACGAAACAGATAGTCGATACAGCCATAAGGCTAGCCCACAACCTCGGTCAACTGGTGGTTGCGGAAGGGGTTGAGGACCGCGAAACTCTTGATATCCTGGAAAAAATGGATTGTGATGAGGTTCAGGGCTTCTTCATAAGCCACCCCCTTCCGGCCGAGGAATTCTTAGACTGGTGCAGAAACTGGGATAACACCAAACCCTAGCAGGGGTGCTAGCAGGGGTGTCAGACCTACACGGGCTGTTGCCCAATTGAGTCCCGCAGGTTTAAAAAAGGCAGATCAGGCAAGACATTTAACCTGTCCCCCTATGTAAGTGAGGCGAATCTGCCTGAGAACGATTGAAAAAAGAGAACAGGCCCTCGAAAGGCTTGGCTTCAAGACTCGGACTGTCACTGCCGGATTTTTTACCGGCCTGTTCTCCCGGCTGAGCAGGACCTGTATGTTCTGTACGACACAGGTCAGGTACTCCTGGATCTGCACCTTCCATAATCCTCTCCAACGGGCCCGGTCATAGCCGTAACGCTTGCCCCTGGCGAAGGAGCGTTCCATGAGGTGCTGCCTCTTCTTGATGTCTCTTTTTGAGTCTGCACTGCGGCTTTGAAGCCTCATCACATCCAGGTCATCCTGTCTGAGATGGCGTTTCACGGTCCTGCCCATTTTGTTGCTGGTGCATAGGGAGCGCAGTTCGCAGGCTTGGCAGTCCGTTTTTCTGGCCGCATAGTCGATGCTCTGGCGTTCCTGGTGAATGCTTTTGAACCTTAGCTCTTTCCCGGCGGGACAGATGTAGATGTCCCTTTCCCTGTCGTAATGAAAGAGCGTCTCGGGGTATATGCCCCGCTTTTCTTCACGCTTGACGGCAGAATTGCTCAAATCGGGCATGTGCGCACCTATACCCATGTCGAAACAGGCCAGAAAGTTCTCTATGGTCCCGTATTTGCTGTCCGCGACCACCGTGGAGGCTGTCTTGCCTGTAGCCCCGCGGTGTCTTTGGAGCAGCTCTTCCAGCATGTGACCCTCGCTTACGTCACCGGGGGTGACGG
>ENA-UOUL01000933-UOUL01000933.1-bioreactor-metagenome-genome-assembly--contig:-NODE-933-length-45927-cov-5.414984_pt1 | contig 45927 bp, 45 predicted proteins | sample MGYA00249838_ERZ747220 | MGnify/ENA primary metagenome ERZ747220 (study PRJEB28778, sample SAMN05720191) | bioreactor metagenome | isolation source: Anaerobic biogas reactor | place: USA:Washington... | reverse complement strand
GTATGTCAATGAAAGAAGCCAATGAGACTACGATGGCGGTTTATGTCCAGCTCTATCCTTTTCTATATATTCTAGCGTTTGGAATGGGTTTAACAGCTTTGGCTTTTCTTATTCACACTATAAAGTATGCTAGTAAGGCGCTTAAGCCATGAACCCAACAACTATTGCGATTATAGGCATCATTGTACTCGTGCTGATATTTCTGCTGCGCATGCCTGTGGCTGTTGCCATGGGTGTGGTGGGTTTCGTGGGCTTCGCCGTTGCTTCGTCGATGGATGGGGCTTTGAGGATCGTAGCGAAAGACATGTGGGCGACGTTTTCGTCGTACTCTCTGTCTGTCGCCCCGATGTTCGTGCTGATGGGCACAATCGCTTTCTACTCGGGGATTAGCAGCCGGCTCTTCGATGCGGCCAACAAGTGGCTGGGCCGGTTGCCTGGTGGTCTGTCGCTGGCGACGATCGCCGCCTGCGCGGGTTTTGGAGCCATGTGCGGCTCGACGACGGCCGCCGCGGCCGCAATGGGCAAGGTCACCCTGCCGGAGATGAAGCGGTACGGATACAACGACGCTCTCAGAACGGGGTGCGTGGCGTCCGCGGGCAGCCTGGCCATCATGATCCCGCCCAGCACCGTGTTGATCATCTACGGGGTCATGACTGAGCAGTCCATCGGCAAGCTGTTCATCGCCGGCATCTTGCCCGGCCTTCTTCTCGCCGTGTTGTTCATGGCCACCGTCCTGCTCATTGTTTGGCGGATCCCCGGGAGCGCCCCTCCTGGCGAGAAGACCTCTTGGGTGGAGAAGATCAAGGGTCTTTCCGGCATCATCGAGATGCTTCTTCTGTTCGCCTTGGTCATGGGCGGGCTTTTCGTTGGATGGTTCACTCCCACGGAGGCCGGCGCGGTTGGGGCCGCCGGCGCTTTGATCATCGCGCTGGCGCGAAGAAAGCTGACTCTGAAAGCTTTTTGGCTGTCTTTGATGGAGACGACGCGGATTACCGCCATGGTCTTCTTGATTATCGCCTGCGCCACCATCTTCGGCCACTTCATGGCCATAACCAGGGCGCCGTTCGCGCTGTCAGAGTGGGTGGGCGGGTTGCCGATCCCGCCTCTTGCCATCATGGCGCTGGTTATGTGCATCTATCTCATCGGCGGCTGTTTCATGGACTCCCTGGCACTCGTCACCCTTACCATCCCGATCTTGTATCCCATTGTCACCGAGATGGGTTATGACCCGATCTGGTTTGGGGTCCTGATCATCCTTGCCGCGGAGATGGGCGTGATCACTCCGCCGGTGGGCGTCAATGTGTACGTCATCAAAGGTGTGGCTCCGGATGTTCCTATGCACACCATATTCAAAGGGATCTGGCCGTTTCTTGGCGCGGAGGTGGTTTGCACCATAATCATACTGTTCGTCCCGCAGATAGCACTCTTCCTTCCCAATCTAGGTTGATGAGCGTTGCCCGCCATCGGCCCCCCTCCGCGGGGACGGCGGTGTACTCATGAGCTTGCTCACTCTGCTGCAGTGCCGGGAAGCAGACGGTAGGCCGGTGCGCGTAGGCGTGATCGGAGCCGGTACCTTCAGCACGGCCTTTCTCAACCAGGCCCGGCGGACGCCGGGCCTGCGTGTGGCCTGTGTGGCCGACATCTATCCACAGAAGGCCTGGGACGCCTGTGAGGCGACCGGGTGGCCGGCCGAAGCGCTGGCCGACGCGGGGTCGGTCGGGGCCGTCAACGACTTGGTCGCGGCCGGCAAGACGGCCATCGTGGACAATGCCGACTATCTGCTGCACGCCGATCTGGACGTGGTGGTGGAGTGCACCGGCCTCACCGGGCCGGGGACCTATCACGCCTGGACCGCGCTGGACACCGGCAAGCACGTGGTGATGGTGAACGTTGAAACCGATGCGCTGGTGGGCCATGTGTTGCAGCAGAAGGCGGATCGGCACGGGTTGGTTTACTCCATGGCGTATGGCGATCAGCCGGCCATCATCAGCGAGATGGTCGACTGGGCGCGCTCCAGCGGCCTGGAGGTGGTCTGCGCCGGCAAGGGGACGCGTTTTCAACCCGAGTACCGTTATTCGACCCCGGACACGGTCTGGGATCACATGGGGTTCACGCCGCAGCAGGTGAAGACCGGTGGGTACAACGCCCAGATGTACAACTCGTTCTTGGACACCACGAAGTCGGCCATAGAGATGTGCGCGGTATGCAACGCCAATCAACTGCTCCCGCAGGCCTGCGGACTGCAGTTCCCGGCCGTCGGGCCGGAGGCGCTGCCCACTGTGCTCAGGCCCGCGTCCGATGGGGGCATCCTGGAGCGCTCTGGCACGGTGGAGGTCGTTGCCAGCGAGAACCGTGACGGCACTCCCATCACCAACAACCTGCGCTGGGGGGTCTACGTAGTCTTCAAGGCGGGGACGCCTCTGGTGCGTCGTTTCTTCGAGATGCATGACTTCCTGCGCGATCTGAGCGGAGAGTACGGCGCCTACTACCGGCCTTTCCACATCATCGGGTTCGAACTCGGCATCAGCGTCGCCTCGGCGGCGTTGCGCCGCGAGGCCACGGGTTCGGCTGTCAGCTTCACGGCCGACGTGGCCGCGACCGCCAAGAAGGATCTTAAGCCCGGCGACGTGCTCGACGGGGAGGGCGGCTACACGGTCTTCGGTCATCTGGTTCCGGCGCGCGAGAGCGTCGAGAGGCATTATCTGCCGATGGGCCTGGCCCACGGCGTGAAGGTCGTCAGGCCGGTCGCCAGAGACACCCCGGTGACCTACGCCGATGTGGTCGTGGACGAATCGTCTTTTGCCTGCCGGTTGCGCCGGCAGCAGGAAAGCAGGTTGCTCGGGAGTCTCAACCGCCACGAGTAGAGGAGTGATTCGATGAGCGATCCCTCTGTTGGATTCATCGGCCTGGGTGTCATGGGCCTGCCGATGGCGATGAACCTCTCGAAGGCGGGCTACTCCGTCACCGTCTACGACAAGGACCCGGGTGCGGCTGACAGAGCGGCCGGAGCTATCGCCGGAGTCACCGTGGCGCGGTCACCCGCGGACGTCGCCCGGTTGTCGGAGATCGTGGTGACCATGCTGCCCTCCGGCATACCCGTGCAGGAGGTGGCCTTGGGCGAGGAGGGATTGATCCATGGCTTCGCCGAAGGGGCGCTGCTCCTCGACACGTCTTCGTCGCAGCCCTGGTTGACCCTGGAGACCGCCAAGGCCTTGGCCGCGCGCGGGGTAGCGATGGTCGACGCGCCGGTCTCGGGCGCCGAGATCGGCGCCCAGACAGGCCAGTTGGTCTTCATGGTCGGTGGAGAGACCGCCGCGGTGGAACGCGTGCAGCCGTTGTTCGACGTCATGGGCAAGCAGACGTTCCATCTCGGTGGTGTCGGGGCCGGGCACACCATGAAGTGCATCAACAACATGGTCACGGCCATGACCTTCATGGCCACCTCCGAGGGGTTGGCCCTCGGCAAAAAGCTGGGGTTGGACCCCAACGTCATGACAGACGTGCTGAATGTGTCGACCGGCGGGTCCTGGATAAGCCAGACGCAGATCCGGCAGAGGATCACCAGCCGGTTGTTCGACGATGCGTTCAAGTTGGAGTTGATGGTCAAAGACATCGGCATCGCCCTCGGCTTGGCCGACGACCGATCCTTCCCCATGCCGCTCTGCGGAACGGGTTTGCAGCTGTGGCGGGCCGCCGCCCGTCACGCGGGGGAGGGCGCCAGCATCAGTGACATGGTCCATTGGGTGGAGGACATGACGGGCACGGCCATCACGGCCGGTAGCGGACAGGGGGATCTTCCGTGAGTGACGTGGGTTCCATCCCAGTATTCGACTACCCGACCAGCTGGAGCCACGGCCGAGGGCTGGCGAACCAGACCGCCACGGTGCTGAAGCAACTGGGCTGCCGGAGTCCGCTGGTCTTGACCGACCAGTTGCTGCTGTCGTTGGGGGTCGTGGACCCGGTGCTGCATTCGTTGCGCGAAGCCGGTCTTGAGTACACGATCTGCGACGCCGTGAACTACGAGCCCACCGTAGCTCTGTTCGACAGCATCGTCGCCCAGCTCGACCTGAAGGCGTTCGACGCCATCGTGGCGGTGGGAGGCGGGAGCGTGCTGGATGTCTCGAAGGGCTTGGCAGTGATCGGCTCGTTTGGCGGTCACATCCGCGACTACGCCGGTCTCGACAAGGTGCCGGGCGTGCCGTCGATCAAGGTGGTCACGGTGCCCACCACCTCGGGCACCGGCAGCGAGATCTCGGACGGGGTGGTGCTGATCGATGAGGAGCGCCAGACCAAGTTCCTCGTCATCAGCAAGAAGATCTGCCCCACCGTGGCCTTGACCGATCCGCTCATGACTCTGTCCATGCCACCGCGCGTGACGGCCCTGAGTGGTACCGACGCCTTGGTGCATGCGACCGAATCGTACATCTCCAAAGGCGCCGGACCGGCCTCGGAGCTCTTCGCCCTGCGGGCTATCGAGCTGGTCGGGCGGAACCTTGCCGCGGTCTACAAGGACGGCAGGGATCTCGACCTACGCGAGAAGATGCAGATCGGCGCCACCATGGCTATGAGTGCCGCCTCGAATTCCAAAGCCGGCTTGTGTCATGCCCTGGCCATGCCGCTGTGCGCGCTCTATCACATGCCTCACGGCCAGGCGGTGGGCATGGCGTTGCCGGTGGTGCTTGCCTACAACGCTCCGGTGGTGGGGCCGAAGATCGACCACATCTTCCAGGCCATGGGCTTCGCGGACGACGGTTTCGCCCGGCTCGAGGCGCTTCTGACTGAGATCGGTGTGTCGGCCAGGCTGGGCGATATGGGCTTCGAGGAGAGTCACATGCCGACCATCGTGAAGGAGACCATGAACAGCGCTCAGCGGCCGCCCAATCCCCGCGACCCTACTCCCGAAGATATCGCCGACATCGTACGCCGCATGGTTTGAGAGCGTCAGGTGTGGATGCACTTATCTGTCATTGTGATGACAATGTGGCCACGGCCGTGAGGGATCTGGCGGCAGGCGAACGGGCCCAGGTGTCCGGTGGCGGCCACGAAGGTGCGGTAGAGCTCAAGAGCGCGATACCTTTGGGCCACAAGTTCGCGCTCCGGGATATCCCTGGTGGCCGGGAGGTCATCAAGTACGGGGAGACCGTCGGCGTTGCCACCTCGGCCATCCGCCGCGGTGAGCACGTGCACCTCCACAACGTCGAGGGGCTGCGTGGCCGGGGGGATCTGCGATGAAGTTCCTGGGCTACCGCCGTCCGGACGGCGGGGTGGGGACGCGCAATCACGTCCTTATCTTCCCCACGGTGATCTGTGCCGCCACGGTGGCGGCGAAGATACAGGCGGCGGTTCCGGGCACCGTCACCGTGGACCATCCCCATGGCTGCGGCCACATGGGCGAGGAGAAGGACCTCATCGTCAGGGCCATGGCGGGCTTCTGCGGCCACCCCAATGTCGGTGGGGTCTTACTGGTAGGACTGGGCTGCGAGCTCATCACCCCGCAGCTTGTCGCAGCCGCCATGCCGCCGGGTGGGCGGATCGAGATGCTGAGCATCCAGGCCGAAGGTGGCACCAACGGCGCCGTGAGGAAGGGTGTGGAGCTTGCCACCCGCCTGCTGGCCGGGGCGGCCGAAGACCGGCGTGAGCCGGTGGATATCTCCGAGTTGATCGTGGGCACCAACTGCGGCGGTTCGGACACGCTGTCCGGCTTGACCGCGAATCCCGCGCTCGGCGCGGCCGCGGACCGGCTTGTGGAGGAGGGCGGCACGGTGATCCTGTCCGAGACGCCCGAGCTGATCGGGGCGGAGCACGTGCTGGCAAGACGAGCTGTGGACGACACCGTACGGCGCCGTATCTACGAGATCACCGCCGCCACCGAGGAGCTGGCCATGAAGGCCGGGGTCGACATCCGGAACTCCGAACCATCGCCGGGCAACAAGGAGGGCGGTCTCACCACCCTGGAGGAGAAATCGCTCGGGGCTATCCTGAAGGGCGGTACGTCGCCCGTCCGCCAGGTGGTCGGCTATGCGGAGCGCCCGGCCGAAAGAGGCCTTGTCATCATGGACAGTCCGGCTCACGACGCGGTCTGCAACACGGGGATGGTCGCCGGCGGAGCCCAGGTCATCGTCTTCACGACCGGCCGCGGCACGCCCCTCGGCGCCCCGACCGCGCCGGTGTTGAAGGTCTCATCCAACAGCGGTGTGTATGGGCGCATGAGCGATAACATCGATATGGACGCCGGGGTCATCCTGGACGGCACAGCGACCGTTGCTGAGATGGGCGAGGCGCTCTTTCAAGAGATCGTCGCGGTGGCTTCCGGAAGACTCACCAAGGCCGAACTCCTTGGCCACGGCGAGTTCGCCATCCATTCCTTGGGTCTCAATGTTTGAGTGAAGAAGGGTGTGTAGCATGAAGGTCGCGCAAGTAAGAACCACTGCGCTCTCGGTGCCTCTTGAAAGGCCGATGTTCGTCGGCAACAAGTCCAGGCTTTTTTCCCGGTTCAATCCTGTCGTGGTGGAACTCATCACCGACGACGGAGTCGATGGGTTCGGCATAGCCTTCGCCGAAGAGGACAAGCGGGTCAAGACGCTCAAAACGGCCATCGACGAGGTGGGCGAGGTGGTCGTGGGCCAGGACGTCTCCCGTTGGGAAGAGGCGTGGGCCCGGCTGTTCGAAGCTACGGGCCACATGGGGCACACGGGCTACGGCATCTATGCTCTTTCGGCCATCGACAGCGCGCTGTGGGTCATCCGGGCCAAAGCCTTGGGGATGCCTCTGTCGCGCCTTCTTGGCGGCTATAGGGACAAAGTGCCGGCCTACGCCAGCCACAAGCTGTTTCGAGACTGGAGTCTGGACGAACTGCAACAAGACGCGGCGGCGCTCGTCGACCAAGGCTTCCGCTGCGTGAAGATGAACATGGGCGACAAGTCCCCTGCCGTGGAGGTCGAGCGGTTCAAGGCGGTGCGCGAGGCGGTGGGTCCCGAGGTCGAGATCATGATCGACGCCAACTGGTCGTGGACGGTGTCCGAAGCCGTCAAGATGGGGCGGGCTCTCGAGCCCTACGGCGTCAAATGGCTGGAGGATCCGGTGGCGAGCGATGATCCCGGGGATCTCCGTCGTGTCGCGGACGCTCTGACCATCCCCATAGCCGCCGGCGAGACGTTCTGCACCAAATACGGATTCCGTGCGCTGCTGGAGAAGCAGGCTGCGGAGGTCGCCATAGTCGATCTGCAGAGAGTCGGCGGAGTGACCGAGTGGATGAAGGTGGCCGCGCTGGCGCAGGCGTGGAAGGTGCCGGTGGCAAGCCACCTCTTCGACGAGTTCTCCGTGCATCTGGTGGCGGCGGTTCCTAACGGTCACATGGTGGAGTACATGCCGTGGTGGGATGCCATCTACCGCGAGCCGCCCGTCGTCGAGAACGGGTGGATGACGGTCCCGGACGAGCCCGGGCTGGGGTATGAACTCGACGCTGTCGCTATGAAGCGGTACGAACTGCGGTAGCCGGCGGAGAGCCTACTCGGCCGCGGCGCCGGAAAGGACCGGAAGGATGACGCCCCCCGATGGCACCACATTGACCTGCGCCACGGGGTAGTCCTCCTGGGCCATGGCTATGGCCTGTTCTATGTCGTCGGCGAAGGCGAAACCGATGCGCTCCACGGTCCGGCGCGGCATGTCCTGCGAGACCACGATGATCCTGAAGTCGTGTTGACCCAGAAGGGCTTGGGCGAGGGACATGTTGAACTCCGGCGAGCCGTTGGCCAGGATCCTCTCGCCGCGGCCGAACCGCTCCAGGACCGCCGGTCTGATACGGCCGGCATGCGCCGTGCGGAAGGCTTTGCAGCCGGATACGTAGTCCTCTGCCAACGGCACACTGTAGTCGCACGCCAAGATGATGACGCCTTCCGGACGAGTGATCTCGGTGGCAGGCGCCAGCGGCTTCATGATCTGGGTGCCCTCCGAATAGGGAAAGCTGCTGATGATGGTCACGTCAGACCTAGCCGGGAACGGCATCGACAGGATCTGGCGGCTCATCGCCACGCCTGCCACATGCGCCTGCACCGGCGCGCCGCATACCGGCTGGTACAGCCGGTCATTGTGATCAAGGACGCTGTTTATGACCAGATCGAGCCCGGCGGCCGTCGCGAGATCCCTGATCTCCTCGTAGAAGGGGTTGCCCTCCAACCTGCCGATCTTTGAGTCTCCCCTGAAGCTGTAGGTGAGATGGTGCTCGAGGATGGCTTCGAAGTTGGCGACGGCCGGGAAGATGATCTTGCCGCCTCCTCCGAAACCGTTCATCGGATGGGGGAAGATGGAGCCGATACCGATCTTGAAGTCGGCCTCAGCCACCCTGCGGTTGATGGCAACGGTGGTCCCGCTGCGCAATGCGCCGATCGGTACGAGGTCTTGGGCTCTGCAGTCGTGGTTGACGAACTCATAGGTATCCACCAGATCGTCGCCGTAGACACGCCGCATCTCCTCACGATCCAAGCGGCGATGCGTGCCCAGCCCGATGACGATGATCACGTGATCCGGGGGGACGTCTGCTTCGGCCAGCTCGAGCAATAGCGCGCGCAATACCAGTTGCTTGGGCGAAGAGCGCGAGGGGTCTTCGATCACGATGGCGATCTTGTCCGAGGACCCCGCGGCTTCAGACAGAGGCGGATGGTCGATGGGTTTTTTCAGAGCCCGCCGGACCATGCCGACCACATCCGCCGGCTCGGGCCGGTCTGTGAACTCCGCGAACGACAGGAGCCTCCACTGAGGGGGTATGTGGAAGTGGACACGTCTGTCATGAAGTCGCAAGAACAACTCTGTCATAGGATCAACCATGACACATGGGGCGTGGTCGATACAATGGGGAAGTCCGGCCCGTCGATCGACCGGGGGCGCAGGGCGCACTCACTGGAACGGGTGGTTGAGTTGTTCTATGGTGGAGACACTCGGGACCTACTCTAGGAGAGACGACATGATCGACTACGGTTTGCAGGGTCGAGTAGCGGTGGTCACGGGAGCCGGGAGCGGTATAGGCCGGGCCACGGCGAAGATGCTGGCCGACCAGGGCAGCAAGGTGGCGCTCGTCGCGCGCACGGCGAGCGCTCTGCAGGAAGTGAAGGACGAGATCGCCGCGGCGGGGGGCGAGGCGGCGGCCTTCGTCTGCGATGTGGGCGACGACGGAGCCGCGAAGCAGATGGCCGAGGCGGTTCTCGCTGAGTACGGGCAGGTGGACGTTCTCGCCAATGTAGCTGGAGTCGAGGTGGACTTCTCCAAGGCTCCGCTCCTGGGGCAACTGGCTCAGGGCCCCGACCCCTTCGACATCCCCAAGGAAGAGTGGGACCGGGTGCTCAACACCAACATGCGGGGTCACTTCAACACCATGAAGTATTTCACCCCCAGTATGCGGGAGAACCACTACGGCAGGATCGTCAACGTCACATCGGTGACGGCCTTCACGGTCGCGGTGGGCTCGGCCGTGTACGTGGGCAGCAAAGCCGCCGCCAACACCATGGTCTACCTGTACGCGCGCCGGCTCGGGCCGGACGGCATCACGGTGAACTGCGTGGCCCCGGGTTTCGTCGACACACCCATGCATAAAGACAGCCCGCCGGAGCAGCGCACCATGATCCCGCAGTTCACACCCTTGCGCAGAGCGGGGGAGCCCGATGACATCGCGCGCGCCATCTTGTTCTTCGCCCAGAGGGACCTGTTCGTCACCGGACAGGTACTCGTTGTGGATGGCGGCACGTTCCCGAGATGACGAGGCGACCGGACTATCGGACGACCGGACTATGAGACGACCGAGTGACACAGTCGGAGGTTCATGACATGCAGGCCAGACAGAAATACTACGCCGACGTGGTGATCGCAGGCGGAGGCGTCGCCGGGACATCGGCGGCCGTCTCGGCGGCGCGCAACGGTCTTCGAGTGGTGCTGCTCGAGACCCGGGAATCCCTGGGGGGGCTGGCGACCAATGGATATGTGACCGGCGTCGCCGGCATGATCGAGGGTATCTGCAAGGAATGGCTGGACAGGCTGAAGGCCGAGGGGAACCTGGTCGACACTCCTCACACACCCGCGGTGGACCCCGAGAGGGGCAAGCTGATGTTGGAGCAGATGGCCCTGCAGGCGGGGGTGCGGATCCTCTACGGGGTAACGGTGGCCGAGTGTGAGATCGAGAACGACCGCATCCAGCGCCTCGTTGGCTACTCCAGAAGCGGGAGGATGGAGTTCGAGGCCTCGTACTTCATCGATGCCACCGGAGACGCCGTGCTGGCCGCCGCCGCCGGTGTGCCGTGCGAGGTGGGCAGCCCCGAGTTCGGCGGGCTCAACATGTCGTCCACACTTGCTTTCAGGTTGGCCAACGTCAACATGGCCAAGTACTGGGACGCCTCCCAGGCTTGGGCGGCCGACGCCGATCGCAATCCGGACCGTCTCCCGTTCTTCCAGTACTACAGCTACTTGGAGAAGCAGGCGGTGGGCGCCGGCATCCTGCCCTACTTCATCTTCCCCGCGGCTCTCATCTACCAGGTGCCCGGCACCGCCCGGGAAGACGCGGACATCGTGGTGATGACCACCCACAGCATGTACTGCCACAACACCGATGCCGAGGATGTCACCAGGCAGATCGTGGAGCAGCACCAGCAGATCCTGTGGGTCGAGAACTTCATGCGCACGAGCGTGCCCGGTTTTGAGAACTGCCGGATGACCAATATCGCGAACATGCACGGTATCCGCGATTCACGGCGGGCAATGGGCCAATATGTGCTCAAAGATATGGACGTCGCCACCGGGGTGAAGTTCGAAGACGGCATCGCGCGCTTCCCCGAGTTCTTCGACACACACCATCCCACCAGCCGCGAGGACGGCTTCATGCGCCACATACACGTGGCCGAGCCGGTGCAGTCCCCCTTCTGCCGGCCTGCTCCCGGGGGAGAGGAGCTCATGCACCCCTACGTGAACATGAGCGGATACGAGCTCCGAGTGGACACCTCCGACTACTGTGAGATCCCCTATCGCTGCCTGGTGCCGCTGAAGATAGAGAACATGCTGTTGGCCGGCCGGTGCCTCTCCGCCGAGTTCAACGCGCAGGCGGCGGTGCGCATCATCTCGGTGTGTATGACGTCCGGGCAGGCCGCCGGGTTGGCGGCCGCGCTCTGCAAGAAGAACGGCGTGACGCCCCGGGAGCTCGACGGCAAGCTGGTGAGACAGGCCATGATCGAACAGGGTGTCCAGGTGGACAAAGCGCCCGACGGCTACTGGGCGGAGGTCCGCGACAACATCAAGCAGACGCTCGGGGCCGGCGGGACGGTCCGTGTGCTGCCGGGCGATTTTGTGGACTTCGTCAAACCTGAATGAGTGAGCGCGACGAATAGGAGGCCCGACCATGAGGTGCAAAGTAGCCATCCTGCCTGCCGTCGGCGAGCAGTACGTCATCGAAGAAGTGGAGCTGGCCGAGCTCAAGCCTGGCGAGGCGCGGGTGCAGATGAAGACCTGCTCCATATGCCACAGCGACCTGCACTCGCAGATGGGGGAGCACGGCCATTTTGACGGGTCGGCGACCGGCGGCCACGAAGCCACAGGTGTGGTGACCGAGGTCGGCAGCGAGGTCACCTATGTGAAGCCCGGCGATCGCGTCATATGCTGTCTCATCAAGGCCGGCTGCGGCAGGTGTTATGAGTGCTTGATGGGCCGGCCCTACATGTGCCTCACGAACGGGCCGCAGCAGTTCAAGACGCCCGGACCATATACCCGCGACAACGGAGATGTCCCCATCCAGCTCCCGGGCGCCTTCACCGGCTTTGCCGAATATGCCAACGTCTCCGAGAACAACCTCATCAAGCTCGACGACGACATCCCCTACGAGGTGGGCTCCATCATCAGCTGCGCCGTGATCTCCGGCTTCATCGGGCTGATGCACCGCGCGTGCGTGAAACCGTTCGAGAGTCTGGTGGTCGTCGGATGCGGCGGCGTCGGCATGAGCGCCATCCAAGGTGGCAGGTTCGTGGGGGCCTTCCCGGTGGTCGCCGTGGACATCGACGACGGTAAGCTGGTGCGGGCCAAGGAGTTCGGCGCCACCCATACCGTCAATCCCAAGACCACCGACGCGGCGGCCGCCGTGAAGGACATCTGCAATCCCCTCGGGGCCGATCACGCCATCGTCTGCGTGGCCGGCCCAGGCATCAAGCGCCAGGCGCTGGACATGCTGCATCCCACGGGGCGGCTCACCTGCATAGGGCACGGCACCTACGAGGCCGAGATGCTCACCGACTTCAGCGCCATGGACTTCTTCAGCGGCCGGACGCTCACCGGCAGCGGCATGGGTGCCACCCTCATCCGCTTGGACATCCCGCGGTTGATGGCCCTCTACCGGCACGGGATCCTGAAGGTCGACGAGATGATCGACGGCCGCTACCCGTGGGAGCAGATCAACGAGGCCAACGACAGCGCCATCCACGGGGGCGTCCTCAAGAACGTCCTGGTGTTCGACTAGCCGGTCCTGACCCTCGAAAAAAGGACGTGTGCATGCTATGAGCGAGCGAGTCAAGTTCCGCCCCCTCGATGCGTGGTGGCCGGCCAGCCGGTTCGACATCCGCGTCTACCTGGTACAGGGGGAGAAGACGGCGCTGATCGATACCGGTGGACCGGGAACGGAGCTGCCGGAGGCGCTGGACAAGGTAGGTCTGACCGTGACAGACGTCGACCAGGTGCTCCTCACGCACGGGCATCCGGATCACGCCGGCGGCGCCGGCCTGTTCAAGAACGGCGGGGACACGCAGATATTCATCCACGGCGACGATGCGATCTTCATCGAAGACCACGACGCGTGCTTCGACAGGTTCTACGCTCCGGCGACCACGGCCTTTCTCGGACCGGAGGCGGCGGCCGAGGAGAAGGCGGGGTTCGTGGGGTTCCTGGGCGCCGACATCACCCCCGACCGGCTGCTCAAAGACGGCGACCTGGTCGATCTGGGCGGGGGCGTCGCGCTCCGGGTGGTCCATCTGCCCGGGCACACTCCGGGGTCGGTGGGGTTCCTGTTCGAGGACGACGGCACGTTCGTCTCGGGCGACTCCATCCCGGGCGCCGGCACGCCCGACGGGTGCCTGCCGGTGATACTCGACATCGAGACCTATCGGGAGTCTATGGAGCGGCTGCTGACGCTGCCTATCAAGACCCTGCATACGACGCACCCGTTCCGTGGCATCCACGCCGAGCCGGCGACAGTCCGCCAAGGGAGCGACGTCGAGACCTATCTGCACGAGTGCCTGGAGTTCGCCGGCATCCTCTGGGGGGCCATGCAGGAGCAGGCGGAACTGGGTGGGGGCGGCACCATGATGGAGACGGCGGACCGTCTGATCGACTCCCTGCCGGCAGAGTTGGGTCTGCGCAGGGTAGCGGACCTCCCGGTCCCGGGGATGGCCATGGCCACGATCTACTGGAACATGCAGAAGCTGATGGGCTCCTGACGCGCGACACAGACTGGGAGGGATTGATGGCTGCTGCTAACAAATACGCTAAGTGCATCATCGAAGAGACCCCTGCCCCACCACTGCATCCCCGTCCCGCGAACCCCGCCGAGACAGGCGGGACCAACGTCATATACATCAACGACGAGCTTCAAGGCGCCGTGCCGAACGCGACCTATCTGGATATCGCGCTCGTAACCAGGCCCTTCAGCATGGGGCCGTTCCGGCGGCACGCGCATTCGTTCGACGAGTACGTCACCTTCATCGGGACCAATATCGAGAATCCCTGCGATCTTGGTGGGGTGGTGGAGTTCTGGATCGAAGACGAGAAGTACATCCTCACCAAGACCTGCACGGTCTTCGTCCCCAAGGGCACATTTCATCTGCCGTTCGTGTTCCACGAAGTGGACTCGCCCATCATCTTCATGGCGTCGTCGGGAGCCACTCACAATCCGTCGTACCTGAGCGAACCGGTGGAGCCGGCGCCGGAGGGCTTCGGGGTAGCAACCGCGAAAGGAGCCGCACACATGTCTGGTGAGAAGAAGTACGCGAAGTACATCCTCGACAACACTCCCGATTCGCCGCAGAGCCCTCGTCCGGCGAACCCCAAAGAGGCCGGGGGCACGAACGTCATCTACGTCAACAACGAACTCAACGGCACTCTCCCCAACGCCACCTATCTCGATATCGGGTTGGTCACGAAGCCGTTCAGCATGCCTTTCCAACAACATGCCCATTCGGTGGACGAGTACATCGCCTTCATCGGGACCAACATCGAGAAGCCCTACGAACTCGACGGTGTCGTGGAGTTCTGGATCGAAGACGAGAAGTACATCCTCACCAAGACCTGCGCCGTCTTCGTGCCCAAGGGCACGTATCACTGCCCATTCGTCTTCCACGAGGTGAATTCGCCCATCGTCTTCATGTCGACCTCACCCGGCACTCATCTGGAATACCCGCGCGACGCCGTGGTGCCGCCGCCGGAGGGGTTCGGAGTGGTCTAGAGTGTCCTGTTTTTGAGTTGACGCGACGGGGCGGCGCAGTTGCACTGCGCCGCCCCGTCGGCCCGCCATGTCTCAGCAATCTGAGTAGATCACCTTGTGCAGTATCGCGAGGGCGTCGTCTATGGGCAGGGGCGGACCGTGGACGATCGGGTCTTGCTCGGAGAGGTACCAGCCGCCGGTGACCCCGTAGACGAGCGAGAGCACCAAATGGCACAGGCCGGGCTGCGAGATGCTCTTCTGGGTGAGGTCCGGGTTATGAGCGACCACGTCCGCGCACAGCTTGTCTATGGTCGCCCGGTACTTCTGGTACGGCCGTAGCCGGTGGTGGTTGTCCATCGGGACGTCTTTGCCGGAATGGCCCGACAGTGTGTAGTTGAAGTGACTCACCAGGAAGCGCGTGCTGTCCTGTTCGATGGCCGAGTGGTGCAAGATCGTTCTTACGACCTCCAACAGGCAGACCCGTGGGTCGTCAGCACGCTTGGCGCTTTCGTGCAGGGCTTCTGCGATATGGCGGTTGACTCCCTCCCAGCACAGATCCATGACCGCCTGAGCTAGGTCGTACTTGTCGCGGAAGAACCTGAGGACCCCGCTCTCGCTGGTGTTCGCCTCGGCGGCGATGGCTCTCAGGGGAGTCCTCGCCACCCCTTGATCAAAGAACAGTTGTCTGGCTGCGCTGAGGACTCTCTCTTCGACTTCTGATTTCTCTTCCAACTAGGTGACCTCCGGGCTCAGGAGCCAGCAGTATGCGTAATGACCGTCGCCGCACTCCACGCGGGGCGGCTCTTCCCGGCCGCAGATGTCCATGGCTCTGTCGCAGCGGGGGTGGAACCGGCAGCCCGGGGGTGGGTCCAGGGAGCTCGCCACCGTGCCGGGAAGCGAGGCCAGGTCGTCCACGTCGTCATGCGAGAGTTCAGGCACCGAGCTGAGCAGGGCCTGCGTGTAGGGGTGCCGAGCAGCACCGAGCACCTGCTCCGCCGGTCCGTACTCGAACACCCGGCCGCAGTACATCACGGCGATCTTGGTCGCCAGGTAGCCCACCACGCTCAGGTCGTGAGACACAAGGATGTAGGTAAGGCCCAACTGGTCTTTGAGCTCCTGCAGCATGAGCAGTATCTGGTGCTGGGAGACCACGTCTATGGCGGAAGTGGGCTCGTCGAGGACGACCAGCTTCGGCTCCAATATCAGGGCGCGGGCTATGGCGATGCGCTGGCGCATCCCGCCTGAGTATTCGTGCGGATACCTGAAGAGGTCCTGTCCGCCCATGCCCACCATCTCCAGAGCCTTCACCACCACGTTCTGGTAGGCTTGGCTGTCCAGTTTCTCGTGTACGCGCAGTGGTTCGCCCACGATATCGCGTACGAGCCACCGTGGATTGAGCGACCAAAACGGGTCCTGAAAAACGATCTGCATAGAGCGGCGGATCTTCTTGCGCTCGTGCCTGGACAACTTCCGCAGGTTCTGTCCCTGGAAAGTGATCGATCCGGCCGTGAGTGGCTCGAGCATGGTGACACCGTTGACAAGGGTGGTCTTGCCCGAGCCGGATTCGCCCACCACCCCGAGTGCGTCGCCCACCTCCAGGGTGAGGGAGACGTCGTCCACCGCCCTTACGAACGCTGTTGCCCGTTGGAGGATGCCTTTGCGCACGGGGAAGTAGATCTTGGCGTTCTCGATGGTGAGGAGGGTCTCGCCCACGCTAGTCACCTCCGTCGGTGGCGGCGGCTACCGCATCCGATGCGGTGGTGGCCCCCGCCGTGGCGAGCGCCCCTGAGGCGGCCGCCAGAGATTGGAGCGCGTACGGACAGGCCACAGAGTGTGTCGGTGAGACGGAGACTAGTTCGAAGGCGGTATCTCCCTCGCAAGCGGGTCCTCGGAACTTGCAGCGAGGATAGAGGGCACAACGAGAACGGCTCGGGTCGGCGATCTCCACGTCGCGTTTGATCTCGTCTTCGTCCAGCTGTTCCTCCTTGCTGGGGACCGCGCGAAGCAGGTCCAAAGTGTACGGGTGCAGCGGATCGTCGAGGATGTCACGGACCCGGCCCGTCTCCACGATACGACCCTTCAGCAGGATGCCGACCCGGTTGCACATGACCGACACCAGGCTCAGGTTGTTAGCGATGAAGAGCAGGCTGACGCCGAGCTCTTCGCGCAGTCTGTGGATGGTCTTGAGCACCGAGGCCTGCACCGTCACATCCAGATTGCGGGTGGGTTCGTCGGCGATGAGAAACTGGCTTCCGCAGGCCAGGGCGAGCGCTATGACGATGCGCTGGCGCTGGCCGCCGGAGAGTTGGTGGGGATACTTGTCCAGCATCATCTCCGGGTCGGGTAGCTCGACCATGCGCATGAACTCGAGCGCCTTTTCGCGTGCTTCCTTGCGGTCCATCTTGTTGCGCAGGCGGATGACTTCGCTCAGTTGGTAGCCGACGTCAAAGGCCGGGTCGAGAGCCGACATGGGATCTTGCAGGATCATGGAGATACGGCGGCCCCTGATCTCTCTGAGCTCCTTCTGGCTCTTCTCGAGCAGAGGCTCTCCGTCGAGGCTGAGCTCCTCGGCCTTGACCTCGGCGGGCGGCTGTCGCAGCAGCCCGAGGATGGCCAGGGCAAGAACGGTCTTGCCCGCGCCCGACTCGCCCACAAGGCCGTAGGCCTCGCCTTTTTCGATATGTATATCCCCGATGTCGAGTATCTCCACGAACCCGTCGAAGGTCTGAAAACCCACCTTGAGGTCGCGTATGCGCAGGTGATCGGCCATGGTGCCCTACGCCCTTCCTCTCGTGCGGGGGTTGAACACCTCGTTGAGCCCGTCACCCAACAGGTTGAACGCCAGCACCGTCACCGAGATCGCGATGCCCGGGAAGGTCATATACCACCAGGCCGAGAGGAAATAGGTGCGGCTTTCGTTGATCATGAGGCCCCATTCCGGCGTCGGCGGCTGCGCGCCCACGCCGAGGAAGCTCATGGCCGACAACTGGAGGATGGTGCCGCCCAGTTGCAGTGTGGCCATGGTTACCACAGGGCCGATGGAGCTGGGTAGGATATGACGGAAGATCATGGAGAGCCGGGACGCGCCCAAGGCTTGGGCGGCCCGCACGTACGGGCGCTCGCGCACAGATACCGCCGTGCCTCGAATGAGCCGGGCGAAGAACGGCCACCCCACGACGGTGAGGGCGATGATCGCGTTCTGCAGACTGCCTCCCCAGAATGCCGCGATGACGATGGCCAGTACGATCATGGGGAAGGAGAGGAAGACGTCGCAGATGCGCATGATGATCTCATCCACCACGCCACGCATACCGGCGGCTATCACTCCCAGCACCGACCCGATCACGGCCGAGAGGAGCGTGCACACGACTCCCGCCATCAGCGAGATGCGCGCTCCGTACAACACCCGGCTGAATATGTCTCTTCCAAACTCATCGGTGCCGAAGAGATGCGACCGTGAGGGGCCCTGTAGCACCTCCTCGGCCGACGGGACGCCGGCGATGGACTCCGGATAGGGGACGATGTACGGTGCTATGATCGCGAGCAAGATCAGAAGGATGATGAACCCTAGGGATATCTTCTGCAGGGTGTTGCGCGTGAGCACGTGCCACTGAAGGCGCAGCTGGCGCCACCGAGCCTGGCGGGCCGTGAGGACTGCGGGGGCTGCGGCTGGGGTGGCTACTTGGGTGTCTGACATCAACGCCTCCTTCTAACCCAGCCGCACGCGCGGGTCGATGACTGCCAGGAGTATGTCGGCCAAGGTGTTCAGCACCAGAAAACCCACCGCGGAGACCAGTGTCACCCCCATGATCACCGGGTAATCCAGCTGGGCCACGCCCGTGGCCACATAGGAGCCCATCCCGGGCCACGAGAAGATAGATTCGATGAGAAACGTGGTCACGATCATCGAGGCGGCGAAGACCGCGGTGCTGGTGATAACGGGGCCTATGGAGTTCTTGAGACCGTGCCGGTACTGCACCCTGCGCTCCGGCAGCCCGTAGGAGCGCTTGGCCACGATGTATTCCTCAGTGAGAGTCTCCACCATGGTCGAGCGCGTGATGCGCTGGGCTCCCGCGAGGCCGATACCGGTCATGGAGGCCACGGGCAGCACGAGGTGGGCTACATAGTCCCCGAATGCCGATAAGTTGCCCGTGATAAGCGAGTCGATCAGCGGGAAGCCGGTGATCTTGGTGATGGGATCGCCCAGTGCGATCTCGGTCGCATGCGCACCGCTCAAGGGCAGGACCCCCAGCTTGCCGGAGAAGACGTACTGCAGAGCCAGCGCCAGCCAGAAGGCAGGTATGGATATCAAGCCGACGGCCAAAACGCGGCTGGCGTGGTCGGGCCATCGATCCTTCCTGACGGCGGAGATCACGCCCAATGGTATTCCGATCAAGAGCGTCAGGATCACCGAGAGGATGATCAGATCCAGAGTGTAGGGCAGGGTGTCCGCTATGTCGTCGATCACCGGGCGTTTGGTCATGAGCGAAGCGCCCCAGTCGCCGGTGAAGAAGTTCTTGATGTAGACGCCCATCTGAACCACCACCGGCTTGTCGAGGCCGAGAAGGGTCCGCACCTCGGCTCTCTGCTCCTCCGTAGCCCTGATGCCCGCGTACTGCGTCACCGGGTCCACCGGGGCGGCTCGCATCACTGCGAACATGATTACCAGCACGCCCATCAGTACGAGGATGCTCAGTCCGATGCGGCGGATGATGAACCGCGCCAAGCTATGACCTCCCGTGGGTGTTCACCCCCCGGATGCGCCGGTCCCGTGTGTGTCGGGTGTGGCGCATCCGGGGGCGTCGGTCACGTCTGTCTCGGTCTTATGCGGCCTACTTCTTGAACCAGAGGTTGTAGTAGTCCGGCAGCATGAACTGCTGGTCGATCATGCCTGTGTAGTTGATGTCTACAGAGGCCGCGCTCAGGCTCTGCGCGTAGGCGAGCTGTACTTCCGGCATGTTGTCCATAAGGATGTGGTCGGCCTCAAGGAGGAGGTCCACTGCCTTGTCCGGCTCTTTGGTCATCACCCCAAAGGCCTCCGCGACGATCTCGTCGATCCTGGGGTCGGTCCAGCCGGTGAAGTTGTAGAGGCTCTGCGACTGGAGGTCCATCTCCAGCGTACCCACACCGTCTGCCAGACCGGGCTTGCTTATGCAGATGATGTTGTGTTTCGGGCCGCTCATGCCCTCTTCGAAGATGACGTTGATATCGAGGGGCTGGACCTCCAACGTGATCCCGAGTTCGGCCAGTGCGGTCTTGTAGAGCTCCATGGACCTGGTGCCGGCGGCCTGGGCGTTATCCACGATGCAGTTGATGGTGACATCGCCGTCCGGATACTTGGTCTTGGCCAGATACTCGCGGGCTTTGTCGAGATCCTGAGCATGCATGCCTATCTCGGCCAGCTGCTTGTCGTAGCCATAGTGGTTGGGCCCGATGAAGCCCGAGCAGGGGATGGCGAATCCGCTGTGGGCGATATCGACGATGTCCTGGAAAGGCACCGCGTAGTAGAGAGCTTGGCGGAAGTTGACGTCGTCGGTGGGCTCCATGTTGACGTTGAAGTGCATCACGTTGCACGTCGCCGTGTCTTGGATGTGCACCTGGACCTTGTCGTTGCCCTGGAGCGTCTTGACATCGGTCTCAGGCACCGGGTGCATGAGCTGCACCACGTTCTGCGTGAGGTTCTGCACCCGCGGAGCCGCCTCCTGGATCATCCGGATGACCAGGATGTCCGGGGCGTTGGCGTGATCTCCTTCCCATCCGCCCCAATAGGTCGGGTTGCGTTCCAGAGTGGTCTCGACAGTCGTGTTCACCGCCTTGACCATGTACGGACCGGTCCCTGCGCGGTTGCCGGGCTCGTAAGCCTGGTCTCCCAGCTTATCCACCGCCGTTGTCGAGACAACGAACGGAGCGTGCGAGATGGCGTAGATGAGGGGGTATGAGTAGCTGAGCTGGAATCTGACGGTCATGGGGTCTACAACCTCCATGGACTCCACAGCCGTGAACTTGTAGGCCTGGGGACCGTTCAACATGACGTCGTACGAATACTTGAAGCAGTCGGCGTTGAGGTCCGAGCCATCCTGGAACTTCACTCCCTCGCGGAGATGGAAAGTCCAGGTGAGGCCGTCCTCGGAGACGTCCCAACTGGTTGCAAGAGTCGGGACGTATTCGGCTTTGGCGTTGTCGTAAGTCACCAGTTTCTCGTAGACCGCATTGGCTGTTGCAAACGAGAATTGGATCATGTTCGGGTTGAGTCCCTCACCGGCCGACATGCCGGTGCCGAACACCAGGACGCTTTGTTTGCCCTCGTCACCGTCATCGCCGCACCCCGGCAGCCACACCGCCAGGAGCACGGCCATGACCACGGCGACACCCACGATCTTGACGAACCTCTTGCCTCGTCTGTCGAACATGATGCCTCCTCTCTTCGGGACCCTGCTCTCACCTCATCCTATAGCGGGACGCTCGACAGCTGGAATGAAAAGATGGTTCACATCCGGTGATGTTCGAATCGAGGAGCCTGAACAGGCGCATCGGCCGCAAGAAACCTGTCTGCCCGCGGTCGCCCCCCCAGGCATAGACCTTGATGCTCTTAGCAACGAACAGCAGTTACGCGTGCTCGGCATGATGAGCTTCCTCTCCACCCCTTACAACGAAGAAGCAGTAGTAGGACGACTACACTTGTAGCAGGAAGACGTGCGCGCTGTCAAATGTCTTTCCACCCCCTCCGGCCGGCCCGCGTGTCGGTAGTCGCCCGCTTGCCTCGTGCAGCCCGATTTGGAATGATGGGCGCGAGGGTCCGCCGGTGTGGACCCAGGACTTGCAGGTCTCCTATGCCCGAAACCCGCCAAGAGGGAGGAGGTTCTCGCCAAATGGACGAGAAAGGTGAAGAGGCGAAGGAAGAGGCCAAAGACGAGACGAAGTACGGCAAGTACCTCATCAAGGATCCGTATATCAAGTTCTATCAAACCGAATCTTTCACCGTGGCTCCGGACAAGCTGGGATGCGACTGCATAATCACGTCGCAGGGCTTCACCGAACCAGTCGAGAACGTGGGCAAAGAGCCCCACAAGCATGACTTTCACCAGATACTGTGTTTCGTGGGTGGCGATCCCGCCAACATCCGGGACTTTGGCGCCGAGATCGAGGTGTATCTGGGCGAAGAGCAGGAGAAGCACGTCATCACCACCAACACCGCCATAACGATCCCGCCCGGTCTCTATCACTGTCCGATCAACTTCGTGAAGGTGGACAAGCCGGTCGTGTTTCTCGAGGTCATGCTGGTGGATGAATACACGAGCAAAGCCATGAAGGACGAGCTCGAGAAGGAGACCAAGGAATAGCGCTGCATAGAGCACACGGTCTTTCGGGGTTCACTTGATCTTGGCGTACTTCTTCAAGGGCGATTCGGCAAGATCTTCCTCGGAAAGGTAGAGCGTGCCGTCTTCCGTGCCTCTGATGACGCCCGCCTGCCCTAGTAGCTGCAGGGCGTTGGGCCGGTAGTCGCGGAGCCCGGACATCCCGCCGATCGGATTGCGCCAGACCAGCCCCAGTTGCTCCGGCTTCACGGCCGTGGCGGGATCGGTGGCTCCTTGTGCGCGGAACAGGGCCACTATCTCCCGCATGGCTCTTCTCAAGAAGAAGCGAGAAGCGTAGGCCGCCGCCACTGCCAGCAGCACGATCCCGATCACCGCGATGAGTATCGTTGTGGTTGCCGTGCTCACGTGCCGTGGGGTCCTTTCCTGCCGGGGCGGGGTCGCGGTCATCCGCGTCCTGTTCTTCGAATACTAGCAGCAGGACCCCGGTGATCATCAACCGCCCAAGCAGTTAGTTTGATATAAGTAAACGGAGTGACGCTTGGTGCCAGGTGGAGGTGAAGAAGATGGGACAGTACGACAAGTACATCTGCACGACGCTCCAGAAGCGGCATCTGTTGCCTCCGCCAACCCCGGAGCAGCGCGACCGGTTGGCCGCCCTGGGCACGCGCATCCCCATGGAGCACGTCCATTGGATCGACTCCGACGTGATCCCCGGCGCCTTTTATGGCGAGACCACGTGGATGTGGCCGCCCGAGTTCCCTGACCAGAAGATGTGGGAGCCGCTGGCAGCCGAGGGCTACTCGATCCCCAGCATGTTCCCCCACGCCCATAGTTTTCCGGAGTTGCTCTCGTGGTGGGGCGCCAACCCCGACGACCCTTCGGACATAGGCTTCATGCGCATCCAGATAGGTGACGAGGTGATCCCGCTGCCCTCCAGTTGGGTGGCATATGTGCCCGCCGATCTACCTCACATGCCCGTCTTCGAAAGCGGCGTGCGCAGCCAGATCCACACCAGGCCGACGTTCCATTGGACCTCGGGGCCGGGCGGTGTGTACAAGATGGGCGATGACGATCAAGAAGGGCACACCGAGCGCGAGCAAGACACCGCGACCACCGCCCACGAGGTCGATCCCGTCGAATCGAAGTATGCGCGGTATGTGGTCTTCGGTACGCCCCCCGATATCAAGCGTCCTGGCTACATGCGCGACCCCGATCCGGCTTACAGCCGCCCGATGGCCTACATCGACCAGACGGTGATCCCCGATGCCGAGTTCGGGTGCGAGAGCAGGTGGCTGGTCCCCGGAGATACCTCGGCGGCGGGCCAGGTCATCATGGACGAGCATGTCCTGCCGCATGGTTTCACCGTTGCCTGCGTCGCCTACAACTACGACGACCTCACCGACCTGTGTGCCGAGGCGGAGCTCTGGATAGGCGGGGAGAAGCACGTCATCAACAAGGGCTTCTGGGCATATGTCCCGCCGGATATCTCGCGGGGGCCGCTGATCGTGCGGAACATCGAGAGGCCGGTGGCCCTCGTGATGACGTGGCCCATGGGGGCAGGCGTCGAGAAGTACCCCGGGGGGAGATAGCGGGCGGCCGCCGGGCGGCGCAGAACTGCGCATCGGCGCCGGCCACGTTGACCAGCCCCTTTCCCAAGTGATAAATATAGTCTAACTAAATTGTGTCGTCTCAGTCCGGCAAAGTAAGTCAGGTCGAGGGGAAGTCGCATGAAGATCACACAAGTAGAGTGCATCCCGGTATCCATACCTTTCGTCAAACCCATCGTCATGTCCGGCGGACCGGCAACAGTGGCGGATGGGGTGGTGCTCAAGGTCCACACCGATGAAGGCGTCACCGGCATCGGGGAGACCGGCGATACCTCTCTTTGGTACATGGGGGAGAGCCAAGACTCCATCATGCACAACCTCGCGAAGGTCTTCGCTCCGCAGATCTTGGTCGGGGAAGACCCGTTCAACCTCGAGACCATCGTGGCCAAGATGGACAAGGCCACGCGCTCCAACAGCCAATCAAAAGCGCTGGTGGACTACGCTCTGCACGACCTCATGGGCAAGGCGCTGGGCGTGCCCGTCTACAAGCTCCTGGGCGGTCTCTCCAACCCGAAGATCGCGTTGGCCTTCGTGATGTCGTCCGGTACTCCCGAAGAAGTGGAGGCGGAGGGGAAGGCCCTGGTGGAAGCAGGCTTTCAGGGCCTCAAGCTGAAGGTGGGCGCCAAGGCTCCCGATGACGATATCGAGATGATCGCCGCCTTGCGGGACGCGGTGGGCGGCAAGGTCAAGGTCATGATCGACGCCAACGGCGGCTGGATGTATCACCAGGCGCTGTACGTGCTGCAGAGGGTGAGCAAGTATGACGTGTTCCTCTGTGAGCAGCCGGTGCCGTGGTGGGACATCGACGGCCTGGCGAGGCTGCGCCGGAAGGTCGACGTGCCGATCTTCGCCGATGAGTCGGCGGCGGAACTGGGCCACGTTTTGCAGATCATCGAGAAAGACGCCGCCGACGGCTTCTTCCTCAAGGTCCCCAAGGCAGGTGGCATCCTCAAGTCGAGGCGGTGGGTGTCGCTGGCGCAGGCCGCCAACCTGCCGGTGATGTGCGGGTGCATGGTCAACTCCGGCCTGGGCAGCGCGGCGGAGGCGGCCTTCCTGGCCGCGACGGCCTGGATGGGTAAGATCGAACAGGAAGCCATCGGCCCTCTCAACCTCTACAACATCTACGACACGGTCAGCGGACCCATCGAGAACGACCTGGCCAAGAAGCCGCCGCGGTACGAAGGGGGCTACCTCTATCCGCCGGACGGCGTGGGCTTGGGCGTGGAGCTCGACGAGGATTCGGTCAAGAAGCTGGCCACGCCCGGCAAGCAGCCGGTCGTCATAGGCGGGTAGCCTCTCAGGGCACGGCGGCACACATACCGGCCACCATCGGGTGGCCTCGCAGGGCGGTGGGGCGCAGACTCGCCCCGGGAGGGTCAGTCGTCCGAGACCCCGGCTACGTCCACGATGATGGCTCCGCCGTCGACCACCAGCACGGCGCCCGTCATGAACGACGAATCATCGCCGGCCAAGAAGGCGCATGCGCCGGCCATCTCGCCGGGTACCGAGACCCTTCTCAGGGGCACAGGCTTGGAGAACTGTTTGAGAAGGCTCTCGACATCGGTGCCTTTGGCTTCGGCTACTTTGCCGAGCGTGTCTTCGAACATCTCTGTGCGGGTGGCCCCGGGGCAGACGGCATTGCATCTCACCCCGTTGGGGCCGTAATCCAGGGCTACCGCCTTCGTGAGGTGGATAAGGCCCGCCTTCGACGTCCCGTACGCCGGGCTGCCCGCCATGCAACGGATCCCGCCGATGGACGCGATGTTGATGATAGAGCCGCCCCCTCGCTCAATCATGTGAGGGATGGCCTCCTTCATCAGCAGAAAAGGAGCCTTGAGGTTGACGGCCATGACCCGGTCCCAGTCTTCCGGCTCCAAGTCCGTGATGACACCGTAGACATCGGAGGCGGCATTGTTGACCAGGATGTCGATTCTCCCGCCAAGATCCACGGTGGCGGCGACCATCCTCTTGATATCGGGGTAGACCGCGACGTCACCCTGGCACGCCGATACCGAGCCCGGCGGGAACTGCGCCGCCTCTTGCTCCAGCCTGTCGCCGCGGCGCCCCGTGATGCAGACCTTGGCTCCCTCGGCAACAAACCGTTCGGTTATGGCGGCGCCGATGCCCGTGCCTCCTCCGGTGACAAGTGCGGTCTTGCCCTTCAATCTCATATCGGCTCCTCGGATGTCTACTCGTCCGGTCCGGTTTCCACAGGCGTTCTTGCGCCCACCGCCTGACGGAGCGCAGCCGTGGCGGAGAGCAAGGTCTTCTGCCATTCGACCAAGAACTCCGGACCGAGCGAGTCTTGCAGGCTTGTGAACGTCTGAAGGAGGCTGCGCTCGCTGATCTCGAAAAGCCCGGCAGTGTCCGGCGTCAGCCGGATGAGGACGGCTCTCCGGTCGTTCTTGGATTTGGTGCGTTTGAGGATCTTCTTCTTGACCAGAAGGTCGACCATGACCGAAGCGGCCGCCGGTGTCACACCCATGGTCTCGGCCAGCTTCTTGAGCGTGACCCCTTCCGGCGACTCTTCGCACAGTTGCCGGATGGCGATGACGGTGTTGCCCTGAGTCTCGGTCAGATCGTCCAGCCAGAGGAGATCCGGTCTTCTCTCTTTGTGCACGGCGGTTCTCGAGCGCGAACGCAGGAGTTCGAGGACATCCTCGGTGAGTTGCCAGATAGACTTGGGTATCCCGTCTATCGCCGGCTGGGCCACCTGGTCGGCTGAGTCCGTGGCTTCGGCTACAGTCGCTGCTATGTCGTTCAGTTCGTTCACCTCCCTCGTCGAGACTCTCGCTTCTGCTCGACGGTTCTCTCTATGTAGCACCAGTATATTAGATTGAAGAAGTGTCCGACACAACTTAGATAATTCTAACTAACGTCAGGTGGCCGGCACAGTCTGTGAACTGACCGCGGCGACGGTCGGGGTGGACGGCGCCGATGGCGACCTCGGTGTCGCATCTACACGCTGGGTCGGCCCAACTCGGACCCCGGCGGGGCGGACAGCCGATAAGTTTAGGTTAAATAAGTTCTTGACGAGAGGTTCAGCCGCGGGTTATGTTGGTCGCGCGTGGCCGGTCTCAACCGATCGCCATGGGTCCGCATGGGAGGCGACGGAGCGGCCGGGACACGTTTCTCACTGCGCTGCGCACGTTGGAGGCCAGACACAGGAGGGGGGGATATGACCGGTGGCCCTACAGCTACTGGTGACCGGGACCCACGCGAGCGTGCTCGCGACGGCCGGTCACTGTGCAGCGTCTAAAACAGGGCAAGCTCTTCGTCACAGAGGGGGAAGGGCATGATGACGCCCCTCGCCGCGCACTCCGAACCACCCCGTCAGAAACATCCTGGCAGAAGGAGGTATGCGCCCAAGAAAGGTGTTGGCTTGGACCGCTCAATCGTCAAGGAGGGAAGAGAGTAATGAAGAGATCTCTATACGTTCTGATTGCAGCGTTGCTCCTTGTATCTCTGGTGGCCTGTATGGCCGCCTGCGGCGAAGATGAAGAAGCGCCCGCGACGACCGCGGCGACACAGGGCCCCGAAACCACCGCGGCTCCGGCGGGCGACGCGAAGGTCCTGCGGATGGCGGTGCCGTGGCCGGTGGGCGACCCGGTGACCGACAACATCGAGCAGAACTTCATCAATCCATTCAACGAAGCGCAGACCCAGTACAGGATCGAGCTGCACGCGGCGGGGGCCCTGCTGGCTCTCCCCGACAGCTTCGAGTCTGTGAGGACTCGGACTGTGGAGATCGCCGGCTGGCCTACCGCGGTATTCGGGAGCATCGTGCCTGAGTTCAACCTGGCCGAACTGCCCTTCTCTGTCAACAGCATCGAGGCCGATGCCGAATTCAACGCCATGATGACGCCGATCTATGACGCGGCTCTGACTGCGAACCACAACATGAAGACCGTCTACAACTTCACCTGCCAGGGTCTTGATGTCATCAGCAAAGAGCCGGTCAAGACACTGGACGACTGGAATGGCCTGCTCTGCCAGACCATCTCCCCGGTGACCGCCAGTGTCGTCAAGTTGTTGGGCGGCGCAGGCGTGGCCCAGGACTTCTCCGAAGGGTATCAGTCCCTCCAGAAGGGAGTCATCGAGGCCACATTGCAGTCCGGCTCCATGGTCATCATGTTCAAGCTGAATGAAGTCGCCAAGAACATCACGAGGTGCTACCTGACGCCGGCCAGCATCGGCGCCTGGATCAATTTGGATGTCTACAACGAGATGCCTGACGATATCAAGGCGATCTTCGACAAATGCGGCCAAGACGCCCAGAAGACCATAAATGCCAACATGGTCACGCTGTACCACGAGAACTACGAGACCATGGAGAGCGTAGGCATGGAGGTCTACCCGCTGCCGGGCGCCGAGCGTGAGAAGTGGGCGGAGAAGCTGCAGCCTTACGCAGACGAGTTGCTCGGTCTGGTCGAGCCGGCCGTTGCGGAGCAGGTGAAGCAGGTCACCGAGCAGTTGGACGAGCAGTTCCCGTATCAGGACTAACCGGATATGCGCCGGGTCGCGGCCTGCCCCGCCGGGGCAGGCCGCGACCCGCAGGAGTCGATCGTGAAGACAATCCTGGCCAAAGTAGACCGTGTGATCGAAGTAGTCGGCGACTGGGCCCTGCTCATCAGCGGCATCTTGATCCTGGTGATCGGCTTTTTGACCACCTACGGTGTGGGTAAGCGGTACATATTCCGCAATCCCGACCCTTACACCTATGAACTCAGCATCATCTTCCTAGTGGCGTGCATACTGCTGTGTCTTCCAGCCATTCAATGGAACCGGAGAAATCTACGAGTAGATTTCATATTACAGCATTTGCCAATTAAGTGGCAGCTGATAATAGGAGACCTATTCACCACGATTTTAGCCATGATTTTCGTTGCGATAATCATATGGAAGAGCTGGGGTATATTCCTCTACTCTTTTGAAGTAAAAGAGACCAGTCAGTCCGCTTGGCAAGAACCACTATGGCCCATGAAGCTACTCGTGCCGATTTGCATGTCATGGTTGTTCATCACGCTTATTTCACAATTGGTTCATGCGATTATCCATCTTGTACAAGGAACGACCAGAGAAGACACGCGAATAGAGCTATAGTATATAACTAAGTCCGAGAAGGGTATAGTATGGGGCTCGACCCGGGAACGATCGGCATTATCGTAGTCGCAGCGTTGTTTGTGTTGATGATGATAGGGGTGCCCATCGTCTTTTCGCTGGGTGTCTCCGGGATCATAGGCGCGCTCTTGGGATACGGAGCTCCGGCGCTGGCAAAGGCGGGTGCATCGCCGTTCAGCACGGCCTTCAATCTGTCTTGGACGGCTCTGCCGTTGTTCGTGCTGCTGGGAACCATCATCGCGTCGTCAGGGATGGGCGAAGGCGTGTTCAGGGCTGCCAGCAACTGGCTTTCGCGGCTGAGAGGGGGTCTCGTCGCGGCCGGTGTCATCGGGGAGGGGGTGCTCGCGGCTGCTTTGGGCACCAGCGCCGCCACCATCATCGTAGTGGGCAAGGTGGCCGTACCTGAGTTTGAACGTCAGGGCTATCAGAGAGGCTACTCTCTCGGGGGGCTACTAGCCGGAGGCGCACTGGGTCCTTTGATCCCGCCAAGCGCCACCTTCATCATAGTGGGAGTGATCGCCGGGCTTTCGATAGGCAAGCTTTTCATCGCGGGGATCATCCCCGGCATCCTTCTGATCGCGTTTCTCTCCATACCCGCCATAGCCATGGCGTATCTGAGGCCCGGTCTCGCCCCGAAGGGATACAAGGTCTCATGGCACGAGCGATGGGCTTCTCTCAGGGGGGTCTGGCCGATCCTCGTGGTGATGGCCAGCATCTTGGGCGCCATCTACGGCGGGATCGCGACGGCCACCGAGACGGCAGGTGTCGGCGTGGTGGTCGCCCTCATCATCGCCATCGTGTTCTTCAAGATGCGGTGGAAACAGCTCAAAGAGGCGCTGAAGGAAGCGGCTCTCATCAACGGGATGATCCTGTTCATCATCTTCGCCGCCAACTTCTTCACCTATGTTCTGGGCAGCACCAACGTCGCCTCTGGGCTGGAGGATATCGTAGGGTCCTCGGGCATCCCTCCTTATGGGGTGATAGTCATCATCAACGTGATCATTCTGATACTGGGTTGCATCCTCGATCCCATCACCATCACCCTACTCACCATACCCATATTCATCCCGCTGATCGAGAGCCTGGGTTTCGACCCTATCTGGTTCACGGTGATGTTCTGCATCAACACCCAGATCGGTCTCATCACGCCGCCCATGGGCACAGACCTCTTCGCCGTGAGGACGATCTTCAACATCCCCACAGGTCAGATAATCCGGGGTGTCACCCCTTATCTGCTCTGCGAACTGGCCTTCTTGGCGCTGATCGTGGCTTTCCCGCAGCTCTCGCTGTGGCTGCCCAGTCTGATGATAGGTAGCTGACGGGCTACTTGCCCCAGACGAGGTCGGATGGGTAGTCCTTGGACAGCCTGGCTTCCATGTCTTTGACGCCCTGCACGAAACCGTCCCTGCCCAGTTTGTACCAGTGAGGTTCCCATTCCATGTCGTTGAGGTTCTCTATCATCATGGACATCATCTCGGAGGGGATGGTGATGATAATGAGGCCGTCGGGCAACACCTCGCGGGCCTTCATGCTGAAGCCCAGACCGCTGACACCGTAGTTGAGCTCGCCCTTGAGATAGGGGTAGGCGTAGTACCAGGCGCAGGCCAGGCACGTGGACCCTTTGGCGTTCCACATGTGGCCGTCGGAGTAGCTGCCGGCCCGCAGGATGATCTCGGCCTGCGCGGTGTTGGCCGTGATGATGAGCAGATCGGGGTCGAACGTGAGCTGGTCCAGGGGGGCGTGGATGATGTACTGCACGGAGTTCTGGGGCATGATCGGCACGTAGTCGTATACCCTGCGGTTCACCGAGGGGGTCTTGAACATGGAGAACTCCGAACCCAGTTGTCCGCTGAACATGATGGGCGGGAACGGCTCCATCCCCATGACCTGGGTGCCACACTGCACGTTCTCGCGGGCTGCGTAGAAGGGGGGGCTGTTCTGGGCCTTGGCGAACATCTCGCAGACGCCCAGGGAACCCTCCATCTGGGGGATGCCCTCCGGCTTTTTGAGCGAGAAGCTGACGCCCACCGGCTGCCTCTCAAAGCCGAACTCCTTGAAGATGGAATAGTCGCGCATGGGTCACTCCTATCTGTTGATCTTGTCCTCGATCTCTTGGAGTATCTCGGCGAAACGTTTCTTGTGGTCTTCGCCTGTCACGGTCTCCGACTCTGGGTGCCAGTTCATCTTCTGGAGGTTGGTCAGGATCATGGGGAGCTTCTGCCAGGGGATGGAGATGACCATCAGGCCCTGGGGGAGCACCTTGAGGGTCTGCATACCCATGCTCATGCCGGTGACCATGTAGTTGACCTCGCCGGTCAGATACGGATAGAGGTAGAGCCAGGAGCAGGCCAGCACCGGCATGCCCTTGGATCCCCAGGCCTCCCCGGTGGAATACACGGAGGCCCGCATGATGGTGCGCGCTTGGTCCATGTCGTCGGTGGTGACGATGAGGACATCTGGGTCGAACGTTATCTGGTCCACCGACGAGAACACCAGCGCCTTGACGCTGTCTTGCAGCAGTCTCGGGACCAGATAGTAGATCTTCTGATTAGCCCGCAGCTCTTCGAAGAGGTCGTCGATCTCGCCCACCAAGCCGCTCAGGGGCACGGGGTCGAGGGGCCCCATGCCGAGCACGAGCGGCTCCACGCAGTGGAAATCCTCCTTCTGGACAAAGAAGGGCAGGCTCGTCTGGGCCTCCACGAACATCTGGCAGAGGTTGAGGTTCTTCTGCAGCCTGCCGATCTCGTCCGGTCTGTAGGGCAAGAACTTCACCCCCACGGGCTTTCTCGTCAGTTCCAACCCGTCGAGGATCGCGTAGTCCAGGGTCTTGGGTTTCACAGATACCTCCTCAGGGGACTCTGCAGTTGCCGTGTGATAATTAGTTAGACCTAATTGTCTTGACTGTCAAGCGTTCTGAGCCTTATAGTCCGGTGAAGAGAACGAAACAGCACGGAGGATCAGATGGCCGGGATGTTCGAAGGCAAGGTCGCGCTCGTCACTGGCGGGGCTACCGGTATCGGGAAAGTCGGGGCCCAGATGTTCGCCCGCGAGGGGGCCAAGGTGGTCGTGGTGACGGGGCGGAATGTCGCCGGGGGTAACGAGACGGTCAAGCTGATCAAGGACGCGGGTGGAGAGGCGATCTTTGTGCAATGTGACGTCTCGAATGAAGACCAAGTGCGCACGACCGTCGATACGTGCGTGGAGACGTATGGAAGACTCGACTACGCGTTCAATAACGCCGGGGTGGGACCCGATGGCGTACGCATCCCATTGCTGGACATCGTCGATCTGCCCAAGGAGACCTGGGACCACACGATCAGCACCAACCTTACAGGTGTCTTTCTCTGCCTCAAGTACGAACTCAAACAGATGATCAAGCAAGGATGGGGCGGCGCCATCGTCAACACGTCCTCGGCTGCGGCGCTGCACGTCGACGGCGGGATGGCCGCCTACAACAGCAGCAAGGCTGGTTTGACCGGCCTCACGAGGACGGCCGCCCTGGAAGGTGGGCCGCACAAGATCCGCGTGAACACCGTTCTGCCGGGCCCCATCCAGAACACCCTTCTGTGGGAGTATCTCACCAGTACGACACCGAGCGCGTCGGACGGATTGGTGGCGAGTCTCCCCGTCGGCCGGGTGGGCTTTCCTGAGGATGTGGTGGAGGGGGTCTTGTGGCTCTGCTCCGAGAAGGCTTCGTTCATCACCGGCCAGTCGCTGCCCATCGACGGTGGGTTGACCGTACAGTAGAGCGACCGATCACCAGTCGGCGGCCGCTCCGCCCCGATACTGGGTGGTCCCGCCGCCGGCCTTGTCTACCTTCACGCCGAACTGTACGCCGGACTCCGACCAGGTGCCGAGCTCGTAGCTGAGGCGGCCGGTGCCGGCCCAGCTGACGGAGTTGGTCTGCGCCGTCGCTCCCGTGGGTGGGGAAGCGCATACCCCTGCTCGCCCGGCGTTCCAGTTGATGGCGGGTTCCATCGCCTTGAGGGTCGCTTGGGTGATGCTGGTGTAGTCGGCGGACTCGACGAAGGCGGCGTCCATGGCCGTCATGGCGTTGCGAAGGAGCGACTGAGCCGCTTGGTCACGCCCTCTGTCGGGAGTGCCGACCAACGCCGCCTCTTCTTCAACTACCGCGGCGCCGCCGGCCATCAGCACAGCGACGACGGTGGCGACGGCCGCGATCAGGACCGCGGCCACGATGACGGCGGCTATCAGACCCCGGTTGCTCCTGCCGGCCGCCTTGTGTTGCGGCCGGGTGGCCGCGGTGCGCGTGGGCGGACTCGCCTTGGCTACGGCGGGCGTCTTGGGTTGCGGGATGACGGGGGTCGTCGTATCCCCGCAGACCGGACATGGCTGTCCCTGCGGGCGCGGGCGCCCACACTTGGGGCAGGTCACGATCTCCATGGATATTCCCTCCGGGCTAGCGGGTCAATACTAATGCCGGTCGGGCTGGGGCGCCAATCCGGGGGGAGGGGTGACTATCGGTTGTCCGGTGACGGGATGGACACAGTGGAAAGGCAACACCTCGTGCTCCGGCCACCTGAGCGGCGTGTAGTCCGTGAGCTCGTCCGGACCATACGGATCGTCTGGGTAGGTGGTGGTCTGCAGGGCCACGAACTCGGGAGGCGTGTACGCCCATCCGTCTTGGAACGTGCAGATCCACACCGGCCGGTAGTTGAGCACCTTGATCTTCCATACCCCGTCGCGCTTGACATAGGCGTTCTCGTAAAGGGCGCCTTCCCACCATTGCTGGGCGACGCCCTTGGGGTTGGGGTTCCTCTCATAGTGGGTGCCCGCCTGCATCATGCAACGGAAACGGGCTTGGGCGGTCGTGCGGTCAGGTGACACATCGACCACATCTTGCATCTGCGGGTGGTCGAGTATGAAACCGAACACCGGTCCGTTCTTGCCGTCGGTGAAACGGTTGCGGAAGCCGTCGCAATACATGCGCCGGGCGCCGGCAAGCCCTCGGAAGATGCCGCCGAAGAAGTGGATCTCGCACTCCTCGTCAAAGCAGGCGACGGCCTCGTCGTACATGCACTTGTCGATGAAGTACCCGTAGAGGTGGTGCAGCCGGCGGATGGCGTGCACGTCTTCCAGGGCCCCGAGCCTCTGTTCCAGCTCCTCGACCCGCTTCGCCAGTCCATCGTAGCGGTCGACACCCTCGTGATCGCCCATGATCGTCTCCCTCGTGTGATCGGCGTGCTCTACTCCGCGTATGGCTCCGGTGGCGGTGGCTGCATGACGTTGATGCGGTATTGGCTGTACGGCATGTAGTAAGTGGTCGGCTTGTCCGGCCGGTTGTCCGGGGAGCCCGCGATGCTGGCCGCCACCGGCTCTTGCACCCAGCCCTGCTCGTAGGGGCACATGAAGGCCTGGTGGTAGGCGAACTTGAGGATCTTCCACTGCCCGTCTTCTTTGACGTACTCCATGTCGTACTTGCCCAGGCAGAGAAACTGCTTGAGCGAGGCGCCCATGGGGAGCGAACAGTAGCCGTGCGAATGCCAGAGCGCCTTGGCCCTCGTCCGCTCCCGGTCGATCTCGATGATGGGGTTGACCGTCATGTGTATGGCCAGGTGCCCCGCTCCGATCTTGCCCGCGTCGAGCACCGTGTTCCAGAACCTGGTGACGCTCTCGAGACCCTCGTACACGCCGCTGTCTTCCATCTCCAGGGTGACCCCCGGCGTCTTCTGCGCGAAGAGGCCGGGGATCTCGGAGCGTCTCCCGATGTAGTAGAGATGTGAGTAGAGCGACTGCAGCTTCCAGATCTCCAGGTAGTCCCCGGTATGGGCGGCCTGAGCCACCTGCTCTCTGAGCCCGGCCACCTGTTCTCTCAGGCCCTGTACCTCGGCTTCCAATTGTTCCAGAGTCATAGCCATAGTCGGCGCCTCCGGTTCTCCGTCACCTACCCGGGTATTTCTTGATGCCCTCACCCATGGGCCACGACATCATGAAGAACACCTGCTTGGTGATATTGCGAATGATCATGGGGCCCTGCGATACATCCGGAGGGATGTAGGCCCAGAAGGCCTTGTCGATGACGTGCTTCTCGCCGCCGATGGAGAGCTCGACTTCGGCGCAGAGATCGGTGATGTCGTCGTAGTTCATGGCGATGCACGCAATGGACGTGCCGTGCGGCAGGGTGTGCGTGTCCATGATGAGCTGACCGGCTTTAGACGTGTCGCCGGGCAGGAGCCAGCGGGTGTCGCACCCGAACTCCGCGTCGGGGATGATGGTCTGGTCGATGTAGGCCATGGGGCGCGAATACTCTGGGTCGAGGGGGCGCATATAGTCGGGTCTCTTGAGGTCCGCCGGCGTCCCGTAGACTATGTATCTGGCGTACTTGGACTGGGCGGGGTCCACCTCCCGTGCCTCGGGGGGAGCTTTCTCTTCCGCCTCTGCCTTCTTGGTCTCGTCGTCTTTTTCTCTCGTGTACACGCCGCCAGGCCCGGAGACCCAGTGCAGCGTGGGCCGCGAATACTTCTGGGCCGTCACGCCCGCCCGGAACACCGGCATGTGCGGCACATTGGAGGGGACGTAGGCGACCCAGCTCGACTCGAGCGGGATTATCTCGTCACCCATCTGCATGGCCATGGGGTCGGTGTCGGTGAAATCATCGGGGTTCGTGCCCCACCAGGAGAGCAACTCGGGGAAGTCGTGCACGTGAGGGAACATACCCGGGGTCTCAAGCCCTATCTTCGCCAGCTCCTCCCAGGTCACCTGGTTTGGGAAGGTAGGAGGCCATATCCAGGTGGTCTCACCGTAATAGGCCCCTGGGATGACCTCCTCGTCCATCCAGTGCATGTGCTCCATGCTGATGCGCTTGCCTTGGGCTGCGAGGCGATCGCGCTGTTCCGGGGTCGGACCCGGTAGCAGATGCCGTTTCTCGAGTGTGGTGCAGATGTACTTGTCGAACTTGCCCATGACTGTCTCGCCTGCCTCCTCAGCGCGGAGCGATGACCCGCGCGGTGTTGGTCCCTTATCCCTTCTTGTACGGGATGGTCTCGAAGTTCATGACCTTCTGCGGTTCAAAGCCCTGGTCGGCCTCGAAGTAAGGCTCGCGTGTGCCGTCAGGCCCGGCGATCATCACCTCCACCTGGATGATGGGACTGTCGACGCGGGTGATCTCCAAGGGTCCGTGGGGGAGGTCCGGCGGCAGGTAGACGACGGTGGGGCGGGTGAAGACGTACTTCTCCTGCTCCGGCCCCATGAATAGCACTACCTCGCCGCCGAACTCGTCCGGATCGTCCGGGTTACCGCCATACCACGCCAGTACCTCGTGAAAGTTATGGGTGTGGCAGGGGTTGTCGCCCTTGAAGGGCTTGCGCACGAACTGGTGCCCGATGGTGAACGGGTACCCGAGCTGCTGGTGGTTGATCATCAAGCCGTCGAAGACCGCCGTGCCGTCGGCCTTCATGGTCAGGCGCAGATGCGGCGGGTTGTGCACATACTGGTCGTACTTGCCCATATGGACCTCCCTAGAGTACCGAACCGGCGGACACGTGCAGGACCTGGCCGGTGATGATGCTGTTGACATCGGATGCCAGCATGACCGTTGCGTTGGCGATATCCCTCGCCGTGCAGATCCTGCCCAGCGGGAACTCGCCCATGATGGCCGCGTGCATCTTCTCAGCCTCCTCCGGGGACATCTCTGGTTCGCCCTCGTGGAGGATGGCGCCGAAGTTGGTGGGGGCTGGGCCGGGGGCTACGCAGTTGACCCTGATGCCCACCGGTCCCTCGACTTTGGCGAGCTGCTTGGTGAAAAGGTCGAGCGCGTACTTGGACATGGCATAGGTGCCGACGCCCATCTGGTACTGGTACGTGCTGCCCGACCCGATGTTGACGACGACTCCGTATTTCTGTTCGCGCATCAATGGGATGACGGCCTGGGTGACGTTCATAGTGCCGATGACGTTCAACTTGAACTGCTTCTCCCAGACTGCCGGATCCTGATTCTCGATGGGCACGTTGTCCTTGTGCAAAATGGCCCCGGCGACATTGCACAGGATGTCGATGCGCCCATACTCGGCCACTACCTTGGCGACCATCGCTTTGACGGACGCGTTGTCGGTGATATCGGCCTGCAGAGCGATGCTCCTACAGCCCAGCGCCCTTACCGCCTCGGCCGTCTTCTCCGTTCCTTCCAGGTCGATGTCGGTCACGGCCACAGCATCGATGCCCTCCTCGGCCAAGAGCAATGCGATCTCTTTGCCGAAACCCACCTGGCTGGCGGCTCCGGTGACCAGTGCCGTCTTTCCTCCAAGGGCCAGATCCATCGGTACCTTCCTCGTCTAGCGGTTTTTCACGCGTAAATGACCTCTGCCACATCGTCCAGACCGAGCTCATGCAATTTGGCTTTGCTCGGTTTGGCCGTGGTGAAGTCCCAGTCCATCAGTTCGAGGTACTGGTTGTAGATCTCTTCATGAGTGAACGTGATGCCGGCCCGCGGCCCCACCGTCTTCGGCGGGACACCACGCATGCGGTCGGGGTACTTGAACACCGACACGAGGCCCTCGCGCTGGTTGAATCCCTGACGCATGTTGGTGATGCGCTCCCCGGTCTTGAGTATCTCGTCGGCGGTGAGGTCCTGCCAGCCGGTGATGGCCTTGAGCGCCTCGACGAGTTGGTCGATGTGCGGATACGCTCCGACGACGAACTGGCACAGACCCAGAGCGCTCGCGGCGTGCATGAAGTTGGTGCTCGCCTTGTGGTAGGCGCCGCGCCCTGAGCGCTCGTCGCGGTCGACGTCTTCGACGATTCCCGGCGGGTGCTGGCCGCCGCCCTGGTTGTGCCGGCCGGGTGTGGGGTCGGTGCCATAACCGATGGCGAAGCCCCAACCGCCCCTGGGATCGTGGGCTGAGATCTCCTGTCCCCCGATGTGCATGGCGTACTGCTCGGAGCCTTTGCCTATCCGCTCGGCGGCGATCTTCGTTCCGTCGGCGATGATCTGGCCGAAGCCCTCACGCTTCGCGAGCTTCTCGGTCATGGCGACGATGGCCTTGTGGTCGCCCCATTTCATCTCTAGGCCGTCCGTGTCCGCCTCGGTCAAGATGCCGTGCTCGAAGCATTCCATGACGAAAGCGATGCAGGCGCCGGCCGATATGGTATCGATACCCTGGCGGTTGCAGATGTCAGAGACGACGATGAGCGACTCGAGATTGTCGTTGCAGAGGTTGCTGCCGAACATGCCCATGGTCTCGTACTCGGGCTTGTGCGCGCCCTCGGGATAGACGTACTCGCCCTCGCCGGCCTTCATGATGCCGCCGCATGCGATAGGGCACCTCCAGCAACCGTACCGGCGCTTCTGCTTCTCCAAGACGAGCTCGCCGCGACAATCCTCGTAGTTGGGCGAGTCTATCTCGGCGACACCCGTCCAGTTCTTGGTGGGGGCGTCGTCGATCTTGCAGCACATGTCGTAGATGCCCGGTGTCCCCGTCTCGTGGAGTTGGCGCCAATGCCCGGAGAGTGCGCCCACGTGCTTCTTCCTGAGCTGCTTCGTGAGCGCCGGGTCGGTGGCCAGCGGGACCTCCCTGTCGCCCTGCACGGCGACGGCTTTGAGCCTCTTGGAGCCCATCACGGCGCCCAGTCCTGAACGTGCGGCCGCACGGCCCTTGTTGCACATCACCGAGGAGAGAAGGCTCAACTGCTCGCCGGCCGGGCCGATGCAGGCCACCTGCAGGTCTTTGCCGTACTCGGCCCTCAGGATGTCCTGCACGTCGAAGGTGTCTTTGCCCCAGATGGGTGCCGCGTCTCTGATCTCGGCGGCACCGTTGTTGATGTAGAGGTATACGGGCTTCTCGGAGATCCCGGTGAAGAACACCGCGTCGTAGCCGGCGAACTTCAGGTAGGGTCCAAAGTCCCCACCCGAGTTGGCGTCACCCCAACCGCCCGTCAAGGGAGACTTGCCGACGACGACATATCGCGAGCCCCCGACTCCATCGGTACCGGTCATGAGGCCGGTCACGAAACCCAAAGTGGCCTCGGGTCCGAGTGGATCGACGCCCGGCTTCTGCCGGTCGAACAGGATCCTCGCTCCCAGCCCATAGCCCCCGTAGTACATCCGGGCGGTCTTCTCGTCCAGCCGTTCTACCGTCATCTCCCCGGTGGAAAGGTCCACCCAAAGGATCTTCTCCATTGCTCCGAAACCCACGACTATCCTCCTTGCTGTGCTATACGCGTCTACTCACTGCCTACCCCCCCCATGGGTATAGATTGCCCCCTCATCATTTGCCGGTCACACTTGGTAGCCACGTAGCTATTTCAGGAACGAACAACAGTAGCACCATGAGCAAGAGCCCAAGACCCAGGTAGGGCATGGACGAGCGGAAAACGGTGCCCAAGGACACATCCTTCGGGGCGACCGCTTTCATGGTGTACACGTCCAGCCCGAACGGCGGTGATATCAGCCCCAACTGGATATTGAGTAGCGAGATCACTCCGAACCAGATCAGGTCGTATCCCAACGCCTGAGCCAGCGGGAAGAAGATAGGAGCTGTGATCATGACGATACTGGCCGGGTCCATGAACATCCCGCAGAAAATGAGGATGATCTGGGTGAGGATGATGATCCATATGGGGTTGATGTCCAGTCCTGTGGTCAGGTCCACCAATTCGGTGATGGCGCCCGTGGTGGCCAGGATGCGGCTGAAGCTGATGGAGCCCACCACGATGAAGAACACCATCACGGTCACCCGCACGCAGCTCATGCCCGAGTGGAACAGCATTTTCCACGTCAACTTGCGGTACAGGGCCGCCAGGATGATGCAGGCGATCACGCCCAGGGCCGCGCTTTCGCTGGGAGTCGCGATGCCCAGGAACACGCTTCCGATGACGGCAACGATGACGATCCCGATGGGGAGGATGTAGTACACGAAGGACTTGATCTTTTCCCTGGTCGGCACCTTCTCGACGTCGTAGATCGGCGCCAATGAAGGATTGATCTTGCAGCGGATGATGATGTAGGCCGCAAACAACACCGCAAGTAGCAGACCGGGGACGATGATGCCCATGAGCAACTTGCCCACCGATACCTGGCCTATGGCTCCCAAGAACACAGCCATGGCGCTGGGCGGGATGAGGATGGCGAGGGCCCCGCTGGAGACGATAGGGCCATACACCATCTCAGGTTTGTACCCACGGGCGAGCATCTCCGGTACGAGCACCCGCCCCAAGATGCCGATCGACCCGCCGCTGATGCCGATCATGGTGCCGAGCAGTACGCCCGACCCGATGGAAAGCAGGCTCAGACGGCCGGGCAGCTTTCCGAGTAGCTTGTCCACCGCTCCCACGATGGTGGTGCCGGTTCCCGAGGAAAAGATGACATCTCCCATGAGGACGAAGAGAGGGATCGGCAGGAGGGTGTAGCTGGCCACCGAGCTGAAGAAACTCATGGCGAGCTGGTCGAGCCCCACCCAGCCTCCCCAGAACAACGAGGCTCCCATGACACAGGTGAACATGAAGGCGAAGGAGATCGGCATGCCCGTGAGCATGATGGCGATCAGGCAGCCGAACATCACCGCTAAGGCTTCAAACCATTCCAAGACAATTCCTCCGCTATGCCGCGGGTTCGGCAGGCTCTGCCGGTTTGTCGGCCTCTAGGGGCTCGCCGGATCGGAACGCCCTGAAGTAGGTCACTCCGTGCCTGATTGATTGGACGAACAGCATCAAGAACGCGATCGGGATGATGATCTCAATGGGCCACTTGACGGGATTGAGGACGCTCGCCAGGACGAAGTGCGTCTGCGCGTCGTGAAGAGTCAGACGGGCCGTCAGAAAAAGCATCAAGATGCACAGCAGGGCGACTGCGCACGAAGTGATGAAATTGATGAGGTTTCCAGCCCTCTTGGGCAGCATGGCCACCATGGAGTCCATCTTGACGTGGCCATGGTCGCGGTAGATCGCGACGCAGCCTAAGAAGGTGATCCAGACCAGGCTGTACTGGAGCAGCTCATACAGAGGGGCCCAAGTCCAGTCAAAGGTCTTTCTGACGATGACGTCTTGAGCGACCGCCACCGTATCCACGATGACCAAGATGCCGGACAGGAGGAGCATGACGTTCATGAGCTTGTCGAACGCCCGGTCCAGTTTGCCTAGAAAGTGCATATCTGCTCTTCCCCCGGTGACTTTGTAGTGAGTGTCGGGGCGGAACGGCCGGTCCGGCCGTTCCGCCCCGTTCGATCTGCGTCACTGCGGCTCATCAGAAGACCGCAGGCTCCAGCGGCTAGTTGGCCCGATGGAAGGTGGGATCGATGAGCCATTCCTTGAGCTGCGGGGCGACATCCGGCCATCTGGCGATGTCTTCAGCCCACATGGCGTCGCGGTATGCGATGTAGAAGGCCTTGGATTCTTCGGGCGACAGCGTGAGGATCTTCACGCCCGCGGCCTCGTTGTCGGCGACGACCTTCTCCACAGTCCTCGTGAACAAGGCTGCACCGTCGATCTCAGTGTTGACCATGGCCTGGGTGACAACGGCCTTCTGCTTCTCGGTCAGGCTGTTCCACTTGTCCATGTTCATCAGCATCATGCCGCCGCACGAGCTGAAGGGCTCGTTGAGCATGGCCTTCGTGACCGGGGTGAGGCTGAAGTCCTGGATGCCGGGGATACCGATGTTGTAGCCATCGACCGTGCCGCGCTCCATGGAGGTGAAGTAGTCGACGAAGTCGATGGGGATGCAGGTCGCGCCGACGCTCTCGATGAACGCCTTGTTCGATCCACCGGTGGCGGCGATCTTCAGGCCCTGGATGTCTGCCAGCGTGTTGATTTCCTTGCCAAGGTAGAACACTGTCTGCACGTGGGCTTCGGAGGACACCGAAGCTCCCAGGTACTTCAGACCGTTCTTGGCGAACTCATCCTCGTAGTACTTGAAGGCCGGGTTGCCCGCACGCAGTTGCATCGGGTTGTACTCGGCGCGGCCGATGGTGCTGCTGCACGGCACCATGGCGTCCGCATAGGCGCTCATGATGCTGACGATGTCGACGGTGCCGCGCTGGGCGGCTGCCGGCGCGTCCGCGGCCGGGATGGCCTCAGGTCCGCCGAACCTGACGGTCATCTGGCCCATCGAATACTCTTCGATCTTGTTGATGAAGTCATTGTGCCAGTCGGATCCCGGCGGGATGTCGGGCAGGAAGCCCACCAGCGACAGTTCGAGAGGCTCAACGCCTTCGATCGGGTCGCGGGAGGTGCCGGCGCTCGGTGCTGCTGTCGTTTCGGTAGGTGCGGCGGTCGTCTCAGTAGGCGCCGCAGTCGTTTCGGTGGGTGCCGCAGTCGTCTCGGTCGGCGCTGCAGTCGTTTCGGTAGGTGCTGCTGTGGTCTCTGTAGGTGCTGCGGTGGTGTCGGTAGTCTCTTCGTCTCCGCAAGCTACGGCAAAGACGGACAACGCAAGAACGAGACAAACCCCTAGGATTAACAGCTTCTTCATCAAGTGACCCCCACTCCTCTGTGCTGGTTAAAACAGCCTACTATCGTCACATCAAGACTGAATCCGGTTCCGCTCCGCCAGGACCTCCTTCCTACATCTACAACGGCACCAAACCGACGGCGGGTTCATGAGGTGCGTCTGAGTGTGGTCGATCCCCCGCCTGCGATTAGTGAGCCCTAGTAGCGTTCACTACTAGCACACGCTACTAGTAAACGCAAGCGGGTTGTGATTAGCTAAACGCATGAGTACCGATGCAAAACCCACCGCGAAAGGCCGTGCCCGCGAACCGCTCTCCACACGGTGGAAGCGCATGTCCACGGAAGAGAAGCAGCAGCGGATCGTGGACGCCGTGCTCGTGCTCATCGCCAAGTACGGTGTGCAGGGCACGACCACAGCGCGCATCGCCGCGGCGGTGGGCGTGTCGGAGCCGACCATCTACCGGATCTTTCGGGACAGAAGAGCCATGCTTCTGGCGGCTGCCGACAAGGTCTGGCTGCAGAGGCGCGACGAACTGGAGGCTTTCGAGTCGTCGGACGCCATGGACTATCTGAGGAAAGTCTCGGACAGCCACACCGCCGGTATCCAGACGACCGACGTGTCCTATTACCTCCACGAATTGGTCGTGGCGCCGCCTACCGATGGGCTTCGCGGGCATCTGAGAGAGCACATGATCAACGAGGCGGAGCACCTCGCTGGGATCTTGGATGAAGGAAAGGCGCAGGGTTGTGTCCGCCAGGATATCGATTCCGAGGAGCATGCGTGGCGCATCATGTCCGTCTACTGGCTCGAGGCCATGGCCCGTCTGTATGGCTTGGAAGATGTGCTGCTGACCGGGTTCTCCACACGGCTCTTCGGCACCATCATCGACGGCATAGCGGTCAGGGACGAGTAACCACTTTCCGGAAGGCTGTCGAGCCGTGACGGCCGTATCGAGTCGAGCGGATCTTCCACGAACACTTTACATCCAGGCCTCGGGGGCCTAGAGTAGTGCACACTACTAGCATGTGCTACTAGCGTCGGCTCCGCGATTAGGGGCACGTTGGATGAACGATGGAGGAGTGCGAGAGCATGTCCGAAGAGTCGAAGACACCGGAAGTCCTGGGAGCGGAGAGGACACGCCGCCTCCAGGACGCGATGCAGCTGAAGCAGCCCGACAGAGTGCCGCTGATGATGTCGATCGGCTATATGCTGGCCGACATGGGGGGGATCAGCAAGCAGGAACTGCTCGAGAACCCTGACAAATGCCAAGAACTGCTGGAGAAGGCGGCGCTCGAGTTCCAGCCGGATGCCATCGGTGGTCCCATGCCGGCGGATCCTATCCCTTACCTCATGCTGGGCGACCGCATGACCACCTGGCCCGGCCATGGTGTGAGCCCAGACACGCAGTACCAGTTCGTGGAGAACGAGTTCATGAAGGAGGACGAGTACGACGCCTTCCTGGACGACCCGACCGACTGGGTCATCCGCACGTACCTGCCCCGCGCCTTCAAGGCCCTCGAACCCTTCGCCCAGATGCCGCCGCTCAACCAGTTCATCTCGGGCAGCTACTTCCTGGGCAACATGGGCGGCTTCGTCTCGGGACCGCTGGGGGACGCCTTCAGGACCTTCGCCAAGGCTCTGCAGGCGGTGGCCGATCAGAACGAGCTGATGATGAAGAACCAGAAGCGGATGGAGGCCCTCGGCTTCGGCGAATCGGTCATCGGCGGGGCCACCATCACCGCACCCTTCGATATGATGTCCGACGCTCTGCGGGGGATGCGCGGCATCTTGCTGGACATCCTCAGACAGCCGGAGAAGCTCCTGGCTGCTCAGGAGAAGATCGCTCGTTACGAGTTGGAGTTCGCCATCAACGCGTGCAAGGCGATGGGAGTGCCCAAGGCCTTCCTCCCGCTGCATCGAGGGTCCGACGGGTTCATGTCCATCAAGCACTTCGAGACCTTCTACTGGCCTCAGCTGAAGAGCATGCTGGAGACCCTGGTTGACAACGGCATCACGCCGGTGGTGTTCTACGAGGGCTGCTGGGACCAGCGGCTCGAGCACCTCGCCCAACTCCCGAAGGCCAAGACGGTGGGCTATTTCCAGGCAAGCGACATCTTCAAGGTCAAGGAGGTCCTCGGTGACACGATGTGCATCGCCGGGGGCATGCCGAACTCGCTTCTCGCGGCGGGGCCGGTCGAAGAGATCCGGGCCCATACGAAGAAGCTGTGCGAGGTCGTGGGCAGGAATGGGGGGTTCATAATGTCGACCGCAGTGGGAGAGATGGCGGGAAGCAACCCCGAGTTCGTCAAGGCTTGGGCCGACGCGACGCGGGAGTACGGCACGTACTGAGACCAGACAGCGCAGGACAACGGGGGCGATAGACACGAGCCGGAGAGAGCTCCAGGGAGGCGAATGATGGACCTCAAACTGCAGGACAAGATCGCGTTGGTGACAGGGAGCGGCAGTCCCATCGGATATGGCAGAGCCATCGCCACCAAACTCGCCGAGGAAGGGTGTGACGTGGCCTGCGTGGACATCAACCTTGAGTGGGCCGAGGAGACCGCGGAGATGGTCAGGGGCATCGGCCGGCAGTCGATGGCGGCGAAGGCCGACGTGCGCGACCGCGCCGAGGTGGACGCCATGGTCGAGGCCGTCGTCGAGCGTTTCGGCCGCATCGACATCCTGGCCAACAACGCCGGGGCGAGCGCCAAAGAGAAGCCCTTCATGGAGATGACCAGGGAGGACTGGGACATCGACATACAGACCAATCTCTATGGCCAGATGAACGTCGCTCACGCCGTGATCCCCTACATGGCCAAGCAGAGGTACGGACGCATCATCAACACTTCCGGAGGACAGGGCATCCCCACCATCTCCGTGTATGGCGCGGCCAAGGCGGGAGTGGAAGCTTGGACACATGCGCTGGCCCTGGAGGCGGCGCCCATGGGCATCATCGTCAACGGCATCTCCCCCGGTCTGGGCGCCACGGGACTGGTCGCCCGCAACACCCAGGAGTTCATGGAGGTGAACCGGCAGAGGTCCGCGCTGCGAAGGCTCTGCAGGCCGGACGATGTGGCTCCCGCGGTGGCCTTCCTGGCCTCCGACGTGTGTAGCTACATGGTGGGTCAGTGGCTAAGGCTCGGCACGTTCTAAAGGAGCACGAGTATGGCGATACGCAACTTCGACCCCGAGGAATGCACAGGATGCGGCAACTGCGTCGCCGCCTGCCCCATGGACGTGCTGCGCATGGACGAGCAAGCGGGCAAAGCGAAGGTGCAGTATCCCATGGACTGCATAGCCTGCTGGGGATGTGAGTCGTTCTGTCCGCAGGGCTGCTTCGACATCTCGCCCGAGCGCGCCCGTGGCGAACTGGTCTCACCGTACTAGGGAGGGTGGGATGAACGACACAGGTCCGGCTCGTACAGTGGTGACCACGGACGTGCTCGTGCTCGGCGCCGGAGGCGCCGGGATGTGCGCGGCGCTCAAAGCCAGGGAAAGCGGCGCGGACGTCTTGATGATCGATAAGTGCGGCATCGGCTACAACGGCCAGGTGCCCATCGGCGGGGGGATCCTCGCCTACGTCTATCCCTCATACTTGGAGACGTGGGCCGAGAAGGTCACCAGGGACAGCCACTTCTTCAACAACCAGGACTGGACCTTCGCCTTCGGTCGAAGCATGCATCAGACGACCATGGACCTGGCCGACATGGGGCTCACTTTCCTCGAGAAGGATGGCGAGATCGACATCCTGACCTGGGGACCGAACATCCACGTCACCCTCTTCGACGCTCCCAAATCGTTGGTGGCGCTGAGGAGAGCGGCGAAGACCCGCGGCGTCAGGATGATGGACAAGATCTTCGCCATCGACCTGCTCAAGAACGGCGACCAGGTGGTGGGAGCCGTGGCCTTCGGGTTGGTCGACGGATGCATCTACGAGTTCCGCGCCAAAGCCACCATCGTCGCCACGGGCAACTGCGGCTATCAACACGAGAAGACCTACAGCTCGGTGCAGGGCGAGGGACCGGCCATGGGCTACCGGGCCGGCGCTCA
>ENA-UOUL01000932-UOUL01000932.1-bioreactor-metagenome-genome-assembly--contig:-NODE-932-length-45949-cov-6.612836_pt1 | contig 45949 bp, 47 predicted proteins | sample MGYA00249838_ERZ747220 | MGnify/ENA primary metagenome ERZ747220 (study PRJEB28778, sample SAMN05720191) | bioreactor metagenome | isolation source: Anaerobic biogas reactor | place: USA:Washington... | reverse complement strand
ATGTCCTTGATGCCGAGGATGTGGCAGCCGGCGCGCTCGAGCTGCCGGGCCAGGCCCACGTAGTAGGCGAGGTCGTACTTGGGGCGCTCGGGATCGAACAGGTCCGCCGTGTAGCAGATGGCGCCTTCGCAGAGCGCCCCGCTCTCCAGCACCGCGTCGATGGCGACGCGCATGTTCTCCACCCAGTTGAGCGAATCGAAGACCCGGAAGAGGTCGATTCCTTCCGTCGCGGCCTGGCGCACGAAGTGTTGCACCACATTGTCGGCGTAGTTGGCGTCGTTACCACCGGTCACAGTGACCGACTTGAAGTCCCTCTCCCAGGCGTTGTTGTCGCCCCAGTTGTATACGCCTGTCCAGCCCACGGCGCGTATGGCGTTGTAGAAACCCACCGCGTCGTCGTCGCAGGCGGACAGATTGGGGGCTTTGCCGTTGTACTGATTGACCCACTCAACGCCGACCTCCCGCAGATTAGCGTCGTCCATGCCGCTAATCGCCGGTTTGAGTAAGGCGACTGCGGCCCCTAATGCCAGGCCCAGCAGCAGATATTGAACTCTCACTTTTATCTACCTCCCTGGTGGTCAGGATGGGGGATATCTCAGACGACATGGATGCCAGTTGGCTGCTGCCCACCTCCTTTCACCTTACCGGACGGCAAGTCACGCATCCGCTCCGACAGAGGACGGCGCCCCCTTGCGGAAACCAGGTTGTGCCTGCTTAATCCCGCACTCCCCTGCGCACACCTGTAACCATAACCATATTCGACACTACCCATAGATTCTCCTATTCAGGTGACACAATTTATGAACTGAGCAGAACCTCTGATATGTGTGATACCAGAACAGTAGCACAACCTCTTCGGTCATTCCATAAATCACACTCACCTAACTGACTACCCACTCAAAACAGCGAAAGGCCAAAAATGTACAGAGTCTGTGTAATATCGAGATTATTCTGATCTGTATCAAGGAGCGTGTACCCATGAAGAAGCATTGTTCGACTGCCCTGGCAGTCTTGTTTTTCTCAATCATCGCGTTGGCCATCGGCTGTTCAAAGACGGGGGCACCGGTGAGCAACCATCCAAAGGAAAGCCTGGGCGCGGTCTCGGCATCTGGAGCCCCCATGGTGGGCACCTATGCCGATGGCATCTACTTTGCGTCTGCGGATGATTTTGATGATTCCCTCTGGAAGGAGACGGTCACCATCACGGTATCCGGGGGCGCTGTCACCGCCGTCGATTGGAATGGGGTGAACATCAACGGCGGCGTCGACAAGAAAACCTGGGACAAAGGTGGGCGATACAACATGGTGAAGTTCGCCCAGGCGAGGGCCGAGTGGTACCAGCAGGCCAACGATGTCGAGGCCTTCTTGGTCGAACACCAGAGGACGGGCAGCGTCGATGAGATCGGCAGCGTCTCGATCCATGTCGATGCATTCAACAGCTTGGTCATGAAGGCGCTGGCATCCGGTCCCGTGGGGCGGGGGCCGTACGCAGACGGGGCGTATTTCGCCATCAGCGACTCCTATGAGGGTGGCTGGAAGGAGTATGTCTCCCTCACGGTCATCAACGGACGCATCGCCGGGGCGAACTGGAGCGCGTTGAACACCAACAACGACGACAAGAAAGCTTGGGACAAAGCCGGCAAATACAACATGGTCAAGTTCGCTGGTGCGCGGGCCGAGTGGTATCAGCAGGCCAATGACATCGAATCGTTCCTGGTCAAGACACAAACGAGTGGGACGGTGGATGAGATCGGCAGCGTATCGATCCACGTCGACTCCTTCGATGCCTTGGTGCAGAAAGCCCTCGCCGCAGGCCCCGTTCCCCTCGGCCCTTATGCCGACGGCGCCTACGCGGCGATGGCGGATGGATTCGACACCGGCGGCTGGAAGACCACCGTCTCCCTCTTTGTGCACAACGGCAACATCGTCAACGTCTCCTACAGCGGTGTGGACAAGGATGGACGAGACAAGCAGACGGTGGCCAGGGAGGGCGGCTACGGGATGATCAAGGGCAGCGCCATTCAGAAGGAGTGGGACCAACAGGCACAGGCGGTCGAGGCCTACCTGCTCAAGACCCAGGATCCCCGGAAGGTCAGCCTCAAGAGCGATGGGCACACCGATGACATCGCCGGTGCCACCATGACGGTCGCCGACTTCTTCACCCTGGCCCAGAGAGCCTTGGCCAACGGGCCGAGGAAGTAGCTTCTGCTCATCACCGGCATATGATGGACTTGACCCCATGCAATCCATGGGGTCAAATGGTCTCTATGGATGTACTTTCGACGATTGACCTCTCCGCCTTCTTGGCCTTTGCCATCATCACGGGGTACACCCGGGTCCCAACACCATCTCCAGCGCCTCGATGGCGCTGACCTTTGGGTACCGCCGGTCGATTCCCTACCACCTGGGAATCGGGTCCGGCTTCTTCCTCCTGATGATCGCCAGCGCCCTGGTGGCATCGGCGATCAAGACGCTGCTGCCCAGCCTCATACCCTATCTCACCGTCCTCGGCTCCCTCTACATCGTGTACCTTGCGGTCCACATGCTCCGCTCCTCCTTCTCCCTGGCATCCAAGATGCCCAAGCCGCTGGGCTTCGGGCGGGGGATGCTCCTGCAACTCTTCAATCCCAAAGGCCTCTTGATGGGGTTGACGATCTATTCGACCTTCCTGGTCGACGTGCCCTCCACCATCGTCTGGCGAGGGGGGAGCGCCCTCTTCCTCGCTTTATTGTGTATCTCGGCCCCTTTGTATGCTGTCGATGATGATCCAACGGAGGTGTTGGTTGTTGAGACAATCGTCGGTGCGCGCCATGGATTGAAGCTGGTTGCGCCTGGCACGAATACCCCCAACAGCATCGGAGGATTCGACGGAATTACCGCCAACACCGAAAAATTCTCCGTGAACCGATGAAAAACTATGATGCAACTCTGACCGTGAAGAAGTTGATCGCTTACTGCAATAGCGTAGCCGGGTACGACATTCTCCTCTCGGCCTCCGCCATGGTAAGCGCCAGTGTGTCCCACATCATCACCTATTCAGTCACCGCAGGGGGAGCCACGGTGACTACCGCCGCCGATGGCTCCGAGACGGCAGCAACCAACAAGGTGACTGAGAAGACCTCACTGGACCGTATCGATTTCTACGGTGCGGATATCACCATCACCGTCAATGAAACCGACTATCTCAGCGCCGTCACCTCCACCTATGCGGGAACAATCAAGATTACCCTGATCAGCAACTAGCGTCCTTGCAGCTCGTGCGCAGCACCTCCATGAAAGAGCGGCTCCATCCTCAGATGAAGCCGCTCTGCTGCGGTAGACTGGACTTGAACCAGCATAACCTTTCGATCACTAGCACCTCAAGCTAGCGTGTCTACCAATTCCACCACTACCGCAGAAAGGTGAACGGACCAACAGTACAACAACGCTGTTGGTTGAGTCAAGCCCTTTTTGCGAAAGAGCTCACAGCAGCGCCTCGAATTGGTCGATCAGAGAGGCGAAGCTGGCGATGGCCTGCCTGACCGGGTCGGGGGTGGACATGTCGACGCCCGCTTCCTTGAGCGAATCGATCGGGTACTTGCTGCCGCCGCTCTTGAGGAAGGAGAGGTAGCGGTCCCGCTCCGTCTCTCCACCCTCCATGACACGCTTGGAGAGCGCGATGGCCGCCGAGAGGCCGGTGGCGTACTTGTAGACGTAGAAGGGGGAGTAGAAGTGGGGGATGCGCAGCCCCTCCAGGTCGCTGGTCTCAAGGAACGTCACCGTTGGTCCGAAGTAGGCGCGAAGCAAGGCCCCGTACTCCTCCCTGATGAGCTTGAGCGTCACCGGCTCACCCTCTTCCGCCTTGCTGTGGACGTTCAGCTCGAACTCGGCGAACATCGTCTGCCTGAAGAGGGTGGCGACGATGTCGTCGAGCTGTTTGGCGATGATGAACGCCTTCATCCGGTCATCTTCGGCTGTCTCGATCAGGTACGAGGCCACCAGCTGCTCGTTGAAGGTCGAGGCGACCTCCGCCTCGAAGATCGTGTAGTCGTAGTGGAGGAAGGGGTTGCTCTTGGCGCTGTAGTAGCTGTGCATCGAGTGGCCGCCTTCGTGGGCGACGGTGAAGAGATCGCGCAACACATCCTCCTTGTAGTTGAGCAGGATGTACGGTTTGCCGGTGAAGGAGCCGCTGCTGAAGGCGCCGCTTCTCTTTCCCTTGTTCTCATAGCGGTCGACCCAGCGCTCCGTGGTGAGTCCCTCCGTCAAGGTCTGCACATACTCATCACCGAGCGGCTTCAGCGCCTCACCGATGATCTTGACCGCCTGCTCATAGGGCGTATGGGCCTTGATGCCCTTCACCAGCGGCACGTAGGCATCCCAGTGCCCCAGCTCGGTGAGGCCCAGCGCCTTTGCTCGTACTGCATAGTAGCGGTGGAGGACCGGGAAGGCCTCGTGGACGCTTGCGATGAGGCTGTCATAGACGGAGAGCGGCACATTGTCACCGTAGAGGGCCATCTGCCTCGCACTCTCATAGCCACGCGCCCCGCTGCGGAAGAGGTCCTGCTTGACCTGCCCCTCGTAGAGGCGGCCCAGGGTGTGCTTGTGCTGGTCGTAGACACCGTAGAACTGCGTGTAGGCGCGCCGGCGAAGGGAGCGGTCCTCGCTCATCAGGAAGGAGGAGAAGGTCGACTGGCTCAGCGGTTTGCCATCGATCTCGCCGAAGTCGAAGTCGACGTTGGTCAGGTCGCTGAAGACGGTCTTGGCCGTCGTGGCCGCGTTGCTCTGCATCGCCAGCAGGCGCTCCTCGTCTTCACTGAGGACGTATGGCTTCAGGTGCCGGGCCTTCTTGATGAAGATCGCGTAGTCTTTGAACGCCGGGTCTGCCAGGTAGGAGGCGATCGTCGCGTCGCTGACCTCCATGAGCTCGACGGAGAAGAAGGCGAGGGCGGTGCTGAGCCGGGTATAGACGTCGGTGGCGAGCGAATACATCCGCGTAGCGTCGCTGTCGGAGGCGTCGGTGGCCCAGCTGAGGAAGGCGTAGGAGTAGACCTGCTCGATGAGCAGCATCGTCTCCTCATACCAGCGCATCGCGGTGAGGAACGACGCCTTGTCCTTCAACAGCGCTCCCTTGAAGTCGGCTGCCTTGACGATGCGCTGCTCAATGTCCCCTCTGGCCGCATCCCAGGCCTCGACGCTCTCATAGAGGCTGCCCAAGTCCCAGGTATTCTCTTTTCGTTGTTCACTTCTCTGCAGTATTTTCATCACTCATACTCCTTCATGATCATGTTCATTTTTCGTGACGCCAACGCTCGGTGGCTGTATTTGTCCTTCTCGCCTTCGGGGAGGGTGGCCATGGGGGCGCCGACCTCCTCGACGATGAAGATCGGGTCGTAGCCGAAGCCTGTGCTGCCGCTCGCCTCGAAGGCGATGAAGCCGTCGACGCGCTCGCAGACGGTATAGACGCGGTGCTCTGCGATGATCAAGGCGAGGGCACAGACGAAGTGTGCGCTCCGCTCCGCTCTCTTTGTGAGGTGGGAGAGGTTCTTGAGCAGGAATTGGTTGCGCTCACCGCTCTCCAGCAGCGCTCCCCCCTCCGTCTGTCCGTACCGGGCGGTATGGATGCCCGGCGCTCCACCGAGCGCATCGACGCAGAGGCCGCTGTCGTCAGCCAGGATCGCCCAGCCGGCGGGGGCGATGGCGGCCAACGCGTGGGCCTTTCCCAGGGCATTCTCGGTGAAGGTCTCCTTGTCCTCGTCAAAGTCGAAGGTGAGGCCGAGCTCGGCGGGGAGGGCGATGGTATGGGGGGCGAGGATTCGGCAGAACTCCTCTTTTTTGTGGGCGTTGTTGGATGCGAGCAGGATCTTCATGTACCTAAGAATACTCATTGCTCCCCATCTCGTCCATATACCGCAAAAGAAGTCGACGAATATAGTGCACCGAACTGTCCACCGTCCCCTTGGGGATGCCCAGGATCCGGCCCGCCTCGCTGTGGGTCAACGCCACCTCCTGTTCGCGGATTTTCGTCACCTTGGCCTTGTAGAGCCGGGCAGTCCATGAGCGCAGCTCCTCAAGCCGCTCCCGTTCAGCGGGATCGACTTCCCCCGCCATCTGCGCCTCGATCTCCAAGAGGCGGCGGAAGTGGCGGTTGCTCACCGTCTCGAACTCCTCCCGGCAACGCTTCTTCTCATCCAGGAGTGTCTCGGCGGTGGCCAGGTAGGTGGAGAGCAGCTGTCGGTCGACCCCCAGCAGGAGACTCAGTTCATCGAGGAGGTGCTCGCCCGCCATATCGGGGCAGAGGGTGAGGACGATCAGGAGGCGGCGGCGGTTGGTCTCGGTGCAAAAGAGCGCCCTCAGCTCCTCGTCCACCGCCGCGGTCCCGGTGCCCACTGTGTTGGATGGCGCTTCAAGCAGCTGCTCAAAGAGCGTCGGCAGCGCCTCGACTTGAAGAAGCGAGGGGTCGCAGCTGGAGTGGTAGACAACCGGCTCCTCTCCCGTCATTGAAAAGTCCTCGTCATCCCACGCGTAGCGTTGGCTCTTGAGCAGCAGGATGTCCCGCTGCGCCTGGGCGCGTTGTTGGGCCATATAGTACCGGCTGCGCCGACGGACCACCTGGCTGAGGTAGCCGAGGTAGGAGAGGCGCCCGATCTGGAAGGATGTGATGTAGTGGTCGATGGCATCCCAGCAGAAGAAGAGGAAGGATGCGCACTCCTCCTCGGCCAAGAGGTGCAGGTGGGAGGGCAGTTCGTAGAGCAACTGTTGGGTCTTCTTGTGCACGCTGCGATAGAGTTCGCCGTTGTCACGCTCGCTCTGATAGTGCATCACCTGCCGGTCCAAGTGCAGGGAAGCCGTTTCAGATAGGGGAAGGATTCTCATTGCATGCTCCTTGTGTGATGTTCACAAATACATGCAATGTGTGTGCCATCTATGGGGTGAGGAGCCTCCCCGCCGCCTCGATGAGCGTGGCCTTGGCCTCTGAGATGGAGCACTCAAGCGTTACTCCACTGGCCTTGCGGTGGCCACCGCCCCCGAAGGATTCGGCGAGCGCTCCGACGTTGATGGCGCTCTCATGCGCCGCGCGGAAGCCTATTTCGGTGACGTTCGGCCCCATCTCCTTGAAGTAGATGACCATCTCGACCCCGGCGATGGAGAGCAAGAGGCCGTAGAGGGCGTCGCTCGGTTTGTCGCTGGTGGAGAAGGTGCGCCCGTCCTTCAGATAGGAGGAGGAGATCATCAGCTTGCCATCATAGTAGCTCTCAGCGCGGTCGATGAGCTTGCCCAGGTACTTGATGTACCCCTCGCTCTTGCCCCCGCTCATCCGGTCGAGCATCGCATTGGGGCTCACCCCGAGGTCTACGAGCTCGGCGGCCATGCGCAGCGTCTCACCGCGATAGGGGCCGAGGAAGCGAAAGAAGCCGCTGTCGGTGGCGAAACCGAAGAAGAGGTGTTCGGCGATCTCCTCCGTGATGGGCTGGTCCAGCGTCTTGTAGAGGTGCATGATGATCATCGTCGTGGAGATGGAGCGGGGGACGATGTAGCGCAGGTCCCCGAACTTCTCCCCGCTTGCATGGTGGTCGAAGACCACCGTGGTCAAGCCTTCGATCTCAGATGCCAGGTGGCCGAGCCGGTCAGCGCTGGAGCAGTCTACGACGACCACCACGGGATTGCGTGCCCTGAGCGCCTCACTGATGTGCGTGAGGAAATCGGAGCGGAGGTGGGCGATCTCGGAGCGGTCGAAGGGGCCGGCGTTGGCCAGATGGACCGTCTTGCCCATCTCTTCGAGCAGCGCCGCCATGGCGAACTGGCTGGAGAGACAATCACCATCGGGGCTGACGTGGCCGACGACGATGAACTCTTCACGCTCCCTGAGCAGGGAGAGGATCGCCTCATCGATGTCGGGGTAGCTGAAAGGATCAGGCACCACGGATGATTTCTGGTTCTTTTCCGTCAAGGACACACTCCTTGGTCACGATGACCTGTTTGACCGCTTCGAGGGAGGGAATGTCATACATGATGCCCATCATGACGTTCTCCACGATCGAGCGGAGTCCACGGGCCCCGGTCTTCTGTTCATACGCCTTCTGGGCCACCGCTTCGACCGCCTCCTCTTTGAAGATGAACTCGATGCCATCGAGGCGGAACGCCGCCTCGTACTGGCGCACGATCGAGTTCTTCGGCTCGACGATGATGCGGGCCAAGTCATTCTTGGAGAGGTTGTCCAGCGACACGTGGATCGGCAAGCGGCCGATGAACTCGGGGATCAGGCCGAATTTGATCAGATCATCGGGCATCAATTGGTTGTAGAGCGCCTTCAGATCCTTCTCCTGGCTCTTGACGACCGGCGCGCCGAAGCCCATGGCGTGGCTGGCGACCCGCTTCTCGATGACCTTGTCCAGGCCGACGAACGCACCGCCGCAGATGAAGAGGATGTTGCGCGTGTCGATCTTCAGCATCTCCTGGTTGGGGTGCTTGCGCCCGCCCTGCGGGGGGACGCTCGCCTCGGTGCCCTCGATGATCTTCAAGAGCGCCTGTTGCACTCCTTCGCCGCTGACGTCGCGGGTGATGGAGGGGTTCTCCCCCTTCTTGGAGATCTTGTCGATCTCATCGATGAAGATGATGCCATACTCGGCGGCTTTGACATTGTCGTTCGCGTTCTGGATCAGCTTGAGCAGGATGTTCTCCACATCCTCACCGACGTACCCCGCCTCGGTGAGCGTGGTGGCGTCGGCGATGGCGAAGGGGACCTGCAGCTTTTTGGCCAGCGTCGAGGCGAGCAGTGTCTTGCCGGTGCCGGTGGGGCCGACCATGAGGATGTTGCTCTTATCGAGCTCGACTCCCTGTTCGGCGATCTGCTTCTGGTATTTGACGCGTTTATAGTGGTTGTGCACCGCCACGGCCAGCACGCGCTTGGCGTCATCCTGGCCGATGACATACTCGTCCATGTACTCTTTCAGCTCCCGGGGAGTGGGAATGACCTCGGGCAGGCCGACGACCTCCTGTTGAAGGGAAGGGTCGCCGCTGAGCATGTCGTTGCAGACCTTGACGCACTCGTCACAGATTGACACTCCCGGGCCGCTGATGAGGCGCCTGACCTCCTCCTGGCTCTTGCCGCAGAACGAGCAGACCTTTGCATGCTTTGCCATCAGTTGTTGCTCCTTTTCATCACGTTGTCGACCAGGCGGTACGAGACCGCATCGTCGGCGGCGAGAAAGAAGTCCCGCTCGACGTCACGGGCGATCTCCTCGATGGTGCGCTTGGTGTGGCGGGCGAGGATCTCGATGGTCAGCTGCTTCAGGCGCCCGATCTCACGCGCCTGGATGGCGATGTCGGCCGCCTGGCCCTCGACTCCGCCCCATGGTTGGTGGATCATCACCCTCGAGGAGGGGAGCGCCCATCGCTTCCCCTCGGTCCCACAGGCGAGGAGCAGTGCCGCCATGGAGCAGGCTTGCCCCATGCAGATGGTCTGCACATCGCAGTGCAGGTATTGGATCGTATCGTAGATGGCCAGCCCAGCGGTGACCGAGCCTCCGGGGCTGTTGATGTAGAGGCTGATGTCCTTGCCGGGATCCTCGCTGTCCAAGAAGAGCAGCTGGGCTACGACCAGGTCGGCGTTGGCGTCGCCGATCTCCCCGTCGAGGAAGACGATCCGGTCCTTGAGCAACCGGCTGAAGATATCATAGGCGCGTTCACCGATGCCGGACTGTTCGACGACCATCGGTATTGCATTGTACATCCTGGGTGGATGATGGTTCATTGCACACCCCCTGTGCTTGGAATGACAAGGCGGAGCCGGTGAGGTTCCGCCTTGCTGTTAGAGTACTGGCGTTTCCCCGCGTAGGCTAGGCGTTGTACGACCCATCCATGAAGGCAGCGTAGGAGACCTCATCTCCCTCTTTGAAGGTATTGTTCTCCAAGAGGAAGGGGCCGACCTTGGCAAAGCGCATATCGTCCTCGATCATCGTGCGGTAGAGGGCGAGCTGCTCTTCATCACTCACGCCCTGGGCCTGCTCATCGAGCACCTTCAATACCTCTGCTTCGTCGATCTCGAACTTCTCGGCGTCCTTGACCTTGTCCATGATGAGCTGGATGCGCAGGGACTTGTCCGCCTGCTTCTTCATCGGATCGAGCATCTCGTCGCGGTCCTTGCCCTGGAAGTTCATGAACTGGAGCACCTGATCCTCTGTAAGTCCAAGCTGACGCAAGTAGCGCTTCCAGCTCTGTTCCGCCTCGAAGTCGATCATCGACTGGGGCAGGGCGATGGGGTTGTCCGCGATGAGCTTTTCGCTGAGGGCGTCGAACTTCACCGCCTCAAGCTGCTCATCGAGCGCCTTCTGCAGCTTCTCGCGTGTGGCCGTCATCAAGTCGGCGACGGTCTTGTACTCATCCTTGACGTCCTGGGCGAACTCGTCGTCGAGCTGAGGCACGTCACGGAAGCGGAGGGAGAGCAGCTTCACGCGGAGGGTGATGGTCTTGCCCGCATACCCCTCGACGGTGGAGTCCTCGCCGTAGCTCTTTGTGATGAGCTTCTCTTGTCCGACCTTCATGGCGACCATATCCTCATCGAACTGGTAGAAGTTGGTGCCGCTTCCGAGGGTGAAGGTGAACTCCTTGCGCTCGGTGCCGGCCACCTCGCCGCCTTCCTCGTCAAGCTCGACGTAGTCGACGGTGGCGATGTCGCCCATGGCCGCCTCGCCGTCCTTGTCGATGACCATGGCGTTCTGCTCCAAGAGCTGCTGGATCTCGGCATCGACAGCCGCGTCATCGACCGCCACTTTGGGAATGGAGAGCTCAAGGCCCGTGTACTGTGAAAGTTCGAAGGTGGGCATCACATCGTAGTGGACGGTGAAGGTGATGTCCTTGTTCGCCTCGAAGGGCAGGAGATCCTCCTCATCCTGCAGGACGGGGACGCTGAACGAGAGTGGCTTGTACTTCTCGTCAATCTTCTCGATGGCTTCTTTGAGCGCTTCCTCGATGGTGTTGAAGGAGCTCTCCTCGCGGATCGCCTTGCCGAACTTGCCCTCCAGTACGGAAACGGGGGCTTTGCCCTTGCGGAATCCCTTGACCTGGATCGTGGAGGCGTACTTGTTCAGCGCATCCTGGTAATCCTTCTCTATAGCCTCTGAACCAACGGTGACCGTCAGCGCGACACTGGAGTTCTCCAACTCTTTGATACTCGTATCAGCAATCATCCTTTATGCATCCTTTTGGCCCCTCCAGGTATCGAAGCAAGCCAGTAGTGTAGATCCTCATCAAACTCTCTTGGAGGAAACATATTGTATATAGCAACTTTTCGCCCTTTGGTCTAGGCCACGAAGCCTTTTCAGCGATTGTGCATCTCCTTCGCCTCTGCTACCATGGCCTCGAAGGAGGCATCAATGACCATCATCTGCTACCCCCGCTGCTCCACCTGCCGCAAGGCGGAGAGCTATCTCAAGGAACACGGCATCGCCTACACCTATCGGGACATCAAGGAAGATCGTCCCTCAAAGGAGGAGCTTGCCTCCTACATCGACCGAAGCGGCCTGGAACCACGGCGCTTCTTCAACACCAGCGGCCAGCTCTACCGTGACCTCGGTCTCAAGGATCGGGTCAAAGAGATGAGCCGCGAGGAGATCATCGACCTGCTCGCAACCGACGGCATGCTCGTCAAGCGCCCGATCCTCGTCACCGAGGACGCGGTGCTCGTCGGCTTCAAGGAAGCGGAGTGGGAGAGCCTCCTTTGAAGGTGAGGAACATCGACAGAAGATCGTAGGAGGAGCGGTCACGGTTCTTGAAGCCGTGCGGCAGCCGGCCGTACTCGACGAAGCCGAGCTTTCGGTAGAGGGCGACGGCCGCCTCATTCTCACTGACCACCTCCAGCTCCATCTGCTCGTAGCCCACCGTCCGCGCCTCGTGTATGAGGATTTTCATCATCGCCGTCCCGATGCCGAGGTTGTGGAATGCGCGCTCGACAGCGATGGAGCAACTGCAGCGATGGGCCATCTTTGAAGCCGAGCTGATGGGGAGAAAGTCAGCGATGGCGATGAGCGCTCCCTCCCAGAAGGAGCCGACCATGAGGCGGCGCTCACCCAGGAGGGCACGTTCGAGGAAGCGGCGCTCATCCTCAATATCGATGCTCCACTCATCTCCATAGCGGCTCAGGAAGGGGCTCTCACCGTACATTCTGCCCATGAAGGCGATGGCCGCCTCTGCATCATGAGGGGTAAGGGAGCGCAGCGTGAAGATGCGCCCATCTTTTGCTTTGAATTCAATCTCATCAAGATGCATGTCCGCCTCCCTTCGTCACCCTCATCATACCGTAGGGAGCATGCGGTGAAAAGTGGATGAAAAAGCCGTATAAGTTGTTTTCAGTGCATTGAAAATATTCAATGGAAGGCGGTGGTATTTTCAGGTGGGTGACCACAATGCAACGTACCTCTTGACAATGGATTGGGGCGAGCCGGTCTCACACAACGGCAGACGGCAGATCAATGTGCGTGCCTGGTTGATGGGCGAAGAACAATGAACCACCGGCCGATGATGGCCTGTGGTTTTGAAGATCTCTGTTTTTCTCTCAGCTGACGTAGCTGTGGATGGAGGGCAAGAGGACGTTGACCCCCACGAAGGTGAAGATCACCGAGACAAAGCCGATGATGGAGAACCAGGCGGCGCTCTTGCCCCTCCAGTTCTTGCGCAGGCGGAGGTGGAGGTAGATGGCGTAGATGATCCAGGTGATCAGCGACCACGTCTCCTTGGGATCCCAGGCCCAGTAGCGCGACCACGCCTTCTGCGCCCAGATGGCGCCGCTGATGATGACGATGGAGAGCATCAGGAAGCCGAAGACCACCACGCGGTAGCTGAGGATGTCACTCACCTCCGGCTCTGCGAGGATCTTGTGCTCCCCACTGCGCTTCAGGTCGATGAGGTAGATTACGCTGATGGCGCAGGCGAGGGCGAAGGAGCCGTAGGAGAGGATCGCCGTACCGACGTGGAAGGTGAGCCAGATCGACTGCAGTGCGGGCATGAGGGGGCGCACCGTCTTGCTCTGCATCGATGCGTACCCCATCACGAGGATCGCCAACGGCATCACGAACGCCCCGATGGCCCCATAGCGGTAGAGGGCGTAGAGGATGACGAAGCTCAGTGTGATGCCCCAGGCGAAGGAGAGGGCGAACTCATACTGGTTGCTGAACGGAAGCCTCCCTGCCCCGATGCTCCGTGCTGCCATGGCGATGGTGTGGAAGACGAGGCCACCGATGGTGGCTGCGATGGCCACCTTCTCGACCCGCTTGGAGAGGCGGGCGATCTGGATGAAGAAGAGCAGGGCGGCGACGACGTAGAAGGCAAAGGCGATGATGAATGTGATGTTCTCGATACTCTGGTACATAAGTGTCAATCCTTCCGTTTTACGGCCGATTTCACGCTCTGGTGGAAGACCCACCCGTTTCTCCGGCTCGAGGTATACAGCGTCCCTTCCTTATAGAGGAGGAAGCGTGGGTAGAGGTAGAAGCTTGCAAAGAGCCCCGCGATCATGATGATGAACGAGAGGAGCACGATGGGGTAGGAGAGATCCTTGCGCACCAAAAGGCCGGTGTAGGCGACGCTGTGGGTGAAGGAGATCTCCAGATCCTCATAGTGGATGTGCTGGTTTGGGGCGAGGATGTAGGAGCCGACCGGTTCACCGAATTCATAGAGGATCACGGCATAGTACGGGTCGATCTCCCGGTCGCTCATCTTCACCGGCTGGTCCCCGTGCCCGATGCCCAGCTCGGGGTAGTAGCCGTAGAGGTGGATGGTGAGGTGGTTCGGTTGGTGGAAGTAGCTGCCCCCACTGCGCATCAAGCCGTCGACGACGGTCTGGCCGCTCCCGTCGATGATCCGGAGGTTGCTCGTCCATCCGAAGTTTGCCTGGTAGAAGCCCAACCCCTTGTGGTGGAAGGGCTTGTTGACCCAGAGCTTGTCGCTTCGCCTCGTCCCGTCGTCGTCGAATACCGTGACGCTGCTGATGTACTGCTTCACCGCCCCGCTCTCCTCGAAGGTCATGGAGAAGTCGTCGAGGGTGAGGGTGAAGCCCTGATCCTCAAAGCGGTGCTGGTTTCCCGGCAGCAGGGTGACCATCTCTTCGCTCGAGCTCATGGTCCCGATGGCCCCGCCCAAAAAGAGGATGATGATCCCCACGTGCGTGATGGCGGCCCCGAGCACCCCATAGCGCATCTTGCCCGCCCGGATCTCACCGTCTTGTTGCTCAATCTTGAAGCGCTTCTGCTTGCAGTAGGAGAGGGCGGCCGCCTCATCGACTCCTTCGATGACGAACTCGCTCTTGGAGACGGCGGGGAAGAAGCTTGCCTTCAGCTGCCGCATCTGACCCTTGAGGGTCGTGATGGTGCAGAGCGTCAGGTTGACAGAAAAGAGGATCAGGAGGGTGACGAAGAGCGGGGAGCTGTACGCCTTGTCCAGGCTGAGGGCGAGGATGAGGGGGCCCGTCTTCGTGTAGCGCTCCAGATAGAAGCTCTGGGCGCTGTGCTGCGGCAGCAGCGTCCCGATGACGATATAGGCGGCGATGAGGATCAGGAGGGCGATGGCCACCTTCAGCGAGGATGCGAAGCGGATGATCTTTGATGTACGTTTCTTCATGTCTAGCCTTGAATATATCAGAAGAGCCATAAGTTTTCACCTCTGGCTCTTCTGAATTCTTAAGATTCAGCCCATCAATTTCCGCGTGCTGCCGGTACGGGCGGGATGACCTGCCAGTTGGCCAGGCTGTCCGTCTCCCGGAGGTCCTTCTCGCTGAGGAAGATCCTCGGGTTCCCGTGACACGAATCACAGCTCTCGCTCTGGAAGGTCAAGCGCTGGATGTTGTGTGTGGGCGAGTACTTCCAGTTCGATCTTTCGTCGAAGTTGGGGATCAGGTTCTCACCCGCCTCGATGAAGGAGTCGGCGGCCGTGGGCATGTGGCGCAGCGCCACGTACTTGTACGGTCGCTCCTCGGTCACGTTGGTGTTCAGCCCGATGCGGAAGAGGACCCTCGTCTCGGAGTGACTGGCAAGCGATTGGCGATCGTCCGCGATGGTGACGTGACACTCGAAGCAGTTCTGGTTCGCCGAGGCGTGACAGACCTGACAGGAGAGCAGATCGCCGTGGATGTTGTGCATCTCGGTCTGTGAGTTGCCGCTCACCGCATCCTCGTGACAGTCCGTGCAGGAGGGGAGGGTGCTCTTCTCCCACATCGAGGCGTACTCGACGCCGGTGCCGTGGAAGTTGCTCACGTCGTGGCAGTCGACGCAGGTGAAGCCCATCTCGTAGTGGACATCCTTGGTGAAGCCGACCGTGCCCATGAACTCGCCTGCGTTGCGTGCACCGTGACATGCATAGCAGGTCTGGTCCATCGGCGGGGTGCTGAAGAAGCGGTGCTGGTCGATCAGGCCACCGGCATAGCTGTCCGGTCGACTGACGTGACACTCTCCACAGGTGGCGTGGCAGTTCATGCAGTTGAGGTTGAAGACCTCTCCAAGCCCCTTGTGAATATCGTCGAGGGCGTTGGGGTCACCGGCAAAGTCAATGAGAGAGTTGGCGAAGCCCCGCACCGAGTAGTGCAGCGACTTGGCGTAGGTCTCAGTGGCCTCCAGGTGACACTGGGCGCAGATGCCGTTCACATCGGCGGACGGGGAGGGATTTACCCCGATGTGGGCGCGTGCAAAGCTCCCCTCATCACCATTGCCGCCGTGACAGGTTACACAGCCCAGCTGACCGTGGGCGGTGGACAAGAACTCAGTGGAAACCAGGAATTTTTCAAGCGCCGAAAACTCCGGCGCAGCAGGAGCTCATCCCCCTGTCTCTGCCGCGGCAGAGACGGGTGTGGCGAGGTTGTTGATCGGACCCACCTGGGTGTGGCAGGCGATGCACTTGCTGCTCGGCTGTGATTCCATGGCGACCGGTGAGGTGAAGCGAGCGGTAACCTGCACCGGTTGTTCGCTCTCTTTCTTCTTGCATCCGGTTCCGACCAAGAGCAGGAGCGCACCGAGTGCGAACAAGCTCATGTGGATTAATCTCTGTCGTTTCTTCCCCATCATCTCCTCCGTTCAGCAAAAAAACATCAGTGGTGATTCATTATTACCATATCGATAGAATTTTAACAACCAGAAATTGCGTATTCACGCCTCCGGCAGCTTGATCACCTGCCGCTGATCCCCGATGCGACGCACGAAGCCTCGCTCCTCCAGGGCATTGAGCAGCGGCAGCATGTACTTGCGGCTCACCGGCAGGTGCTCCTTCGCCTCGGCGATGGTGAAGGTGGCGCCCACCGCCTTGCCGGTGAGGATGAGGGATGCGATCTCAAAAAAGGTCCGGGCCGTGTAGACGGAGGTCGACTCGATGAAGACGAGGTGCCCCTTCTGCCTCAGCGTCCCGACAGCAGGCCTCTCCTTCTTCTCAAGCCACTTCACCGGATACCCCTCAAAGCCGCGCTCCTCGATCTTCTCAAGCAGAGCCTGTTCCTCGCCGCTCAGCGTCTCTTCTTGCTCGGCTGCCTCGATGTTCGCCCCCCGCACCACGATCTCGCCCCTCGTTTCAAGCTGCCGGAGCAGCGCGAGGGCGAGCGGGGCGGGCAGGCCGCTCTCCTGCTTGAAGGTCTCAAGCGGCACCGAGCCCCGACTCTTCACCGCAGCGTACAGGTTCTCAGCGATGGTGTGGAGCAACGACTCCTGTATGTACCACGCCTCGATGCGTGTGAAGGTCTCATCTCCGATGCGGAGTGTCTGCTCATCACGTGTCGCGGCTGCCCAGCCGGTGAGGGAGAGGGTGAGCAGGTCTTCGTCGCGAAGCAGGAAGTCGAGGTCCTCGCCGCTGCCGACCGCCCTCCCAATCTGCCGCTGTTGCTCTCGTGTGAGTTCCCGGGCCGTGACGACCGTGCCTGCGGCCAGGACGGTGGCCGATCCACTGCGGATCAAGACCACGGGTTCTCCGGCATACCACGGCCGCGCGTGCTCGACGGTGAGGTGGGCGAAGAGGGTGGGGGCGGAGAGTGGGCCATGGATATGCAGTGTGGCCCGGTCGTGCCAGGTGAGGGCGGCGATCTCGACCTCGCCGATGCGCTTCATCGTCAGCGTCTCATGATCCCAGATCGCCGTGATGAGCAGGTGGACTGATGGTGCGCAGGTGTAGAAGGAGGGGTCGAGAGTGATGATGGAGCCCTTGGCGAGCTGCTCCTTGGCTACGCCCTGCAGAGAGATGGCGATGCGGCTGCCGTCGCCCGCCTCCGTCACCGGTTGGGCAAACGATTCGAGAGCCTTGACCTTCGCCCGTTGCCGTGAGGGGAGGATGGTGACCGGATCCCCTACCGCCAGATTCATGCCCCTGAGCGACCCGGTTGCCACCGCCCCGATGCCGTCGATGAGGAAGCTGCGGTCGATGGCGAGGGCGGGGGGGAAGTGTTGCCGCTCCCCTGAGGCAAGAGATGCATCGATGGCGCTCAAGAGCGCATCGAGGCCCTCACCGGTGCGGCAACTGGTGGTGATGATGGGCACCGGGTGGCCAAAGATTGTACCGATATGACCCTCGATCTCTGCGCGGACAGCGTGGAGGCGATCGGCATCCACCAAATCCGCCTTGGTGATGACGGCGATGAGGCGTTTCACCCCCATCGCCTTGAGGATGGAGGTGTGGTCCTCGGTCTGCTCCATCCACCCATCGTCGGAGGCGACGATGAGCAGGGCCAAGTCGAGCGACCAGACGCCGCCGACCATATTGCGGATGAAGCGCTCGTGGCCGGGCACGTCGATGATGCCGATGCGCTGCCCGTCTGCATTGAGATAGGAGGCGAAGCCCAGGACGATGGTCAGCGCCCGCTCCTTCTCCGCCGGGAGGCGGTCGGGGTCGACTCCGGTCAACGCCTTGACCAGGGTGGACTTGCCATGGTCCACATGTCCTGCTGTTCCGATGATGTACACCCTAGACTCCCAACAATGCCTTGAGGGCGAGTGCGATCTCCTCGCACTCATCTGCAAAGACGGCGCCCAGGTTCAACAGCAGGGCGCCCTTGGAGACGGTCGCGATGATGGGTACATCCCGCAAGCGCAAGAACTGGGCGTCTTTGTGCGCCTTGGCGCTCGTCACCTTCACTGAGATGGAGGGGCGCGTCTCATCGGGCGTGCTGCCCCCGCCGATGGTCATGGTGTCCTCGACCAGGGAGAGTCGGGGGCTGTCGACCGCCGCAAGAATCTTCTCGCCGAGGCGCTCCATCTCCTCGACCGTACGGGAGGCGAGGGCCAGGGCGGGGACCGCCTTTCCGTTGAGGTGGTCGATGAGGGAGGCTTCGAGCAAGGATGAGACGGTCTTCCCGACCCGCAGGGTCCGGTAGAGGGGGTGTTTCCCAAGCGTTGCGATGAGCGCCTCATCCCCGACGATACAACCGGCCTGCACGCTGCCCAGCGCTTTGTCGGCGGAGAAGGAGACGAGGTGGGCGCCCTCCTTGATGAAGGTGGACACCGCCTTCTCGCCCGGAGTATCGTCGTCCAGCACCCCCGACCCTTGGTCGACGGCCAAGAGGAGGCCGTCCGGCAGGGCCTCTGCCAGCTCCCTGATGGTGGGCTCGGCGGTGAAGCCGCGCAGGGCGAAGTTGGAGCGGTGGACCTTCAGCACCATCGCGGTGCGGCCTGTGATGGCCTCCAGATAGTCGTCGATGGTGGTGATGTTCGTCGTGCCCACCTCGACCAGCTTGGCCCCCGAACTGGTGAGGATGTCGGGGATGCGGAAGCCTCCCCCGATCTGCACCAGCTCGCTTCGGCTGACGATGACCTCCTTCCCCTTGGCGAAGGTGGCGAGGATCAAGAAGATGGCGGCGGCGTTGTTGTTGACCACCAGTGCCGCTTCGCTTGAGGCTACGCGACAGAGCAATTCGGTGGTGTAGGAGGAGCGCTTTCCGCGCTTTCCCGGTTCCAGGTCGAACTCGAGGTTGGTATAGCGACAGTTGAGCTCCTGCGCTTTCTGCCAGCTCTCTCCACTGATGGGGGCGCGCCCGAGGTTGGTGTGGATGATGACGCCACTTGCGTTGATGACGCGCTTGAGGCGCCGCTGATATGTTTTCTTGAGTTCATCCTCACAGGTAGAAATGATCTCTTCCAACGAAAAGGTCCGTCCTTCTGTCTCGATGAGGCTTCGCAGGTGGGAGAGGGTATGGCGCACCACGGAGACGGCCACCGGGCGGCTTACGCGGTCGAACCAGACTTCGATACGCCGCTGTTGCAAGAGGCGCTCGACTTGGGGTAGGGAGGCATACATCGCATTCATGGTACGGAAGAGGCAGGAATCGAACCTGCCGCTGCTATTGGTACAGCCAACGGTTTTGAAGACCGCGGGAGCCACCAGGCCCCATCAGCTTCCAAAGGGGACCGCATGCGGTCCCCACATCTTCACGGTTACTTCACCAAGGGAAGGCCCGCCGGCTTCCAGCCGTTGTTCATGCCACCCTGGAGGGAGTAGGCGTCGTAGCCCATCGCCCGCAGTACGCCGACGGTCTGACCGGAGGTCTGGCCGGAGAAGCAAGCGATGAGGATCTTCTCACTCTTGGAGAGAGAGGGGATCACCGAAGCGAATTGTGCCCATACGCTATGGGTCGCACCAGCGATGTGCCCTTCGGCAAAGTCACTCTCGCCACGGATATCGATGACCTTGAAGGCCCTGGGGTTGGTTTCAAGTGCATCGTGCACTGCCTGCGCCGAGATGATCTTGTTGCCATCGGTGCCCACCGACTTGTAGTATGCCTTCGCGGCATCCCAGAGGATCTGCTGCTCGTCATTCTTGGGAGAAGAGACGTTGCTGCGTGAAGCCATGGCACGCATGCCGGTCTCAGTGCCTTCAAAGCCGGCGCTCTTCCAGCCGTTCATGCCACCGGTGAGGACCTTGGCGTTGGAGAAGCCGGCGAGGCGGAGGGCGCCCAATGCCTGGCTTGCGGTCTGGCCGGAGTAGCAGACGATGACAACCTGACGATTGGTCGGAATCTTCTCCATGACCGCACCCAGATCGGCCCATGCACTGTGGTAGGCACCATCGATGTGCCCAGCCTCAAAGTCGGCCGCCGAACGGATGTCGACGAGGACGAGGGCGTCGGGGTTGTCTTCGAGCAATGCCTTCAGGTCTTTGGCTGCGATCATGTTGTTGCTGGTGGAGAGGGCCGAGAAATACTCCTGGGCCGTAGCAAGCAGGACCGCGTCAGCATCGAGTGCTACCTTGGCCGGAGCGGCGGGCGCCGGGGCAGGAGCGACGGTGGCTGCAGGGGCTACCGCAGCGGGAGTTGCTTGCTTCTTGCCACAACCGGTGAATACCAGGGTCATGGCCAACAGCAGGACAACAAGAACGATTGAAAGCCTCTTCTTCATAGGATATCTCCTTACATTGGGGATGTCTAAGACACAGAAAGAGCGTAGCATACTTATGGATAAAAGAATAGCTATGTATTCAGTCGGATATAACTATTTTTCTGTTAAGGAAATGTTTGCTGAGGAAGGAATCATCGTCAGATGAAAAGTGAAGGCAGCCGGATTTTCCCGACTGCCTGAGAGCGAAAGACGGGACTTGAACCCGCGACATCCACCTTGGCAAGGTGGAGCTCTACCACTGAGCTACTTTCGCCTGCATGGGCAGTATAGCAAACTCTCAGTGAATGTGCCAAGGGTGTCGTTGGCCCCGGAAAAAGAAAGCAGTCGGATTTCTCCGACTGCTTGAGAGCGAAAGACGGGACTTGAACCCGCGACATCCACCTTGGCAAGGTGGAGCTCTACCACTGAGCTACTTTCGCAAAACCTTGTCCAGACAGCCGCTCAGGAGGGTTGTCTTGCGAGAGAGGGGACTTGAACCCCTACACCGTAAGGTACTAGATCCTAAGTCTAGCGTGTCTGCCAATTTCACCACTCTCGCGGTGCATGGCCACCCTCGTGAGGGTTGCCATGATATGAGCCGCAAAGGGATCGAACCTTTGACCCACAGATTAAGAGTCTGTTGCTCTACCAGCTGAGCTAGCGGCCCAAAAAAAACCTATCAAAAAACCAATACTGCGCTCGGAAGGATTCGAACCTTCGGCCTACGGATTCGAAGTCCGGCGCTCTATCCAGCTGAGCTACGAACGCGTTCTCAACCCTGGAGGGTGGAAGACGGGACTCGAACCCGCAACAGCCAGAACCACAATCTGGTGCTCTACCATTGAACTACTTCCACCACGGTAGCTGAAGCAGTGATTGCTCACCAGTGCATTTCAACGTTGCTTACTATGCCTCAAAGACCGTTCTTTGTCAACATCCCCATTGGATTTTTTAGATCGTAATCAACTGGTTTATAGACAATGAATTAGATGCTCAGGAGAGCCGAGCCTCGAGAAAAAGCAGGTGTACACGCCACGGCAGTGGCCGCTCACTGAGGGCCTCTTTGGCCTGTGACAGCATCGCCTGCTCGTCAACGGAGGTCCCCTTCTTCGCGAGTGCGGGAAGATAGGAGCGCTTCAGGTAGTGTGCCACCTCCGGGGCGCTCATCCTCCGCTGCTCAACCAGGGTGAGGTTCCGGCTCGCCACGGTGAAGCCCTCCGCCTCGAAGAGGGCGACGAGGTCCTCGTCGACCCAGTTGGTCAAGGCGTTGCCCGCATCTTCGTAGAGTGACTGCTCCGCCTCCGTGAGCAGTGGGGAGAGGGAGGGTGGGGCGAACGCGGAGAGGCGTGAGCCGAGGGAGGGTACGCTCTCGGCCAACGCGATGAGGCCGTCGGGGGCAAGTCGGCGCTTGAGATGTGGGATGAGCGGCGCCTCCTCCCGTGCCCGACTGAAGAGGTTTCTCGCCAGGATGGCTTCGAAGCGCAGCCCCTCCTCATACTGTTTCAATGCGTTGGCCGGGGAGGCGACGGTCACCTGTGGCCGCTCCAGCTCGCCCAGCGTTTGGCAGTAGTGCTCGATGTAGTCGCGCTCCTCGCTGCTCTTGACCTGGGCGGCAACCAACCCTTCGGGGGTCCGCCGATACGCCTCCCAGAGCAGGAGCCCGTGGCCGGCGTTGAGGATCAGGACGCGGTCGTGGCGCCTCAGCTGAACGGAGCCATAGAGTTCGTCGCGCACCCGCCTCAGCATGGCGCTGCGCTCCCCGGTGGTGCGCCGCACCCACTGCTCGCGCCCCGAATCGCCGGGGGAGTAGGAGAGGTTCTCGACGAAGGCGTCATCGATGACCGCCTCCAGCTGCTCCTCGCGGCGCTGCTGGACCTGGAGGCGCACCGTGGCCTCCCACCCTTGGGTGCTCGGTTGGTAGAAGACCCGTCCACTGAGGGAGGAGGGAAGGTACTGCTGGGCGACCCAGTGGTCGCTGTAGGCATGGGGGTAGAGGTAGCCCTTGCCATGGCCGAAGCCCTTGGCGTCGCGGTTGGCGTCACGCAGGTGGTTGGGCACTTCGCTCTGCCGCTCCTCCTCCACGGTGCGCAGGGCATCGAAGAAGCCCATCGTCGAGTTGCTCTTGGCGGTGGTGGCGAGGTAGAGGGCCGCATGGGTGAGATGAAACCGCCCCTCGGGCAATCCGATGCGGTCGAAGGCGTCGGCGGCGCTCTGGACGATGGAGAGCGCGGCGGGGTCGGCGAGGCCGACATCCTCGCTGGCGCTGATCAACATCCGGCGGAAGATGAACTTGGGGTCCTCGCCGGCATCGACCATCCGCGCAAGCCAGTAGAGGGTTGCGTCGGGGTCACTGCCGCGAATGGATTTGATGAAGGCGCTGATGACATCGTAGTGGTAGTCCCCCTCCTTGTCGTAGAGGACCGCACGCTTCTGGATCGACTCCTGGGCGGCGTCGAAGGAGATGTGGATGCGACTGCCCTCCGGCGGGGGGAAGGCGTCGCCGCTGGTCTCCACGGCGAGTTGCAGGGCGTTGAGGAGACTGCGGGCGTCGCCATCGGCGACCTTGACCAGGTGTTCAAGCGCCCCCTCCTCGAATTGCACGTCCCAGGCGCCGTAGCCGCGCTCCGTGTCGCCGAGGGCCTGCAGCGCGATGGTATAAAGGTCATCGTCGTTGAGGCTGGTGAGTTGGAAGATCCGTGAGCGGCTGACCAGGGCGGCATTGACCTCGAAGAAGGGGTTCTGCGTGGTCGCACCGATGAGGATCACCGTCCCATTCTCCACCCACGGCAGCAGCGCATCCTGCTGGCTCTTGTTCCAGCGATGCACTTCGTCGACGAAGAGAATCGTGCCCTTCTGATAGAACTGGGCGCGCTCGCGGGCCGCCTCGATCTCCTCCCTCAGCTCCTTGACTCCGCTGAGCACCGCATTGAGGGTAGAGAAGTGACGCTTGGTGGTGTTGGCGATGACCCGGGCCAGCGTGGTCTTGCCGGTGCCCGGCGGGCCGTAGAAGATCACGGAGGAGAGTTGGTCGGCCTGGATGGCGCGCCTGAGCAGGCGTCCTTTGCCGATGATCGCATCCTGGCCGATGTACTCATCGAGGGTCCTCGGCCGCATGCGGTAGGCGAGCGGTTGGCTCTTCAGGTCTGATTCGGAAAAGAGGTTCACTGAAAGACCTCCAAAATCGAGCCGCTTCCCTTGACCACCGGGGTGGTGCGCAGCAGCATCTCCTCCCTCTCCAGGGCCCCAAGGAAGCTGTCCACGAAGACGGTGAGCAGCTGTTCGAATGGGTTCTCCTCAAGCGGAGGAAGCCCGTCCTCGCCGAGGAGGACCCGGCTGCGGCTCCAGATCTCGTACCGTTCATGCACGATGCCCCAGATTTTTTGGCTCTCTGAGAGCGCTGGGAGGAGTAGGGCAGCGGCCATCGTCTTGATCTCCTCACCCTTCTGGGCTTTGAGGATGGAGGTGGCGCTCATCTCCTTGCTCTGTACGAGTTTTCTTGCATCGTCGATCACCAGGGTATCGAGAAGCGGGTCGAGCTCCTCGCCCATGCCCCTCGCCGTGCTGCGGTATGCCTCGAGCACCTCGCTCCTCCACAGCTGGAGGCGCTGCTCCAAGAGGGGGATTTCATCCAGGTCGAGAATGTGGAGCTGCTCCTCTTTGAGCAAGGCCGTGAAGGGGAGGGAGCCCAAGGCGCTGCTGTCCAGCGCGGATTCCGAGAGGTGCAACACCTCCACGATGGCGGCGTGCGCTTCCTCCTCGGAGATGGTGGTAGTCTTCTGGGTGGTGGAGCAACCGCCCAGCAGGAGGGCGAGCAACAACAGCAGGATTCTCATGCCCTTCACTATACCATCGCCATCCGCACTTGCATAGCGGGGCCGCACTTCGTACAATCGCACCCATGGGTGAATACAGTGGGTTGAACAAGGAGATCAGGCGCATCAGCCTGCCGACGATGTACGGCATGCTCTTCACCTCGCTCTACGATATCGTCGATATGTTTTACATCGGCATGATCGGCAGTGAGGCGGTGGCGGCGACGACGATCTACCTCGCGCTCTTTTGGGCCCTCGAGATCCTCAACGAGATCGTCGGCACCAGTTCGGTGAGCCTGCTCAGCCGCAGCTGGGGGTCGAAGGACCGCGAGCGCACCCGCCGCATCGCCGAACAGACCTTGGTCTTCAAGGGGCTGCTCGGCGCCATCGGGGCCGTGTTGCTTCTCGCCACCCTGCCGTTCTGCTACAAGATCTTCACCTCCGATGCAGAGGTCATCGCCCATGGGTTGAGCTACGGCTACGTGCGCACCCTCTTCATCCCGATCTTCTTCTCCTCCTATACGGTGAACACGATCCTCCGCTCGGTGGGTGATGCGAAGACCCCGATGTACCTGCTCCTCATCACGGCGATCCTCAACCTCGTCCTCGACCCGATCTTCATGTTCGACACCATCCCCCTCATCGGCCTGCCGGGCCTCGGGTGGGGGATGGCCGGGGCGGCGCTGGCCACCGGCATCTCCTATCTGGTCGCCTTCCTCGCCGGCTATCTCCATCTGGTGCGCGGCAAGGCGGCCTTGACCATCAGGGCCAAGGGGATCTTCACCCTCGATCGGGAGCTCGACAAGGAGTTGCTCACCATCGGGCTGCCGAGCGGGCTCAACATGCTGCTCAAGAGCGTGGTCGGCTTCATCTTCCTCCGCATCGTGGCGGTCTACGGCACCATGGCCATCGCGGCGTTGGGGGTGGCCAACCGCATCTATCACTTCGCCGCCCTGCCGAGCGGGGGGCTCTCCTTGGGCAGCGGCTTCCTCGTCGGTCAACGCATCGGATCGGGTCGCCTCGATGAGGCGAGGAGCATCGCCTACCTCTCGGTGGCCAACGGCCTCCTCTTCTCGCTGCCCCTGATGGCCATCCTGCTCCTCTTCCCCTCCCAGATCCTCTCCGTCTTCCTCCCCGATGCCACACAGGCGGTCGAAGGGGCGGTCTCGTTGGTGCGCATCTACGCCGTCTGCCTCATCCCGCTGGCTATCAATGGGGGGATCGGCGCGGCGTTCTACGGATCGGGGCACGTGAGGCCCGTACTCTACTCCTTCTTGGTAAGCGGCTATCTGGTGCAACTTCCGTATGCACTGCTGGTCGCATTGCTCTTCAAACTCCCGCTCTCCTGGCTCTGGGGAGCCTTCCTCTTGGGCGACCTGGTGGAGTGCATCCTGCGCTATCGGTGGTTCAAAACGGGGAAGTGGGCCCTGCATTCTTGACGGTGCCGTATTTCTTTACGACCTTATGGTATATGATAGCTACGGAGGCCCACTATGAATGAGCACAATAATTCAATTCTGCAGAATGTCCAGGTGCGCGAACGCACCCTCTTGAAGAACGTCTACCTCTGGATGAGCGCAGGCCTTGGCTTGACGGCCCTCGTCGCCTACTTGGTGGCGAGCAGCCCGACGCTGCTCTACGCCCTGATGGGCAATGCCCTGGGCATGATCCTGGTCATCGTCGGCCAGTTCGCCCTGGTCTTCTACCTCTCGTCACGGCTCGACCGGATGAGCCAGGCGAGCGCCATCGGCTCATTCCTTGCATATTCGACGCTCAATGGCGTCATGCTCAGTTCGATCCTCATCGTCTACACCGGGGCGATGGTGAGCAAGGCCTTCGTCGTCAGCGCCCTGATGTTCGCCTCGATGAGCCTCTATGCGATGACCACCGACCGCGACCTCAACCGCATCGGCGCCTACGCCGGCATGGGCCTCTGGGGCCTGATCATCGCGATGGTGCTCAACATGCTCTTCAAGAGCTCGGCCATCGACTACCTCATCAGCGTCGTCGGCGTCGTCCTCTTCCTCGGCCTCACCGCCTGGGACACCAAGAAGATCGTACAGATGAACCAGAGCTACGGCACCAATCTTGACGAGGAGACCTTCACCAAGCTCTCCATCATCGGGGCATTGACGCTCTATCTGGACGCCATCAACCTCTTCCTCTACGTGCTGAGAATCTTCGGTCGGTCGTCCAACAACCGTTAAAACTTGACGTTGCAGGGGTCGCAAAGGCTCTTCTTCAGCGCCTCCCAGCCGATCTCTTCCATCTCGATGAGACAACTCCGCTTGCCCACTTCCTCCAGGAAGTGGGCATCGCTTGCCGTGACGACCGTCCATGCTTGTGCGGTGGGGTGCACCATCTCGACGGCCGTATAGGGCAGGTCGGGCAAGAACCCCAAGTTGGCCAACACACTGTAGGCCGGGCGGTCGATATGGGCCGGGATGACCAGCGCGCCAGAAGCAAGGGCGTCGGTGACCACCTCATCGAAGCTGAGGCTGCTTGCCCCGGAGAGCAGCACATCCGACTCCCCGATGGGATTACCCGCCACATCACAGATGATTTGCCGTCCAAAGCGAGAGCTCTTGCCCCTGAGCTTCGGCAGGGTGGCCTGGACCTCTTTCGAGAAGGCCATCGCCTCCTCGATCCGCTTGAAGAGGACGAGGAGGTGGACCTCCTCGATGGTGGTCACCTCGATGCCGAAGACCGGCATGATCGAGCAGAGCTCGCACGCCTCGGCGAAGGCGGGCAGGTTCTCCGCCGCATTGTGGTCACTCAGGGCGAGGATCTGGATGCCCATCTCCATCGCCTGGAGGGCGAGCAGCGAGGGCAGCATCCCATCGTCGGCGCAGGGGGAGAGACAGCTGTGGTTGTGCAGGTCAATGCGTACCTGCATCGCCTCCTCCCAGCAGGGCCAGGACCTTGGCAGCCGCTTCAAAGTGGTTCAGATCCGTGGTGAAGAGGGAGATCTCCTCCTCACGGGCCGCTTCGAGCATGTCTGGGGCCACGGTGCGGCCGTTGCAGATCACCAGGGCGCTGATACCGACCAGCGAGGCCACGGCGATGGTGTTCTTGTGTGCTTGGATGGTCATGAGGACACAGGAGGCGGGCGCATTGGCCATCACATCACTGAGGAGATCCCCGCAGTACCCATCGGCGATGATCTGATCCTTGTCGGCGATGTACAACGCCTCGAACTCCTTGACCGTGGTCAACTCTTCAACGTTCATTATCGTTCTCCTCTCCAGAAGCCAAGGTGATGGTGACCGTGACGGTCGTTCCCTTCGGTGAGCTGGTGATATCAAATGCATCGGCTACGGATTGTACGTTGGGAAGCCCCATGCCCGCCCCGAAGCCGAGGCTGCGGATCCACTCGCTTGCGGTGGAGTACCCCGCCTCCAGCGCGGCGTCGACGTCCTCGATGCCCGGCCCGCTGTCCGCCGCCGTGATGGTCAGCTCATTGGCATCGTACTTGGCGATGAGGCGCCCACCGGTGGAGTGCACCACCATGTTCATCTCCAGCTCATAGCTGGCGATCGCCGCCCTCCGGACGATCTGGGGGGCGATCGAGGCGCTCTTGAGCCGCTTCTTGATCTCGGTGGAGGCGTGGCCGGCATTCTCGAAGTCGTTTTGCATGATGTAGTAGGTGTACATCTCCTCGCTGATGATCCCCCCTTCGACGCGGTGGCTGCGCTTCTCCAGCTCCTCGACCTCACGGTTGATCTCGATGAGCAGGGCGTTGGTGATGTCGCGGTTGGTGATCATCCCCACCAGCTCCTTGTCCTTGTTCAGCACGGGGAAGCGGTGGTAGCGGTAGCGGTCGAAGTAGTTGATGGCGAAGCTGATGGGCATGTCGTCCTCGAGGATGATGAGGTTGCTGCTCATGTGGTCCTGGGCCTTCTCCTCGATGTACCCCTTGTCCAGGGCCTGGATGATGTCGTCCATGCTCACCAGGCCGATGAGGCGCTTGCCCATCACGATCGGGAGCCCGGTGATCCTCTCCTGGCGCATGATCTGTTGGATCTCGCGCATCGTCGTCTCTTTGGTCGCGGTGATCAAGGCTGTGGACATCACATCCTTGATCTTCAACCGGTAAATGAGTTCCAGCACGACGTTGGCACTGGTGACGGTGTTGATCGGTATCTCTTGCATGTGGGCAGTATACACCAAAGATGGGCATTTATTCCTACTTTTTTGAAGATTAGGTGAAATGCGGCGTGCGAGGGTGGATTAAGCGGGGAACTTTGGTATATTGGAGGTGTATGAACGATACGGCAAGCGCGATGGTGCTGTATGAGGACCCATCGTTTCTTATAGTGGACAAGCGGGCGGGAATCCCCACCGTTCCCCTCAAGGAGAGCCCCCCTGATGAACCAACACTGCTTGGACAGATCGGTGAACTCTTTCCCGAGGTGCTCACCGTCAATGGGCGCAACGGCTGGGAGGGTGGGGTGCTGCACCGTCTGGACACCCCCACCAGCGGCCTGGTGGTCATCGCCCGCACCGATGCGGCGTACCAGCGTCTCCTGTCGATCTCCCAAGGCGGTCTCTTCATCAAGGAGTACCAGGCCAAGAGCTCGGCCAAGGAGCGTGTGATGCAGAGCACGTTCCCCCCCTATCCGTACGAGGATCCCGTGCACTGCGGGGGCCGTGAGGTCGCCGTGGGCAGCCTCTTTCGCCACTGGGGCGAGCATCGCCGTGAGGTGCGCCCGGTGCTCAGCGACAGCCCGCGCCACATCCTCGACAAGAGCAGCCCCACCTGGTATTTGACGCGGATCTTCTACGGCGGGGAGACCACCGACGGCACCCATAGCTTCACCTGCCAGCTCTCAAACGGGTTCCGTCACCAAGTCCGCGCCCACCTGGCGTGGAGCGGCTGGCCCATTGACGGCGACGAGCGCTATGGTGGGACGGCATTACACAGCCTGGCACTGCGGGCCATCGGCGTGGAATTTCCCCACCCCTTCACCGGCGAACGGATCGAGGTGTGGGCTGATAGATAAGGAGTCAATGATGGCTGATCTGAGAGAAGAGAGGCTCGCCGCGCTGTTGGTCGAGCATTCGGTGAGACTTGAGGCGGGCGAGTCCTGCCTCATCAACGCGGTCGATGTGCCCACCACGATGGTCGAGGCGCTCGTCAACGCCGTGTACGACAAGGGCGCCTACCCGATCGTCAACCTCTGGAACCAACGAATCCAGCGCGCCGTCGTCGAGCGGGCCACCGAGGCGAGTCTCGACGCCTGGGCGCACGTCGACCAGTACCGCATGGAGCAGATGGACGCCTTCATCGGCATCCGTGGGGTGGCCAATGTCCGTGAGCTGGCCACCATCAGCGAGCAGGCCAATATGGCCAGCCTCCGCTACGACAAGCCGGTGCATATGCAGACGCGGCTGACAAAGACGAAGTGGGTGGTGCTGCGCTACCCGACCGAGGTGATGGCGATGCAGGCCAACATGGGGACCGTGGAGTTCGAGGACTTCTTCTACCGGGTCTGCACCGAGGTCGACTACGAGGCGATGGGAGCGGCGATGGCGGAGGCGAAACGCTTCCTCGACCAGGTCGACCAGGTGCGCATCGTCGCCCCGGATACCGATCTCTCCTTCTCCATCAAGGGGATGGGGTGGATCCCCTGCGCCGGTGAGATGAACATCCCCGACGGGGAGATTTATACCGCTCCGGTCAAGGATTCGGTCAACGGGACGATCCGGTACAACACCGAGTCCACCTACCACGGCCACTCTTTCAAGGATGTCTCCTTCACCTTCCGTGACGGGAAGATTGTCGAGGCGCACGCCGATGACGATGAGAAGATCAACGCGATCCTCGACCAGGACGAGGGGGCGCGCTACATCGGGGAGTTCGCCCTCGGCGTCAACCCCGCGATCCTGAGTCCCATGGACAACACCCTCTTCGATGAGAAGATCTCCGGCTCGATCCACTTCACCCCGGGCAACGCCTACGAGGATTGCGACAACACCAACCGCAGCTCGGTGCACTGGGACCTCGTGCAGATCCAGAGGAGCGAGTGGGGAGGGGGAGCGATGTACTTCGACGGTGAACTGGTGCGGAAGGACGGGGTGTTCGTCCACCCGCGCCTGCTGTGCCTGAACCTCGCCGCCCCAAAGTAAGGAGCCTCACCTCGTGGGTGCGCTCCACGATGGCCTACTCCAGGTCGAGGATCTCAGCCGAATCGGGATCCTCGCCTGCGACGATCTCCACCTTGCGCTTCGCGCCGGCGAGGATCTTCTCCAGCTTCTTGGTGAGCGCCATCCCCTCCTCGAAGAGGGCGATGGCCTCCTCAAGCGGCGTGAGGGATGAGGAGAGCTTGTCGGCGATTTCCTCGACTCTCTTGATGTCTTCTTCAAAACTCATGGATCCTCCTCGACGCTGACGCGTCTCTTGCCATCGATGAACCGGATGTCGAGCTGCTCCCCGATTGCTGTCCCCTCCCGGCTGGCGATGACTCGTCCGTCAAGGTCCTGGACCACGGCATAGCCGCGCTCAAGGACGGCAAGCGGGGAGAGGGCCTCCAAGCGGTGGCCGGCGAGAACCAGGCGTGCCTCCCACGAGGCGAGGCGCTGTTCGATCTGCTGGGTGAGGGAGCGCGTGGCGTTGGCCAAGAGAAACTCCTTCGAACCAAAGAGCGTGAGGGTACGCTGGGCGAGGCTCTTCCGGCTGCCTCGGGCGAGGTGCGCCTCAGCAATTGAAAGGCGGCTCTGTGTCCGCTGGCGAAGCGTTGCGGCAAGGCTCTCCACCCGCTCCCTGAGCTGGGCGTAGGAGGCGCTGACCAGTTCTGCGGCCGCCGACGGGGTGGGGGCCCGCAGGTCCGCGGCGAAGTCGGCGAGGGCGAAATCGACCTCATGGCCGATGCCGCTGACCACCGGGATCTGCGACTGGGCGATCTCCTTGACGACCGCTTCGTCGCTGAAGGGGAGGAGGTCCTCCACCGAACCGCCGCCCCGGGAGACGATGAGGACGTCACAGAGGAGGAGCGAGTTGGCCTGCCTGATCCGCGCGGCGATGCTCGCTGCGGCGCTCTCGCCCTGAACCACCGCCGGCAAGACCAGCACATCGAGGCCGGGGGCGCGCCGACCAAGGACGGTGAGGATGTCCTGCAGCGCCGCCCCGGTGGGGCTGGTCACCACGCCCAAACGCTGAGGGAAGGCGGGGATGGGTCTCTTCCGCTCCTCGGCGAAGTATCCTAAATCCAAGAAACGGCGCTTGCGACGCTCCAATTCGGCGAGGATCTCACCGTAGCCGGCGAGGGTCATCGTCTCAACCTTGATCTGGTAGCTGCCGCGGGCGGCATAGACATCGAGGCTCCCGTTGATGACGACGCGGTCCCCCTCCTTGGGGGAGAAGTCGACGCGCCAGGTGCTGCCCTTGAACATCACCGCCGAGATGGAGGCCCCCTCATCCTTGAGGGTGAAGAACCAGTGTCCGGTGGAGGAGGGGCGGAAGTTGGAGATCTCTCCGGTCACCGTGAGGCCGTAGAATCCCTCCTCCAGCGTCTTCTTGATGAGGGCGGTCAGCTCGCTGACCGAGAGGGGGACGTCAAAGAGCTCAGCCATGACTCGGCTCCTTGGCCTTCACCATGGAGAATTGGTTGAGCATGCCGAGCAGTGCGAGGAGCGCCCAGAGCAGGTAGAAGATCCAGCCATCAAGGTACCAGAAGCGGGTGATGAGGATCGAGGTGGCCATCGCGGCGATGATGGCGCTCTCAACGGCCAGGTAGTGTTCGACCGAGATCAGGGAGACGGTGAAGATCAAGAAGGCGGAGACCGCCGCGAGGGCGATGCTGACGGAGAGGCCCACAAAGAGGCGGAGGGTGAAGAGCAAGGCCAGCGCGGCGCTGAGCGGGGCGAGGATCGCCAAGAGGATGCGGGCGAGACGCGGGGCGCTTCGTGCGATGAAGAAGAGGGTGAGGGAGCCGACGGCGAAGCTGACCACGTTGATGAGGAGGCCCATCGGGGCCGACGAAGAGGTGATGAGGCCGAAGAGTTCGCCTCCGGTATAGCCTGATGAAAGGAGGGCGATCACGCCCTGCGGGTCTTGGGTGAAGAGAGCGAGGGCGAGCGCCACGAGGCCCCCACTGAAGAGGCTGCTCGTCAGGACAAGCAGACGGCGGGCCTTGTAGCCGAAGAAGGTGAAGAAGAGGCCGACAAGCAAGCCGGCGATCATGATGGGTGCGCTCTGCATGGTGGGACAAAAAAGAGACAGCGCTGGGGCTGTCTCTTTCTCGAATTGGGTTTCTCAGCCCGCCGTGATTGACTCAGTGGGGCATACGTCCGCACAGGCACCGCAATCGATACACGCATCAGCGTCGATGACATAGATGTCGCCCTCGGAGATTGCCCCGGTCGGGCACTCGGGAAGGCAGGTTCCGCACGCTATACACGAATCAGTAATGATATAAGCCATGGTCTTGACTCCTCCAACAAATCGTTACCACGACTATATACCCCAATACCATCGAAAGTCAAGGAAGATAAAGAGAGAAGTACAATGATCGATCATGAGAATTTATTTATATATATTGTAAATATATACATTTGTTCGAAATCCCATTCCAACCTGCTGTTTCACGAGGATACTCGCCCGCCTTGCCAGAGATTCGGTGCCTCGGTATAGTCTGTGGAGTGGAGGATTCGATGAGAAAGAAGCTTGTCTTGGCAGAGAAACCGAGTGTGGGGCGCCAGCTCGCCCAGGCGCTGGGGTGCACCAAACGCATGGATGGGTATATCGAAGGGGATGCCTACATCGTCACCTGGGCCCTCGGCCACCTGGTCGAGTTGGCCAATCCCGATGTGTACACAGAGCGGTGGAGGAGGTGGAACCTCAAGGACCTGCCGATGCTCCCCGAGGATCTGATCCAGGTCCCCATCGAGCAGACAAGAAATCAGCTGGAGGTGGTGAAGGCCCTCCTTGCACGAAGTGATGTCGAAACCTTGGTCATCGCCACCGACGCCGGGCGCGAAGGGGAGCTGGTGGCCCGTTGGATCATGAAGCTCGCCGACTGGAAAGGGGCCACCGAGCGGCTCTGGATCAGCAGCCAGACCAACGCCGCCATCGCCGAGGGGTTTGCGAACCTCAAGGACGCGGCGCTCTACGACACCCTCTATGAGGCGGCACAGAGTCGGGCGGCCGCCGACTGGTATGTGGGGATGAACGTCACGCGGGCGATGACCTGCGCCTACGACGCCAAGCTCTCGGCCGGGCGGGTGCAGACGCCCACCCTCGCCCTCATGAGTGACCGCGAGGATGAGATCGAGCGCTTCGAAGGCGCCTTCTACTGGACGCTGAGGGCCGACTTCACCCACTTCTGGGCCTCCTACTACCCCGAGGAGAACTCGGTGCGCATCGGCTCAGAAGAAGTGGCGCAGAGTCTGGAGCGCTCCCTCATCGCTTCTGAGGGGATCGTCACCGCGGTCGAGCGCGCCGACCGCTCTGAGGCGCCTCCGCTTGCCTACGACCTCACCGAACTGCAGCGGGATGCGAACATCCTGCTCGACCTCAGCGCCAAGGAGACCCTCGACACGCTGCAAGGGCTCTATGAGCGGCACCGGCTCGTCACCTATCCGCGTACCGACAGCCGATACATCACCGCCGACATCGTCCCCACGTTGCCGGGTCGCCTTGCCGCCCTCTCCCGCACTCCCTTTGGGGAGCTCGCGCGACGCTTTGTGAGCGACGGCTTCCGCATCGACGAGGAGCGCTTCGTCCAGGATACCAAGGTCGGGGACCACCACGCCATCATCCCCACCGAAGAGATGGTCGATCTCTCCCGCCTCTCTCAGGTGGAGCGCTCGATCTGGGAGCTCATCACCCTCCGCTTCCTCGAGGTGCTCAGCAGCGACTACCGCTACCAGACGACGAGTGTCACCATCGATGTGCAGGGCCATCCCTTCAAGGCCCGCCTCACCGTCCCCGTGGAGGAGGGGTGGCGTTCGGTCGCGTCCCTCATCGGGAAGCGCAGCGCCGCCGGCGATGCGAATCTTGACGAGGAACGGGTCAGTCCCTACCTGCTCACCTTGCACGAAGGGGACCGCCTCACCGTCGCCCAGACGAAGCTCAGGCGGATGGCGACGACACCACCGGCACGCTACAGCGAGGCGACGTTGCTCTCGGCGATGGAGCACGCCGGGAGGCTCGTCGACGATGTGGCCATCAAGAGACGGATGGGGGGAGGTATCGGAACGCCGGCCACCCGTGCCGACATCATCGAAAAACTCATCCAGAACCACTACATCGAGCGCTCGGGCAAGGAGCTGGTCCCCACCGCCAAGGGTCGGGAGCTGGTGCGCCTGGTGCCGGAGGAGCTGCGCAGCGTCGAGTTGACCGGGCGCTGGGAGCAACGCCTCGCCGACATCGCCGACGGCAAGGAGGAGAGCGGCCGCTTCATCGCCGACATCAAGGAGAACACGAGGGCCCTGGTCAACCAGGTGAAGGCGAGCGGCGAGGTCTTCAGCCCCAAGTTTCCCGACTCCAAGCGCTGCCCCCACTGCCAGGGGCCGATGATGAAGGTCATCGATCCTTTGGGTCAAAACCACTACATCTGCCAACGCCTCTCCTGCGCCTACGAGGAGCGGGAGATCAAACGGCGGGTCTTCGAGGAAGTGGTGGCCAGCGAGCCGAAGAAGCGGGTGGTCGTCAAGCGGGCGGCAGTGGGCGAGGAAGCGGGCACGGGAGAGGGCAAGAAGCGGGTCGTGGTGGTCAAGAAGGCCGCCGTCCCCCCTGAGACGCGCCCCTACCACTGGGAGACGGTCATCGAGGTGGTGCGGCCGAGCAAGCGGCTCGGGCGTAGTGAGCGGGCAGAGCGGGAGGAGAGCCGGGGTGGCTGGAAGAGCGCCCACAGTTCACCGCACCTGGTCGATGAGACCCCGTCGGGAGGCGGGAGCATCGCCGACTTCATGCGGGCGAAGGCGGAGCGTGAACAGCGCGACAAAAAGCGGAGAAAATAGCATAAATTGTTACAATAAAAACAAACTGTTATGCTATGGACACAATTGTTTCATTCTGCTAACCTTTGCCCATTGAAACGTAGGGCGCTGGCCCTGTACAAGGAGACCGACTTCGATGGCAACGATCAACGCGAACTTCAATAAGTTGGCAAGTGGCTATCTCTTTCCTGAGATCGCCCGCCGCACAGCGCTGTGGCAGAAGAGGAATCCCGGCGCAACGGTGATGCGCCTGGGCATCGGCAATACCACCGAGGCACTGCCCCCGGCGGTGCAGCGTGCGATGAAGGAGAAGATAGATAAGCTCGGCGACCGGCGCACCTACACGGGATACGGCGACGAGCAGGGCGATACCTACCTGCGTGAGGCGATGGTCGAGTACTACCAGAAGTGGGGCGTCACCCTTGAGCCCACCGAGTTCTTCATCAGCGACGGGGCCAAGAGCGACGCGGCCAACATCCAGCAGATCTTCGGCCCGGACAACATCGTCGCGGTCCAGGACCCCGCCTACCCGGTCTACGTCGACTCCAATGTCGTCGGCGGGCGTAGCGGCTGCTACAACAGCGAGCGCGCCCAGTACGACGGCTTCGTCTACCTCACCACCAACGAGGAGGGGAACTTCATCCCCACCCCCCCGAGTGGGAAGGTCGACCTCATCTACCTCTGCAATCCGAACAACCCCACCGGGGCGGTTTCCAACCACCAGGAAGTCAAGGCGTTCGTCGACTACGCCATCGCCAACAAGGCCGTCATCATCTACGACAGCGCCTACAGCGAGTACATCACCGAGGAGGGGTACCCCCACTCGATCTACGAGGTCGAGGGGGCCAAGGAGTGCGCCATCGAGATCTCCTCCTTCTCCAAGTTCAGTGGGTTCACCGGGGTGCGCCTCGGTTGGACGATCGTACCGCACCAGCTCTCCTGTGAGGATGCGGCGCCGGGTGTGCTCAACGCGCTCTGGAACCGCCGTCAGTGCACCTTCTTCAACGGGGCGAGCAACATCAGCCAGAGCGGCGGCTACGCCGCCCTCTTCGATGAGGGGTATGCCGAGAGCCGGGCCCTGGTGGAGTACTACCTGGGCAATGCGAAGATCATCCGCGACGGGCTGCAGAGCTTGGGGCTCAAAGTCTACGGCGGGACCAACAGTCCCTACATCTGGGCGAAGACCCCGGGCGGGATGGACAGCTGGGCGTTCTTCGACCTCCTCTTGGAGCGGTGCCATGTGGTGGTCACCCCCGGTGGCGGCTTCGGGCCGGCGGGGAAGAACTTCGTCCGCTTCTCCTCCTATGGGCACCGGGAGGACATCGAGCGGGCGATCGAGAGTGTGAAGGAGAATTCAGGCATATGAGAGAGAAGAAATTACCATTGGGTCACGGCGAGCTGCTCGAGCTCGCACACAAGCTTCCCACCCCATTCTATCTGTACGACGAGGCGGCCATCATCGACAACGCCCGCGCTTTCAAGCGCCTCTTCTCCTGGGCGCCGGGCTTTACCAACTACTTCGCGGTCAAGGCGTGTCCCAATCCCACGATCATCAAGCTCTTGGGCGAGGAGGGGTTCGGCACCGACTGTTCGAGTCTGCCCGAGCTCTTGATCAGCGATGCCTGCGGGATCCGGGGGGAGCGGATCATGCTCAGCTCCAACGATACGCCCGCCGATGAGTTTCGAGCCGCCTACGAGCTGGGCGCGGTCATCAACCTCGACGACATCACCCACATCGCCGCCCTCGAGGAGGCGATCGGGACCTTCCCCAAGACCATCAGCTTCCGCTACAACCCCGGGCCGGAGAGGACCGGCAACGCCATCATCGGGAACCCCGTCGAGGCGAAGTATGGGGTGACCTCCTCTCAGATCATCGACTGCTACAAGGCTGCGAAGGCGAGGGGAGCGGAGCGCTTCGGCCTCCACACCATGGTGGCGAGCAACGAGCTCGACGGCTCCTACATCGTCGAGACGGCCCGGATGCTCTTCGACCTCTGCGTGAGGATCAAGGAGGAGGCGGGCGTACGCATCGACTTCATCGACATGGGCGGTGGGATCGGGATTCCGTACAAGCCGGAGGATGAGAAGATGGACCTCGCCGCAGTCAGCCGTGCGATGGAGGCGCTCTATGAGGAGACGATCAAGGGCAACGGCCTCGATCCCCTTGAGATCTTCTTTGAGTGTGGGCGCGTCATCACCGGCCCGTACGGCTACCTGGTCAGTAGGGTCCTCCACGTGACGAGCAAGTACAAGGAGTACGTCGGCCTCGATGCGAGTATGGCCAATTTGATGCGCCCGGCCCTCTACGGCTCCTATCACCACATCACCGTGTTGGGCAAGGATAAGGAGAAGCGTGACCATCGCTACGACGTCACTGGGTCGCTCTGCGAAAACAACGACAAGTTCGCCATCGACCGGATGCTGCCGAAGATGGAGAAGGGCGATGTGGTGGTGATCCACGACGCTGGGGCCCACGGCCATGCGATGGGCTTCAACTACAACGCCAAGCTGCGCAGCGCCGAGTACCTGCTCCGGCGCGACGGGTCGGTGGACCTCATCCGCCGTGCGCAGACCTACGACGACTACGTCGCGACCTTGCGCTTTGATGGAGCGCCGGTGGTGGTGTGATGCACCGCTACCGGCAGCGCGTCTACTACAGCGACACCGACTCGGGCGGCATCGTCTACCATGCGCGCTACCTCGACTTCGCCGAGCACGCCCGCACTGAGATGCTGCGCGAGATCGCGGTCTCCCATCAGCTTGAGGGGGCCGAGTCCAAGCTCTTCGAGTCGCTGAACCTCGTCTTCGTCGTCAAGTCGATCACCGCCGACTACCAAAGCCCCGCCTACCTCGACGATCTGTTGGTGGTCGAGACGGTGGCCGAGTCGATCAAGCGCTTCTCCCTGATCTTCACCCAGACGGTGAAGCGTGACGGCGAGGTCCTCTGCGTCATGCGTGTGAAGGTTGGCTCCCTCGACGCCGTCACGCTGCGCCCCAAGGCGATGGGTGAGGCGCTACTCGCCGCCTTCGCCGCCGAGCGGCATGACGAAGAGGATTGAGGTCGAACCCAAGCTTCCCAAGGTGGGGTGGTTGACGATCACATCGTAGCGGTGGGTGCCGGCCGATGGGATCGACACATAGGTGTCCGACTCCTCTTGCACGAACTCTCCCTCGCAGTACCAGTGTATGGACAAATCCTCACTCTTCACTCCCTCGGGGAGATTCGTCGGTGTATAGACCATCGTCACCTCATCGCCGGCCTTCGGCTCCTTTGGCGTACACTCCACCGACCCTTGGATGGGGAGGCCGGTCTTGTTGGTCACCGTCACCGTGTACTCGGTGGAGAGATCGCCAATGACCAACTCAAGGGTATCGCTGCTCGTCACCCCATCGATGATCCGAAGCGCCACGGTGGCTCCGCTGACCACTACCCCCTGACTGGAGAGGTTGAGGGTGAGGATATACGAGCCGGCGGGAAGCTCTTTGGAGATGGTGGTCGTCCCTTCAGCTGTTTGCAACACCGGTGCATCGAGGGCGACTGTGTGCATCTCCTGATCCAAGAGAGTCACGGAGAGAGCCACATCATCTGCCACCTGGTCAGGGTCCCACGTTGCCGAGAGCGAGAGGGTGCCGCTTCCCACGAGGTCGGAGAGCTCCAGGTTGGCCGTGGTGGTCTTGGTGCTGAGCAGGGTCTTCACGCTGCCTGAGACCAGCGCCACTCCACTCTTGTTGTACGCGGTGGCCTCGATGGTCCACCAGCCGATGAGGAGGTTGCCGAGGACGACCTCGTCCTCACGTGAGGTGAGCTCGACGCTCTTGTTCTGCGGCCCGTGTGCCACGATGTCGAAGTGATCGATGGTGAGCGCTTCGGTGCTCGGGAGGAGGGCGCGGTGGGAGAAGCGCGGGGAGGTGAGGTGGAGGCGGAGGCTCGCTTCACCTCCTATGGCCTCATGGTTCGCCTCCTGGCAGCCGGCCAGGGCCAGGATGAGGACGGTGATGGTGATGATGATGAATCCTTTGGTTTTCATGCAATGCTCCTTCTCTGTGATACCCCCTAAGAGCAAACGGCCCCCGGTTTGCTTCAGAGGGCTAGGAGAGTTGGAAACTCTTGTCTATACTCAGAGCCATGAAAGCAGAGACGATTCGAATCGGGCAGAACAAGATGGATGCAATCCTCCCCATCACACTCACCCATCTGTGGGGTGAGTGGGAGGGGGTGGAGGCGAGCGTACGCCTTCGCTGGGAGGAGGGGAAACTCTTCATCCGGTTCATGGTGAAGGAGACGCAGCTGAGGCGGATGACACAACAGCACAACGAGGCGGTCTGGGAGGACAGTTGCGTCGAGGCGTTCCTCATGCGTGAAGGCGAGAAGGAGTACGTCAACGTCGAGTGCTCGGCTTCGACAAGGATGCTCGTAGCCCGTGGAGAATCGCGGCACGGGCGACAGTACTATCCCGTTGAGTTCATCGATACCATCCCGCTTACCATCACCGTCATGGAGCATACAAATGCAGGCAGCCGCTGGCGAGCCGACCTCGAGCTCGATTTGGTGGCCCTTGGCTTGATGGAGAGCGGTGAACGGATGGAGGATGTGAAGCTCTTGGGGAACTTCTACAAGTGCGGCGACAAGCTCGATGAGCCACACTTCTTGGCGGCGGGAGAGATCATGACGGCCGCTCCGGACTTCCACCGAAGCGAGTACTTCATCCCGCTGACTTTCACACGCCCGTAGCGGGGTTGTAGGCCTCCCTGCCGGCGAAGGTCTCGCTGCCCAAGAGCGTGGTCAGTGCGAGGTGGGCGAGCATCTGGCCGAAGACCGCGGTGACGGTGGGAAGGCTGCCGAGCACGTTGCGCCGCCGTCCCTGGTCGCTGATCTGCTCATTGAAGTCGGCGTACTCCTCGTCCTCCGGTCTCTTGTAGGTGTAGTGCACCTCTTCGGCGCTGAAGATCACCTCGATGCCGCGGCCCACGCCTCGTCGCCTGAGCTTGGTGCGTACCGCTCGGGCGAGCGGACACCCCCAGCTCTCCATCAAATCGGCTTTGCGCACCAGGAAGGGGTCGCGCCTGAGCGCCGCCCCCATGCTGCTGATGACCGGGATGCCGCGCGTGTACGCCGCCTCCAAGAGGGCGCACTTCGGGTTGAGCGAGTCGATGGCGTCGATGACCAAGTCAATCTCTCCGCTGACGATCTCGGCGACCGTGTCGTTGTTGACGAAGAGGGGGAGCACCTCCACCGTACACTCCGGGTTGATGGCCTTGATACGCTCTTCGGCCACGCGGGTCTTGCTCATTCCCACCGTCTCATGGGTGGCCAAAATCTGGCGGTTGATGTTGGTGATGGAGACCGTATCGAAGTCGACGATGCGGATCCAGCCGACCCCGCTGCGCACCAAGCTCTCCAGGCACATGCCGCCCACCGCCCCCAAACCGACGAGGACCACCCGCTTGGCATGGAGGCGGGCGACCTGTTCCTCACCAAGGAGTCTGCTGATCCGTAAGAATTGCTCGTGCTGCACGGTTGTTCTCCACGATGCGTTCCCTGCTCACTCCGGTAAGGAGCGCAAAGGAAGTCAGGTGTTGCTCCCAGAATGGGAGGTAGTCCGCTTCCGGCCCCTCCCAGTCGCTCTCCACGGCCCAGGGGGTCGCGACCAAGAGAGCCCCCTCCCGCGCGATCTTGCTCCCAAATACCCGCGGGCCGTAGGAGATGATGACCCCCATCCGTGATGCCCGCATCCGGCTCTCCCGGCTCGCGGTGCAGCCGTGCCAGAGGACGGGCGGCAGGTGCCCCTTATGATCTTTGAGCACCTGCAGCAGCTCTCCGTCGGCGTGTACACAGTGGATGCTCACGCTGCGGTCAAGCGCATAGCCCATCATCAACATATCTTCAAGGAATGAGCGTTGGCTGTCAAAGGCAGCGAATCTCCGATCCAAGCCGACCTCTCCGATCTGCAGCGCTGGATTCTGCTTCAGTCGATCGTAGACCACATCGACGTCCGGCAGCTTCTCGCTGCCGAGCGCCCCGATGGAGAGCACGGCGTCTCCTTTGGGCACAATATCCCATTCGCTTACCCGGCTGGTGGCGTAGAGGGCGTCCCCGTCACAGAACCCGTCGCTGCTGATGTGGCGGTGTACATCGAACATGCCCGCCTCCTACAGTGCCAACAGCGCCCAGGTGGTGGCGATCGAGAGCAGGATCGGGATGATCATCCCGTTCTTGCGCCAGGCGAAGAGGGAGGCGATGGCGATGCCGCCAAGACCCGCCCACCAGCGGTCGGGGTAGTCGAGCAACACGCCGGGGAAGATCAGCGGGCCGAGGGCCGCGATGGGGAGGAGGCGCAGGCTCTTGGCAAAGAAACGCGGCAGGCGTTCAAGCCAGCCGGCGTAGTAGGGCAGGAGGCGGGTGATGATGGTGGCCAGGGCACTGATGAGGATAGCGACGGTTGGATTCATCATATGGCCTCCTCATCGATGATGAGCGCGCCGATGAAGGTGGCGCTCAGCATCGAGATGACGAACGACCACCCGACCGGAACGGAGAGGACGACGGTCAACACGGTGTGGATGGTTCCACTGAGCGCGGCGAGGGCGAGCGCCTTCAACCCCTTCTGGCGCACCTGCTGGGTCAAGAGGATGGTGAAGAGTGCGTAGAGGGTGACCCCGACGGCGAGCTGGAGCAGGGGAGGGAGGACCATGCCGATGAGAAAGCCCGTGGCGGTGCCGCTGACCCAGCCAAGGTATGAGATGCCTTCGAGGCCAAAGAGATAGGGGGCGGGCAGGGGGGATGGGTTGAGGACGGCGACAGAGAAGACCTCGTCGGTGGTCCCGAAGGCGATGAGGGGACGTTGCCATCCTTTGATCGTTGGATCGAGTTTACGGGCGAGCTCGGCTCCCATGAACATATAGCGCATGTTGATGAGCAGCACGCTGATGAAGAGCTCGGCGAGCAGCGCGCCGCTGCCCATGAGGCTCGTGGCAAGGAACTGGCCGCTTCCGGCGAAGTTGCTCACGGAGAAGAGGATCGCCTGCCAGGTTCTGAGGCCCAGGTCGCGGCAGACGAGGCCGAAGGCAAGGGCGGTGGGAAAGTAGCCGATGAAGATCGGCAGGCCATCGCGGCACCCTTGGGTGAAGGTGAGTGGGCGTTCCATGGCAACACGATAGTAGTTTCCCTGTTTTCCTGCAAGGTGGTTTATGCTACAGTAGCCTCCTGGAGGATGATATGGCACTCTATATTTCCAATACCGGCCTCGATGCCTTGGTGGTGGACGGCACGATCGATGAGGCGCAACTGCGCCAGTGGTATGCAGAGGCTACCGAAGTTGCCGCCCAGGGCGGGTTCTATCGCACCAAGGTGCTCGACAGTGGCCTGGCCATCATCTTCCGCGTCGTCGATGATGAGATTGTCGGCGTCGATATGCACATGCAGGGACGCAGCATCTGGGAAGCCAAGCCGCTTTTGCGCGTCGGCGAGCAAGAGAGCCTCTCCATCACGCTGCTCTTGACCAGCAAGAGTGAGCGGAGCGCCTTCATCGCCACCCTCGTCCATGCCGCGACGCTGGACCGCTTCGATGAGGAGACCCTCCTTGAGCTGCAGGTCTGTGCCTTCGTCCAAGCCCTCGACATCTACGACAGCCGGGCCGCCTATGAGGAGGCAACCGAGCGTGAGATGCAGATCGAGGACAAGAAGATCCTGCCGTACAACTTCATCATGAGCCGAGACGAGAGCATCACAGAAGAGGAGAAGAAGCTCTTTGCCCAAGGTGAGTCGCTGCTCCTCATCGCCGCTCCCGTGATCGCCGTGGAGAAGCGTAGCCACGGCTTTGGCGACAGCGCCTGCATCGTCGCCACCATCGGCACCGAGATGGGACATCTCGACCTCATCTTCAGCGAGAGCCAGGTGCCCACACCGCTGAAGAAGGGCGCCTACGTCACCACCCGATGCGCCATCAGCGCGGATGTGCTGCCGCGCTAGTAGTGCTCAGGAGAGAAGAAGACGCACATAACACAGCCTCAGATTCACGCTTGCAATTACCGATTCCTCATCTATACTGAAATCAGAAAAACGATCACGACAGAGAGAGGTGTAGGCATGAGGAAAAAAGGGATAGTGCTGCTTTTGATTCTTGGTGTGTTGCTGTTGGTGGGGTGTGAGAACGAGAGTGGCAAAGCAATAGAACCGTTTGAGGTCAGTGACTTTGCTACAGAATGGGGAGAAGGGACAAGTAAAGCGCCTTGGATTTCATTCCTCTGTTAGGGTCAGTTAAACTGTTGTCACCGTTGGTCGGGAGATTTGTTTCCACTTAAGTCGACCAAACCGTTTCCACTCCGAAAAAGAGATTGTCACTTCCCTCCATCCTGCTCTATTGTGCCGATATAACCATTACATCGCACAAGGAGAATGAATGAAGAGAAGTGAACTACAAGAGATAGTAGCACGAGCCCAACAGCAATTGAAAGACGCGGGGAAGAGCATCTGGAACCTGAGTCTTTTGTCGAAGATGACCGGGATAAGCCGGCCAACGTTACGCAAGTGCCGGGACGAGGGGTTTGCCCATCGTCATGGGAACAAGGGTAGGAAGCGGGCGTCGAAACTGGACGGCCACACCCAGCTGTTGGATGAGAAGCTGAAGTCGGGAATCACTAACAGTGATGTGCTCCTCTCGGTGTTGAGGAAGGCCGGATACGAAGGCGGGCTGACGACGATCAAGACCTATGTGGCGAAGAACCGCCACCTCTGCCCGAACGTGGTCCGGAACAAGAAGGTGTCCCAGGGTAATCGGGGACGGCGGTACAAGCTGGAGGCAGGTGACTGTTTCCAGATGGACTGGGGCTTCGTCAATGCCGTCGACAACGACGGGAGGTTGCACAAGCTGGCTTGTTTCGTCATGGTCTGTGGTCATTGTGGGAAGCGCTATTTGGAGTTCTTCACCAATGCTCGCCAGGAGAACCTGCTCATCGGCATGCTGCACGGCTTCGCTTATCTCGGTGGCATCCCCAAGCGGGTGATGACCGACAACATGAAGTCGGTGTGTGTCTCCCGCAGTGGCCCGAACATCGTCTGGAACGCCACGTATTTGGATTTCATGCAGTTGCTGGGGTTCACCACGACGCTGGCCAAGCCCTACCATGCCTTCACAAAAGGCCGGGTGGAGCGCCTGGTGAGGTACATGAAGGACAATTTCGTCCCTGGCGTTGAGTTCGACCACCTGGGGGACCTGAACCAACAGGCCCTCGGATGGTGCAACGAGAAGAACGGCTTGATGCACAAGGGCCTGTACCTGGTGCCGAACGAGCGCCATGCATCGGAGGAGTTCTCCCCCCTGCCGGCCAGCAAGGTGTTGTTCCACATCTTCGCCCCCGAGCGATCGGTCTCCTTCGACGGGTTCGTCGACTATGAGGGGTATCGCTACGGCGTCCCGATGGACTACACGGCGAAGAAGGCCCGGGTCATGAGGGAAGGCAGCCGGGTGAGCGTGCTCGCCCATGACGGGCGCCTGTTGTCATCGCATCACCTTGATTGGGTGCATCGTGAGTACTGGTGTTCGAACCAATGGGAGGATGCCGACGACCAACCGCAGGAGCGGCCCAGCCAGCCTCCGAGGCCGGTGGTGATGAATTACAACACAGGGGCATCGCAAGCGAAGAGGGTTGTCGACCTGAGCATCTATGACCGGTTGGTCACATCAAGGGGAGGGAACGGCAATGACTGATTTCTTCACCAAGATTACCAAGCGGCTCAACGAGCTGGGGGTGAGCATCGATGAGCGAGAGCTGGCCCACATGGCAAAGCAATGCGGCGCAGGCCATGATGCGCTGCAGCTGACCGAGGACCTGCTCACGTTGATTGCGACCCGGAAGATGGAACGCAAGGTCGCGACATTGCGAAAGTTCAGCAGGATTCCGGTGAGCAAGCGGCTGGAGGAGTTCGACTTTACCTTCCAGCCCAGCATCGACAAGGAATACGTCGCCCGCCTCGCCACCCTCGGCTTTGTCCACGAAGGTGAGAATATCCTGCTTACCGGCGACCCCGGTTGTGGGAAGACCCATCTGGCCATCGCCTTGGCCGAGGAGTGCCTCGACCATGGGATGCGGGTCTATTTCATCACGATGGGGGACCTGGCGATGAAGTTGCTCCAGGCGAAGGCTGACGACAGGCTGGCGAAGGTGCTCTCCAGCCTGATACGGCCGGACTTACTGGTCATCGACGAGCTGGGGTATGACCGCATGAGCGTTGATGCGGCGGAGTTGGTGTTCAAGCTGATCTCGGCGCGGTACGAGCGCAAGAGCATCATCATCACCACCAACTACCAGATATCCCAATGGCCGGAGGTGTTCGGTAGTGCGGCTCTCACTCAAGTCATTGCTGACAAGTTCATTCACCATGCCCATGTCATCAACATCACGGGCAAGAGCTATCGGTTGAGGAACGTAAAGTAATGTGCTTCACCGGTCGTCAGGGGAATGGTAATAAATCAAGCGGCGATGTGATGGTAACTATTCTCCTGACCTCTGGTGGTAAAAATTAGCCCGGCCCTAACAACAATAAAAACTCGTTCTTTTAACACTTACGGCGAGACCGCTGGTCCATGCTGTATAGATCTGCTGCTTCCGAAGTCTGCAGAAGATCATTCCAAGGGAGGTTTTCATGGGAATCGATTATGAACTGCTCGGGCAACGTATCCGAGAAGCACGTATCAAGGCATGCATGACCCAAGCATCTTTGTCAGGAATCATCGACCTCTCACCAGCACACTACTCGCACATCGAAAGCGGCAAGACGAAGATCAGCCTGCCGACTTTGGTAGCGATCGCACAGGCACTCGACACAACCATTGATTCGCTGCTGTACGACAGCACGCCTGTGCTCATCGATTCCTACGACAAGGACTTCAA
>ENA-UOUL01000930-UOUL01000930.1-bioreactor-metagenome-genome-assembly--contig:-NODE-930-length-46034-cov-7.576822_pt1 | contig 46034 bp, 42 predicted proteins | sample MGYA00249838_ERZ747220 | MGnify/ENA primary metagenome ERZ747220 (study PRJEB28778, sample SAMN05720191) | bioreactor metagenome | isolation source: Anaerobic biogas reactor | place: USA:Washington... | reverse complement strand
ACACCATCTAGATCTGCGGCTGGTCCGGGTGCAGCATCGTCGCGATGACCCGGTCGAGCACCGCGTCATTCCAGATCTGTTTCCAGTCTTCACGCAGCACCAGCTTGTTGCCCAGCCCGATCGCCACCTTGCAGGCGTCCGAGACGGGCGTATCACCCAGAAGGCCCAGGAAATTGGCGGTCAGGTTGTAGATGTGGCCGGTCAGGAAGGATATGGCCGCCTGCTTGTCGATGCCGCGCGCGACCGCCTGGCCGACCGTCTCGGCCATCGCGAAAAGGCATGTCGCCCCCAGAAGTTCGACAAGCGTCGGCTCGAGAAACGCGATATCCCGGATCCCCATCGTGAAAATCTGCGCGACAGGAGCAAACATGGCCCGGCAGACCGTCTGGCAACTGGCGAAGACCTGATCGTCTCCCTGGATCTTGGCCATGGCCAGGTCCTGCTTGCCGCCCGCACCGCCGAAATAGTCATGACGGGCCTCATAGGTGTCCTGGTCCAGGAAGTAGGACGGATGACAGGGGTGGACGACCGCGAAGGTGCAGTCGTCACGCAAGGCCAGTTCCCGGGCGACCGCGGCCGCCGGATCGAGAATGATCAGGCCGGCGCCCGGTTTCAGCAAAACGACAATTGTCTCAGAAACAGTTTGGATCAACTTGTCCGGCACCGCCAGCACGACCAGATCCGATTGCGGCACAGCGGTTTTAGCGTCTGCCGGCTCAGCGCCCAGCGACCGGATGTTGGCAAGCCCCCGCTCGCCCTGGTCAACCAGGTTCAGTTGAAAAAGCTCCTCGCTTTGGAGCAGATTGCGGCTGCAGCGAACACCCATCTTGCCGCCGGCCCCGATCACGGATACGACTGGTTTCATCGCTCTCTCCACCTACAGTTTCTTTGTTTTATCCTACATTGGTCATTTAACCGTAAAAAATAATCACGCCATAGATTTGGGCTCAGCTGAATCGCCCTTTGTCTTCGTCTCCTCCGGCTTTGGCTGCTTTTTTATCCGCCGGTCGATCAGCGGAGCCAGCTTGCGCGCGGCAAACAAGGCGATGCCGGTAATGGCAAAGCCGGCCAGAATGGCGATGATCAGCTTCAGGTATGTCTCGATCATGATATGTCCCGTTTCGTTTACTCGTCCAGGCGCAGGACGCTCATGAACGCCTCCTGCGGCACCTCGACACTGCCGACCTGGCGCATGCGCTTCTTGCATTCCTTTTGCTTTTCCAAAAGTTTCTTCTTGCGCGTGATGTCGCCGCCGTAACACTTGGCCAGGACATCCTTGCGGAAAGCCCGCACCGTCTCGCGGGCGATCACCTTGCCCCCGATGCAGGCCTGGACCGGGATTTCGAACTGCTGGCGCGGGATGTTCTCCTTCAGCTTCTCGACCATCCTCCGCGCCCGCTGGTACGCCTTTTCGCGGTGGACGATAAAGGAGAGTGCGTCGACGATGTCGCCGTTCAGGAGGATATCCAGCTTGACCAGGTCGGACTCCCTGTAGTCCGAAAACTCGTAGTCCAGCGAAGCGTAACCGCGGGTCCTGGACTTGAGCGCGTCAAAGAAATCGTAGATGATCTCATTGAGCGGCAGCTCGTAATGAAGCATGACGCGGGTGACATCCATGTAGTCCATGGTCTTGAACGTGCCGCGCCTGTCCTGGCAAAGCTCCATAATGTTGCCGACGTATTCTTTAGGCGACATGATCGTCGCCTTGACCATCGGCTCCTCCATGCGTTCGATATCAGATGGATCCGGCATGTTGGTCGGGTTGTCCAGCATGATCTGGTGTCCGTCGCTAAGGTAGATCCGGTAGACGACCGAGGGGGCTGTCGAGATCAGTTCGAGCGAAAACTCGCGTTCGAGTCGCTCCTGCACGATTTCGTAATGCAGCAGGCCCAAAAAGCCGCAGCGGAAGCCAAAGCCCAGCGCAGCCGACGTCTCCGGCTCGAAGGACAGCGCCGCGTCGTTGAGCTGGAGCTTTTCCAGGGCGTCGCGCAGATCCGGATAATCCGCGCCGTCGACCGGGTAAAAGCCGCAGTAGACCATCTGGTGGACCTTCTTGTAGCCCGGCAGGGCTTTCGCCGCCGGCCGGTTGGCCAGTGTCACCGTATCGCCGACCGCCGTATCGCGCACGTTCTTGATGCTGGAGACGATATAGCCGACATCGCCGGCCAGCAGCTCCTCGCACGGCTGGAACGCGCCCGGACGAAAATAGCCCAGCTCGGTGACGATGAACTCCTTACCGGTGTGCATCATCTGGATGCGGTCGCCCATGCGGACGGCGCCTTCGTTGACATTGACATGGACGATGACGCCCTTGTAGGTGTCGTACTTGGAGTCGAAGATCAGGGCACGCAGCGGAGCCTCTTCGTCGCCTTGCGGCGGCGGCAGGTAGCGGACGATCTTTTCCAGCACCTCGTGGATGTTGATGTTGTTCTTGGCCGAGATCAGGGGCGCGTAGGAGGCGTCCAGCCCGATCAGATCCTCAATCTCCTGCCTGACCACATCGGGCTGGGCCGAGGGCAGGTCGATCTTGTTGATCACCGGCAGGACTTCCAGGTTGGCATCGATGGCCAGGTAGACATTGGCCAGGGTCTGCGCTTCGATGCCCTGGGCGGCGTCGACCACCAGGATCGCGCCGTCACAGGCCGCCAGGGTGCGCGACACCTCGTAGTTGAAATCGACATGCCCGGGCGTGTCGATCAGGTTTAGCGTATACATCTCGCCGTCGTCGGCCTTGTAGGACAAACGCACCGCCTGGGCCTTGATCGTGATGCCGCGCTCGCGCTCGATATCCATGTTGTCCAGGATCTGGTCCTGCATCTCGCGCGCGGTCAGCAGGCCGGTCTTCTCGATCAGGCGGTCGGCCAAGGTCGACTTGCCGTGGTCGATGTGTGCGACAATGCAGAAATTGCGGATTCGTTTTTGTCTTTCAGACGGCATGGATCCGTAGAGCCTCCAATCGTGGTAAATCGCGGCCGGTCAGGGCGCGCCGAACGTGCTAAAAGGATAGAAACGCAGCAGAACCGTCCCGATGATATGGTCCTTGCTGACCGGTCCGAAGCTGCGGCTGTCCAGGCTGACATCCCGGTTGTCGCCCATAACGAAATACTCGTCGTCCTGGAGCGTCACTTTTTCGAACAGCAAGTTGCGCACGCGGGTGGTCATGCCAGAAGGCAAATAGCTTTCGTCGAGTTTTTCCCCGTTGCGGTAGACCTGCTCGTCGCGGATCTCGATCGTGTCGCCAGGCAGCCCGATCACCCGCTTGATGATGTTCGGGCCGTCCTCGTGTTCCGGTAAGTCCTTGGCGCTGATCGTGATGATGTCGCCGTAGTCGATGCCGCCAAACCACTTGGTCACCTTTTCGACCAGCAGCTGGTCGTTCTGGTGCAGCGTCGGCACCATCGAATTGCCGATCACGGCGTTGCGCTGGATGACGAAAACCACCAGAAGCAGCCCGATCAGCAAAGCCAGCAGGATGTATTTAAGCCAGTCGAGCAGCTCGGTCAGCCAATCGCCCGTCGGGACCTCGTCCTGGCCTGCCTGGGTACGCGCGCGTTCAGCCATCTGACGCGTCACGACCTTCCGGCTCCTTGATGCTCAGCCCGAGCTCGTCGAGCTGTTTGCGATCGACCAGGTTGGGTGCGTCGGTCATCAGGCAAGCCGAGGTCTGGACCTTAGGGAAGGCGATCACATCCCGGATGCTGTCGCTTCCGCTAAGGAGCATCACGATGCGGTCCAGGCCGTAGGCCAGGCCGCCGTGGGGCGGGACCCCGTATTGGAACGCTTCCAGCAGAAAGCCAAAGCGGCGCCAGGCCTCATCCAGGGACATGCCCAGCAAAGAGAACATGCGCTGCTGCAAGGCCTGGTCGTGGATACGGATGCTTCCGCCGCCCAGCTCGGTGCCGTTGAGCACGATGTCGTAGGCGCGGGCCCGGACGGCGCCGGGGTCCGTCTCGAGCAGCGGAAGGTCTTCTTCCATCGGGCTGGTAAACGGGTGGTGCTTGGCCACAAAGCGCTGATCCTCTTCGTCGTATTCAAGCAGCGGGAATTCGGTCACCCAAACCAGCCGGTAGGTGTTAGGCTCGATCAGGCCGCGGCGGCGGGCCACCTCGCAGCGCAGCTGGCCCAACGCCTCGAGCACGACCGGCTCCTTGTCCGCGATAAAGAGCAGCAGGTCGCCTGTGTTCGCGCCGCTAAGCGCCTTCAGGGCCTCCAGCTGCTCCGGCGTGACAAACTTGGCGACCGGTCCGCGCGGTTCGCTGTCCAGCGCCAGCCAGGCCAGTCCTTTGGCCCGGTATGTCTTGACGTATTCGCCCAGGGCGTCGATCTCCTTGCGGGTCATCGCCGCTCCGCCGGGCACGGCGATCAGGCGCACGGTGCCTCCGGCAGCCAGGGTGTCTCCGAACACCTTGAACGCGCTTCCTGCCACCAGGTCGGAGACATCGGTCAGCTCCATGCCGAAACGCAGGTCCGGTTTGTCCGAGCCGTACCGGCGCATCGCCTCCGCATAGGTCAGACGGGCGATCGGCAGCTCGATCTCGATGTTCATGACCGTCCGGAACAGTTCGCTCAAGTAGCCCTCGTTGACGGCGATGACATCGTCGACATCGACAAAGGCCATTTCCAGGTCGATCTGGGTAAACTCTGGCTGGCGGTCGGCGCGCAGGTCTTCGTCGCGGAAGCAGCGCACAATCTGCATGTAGCGGTCGTAGCCGGACAGCATCAGGAGCTGCTTGAACAGCTGCGGCGACTGCGGCAGGGCAAAGAAACGGCCCGGATAGACGCGGCTGGGCACCAGGTAGTCGCGGGCGCCCTCCGGCGTGCTGCGGGTCAGCATCGGAGTCTCGATCTCCAAAAATCCAGCTCGGTCGAAATAGTCGCGCGCCAGCTTGGCGACGCGGTGGCGCAAGACCAGCTTGCGCTGCATGTCCGGCCGGCGCAGGTCGAGGTAACGGTATTTCAAGCGCAACGCCTCGTTGGCCTGCACATTTTCCTCGATGTAGAACGGCGGTGTCTTAGCCTCGCTCAAGATGCGCAGTTCCAGGACGCGCAGCTCGACGCGCCCCGTCGCCATCGCCGGATTGGCGGATGACCGCTCCTGCAAAATGCCGCGGGCCGCCAGGACAAATTCGCTGCGCACCTGCGCCGCCGTGTCGCGCGCAGCCTGCGGGCAGCTGTCGTCAACCAGCAGCTGAATCTCCCCGCTGCGGTCGCGCAGCGTGATGAAAACCAGTCCGCCCAGATCACGCTGCTTATGGCACCAGCCCATCAGGACCAGTTCCTGGCCAATAGCCGCCTGGTCGATTTCCGCACAGCGGTGGGTGCGTTTGAGTCCTGTCATGTTTTCAGCCATGCTTGGCCTCCTGATCGTCGTTTCAGTATCTATGCTTCAAGCAAATGGTGTTCAAGCTGATCGAGCCGAACCTCGGTTTCAGCGCGTGTCTCCAGGTTGCGCAGCCGGCCAATGCCGCTGTCCGCCTCGTCGTCTCCCAGGACCAGCACGAAACGCGCCCCGCTCTTGCCGGCGTATTTCATCTGGGCCTTGAGGCTGCGGCCCATCAGGTCCGTTTCGACCGCCAGGCCAGCCTGGCGCAGCCGGAAGCAGAGGCGGCGGGCTTCGTCCTCGTGGTCGCCGGCGATCGCCACGAAAAGGACCGGGGATGGCGCGGGCGGTGTCTGGATCCCCTGGGCGTCAAGCTCCATCAGGAGCCGCTCCACGCCCAGAGCGAAGCCGATGCCCGGCGTCGGCGCGCCGCCGACTGTCTCGATCAGGCCGTCGTAGCGGCCGCCGCCGCAGATGGTGCCCTGGGTTCCGACATGTTCCGAAACAAACTCGAACACGGTGCGTGTATAATAGTCGAGGCCGCGCACGATCCGGCGGTCGATCACGTAAGGCAGACCCAGCACGTCCAGCTGGTGCCGCAGGCCGTCAAAGTGCGCCTGGCAGTCCGGACAGAGGTGATCGGCCTGAGCCGGCGCCTGGGCGGTGACCGCCTGGCAGCGCGCCTCTTTGCAGTCGATGATACGCAACGGATTGCGCACGAACCGGTCCTGGCAGTTGCCGCAAAGCTGGGGCAGATGCGGTTTGAGCCAGTCGCGCAGCAAGGTCTGGTAAGCTTCCCGGCAGACCGGGCAGCCGATGCTGTTGATGCGAAGCTTCGTTTCCGCAAGGCCCATTTGGGCAAAGAACAGCTGCAGCAGGCTGATCAGCTCGGCGTCGATCGCGGGACCGGCCGCCCCGATCGCCTCGCAGCCGAACTGGTGGAACTCGCGGTAACGGCCCTTCTGGACATTCTCATAGCGGAAAGCCGTGATCGCATAGTAGAGCCGGACCGGCGACAGCCAGGAGGCCATGCCGTTCTCGACGTAGCTGCGCACGACGCCGGCGGTGCCCTCAGGGCGCAGCGTCATGCTGCGGCCGCCCTTGTCGGGGAAGGTGTACATCTCCTTTTGCACGATGTCGGTCGTGTCGCCGACTCCGCGCTGGAACAGTTCCGTCTGCTCGAAGGTCGGCAGGCGAATCTCAGCATAGCCATAACGGCGGCAAACATCGGAGAAGACCTGTTCCGCGTGCTGCCAGGCAGCTGTTTCAGGCGGCAGCAGGTCCCGTGTTCCCTTTGGTGCCGAAAATTTCATGGGTCAGTCTCCTCACGCATGTTCCCTCCGGGCCCGAGCCTGGAGTTTACCTATTATACATCAAAAGTCCTGGTACCGATAGAGGAGCATCGCCAAAACGGCCGGCCCGGCGGTCTCGGCGCGCAGGATACGCTTGCCCAGCGTCACCGGCAAAATGCCGGCCGCACGGGCCAGACCGACTTCGTCTTCGGTCAGGCCGCCCTCCGGTCCGATGATCAGGCTGATCGAATGCGGCACGTCGCCGCCCTCCCCGAGCGCGGCACGCAGCGTGTGCGTCCGCTCGAGCTCCCAGGGGATCAGGGCCAGCGAGGCCGCGGCGGCTTGCCGGGTGCAGTCGGCAAACGACAGGGGCGACGCTACCTCGGGCACCATCCCGCGGCCGCACTGCTTGGCAGCCTCCGCGGCGATTTTTTGCCACCGGGCGGTTTTCCGGCCCCGGTCGCGCGCCTGGATCAGCGCAACGCTGCGCTGGCAGGCGACCGGCACAATCCGGCTAACGCCCAGCTCGACTGATTTCTGGATGATCTGGTCCAGCTTGTCGCCCTTGACCAGGCCCTGGTAGAGCGTCACGTGATACGCCGGTTCGGTCTGGTTGGGGGTCTGGCTCAAAACCGCCAGGTCGACACCATCCGCCGTCACGCGTTCGATCCGGCAGTCGAGGTCGGTGCGGGCGCCGTCGCAGACCTCAATCCTGTCGCCGGTGCGCATGCGCAGGACCGTCGCGATGTGGCGGGCGTCAGGCCCCGTCAGGCGCAAAGACCGCTGCTCAGGGTCGACAACAAGCTCGATAAAAAAACGCGGCATCCGCTGCTCCTTCCCGATTCTTTCTGGGAAAATGATAGCATGGCAGCCTTCCTGCCGCAATCCGGCTTGCGCCGGCCGGGCCGCTGCCGCTACAATAATGGCAAGACAGCAAGACCTGTGAAAGGACAAGATGACCGATTTACGTGCACCGACCCTGGCCGAGGCCCTGCTGGGCTGGTTCGACCGCACCCGGCGCGACCTGCCCTGGCGCCGTGACCGGACGCCCTACCGCGTCTGGCTGGCCGAAATCATGCTGCAGCAAACCCAGGTGCAGACCGCCATCCCCTACTTCGAGCGTTTCCTGGCTCGCTTCCCGACCCTGGCCGACCTGGCCGCGGCCGATGAACAGGCGGTCCTCAAACTCTGGGAGGGTCTGGGCTATTACAGCCGCGCCCGCAACCTGCTGCATGCCGCCAAACAGGTCGTCCGCGATTTTGGCGGCCAACTGCCTTGTGAATTCAAGGCTCTGCGCGCCCTGCCCGGCATCGGGGAATACACGGCCGGTGCGATCCTGTCGCTGGCCTGCGGAGCAAAAACGGCGGCTGTGGACGGCAATGTCGTGCGCGTCATGTCGCGCTGGAGCGGCTCCGCCTGGTCCGCCAAATCCGTTCAGGACCGGCGCCAGGCGGCGGACTATGTCCTGGCCCGCATGCCGGACAGCCGCCCCGGCGATTTCAACGAGGCCCTGATGGACTTGGGCGCGACCGTCTGTTTGCCCCGGGATCCGCGCTGCGCCGTCTGCCCGCTCGCCTGGGGCTGTCAGGCCTTGCGCGGCAACCTGACGGGCGCCTTGCCGCTAAGGGACAAGAGTCCGGCGGTTCCGACAGAACACCGCCTGCTGCTGCTCGTCGCCGCAGCCGGCCTCTGGCACGTCCGCCAGCGCCCTTCGGACGGCCTGCTGGCTGGCCTGTTCACCTTCGACTGGCTCTCGCCCAATCGAGATCCAAAGCCCTTCAGGATCTATCTGCAGGGCCGGGACGATATCCTGGTCCGAACGCTTCCTTCCCTGATGCACCGTTTCAGCCACCTGGCCTGGCACATCGACGCTCTGCGCCTCGAACTGCCCCGGGCCGATCTGGACGAACTGGCGTGCTGGCTGGATGCGAACGGGCCTCAGCCGGAAGGCCGCTGGGTCGACCGGCAGGATTTGGATCAGCTGCCCTTTCCGGCCGCGGTCGACCGCTACCGCCGCCAGGAATTGGACGAGCCGTTTAATCCGTCTCCAGTGTCGCTTTGAGCAGGTTTCGCACCTGCTGGGGATCCGCTTTCTGGCCGCTGCGGCGCATCACCTGACCGACCAGGAAGCCGAACGCCTGGCGCTTGCCGGACCGGTAATCCAGGACCGCGTCCGGGCAGGATTCCAGAACCGCATGGACAACCTGGCGCAGCGCGTGCGGGTCGTCCATCCGACGCAAGCCGGCTTCATCGGCTGCCGTGTCGGGATCCGCGCCCTCGTCCAGGACTTTTTGGAAAACCACGCGTGCGGCTGTCCGGTTGAGCTCCCCCGCCTCGACCATGCCGATGATCCGGGCCAGGGCGGCCGGATCGAGGGTTAGCTCATCCGGGCGGCTGCCGCGCGCCTTGACCGCTTGCAGAAACTCGCCCATCAGCCAGGCCGCGGCGTCGCGCGGCCGGCCGGACAGCCGGGCCGTCTGTTCGAACAAGGCAGACAAGGCCGGGTCGGTCGTCAGCACGGACACCTCGTAATCGCCCAGGCCGAACTCGGCCTGGTAGCGTTGCCGTTTGGCGGCCGGCAGTTCAGGTTGGCTGGCCTTGATTCGCTCGATCCAGGCGTCGTCGATCACGACGGCCGGCAGATCCGGATCCGGAAAATAGCGGTAATCCTGGGCGTCTTCCTTGCTGCGCATGGCAAAGCTGGCATCCTTGTTCTCGTCCCAGCGGCGCGTCTCCTGGCTGACGGACCGGCCCTGCCGGAGCGATTCGGCCTGGCGGCGGCTTTCCGATGCGATCGCGCGCCCGATGGCCTTGAAGGAGTTCATGTTCTTGATCTCCGTCCGCGTGCCAAGCTTTTCGCTGCCGGCCGGCCGGACCGAAATGTTCACATCCGCGCGCAGCGATCCTTCCTGCATGCGGCAATCGGAAATGCCCAAAAAGAGCAGTATTTCGCGCAGCCTCTCGAGGAAAGCCAACGCTTCCTCGGCCGAGCGCAGATCCGGCTGGCTGACGATCTCCAGGAGCGGGACGCCGCAGCGGTTGTAGTCGATCAGGGTCACATCTTCCCAGGGATCGTGGATCAGCTTGCCGGCGTCTTCCTCGATGTGGATCTCGCGCAGGCGAATCCGGCGCCCGCCGTCCGGCAGATCCAGGCAGCCGTCCAGCCCGATCGGCTGGTGAAGCTGGGAAATCTGGTAGGCCTTGGGCAAGTCCGGGTAAAAATAATTTTTGCGGTCAAAACGGGTGACCTGGCTGACGCGGCAACCGGTCGCCAGGCAGGCGCGCAGGGCGAAGTCGACCACGGCGCGGTTCAGCACCGGCAAAGCCCCGGGCAAGCCCATGCAGACGGGGCAGCACTGCGTGTTGGCCTCCTGGCCGAAGTCGGTCGGGCAGGCACAGAAAATCTTGCTCCTGGTCGCCAGTTCGACATGTACCTCAAGTCCGATGACTGTCTCGTATGTCATGCGCTCACCTCCCCGTCCACCGCGCAGTGCGTAACAGGCTGCGCCGACTGGATGTGTTCGCCCGCCGCAAGCAGCAGACGATCGGAAAAGGACGGGCCGGTCAGCTGCATCCCCACCGGCAATCCCTGGCTGTCCTGGCCGAACGGCAGCGCCAGGGCGGGCAATCCAGTCAGGTTGGCCGCGACGGTGTAGCGGTCGCTCTGGTACATCGCCAGCGGATCTGCCAGCGAAGCGCCAAGCGGCGGCGCCGTCGTCGCGCTGACCGGCGACAGGATCAGGTCGACCCGGCGCAGCGCCTCGGCGTAGCGGTCGCAGACCAGGCGGCGAACTTTGAGCGCCTGCAGGTACCAGGCGTCGTAAAATCCGGCACTGAGTGCAAAGGTGCCCAGCAAGATCCGCCGCCTGACTTCACGGCCAAAGCCCTCGCTGCGCCCCCGGGCGTAATAGTCGCCGATATCGGCGACATCGGCGTCGTCCGGGCGATAGCCATAGCGGATGCCGTCGAACCGGGCCAGGTTCGAACTGGCCTCGGCGGTGGCGATCAGGTAGTAAGCCGGGACAGCCTCGTCAAGCAGGGGCATGGCCAGCGGTTCAACGGATGCGCCCAGCGCCTCCAGCTGCCGGACGGCTGCCGCCCTGGCGGCGCTTATCGCCGGCTGAACCGGGGCGGCATCGTCCAGGCACCCAACCGTCAAGCCGGCCAGAGGCCGTCCGGCGCCGCCGGTCCAGGCCTTGAGTTTGCAGTCAGCCGGCAGGGGCGAATCGGGCGAGGACGTGCTGTCCCGGCTGTCCGGACCCGCCAGGATCTCGTACAGGATCCGGCAGTCTCCGGCGGTCAGCGCCATCGGCCCGATCTGGTCGAGCGACGAGGCATAGGCGATCAGGCCATAGCGGGAAACGGTGCCATAGGTCGGTTTCAGGCCGGTCAGGCCGCACCAGGCGCAAGGCTGGCGGATCGAGCCGCCGGTGTCCGAACCCAGCGCAAGCAGCACCTGCCCGGACGCTGTGGCCGCGGCCGAACCGCCGCTGGAGCCGCCCGGGACATGGCCGGGCCGCCAGGGGTTCATCGTCGGGCCAAACCAGGAGGTTTCGGTCGTGGAGCCCATGGCGAATTCGTCCATGTTGGTCTTGCCCAGGATGACAAGACCGGCCCGACTTAGTCTGGCCACAACCGTCGCGTCATAAGGCGGCGTGTAGTCCGCCAGCATTCTGGAGCCGCAGGTCGTGCGCAAACCGCGGGTGGAGATATTGTCCTTGACCGCGACGGGCACCCCGGCCAGCGGCGAGACCGCTTCGCCCTGATCGATCCGGCGCTGCACATCGTCCGCCTGGCGCAGCACTTGATCCGGATCGACCGTGATCCAGGCGTTGAGCTTCGTCTTCTGGCACGCGACGGCCTTGAGAGACTGTTCGGCTGCCTCGCGAACCGAGACTTGCCGGGCGGCGATCGCCTGGCCCAGCGCGGCAGCTTGGTTGAAATCAAGCATGTTTGTTCCTCCCCTGCTCAGTTGACCGTGCGCGGCACGAACAGGCAGCCGTCTTTCTGGCATCTGGCCGGTGCGAGCAAGTCGGAGCGTTCGGGCGACGGTTGCGTTTCGTCGGGACGCAGCGTGTTGACCTGCTCCAGCGGGTGGTATACTGGCGCGGAAGCTGTCGTGTCGACAGTCTGGATCGCCTCGAAAGCGTCCAGGATCCGGCCCATTTCCTGCTCCAGTTCGATCCGCTCGGTCTCGTCCAGGGCAAGCCCGGCCAGCTTGGCGACACGCTCGATGTCGGTTCGGGCATCTGGCTTCTTATCCATCTGCGGCCTCCTTTACGGCGTCAGCCGCTTCATGTCCCGCGGGAACAAGGCGGCCTGGCGGATGTTGGCGGCCCGTGTCAGGGCCATCTGCAAACGTTCCAGCCCGATACCCAGCCCGCCGTGGGGCGGCAGGCCATAGGCATGGGCCATGAGATATGTGGCGAATGCCTCGGGGTCCAGGCCGCGCTGGCGCATCTTGGCAACCTGCTGATCGTAGTCGTGGATGCGCTGACCGCCGGTTGTCACCTCGATCCCCCGATAGAGCAGGTCGAAACTGAGTGTGACGCGCGGGTCCTCCGGATCGTCCATGGCGTAAAACGGCCGTTTTGTGGTCGGATAGTGCGTGATGAACACCCAATCGCTGCCATAGGTCTCTTGAGCCCACAAGCCGATCAGACGCTCCTCCTCCGGTTCCAGATCGTTCGGATCACGGCTGCGCCAGCCGGTCCGTTCCTGGATTTGACGCTTGGCGTCGGCGAAGCGCACCGCGGGGATCGGCCCGGGCAGCGCCAGATCCAGTTTAAGCCGCTCCAGTTCAGGCTGGCACACTTCGGCCAGCTCGAGCCAGGCAGATCGGAGCATGGCGGTCTCCATGCCCATGATAGCACGGAAGGAGTCGATAAATCCCATTTCGAAATCCAGGCTGGTGTACTCGTTGAGATGACGCACGGTGTTGTGTTTTTCGGCCCTGAAGACGGGGCCGACTTCGAAGACACGCTCGTAGACGCCGACCATGGTCTGCTTGTAGACCTGGGGGCTCTGGGCCAGGAACGCCGCCTGCCCGAAATAGTCGAGACGGAAAATATTGGAACCGCCCTCCGCGCCGGCCGAGACAAGCTTGGGGGTATGGATTTCCGTAAATCCTTCCCGGTGCAGGAAATCCCGCATGGCGCGGCACAGCTCGGCCTGGATCCGGAAGCGGTCGCGCTGATCTTGGTGGCGCAGCATCAGGGGACGCCAGTTCAGCTGGGCGTCCAGCGACATGCCGTTGGATTTCCGGTTGAGAGGCAACGGCCGGGGCTGCCCCGGCAGGCTGATAAGTTCCAGTTCCGTGATATGCAGCTCGCACCCGCCCGGCGCCCGCATCTCGGGCAGGAGCGTTCCGCTGACTTTGACGGCGGCTTCCTCGCGCAAAAGACGAGCGGCGTCCAACCGGTCCGGGTTGTCCAGGACGCACTGCAGCAGGCCGTCGCGCAGCCGCAGCACGACAAAGACAACGTCGCCGAGACGGCGCAGCGTCTGGATTTGTCCGTGCAGCGTGACCGGGCGGTTTCGCGCGGCATCTGCTGCCAGCTGCGCGCAGCTAGGCGTCTGTGCTAAAAGATTAGCCTGAATCCATTCCATGTCCATCGTGAACCCTCCTCCTCGTGCTTTTTCGCATAAAAAAACCGGAACCTCTTTACAGAAATTCCGGGACGGACAACATGATATAATCCGCGGTACCACCCGCTTTGGCGCCAGACCGGCCTTCATTGGCCGCCTGAGCCCGCTTTTCGCCTCTAACGGGGGCCCCGTGCAACCCTAGTAGGCTTAGCCGTTCAGGTTGCAGGCTCGGGAGAGTTCTTCAACCGGTTTCCTCAAGCGGCGCTTTCAATCTATGGCACCGCATCCCTGGTGAGGTCTGGCCGGGCTACTCGCTCCGTCATCGCCTGTCGCATCGCTGCGTTGCTGCTATTATAGGGGCGGTTCAGCGGCCTGTCAAGCCACCCGTCAAGTCGAGCCAGGCTTCTGCGATCAAGTCCGGCAGGACAAACGCGTCGTACAGGCCGCCGTGATAAGCTTGACGCAGCCGAGCCAGGGGTTCGAGCCAGGGATTTTGGCGCAGGTCGGCGCAGGGCGGCAACGGGTCGTCCTTGAGGTGCAGAACCGCCAGGATCGTGAACAGCGGCCAGGCATGCGATAGTGTCAATTGCGCCGCGACATTCAGCTTGGGGTAGCGCAAGCGGCGGGTGTCGGCCCGGTCGGGCGAGGGAGCCAGCTGAACCTGGCTTATAAAACTCGTGTCACAAAGGACAGATGTCTGCCCGCAGGCGCCCGTTCTGTCCGGGCATCCCAGCAGCAGCGCCATGAACGCGGCGTCCCCGGCATAAAGGAAGCCGGCCGGGAGGGTGTTTGGGGCCGATGACGGCCAAATGGCGACAGACCTGTCCCGGCGGTCAAGGCCAAGGCAAACCGGATCGCCCGGTCTGAGCGTGCAGGCCAGCGTTTTATACGGTTCGCGGCAGCAATAGGCGACACCGGTGTCGTAACGATAACTGACCGGCCCTGCCGTCAGGCCGAACCGGCTGGAAAAATCACGGGCACGCCGGTCGGCTTCGTTCGGCTCCGGTTCAGAAATAATCATACAAGCCGTTTTTCTTGCGGCTGAGGAATCGGCACAAAAGGTCCATGCGCCGCGCATCCATGTCGGGCCGGATCTGGATGTCGGGATGTCCGGCCAAATCCTCCAGCCCCTGGACGCCCAGCAGGAGCGTCGCCAATATGCCGTTGCGGACCGTGATGTCCGCGGTCGGACCGGGATCATCCAGCCGCTGGGCGATCTGGCCTGGCCGGGCAAGGTCCACCTGGTAAAGCCCGCTGTTTTCAGGCAGGAAATCGTCCTTGATCCGCCAGGTCACGCACGTTGAACCGCCGGTTTCTCCGGCCAGAGCGCGAACCTCGCGGACCAGCCATTCCGGACGGCCGAGCGCTGACAAGGCCTTGCCGGCATGGACGACACGGCTCTGGCCGCCGATTTCCAGCTGGTGCTTGAGCGGACGCGGCTCCGCGAAATAGTGGGTCAGATCCAGGTGCGTCGGTACCTGCAGGCTAATCGTGGCGTACTGGTCGGCAAACCCGCCCAGGAAAGCTAAAAGGCCTGTCAGTCCGGATGGACCGGTGACCGCCCAGTCTTGAATGCGCAAGGTGTCCTTGCCGCCTTCGGCGACGGTCTTGAACACGGCGTAGGCTTCTTCCCGCCCGGGTTCTTGCTGCCAGATGTAGACATGCTGCTGTTCCTGCCAGCGGTCCTGTTCCAGCAGGCGGTCCCAGAGCCCTTTCGTGCGCCGGACAGGCCCGTTGGTCCCGGCCGTGAAGCACGCATAGATACTTTCGACCACAGGCCGGTCTTCCGGCCGGTAATGGCGGATCTGGCCGCGGCCGGGCAGCGAGCGAAGATCGCCGGCCGGCAGTTCGACCCGGAATCGGCGGCAGCCTGGCCCGTAGCCGAACTTGGCATAGAACTGGAACGAGAAAGGATAGAGATAGGAGAACACCGTCCCTTCTTCCCGCTCCTGGTGCAGCAGGCGGTCCATAATCGCCCGGATCGCACCCTGGCGGCGGTATTCGGGCAAGGTCGCCACGCCCCCGATGCCGCACATCGGGACCGCCTGGCCTTCAAAGGCGATGTTATACTTGATGCCGGTCACAACGGCGGCCAGCGTGTCGCCGGAAAATGCCCCCCAGACGCGTCGCGCGGGATCGCCGACTGACGGGTCCGGCAGCGGCCGGTCAGGCGCTAGGCCGGTCTCGGCCAGCAGCTGGCGATAGCGCTCCGGCGAGCGGAATGCCGTTGCGGTGACCCGGGCAGCCGCCAGAGCCTCCGCGGCCTTGCTCATGTCCAGTTGACGAACCTGCATGCGGGATCCTCCTGGCGAAAGTGCGGTCAGCGGATCGTTACCGGCTGGCCGCTCCGGTCGGACTGGTAGAGGGCCAGCAAGGTCTTCAGTGCCAAACTGGCGCTGGAAAGGCCGATCGGGAAAGGAGCCTGACCGGGTTCGAGACTGGCGTAGAAAGCGCTGATCAGGCGCTGGTGGCCCAGGCCCCAGCAAGCTTTGCCGTTCTGGGCCGCTGCCGCCGCGGGTTCCGGCAGCGGTACGAAAGCCGGACTGGCTGCGAGCAGTTCATCAAGGGTTTTCTGAGCCTGGGGCTGGCCGTTCTGATCGAGCAGCTGGATCGCGTCGCCCTCCAGGCGCAGCCGGCTGCTGGTGCAGTCCAGTTCGAGGAAGACCGGCGCATCGGCCCCGTAGGCGGTGGTGGCATAGAAAACGGCCCGAGCGCCGCTTGCCAGCTCAATATGCATCTCGGCCGTATCCTCGACCTCGATTTCTTCCCGCAGGTGGCGGTTGGCGATGGTGCCTTCCACCCGGACCGGGCGGCCGGCCAGCAAGAGCAGCAGGTCGAGGGTATGGATCGCCTGGTTGATCATCACGCCGCCTCCCTCGGTGGCCCAGCGGCCGCGCCAGGCGGCCTGGCCGTAATAGGCGGCGTCACGTTTCCAGGTGACAAAGGCCCGCGCGGTCCGCACCGGTTCCAGTTTGCCGGTCTCGAGCAGGTGGCGTGCCTGCTGCGACGCCAGGTTGAAGCGGTTCTGGAAACAGACCCCCAGGCTGCGGTCACTGGCCCCGACAGCTGCCTCCAGCGCGGCCAAATCGTCCAGCGAGATGGCCGGCGGCTTTTCCAGCACGACATGACAGCCGTGCCGCAAGGCCTCGACGGCCAGCGGAACGTGCGTGTGGTGCGGGGTGCAGATGTGGACCACGTCGATCTTATGCCCGGCCAGCAGCTCGCCGAGGCTAGCATAGCAGGCGATCTGGCTGTCCGGGGCAAACAAGCCCAGCAGGCGCCTGGCGGCACCGGCGTCCGGGTCGGCCAGGGCAACCAAGCGAACTGATTCAAGCGATTGCAAAGCCTGGACGTGCATCGGCGCGATCGCGCCGCAGCCGGCCAGGGCAACGGTCCGTTGCTTGTTGACACGTGAGTTTGTCATGAAGAGCCTTCTTTCTGCTGTCGTTTTCAGGCCAGGTAGGGCGCGGCCAGCTGCCGGATCGCGGCCACCGCCGCGGCAAAGGCCGCCGGGCCGTCGGCAAAGACAAATTCGTCACTGGCGGACAGGACCGGGCCGCTGTCCTTTTCCAGCTTCTCGCGGCCGGCAAACAAGGTCAGGTGGGGTTCGACCGACAGGAACCGGTCGCCGCCCTTGCCGTTCATCAGGGCCAGGATGTCGGCGATATGCCCATCGCCCGCCCCAGCCGGTACGACACGGCGGTCCTTGAGACGCACATCCTTGATGTGTACGTATTCGATCCAAGGCAGCAGTTGACGCATCGCTGCGAGCGGGTCGGTGCCAACCTGGAGGAAATTGGCCGGGTCCAGGATGCCTTTCAGCTTGCCGTCCAGGGCCTCGAACAGGTCGAGACAGCGTTCCAGCGTATCGCCGTAGATATCTTTTTCGTTTTCGTGCAGCAGCGTAACGCCTTCCTGGGCCGCCAGATCGAGCATGCGCCCGAGGCGGTCGACCACCTCGCCGCGGCAATCCGCGGCACTTTGGCCTTGAGGCAGGTAGAAGCTGAAGATGCGGATCAGGGTCGTATCCAGGGTCCGGGCGTGGCCGCACAACCGCTTGACCATCTCCGCAACCGGTTCGAAGGGCTCGTCCAGGCGCGTCTTGCCGAGGGGCGATCCGAGACAGGAGACCCCGATTCCGCTGTCGGACAATTTAGCTGCGGCCGATCGGGCTTCCCCGTCGGTCAGCGAGCCGATGTTTTTGCCGTCGATCTGGCGCAGTTCGACATAGCGCATGTCATTTTGCTTGAGGACCGCGATCTGGCGGTCGAGTTCGACCGCTGCCTCATCCGCAAATCCGCTTAAGAAAAACCGTGTCATAGGCACCTCCAGCCTGCGGGGCGCAAGCCATGACCGGTACTGCGCCCACCCTTTGATTCACGCTCATTTTATCGGTATACTGACGCAAGAAGGATGTCGAAATTGCCGATATTTATGCGTATCTTGCGCTTCGCGGCGCACCGGCAGGCATCCAGGAGGATTAACCATGGCTGTGCTGGCCCAGATGAACCGCTCGCATCTATTCTACCACCATTCGGTAGACGATCAACCAGGATCGGGCACCCGTCATTGCCACGCGCTCTACGAGATGTACTTTTTCATCAGCGGCTCCGGCACCTATTACATCGAAGGCAGCCGCATCCACTTGAGTCCCTACACCCTGATCCTGATGCGCCCGGCCGCCTACCACTACTTCCATGTCACGGGCGACAGCGCCTATGAGCGCTGCGCGCTGCATTTCCACGCCGACATCCTGCCCCAGGAAGACCGTGCTTTCCTTTTGGAGACCTTCTCAGGCCGCGATAAGAATCCGGCCGATCCGGTGGTGCTGTCCGTTCAGAACAATCCGGAGCTGAGCGGCGCTTTCCGGCGCATGGACAAGGCCTGCCTGCTCCCGGAGGACGAAAGCCGGCCTATGAGCCAGGCTATCCTGACTGAGATCCTGATCCTGGTCATGGGGCTTAGGCGCCGGCCGTACCCGCTGGAGGAGCCGGCCCGCCTGGTCACGCGCACGCTGGTCAGCGAGATCATCGCCTACCTTAACAGCCACCTGTCTGAAAAGCTGACGCTGGACCGGCTGGCCTCGGCTTTTTTTGTCTCCAAGTATCACCTCTGCCGCACGTTTAAGCGCGCAACCGGCGCAACAGTCCTGGAGTATTTGACTCAAAAACGGGTCCTGCAGGCCAAAAGCCTGCTGGAGCAAGGGGTCGCGCCGTCGATGGCTGCCAGCCAGTGCGGTTTTGGCGACTATTCGACCTTTTACCGCGCCTATCGGCATCTGCTCGGGCAAACGCCCAGCCAAACGACGGTCAAACAGGATTCTCCCTGACCTGCACGAGGCTGAGCACCGGGTATCCGTCGAGGCGCTCGCGTCCGCCCAGGCCAATCAGCTCGATGAAAAACAGCACGCCGGCAACCTGTCCGCCCAGGGCCTCGACCAGCTGGCAGTTGGCCAGGGCTGTGCCGCCGGTTGCGAGCAGATCGTCGACAACCAGCACCTTCATGCCGGGCTGGATCGCGTCGACATGGATTTCCAGGCTGTCTGAACCGTACTCGAGGGCGTATTGTGCTTTAATGGTCACCGAGGGCAGCTTACCCTGCTTGCGCACAGGGGCAAACCCCCGTCCGGTCGCGTAGGCCAGCGGCGCCCCTAAAATGAAACCGCGCGATTCAGCCCCGATGATCAGGTCATAGGGCATGTCCCGAACCAGCGCGGCCATTTGGTCGATCGTCTCACGAAACGCGTCCGCTTTCTTGAGTACCGTCGTAATATCGATGAAATCGATTCCCTTGTGGGGAAAATCAGGGATATGCCTGAGCTCTTTTGCCAAATCCATGCGTTCTCGCCTCCAACAGCAGGTCGGGCTGCCCCTTGGGACATCCCGGTCCATTATACCGTTTCAAGCGCCTGAACGCACCCTTTTTCTGCGGTTGTCAGGTTGCCGTCGTCAGGTTGCCGCGTCGGGTCAGCTGGCCGTGCAGGTCGCTGAAGACCTGCTGCATCAGGCGATGGCCGGCTTCGTTGGGATGAATGCCGTCCGCGCAGAGCAGATCCTGGCAGCGGCCGTGGGCGAGGAACGCTTCGCGGACCGGCGCGTAAGCACAGCGCATACGGCCGGCCAAACGCGTGACCTGAAGCGAATACCATTCGTGATACTGGTAGATCTGCTGTTCGCTGCCCAAAAACTGGAGCAAGCGCTGACGGTCGGGACCGCGCGAGACGATTGCGTCCAGGTAGCGGCTGCCGCTGATCGGCGGCAGCGACATCAGGGCCGGGCGGATGTGGCGGGCGCGCAGCAATGTGACCATGTCCTGCAGCGTCCGGACAAACTCCGGCAGCGGCGTATGCGGCTGGTGCGGGGCCAGCGGATCGTCAGACACGGCCTGCCAGTTGAAATCACAGTCGTTGCCGCCGTATTCCAGCAGCACCAGGTCGCAGCTCAGTCCCCCGTCCAGGGCCTTTTTCAACTGCTCATAGCCCTTGGTCACGGTCGAACCGAACCGGGCTCGGTTGATCACCTCGATGTTGCGGGTCTTTTCGAACAAATTGACGCAGCTGTCGGCCAAGAGCCGGTAGGTGCCGCGAAGCTCGTCCTGCACCACGCCCTTGAGCACCGAATCACCCCATACGCCAATGATATGCTTTATACCCATATCGACCTCCGATGTTATTATTATGATAATGTTTTCTTATAATATTTAATATTATATATTATCATTTCAGGATTATCAACAGGCATATCATGGTCAACCGTTTTTGCGCGATTCGGGCAGCATCTGGCAGGATTGGGGCAAACATGCTATGCTTCTAAGCGTAAAGAGCCGGACCATGACAGTTTTCCGGCCGCGCCCGGTCTGACATCTTCTAAAAAACGGGAGGCGATTTTCATGAAAAGACAACTGATCTGGCTGATCGTGCTCATGCTGGTTTTCTCCGGCCTTGCCGGCTGCTCGTCATCCACCGGCGACAGGCAGATGGCGACGACCACCGCCGGCTACAGCCCCGGAGCAGGCGAACACAAGTCGGAATCCTCTCTGCCCGAAGTCACCGCCGCACGCAAGATCATCCGCAACGCCAGCCTCGACCTGGAAGCGGCCGACGTCGCAGCCGCCTACGACGCCCTGCTGAACTGGGCGGCTGAACGCGGCGGTTACGAAATCCGGCGTGAACAGCGCCGCAGCGATGGCTACATCACGATCGACGCCCAGATCAAGATCAAGCCAGAGCACCTGGACGATCTGCTCGCGTATGCCGCGACGCTGGGCGATGTCATCAACACGCAGATCAGCACCGAGGACATCACGGACTCGTATTACGATGCCAAGACCCGACTGCAGACGATGGAGCTGTCCCTGGAAAACTACTACGCGTACCTGAAAAAAGCCGTTTCGATCGAAGAAAGCCTATCGGTCCAGCGCGAAATCAACCAGCTGACAGCCGAGATTGAATCGCTCAAGGGACGGCTCAAGCTATGGGACAGCCTGCTGGCCGAGTCCGTCGTCACGCTGCGCCTGCGCCAAACCGACGATCCGGTCAAGCTGAAAAAGGAGATCGACTGGTCGACCCTGAGCTTTTCCGATATGGGGTACCTGATGAAGAACGGCCTGACCGCCGTCGCCAACACGCTGGTCAGCGTCCTGCAGTGGCTGGCGATCGTTCTGGTCGCCGCCTCGCCGCTTTGGATTATCGCCCTGGTCGTCATCCTGGTGCTCAGACGAAAGAAGAAACGCGCCGCCCTGGCGAAAAAGCAAGCGGAAGCAGCTGAAAACCCTGCCCAGGAGGATCCGAAACCATGACCGCTACCAAGCCTATCGACGTGGTCGTCGCCGGGCACCTGTGCCTGGATCTCAGCCCCGGGTTCGCCGACCACGGCAGCCAGACGCTCAAGGACATCCTGGTCCCGGGCCGTCTGGTCAATGTCGGACCGGCCGCCCTGTCAACCGGCGGCGCGGTTTCCAATACCGGGCTCACGTTGCGCATGCTCGGTCTCAAAACCTGCCTGATGGGCAAGATCGGGGCCGATGTGCTCGGACAGAGTGTCCGTCATATCCTCGACGCCTACGAGGCCTCGGACAGCCTGATCGTCGACACGAAGGCGGCTACCGCTTATTCGGTGGTGATCGCGCCGCCGGGCATCGACCGCATCTTCCTGCACCATCCCGGCGCCAACGATACGTTCATAAGTTCTGACCTCGATCCGGAAAAGCTCTCGTCCTGCCGGCTGTTCCACTTCGGCTATCCGCCCCTGATGCGGCGCATGTACAGCGACGGCGGGCGTGAACTGCTGACCATGTTCCAGATGGCCCGCCGTGCAGGAGCGGCCACCTCGCTCGACTTAGCCCTCCCCGATCCGGCCTCGCCGGCCGGTCGGGCCGATTGGGGGGCTATCCTGGCCAAAGTGCTGCCGGTTGTCGATATTTTCCTTCCCAGCCTCGAGGAATTGCTCTACATGCTTGACCGGCCCGTTTACGAGTGCTTGAAAGCATCCGCCGGGGAGGCGGATATCTGCACCGTCTGCCCCGAGCAGCTGCTGTCCGACCTGGGCACGCGCATCCTGTCCTTCGGCGTCAAAATATTAGCGATCAAGCTGGGCAAGAGGGGTTACTACATTCGAACATCCGGACGGGACAACCTCAAAACGATGCAATCAGCAACACCGGCCGACATCCGCAATTGGGCCGGCCGCGAGCTGTGGTCCGAACCGTACCATGTCGCACAGGTCGCGTCCACGAGCGGGGCCGGAGACGCCAGCATCGCCGGCTTTCTGGCCGGACTTCTGTCCGGCAGCAGCATTGAAACCGCCGCGGAACTGGCCTGCGCCGTCGCCGGGCTCAAAATCCAGGTTAAGACGTCAGTCGGCGGGATCCGGCCCCTGACCGATGTGCTGGCCAGTCTGGCGACATGGGCCAAGGAACGGCAGGTACTCGGTCACGGCTGGCGGTATAATTCCGCAACCCGGCTCTGGTCAGGCAAAATGGATCAAGCGCCGGAAGCGAAATAATGCTGTTCGAGCATCGCGCACAAGGTGTGGTAAACCGGAAGATGCAGTTCCTGGACATCGGGTGTTCGCATCGCCGGAACGCGCAGACATAAATCAGCCTCGGCCGCCAGCCGGCCGCCGTCAGCGCCCGTGAGACCGATCGTCGTTACGCCGAGACCGCGGGCAAGCCGGATGGCCTGCAGCACGTTCAGCGCGTTGCCCGATGTGCTGATCCCCAGCAGCACGTCGCCGGGGCAGCCCAGCGCCATCACCTGCTGGGCATAAACCAGATCGGCGCCCAGGTCGTTGGCGACCGCCGAGCCCAGCGCCGCCTGGCTGACCAGGGGAATCGCCGGCAACCCGAGCTGCAGCCGGCCGAGGGCTGACTCGAGGTCGGCCCGCGCCGCGTCTTTGACCGGCCGGCCAGCCGCAAAACGAAGCAGGATCGTCTCTTTATCCTCCACCGGCACAGGGCGCTTCAGGTTGAACCCTTTAAGCAGTTCGCCGGCGATGTGCTCGCTGTCCGAGGCGCTGCCGCCGTTGCCGCACAGCAGGAGGCGGCCGCCCTGGTCAAAACTGGTCACAAGAAGTCGCCAGGCTTCAGCCAAGTCTTCCAGCATCGGCTGCAGGACCGGCAGGCGCCGGCCGAGTTCATCCAGCAGGTCACGAACATCCTGTCTCATTGTGGCAATGCTCCCTTCTCACCTTCCAGGGCGATGCTGACCGCCGCCAGATCGCCCGTCTGCTCACCCAACTGTGCCGGCAGAACCTGGCAGCGCCGATAGGTCCGGGCCAGGCTCTCGCGTTTCAGGACTTCGTCGGCCGCGGGCCAAATCCAGCGCTGGCTGCGCGCGAAAATCGAGCCGATCACGATCCGCTCCGGGTTGAGCAGGTCGAGCAGAATCGCCAGTCCCTGTCCGAGATAACGCCCGGACACCGCCAGGATTTCTTTTGCCAGAGGGTCGCCATCGTCCGCGGCCTCTCCGACCAGGCGTGCCGAAAGCTGTTCCGGACCGCCGGCCCGGTCGCAAAACGCAACGCGTTCGCCCATCTGCGTCTTCTCCAGGACCATCAGGCGGGCCAGCTGCGCGATGCCGCCGCCAGAGCAGAAGCCCTCCAGCGAACCGGCTTTGCCATAACCCACCGGTCCGGTCGGACTGATGCGAACATGACCAATCTCCCCAGCCCCATCGTCGATGCCCGAGTAAAGCCGGCCGTTCAGGATCAAGCCGGCGCCGAACCCGGTTCCGAAAGTCAGGAAAACCATGTTCTGGCAGCCGTGGCCGGCGCCGAAACGCCATTCGGCCAGCGCGCCGGCGTCGGCGTCATTGAGCAGCCAGGCCGGCAGGCCGGTCGCGTCGCGAACCCATTCGGTGATCGGGATCTGGTCCCAGCCGGGCAGGTTGGGCGGCGACAGGATCAGGCCCCGGCGCGAATCCAGCGGACTGCCGCAGGAAATCCCCGTTCCGACAACGGTCTGATCGGGTCCCAGGCCTGTCAGCATCCGCCTGGCCGCCTGGAGCAACGCGTCGACCAGGGCCCTGGGGCTGGCAGCGGACCCGGTCGGCATGACAAAGCGGTCGTGCAGCACCGGTTTTTCGTTCGCTCGGTTTTCCGGCAGACTGGCCAGGACGACGGCGCTTTTCGTCCCGCCGATATCGAGGCCCAGGTAGTATTTCGAAATCATCTCATTGCCTCCGTTCGGATTGCTGCCGCTCGATTTCCTGCGCCAGCGCCTGATCGCGGCTGATCCTGAGGGACAGGTAGGCAAAAAACTGGCCGGGCTGCTTGCGCCGCCAGCGGCACTTGGCCAGGATCAGGCCATGATCCGGGCAGCTGAACGCGGCGGTGAAGCGGCTCTTTTTCGCCTCCCAGGGCTGCTCGAGCCGCAAAGGCGTGCCGCAGCCGGGGCAAATTGCCTCCAGCGTGTCCAGCGCCGGCCCGATGGCCTCCTGGTTTGCCAGCGGGCCTAACGTCAGCTGGCTGGAGCGGTTAAGGTTGGGGTCGAACGCATAACGCGCGGCCAGGTCGGTCCCGTTGTTCTCCGTCCGGTTGAGCTCGGCAATATGGCGGAAGATCTGCCCGGTGTACCAGGCGTCGTTCACCGCCTGGTGAAAAGGCTGCGGCTTGGGCAAATCGAGAAAATCGATGGCATACTCGATGCTGCGCTGCATGTCCGCCTGCTCCACCAGCTGGTCGAAAAGATACTGGACGTCGATGCACGGCATCTCGAGACGGTCGGCCAGCTGGTAGTAGCGCAGGTTCATCAGCAACGTGGCCGTGTCGCTCTCGCTCCAGGTGCAGAACAGGTATTCGTCACCGCAAAAAGCCAGAAAATCCCGGGCGGCGTCACGGAAATCCAAGCCGTATTTCATGCTCTGCTGGTGCCGGCGGGTCACAGCCGCCACAGGGCCGGTCAGGATGGGGTACAGCCGCGGCCGGATTTGGGTGCTGAATTTCCCGGCCAGGCGGAACTGCTCGTCCAGCTTGACCGCGCCGATTTCGATAATTTCAAAGGGGATCGCGTCCTGAATGGCCTTGGGGACCTTGTTGGCCCGCCCGGCTCCGTTCCATTCCAGGTCAAAAACAATGTAATGCATGTCTATCCTTCAAGTCTTTTGGCGCAGGTTCTGCCTTCCGGCGCCGGCGGTCAGGTGAGCGTTCGGGTGCGTGTCAGGCAGTTTTGGATTTCGCGTTCGGTCGGAAGCGCCGGAATGGCGCCGGTGCGCGTGGTCGCCAGGGAACCGGCGGCGTTGGCGTAGGCCAGGTCCGACTCAAGCTCCTCGGCTGTCAGGCGGCCAGGATCTTTGCCGCGCAGCAGCAGCCGATGCAAAACGGCGCCCGTAAACGCGTCGCCGGCACCGGTCGTGTCGATGGTCTGGACATCGAAGGCAGGATGGCTGGCCTGGGCGCGGCGGGTCGCGCCGTATGCGCCTTTGGCGCCGCGCGTGATCAAGAGCAGCTGCAGCGGCGCCCGGTCGAAAAACCAGCGCGCGCCCTGCTCCAGATCCGTCAAACCGGTCAGGAAGGTCAGTTCCTCTTCGGAAATCTTGAGCACGTCGACCCGGTCCAGTACGGCCAGGATGACCTGGCGGGCATCCTCGGGCGATGACCAGAGCGGCAGGCGCAGATTTGGGTCGTAGGAAACCAGGCGGCCGGCTCGCCGGGCCAGTTCCAGCGCGTGCCGGGTAGCCCCGCGCGCCGGATCCCCGGTCATCGAAACCGAGCCGAAATGGAAGATGCGGCAATCCCGGACGGTTGCTTCCGGGATCTCCTCGGGGCGCAGCATCAGGTCGGCACCCGGGTTGCGGTAAAAGGAAAACGAGCGGTCGCCGTTCGGGTCCAGGTGGACAAACGCCAACGTGGTCCGGCAGGAAGGATCGCGCAGCAGGCCGTCACAGGCGATTTGGGCTTGGGCCAGAACACCGGCCAGGTAGTCGCCGAAAAAATCCTGGCCCACCTTGCCGATAAAAGCCGTCCGCCGGCCCAGCCGGCTGAGCGCAGCCAGCACATTGGCCGGCGCGCCGCCCGGGTTCTGCTCGAATAGCGGCTGGCCCTGGCCGGAAAGGCCAGCAGGCGTAAAATCGATCAGCAGTTCGCCAACCGCGGTAACATCGTACATGGCTAATCTCCTTTTGCTTTTCCCAACAGCAGGGCGCACCAGTCGTTTTGGATCCGTTTTTCCAAAATGGAAAGGCCGGCTTGTTCCGCGGCGGCTTCGACCGCCGGCAGCTTGTCGCGGATGATCCCTGATGCGATAAACAGGCCGCCAGGTGCCAGCAGGCTGGGGATGTCGCCTGCGATCGCAACGATGACGTCAGCGATGATGTTGGCGACGATCAGGTCGTAGCGGGGTCTGGCGGCATCCTTGAGTTCGCCGCTGTGGACCATGACCGCAACCTGGTTCAGCTGGCAGTTGGCTTTTGCGACCGAGACCGCGAGCGCGTCGATGTCGATCGCCTCGACCGAACCGGCGCCCAGCCGGGCGGCGATAATCGCCAGGATACCGCTGCCGCAGCCCAGGTCGAGCACATGGTCGCCCGGCCGCAGCTTCTCATCCAGCCAGCGGGCGCACAAGGCGGTCGTCTCGTGCGTGCCGGTCCCGAACGCGCTGCCCGGATCGAGCGTGATCACGATCTCGCCGGGTACAGGCTGGTAATCGAGCCAGCTGGGATTGATCACCAGGCGGTCCGTCAGGTGCAGCGTATTGTAATAGCGCTTCCAGTTTTCAGCCCAGTCTTCTTCCTTGACAACCAGGCAGCCCTGGTAACCGTCCCCGATATCGAGAAAGGCTGAAAATGACTGCAGCCGCACGCGGATTTGCTCTTCCAGCTGCGATAGCGGCACGATAATCTTTTCGCTGTTGTCGTACAAGGTCCAGCTGGCCTGGTCGGGATCGCGGTTGACGCGCACACCTTCTGGGAATGCGGCGAAATAGGCGACGATGCGCACGACCGGGTCCAGCTGGTTGATAAAGTCGTCATCGGCGTACGAGAGGTTTTTCGGGTCGGCCAGAATGGCCTTGATCTCCGCCGCGTCCTGAACCTGAACCCCGTCGGCACCCAGGGCGCTCAGGGTGTCCGTCAGCAGTTCCGACGCTTCATGGGTCGAAGCAAAATGGAAAGCCAGGTAATGCATGCAGACCCTTTAAGCTTCCGGCTTGGAGCCGGACGGCGCCAGCAGCAGCCGGACCGCTTTGCTGCCTGCGGTCAGGGTATCGACGATGTAGCCGAAAATGGTGATTCCCAGGATGATTTTGCGCGTCATTTCCGCAGCTTCAGACGGGGTCATCGGACTGTCGACCGGGAATATGGCCTGGACAGCTTCGAAAAAGGCCACGTTGAAGACGGCCGGATTGGAAAACAGCCAGACCGCGACGAGGAAGCCGGGCAGCTTGAGGACCAGGTGCGCGCCGACCACCGGCAGCGTCCAGGAACCGGCCGACAGCTTGACGATGTCCAGCAGGATGGATGCCAACAGCGAGAGGTTGATCCAGGGCAGCGCAGCGCTGAAAACGTCCGAAAAGAGCGGGACGGCCGCCTGTCCGGCCTCTTGCAGCCGGATCACCGCGCCCAGGTCGGGGCTGGTGTTCAGGAGGGCTAGAAAAATCAGGGTGAAAAGGATGCTGACGACCGGCTCCGATTTCCTGATTCGGAAAGGGTCGCGCGGTTCTGATTTTTGCACATGGGCCATCGGATCCCCTCCTGACATGCCTTCTCGATCTGCTTTCCATGATAACAAACCCGATGCTTATTTGAAAAGGTCTTTCAGCTTGCCGAAGAAGCTGCCGCGCTTCTGGTAGTTGCTGTCGCTGCAGGTCTGGTCAAACTGGCGCAGCTGCTCTTTTTGCGCTTCCGAAAGGTGGCGCGGCACCTCGAGCACGACCCGGAAGATGTGGTCGCCGCGCGTGTTGGCGCGGTTGACATAGGGAATGCCTTTGCCGCGGATCGTGAACGTCTCGCCGGGCTGGGTCCCCTCTTTGAGATGGTAAGTCTGCGGGCCGTCGATCGTCGGCACATCCAGCTCGCAGCCGAGCGCCGCCTGGGGGAAGGTGATCGGAATCTCGCAGTAGGTGTTGTTGCCGTCGCGCTGGAAGACCGGGTGCGGCCGGATGTGCACCTCGATGTAGAGGTCGCCGTAGGGGCCGCCCTGCGCACCGGGCTCGCCTTCACCCCGCATCGTCAGCATTTCGCCTTCGTTGATGCCCGCCGGCACGTTGACCCGCAGCTTCTTGCTTTTCTGGCGCCGTCCCCGTCCGCCGCAGGCCGTGCAGGGGTCCTTGATCACGGTACCCTTGCCGCCGCAGGCGACACAGGGCCGGGCGGTCATGACCGTTCCGAACAGCGTTTGCTGGCGCTGGTTGACCTGGCCGGTGCCATGGCAGGCCGAACATTTTTCAGGAGACGAGCCGTCGCGAGTCCCCGTACCTTGGCAGGTGTCGCACAAATCTTCCTTGTTGACCGTGATCTGGCGCTCAACACCAAAAGCGGCCTCCATGAAATCCAGGTTCATCCGGTACTTGAGGTTGGCGCCGCGCTGAGGGCCGGCCCGACGGCGCGACCCGCCGCCAAAACCTCCGAAGAAGGAACCGAACAAGTCCTCAAGGTCGATATCGAAACCGGCGCCGTTGAAACCGCCGAAGCCCTGTCCGTCAAGCCCGGCATGACCGTACTGGTCGTATACCTTGCGTTTTTCCGGATCGCTGAGGACAGCGTAGGCCTCGTTGGCCTCCTTGAAGCGGGCTTCAGCCTCCTTGTTGCCCGGATTGAGATCCGGGTGGTGCTGCTTGGCAAGCTTGCGGTACGCTTTTTTCAGTTCGTCATCCGTTGCGGTGCGGGCAACGCCGAGAACCTCGTAATAGTCTCTTTTTTCAGGCACGTGCTGTCCCTCCGTCTACAAGGATAAACCCGCCCGCTCGAAAAAGCGGGCGGGGCTCATCCCCATTTATGCTGCAAGTCCCCTCCGGCCCGAGGGCCGACGGTTCTGATAGCCGGCCTCAGTTGTCTCCGCCGGCGTCCTTGAAGCCGCCATCTTGCTGTTCCGGGCCGGGCCCGCCGCCGAAGCCTTCCGGACCCGGACCGCCGGCTTCGCCGCCCTGCTGCTTGTACAGGTGCTCGCTGGCCTTGAAGAAGGCCTGCTGGAGCGCCTCGGTATCTTTCTTGATCGCCTCAAGGTCCTGGCCGTTCAGGCTGTTCCTGAGCTGTGTGACGGCCTGTTCGATCGCCGACTTGTCGTCGGATTCGATCTTGTCGCCCATATCCTTTAAGGTCTTCTCCGCCTGATAGATCGCCGAATCGGCGTGGTTGCGGGTGTCGACCTCGTCTTTTTTCTGCTTGTCTTCTGCCGCGTGCTGCTCGGCTTCCTTAACCGCTTTGTTGATCTCGTCCTCGGTCAGGTTGGTCGAAGCGGTAATCGTGATCTTCTGCTCGCGGCTGGTGCCCAGATCCTTGGCCGACACGTGGACGATGCCGTTGGCGTCGATGTCGAACGTGACTTCGATCTGCGGCACGCCGCGCGGGGCCGGCGGAATGCCGTCCAGGCTGAACTTGCCCAGCGTCTTGTTGTACTGCGCCATCTCGCGCTCGCCCTGCAGTACGTGGACCTCGACCTGCGTCTGGCCGTCTGCCGCCGTGGAGAAAACCTGGCTCTTCTTGGTCGGGATTGTCGTGTTGCGGTCGATAATCTTGGTGAAGACACCGCCCATCGTCTCGATGCCCAGGGAAAGCGGCGTGACGTCCAGCAGCAGCAATCCGGTCACATCGCCGGACAGGACGGCGGCCTGGATCGCGGCGCCGATGGCCACACACTCGTCGGGGTTGATGCCCTTGAAGGGTTCTTTGCCGAACAGCTTCTTAACCATGTCCTGGACGGACGGCGTACGCGTGGAACCGCCGACCAGCAGGATTTTTTCGATGTCCTGCGGCTTCAGTCCGGCGTCCGACAGGGCGCTGCGGGTCGGACCGACGGTCTTCTCGACCAGGTCCGCGGTCAGTTCGTCGAACTTGGCCCGGGTCAGGGTCGTGTCGAGGTGTTTCGGCCCCGAGGCGTCCGCCGTGATGTACGGCAGGTTGATGCTGGTGCTGGTCACGCTGGACAGCTCGACCTTGGCCTTTTCGGCCGCTTCGCGCAGGCGCTGCATGGCCATCTTGTCATTGCGCAGGTCGATGCCCTGGTCTTTGCGGAACCCGTCCACCAGGTAATCGACGACCTTGCTGTCGAAGTCGTCGCCGCCCAGGCGGTTGTTGCCGTTGGTCGCCAGAACTTCAAAGACGCCGTCGCCGATTTCCAGGATGGACACGTCGAAGGTTCCGCCGCCGAGGTCGAAGACGAGGATCTTCTGATCGGTCTCCTTGTCCAGGCCGTAGGCCAGCGAGGCCGCCGTCGGCTCGTTGATGATGCGCAGCACTTCGAGGCCGGCGATCTTGCCCGCGTCCTTGGTGGCCTGGCGCTGCGCGTCGCTGAAGTAGGCCGGCACCGTGATGACGGCCTGGGTGACCGTTTCACCCAGGTACGCCTCGGCGTCCGCCTTCAGCTTTTGCAGGATCATGGCTGAAATTTCCTGCGGCGAATACTGCTTGTTGTCGATGGTCACCTTGTGGTTGGTGCCCATTTCGCGCTTGATCGACATGACGGTGCGGTCCGGATTGGTTACGGCCTGCCGCTTGGCAACCTGGCCGACGAGACGCTCGCCTGTCTTGGAAAAGGCGACCACGGAGGGGGTCGTCCGGTTGCCTTCCGCATTTGGAATGACAACAGGTTCGCCGCCTTCCATGACGGCAACACACGAGTTGGTTGTTCCCAGGTCAATACCTATGATTTTGCCCATCTGCTTGTTCCTCCTGTATTTGAACGGTTGTTTTTTCTCTATCTTAACGCGTGCGGCGCACGTGTTCTCCTAGTTGGCGACCTTGACGACGCTGTGCCGGATGACGCGGTCCGCCCGCTTATAACCTTTGCGCAGTTCTTCGACAACGGTCGACGCGCCGACGCTTTCGTCTTCAACATGCATGACGGCATCGTGCAGGTTGGGGTCAAAGGGCTGGCCGCAGCAGTCGATCGGCGCGACGTCGAGCTTGTCCAGCACTTCGTGAACCTGTTTGCGGATCAAGGCGATGCCTTCGCCGATCTGGCGGGCTTCGGCGCTTTCGTACTGGTCGGTGACCCATTCGGCCCGGTCCAGGTTGTCGATGACCGGCAGCCATTCCCTGATGACCTGGACAATGCTGTCGGCATACAGCGCGTCCTTTTCTTTCTGGCTGCGCTTGCGGAAATTGTCGTATTCCGCCATCAGGCGCAGGTACTTGTCGGTCAAGAGCCGGTTCTCCTCTTCCTTGGCCTTGACGGCCTCCTTCAGGACCTGGGTTTCGTCCGGCTGCAAAGCGGCTTCCTCCGCCGCTTCCGGCTGGATGTCCGGCTGCTCCGTCTCGGGTACAACCGGTTCGTTTTGCTGCTCGCTCTGTTTCATGTCTGCTTTTCCTCCACGATTTCTTCACCGCGGGACAGTCGCCGCAGGTGTTCGTTCATTGTCTGCTTGACAAAGCTGATATGGGATATGACTTTGCTGTACGCCATTCGGCGGGGGCCGATCACACCGATCCGGCCGGCGATGACATCGCCGACTTTGTACGTGGTTGTGACGAAGCTGCAGTCTTTGAGTCCGTCGACCGATATTTCCTGGCCGATCCGGATCATGTAGGACGGCTTGTCCGGCCGTCCGCTGGGCGGACTTGCGTTCTCCGGATCCTGCGCGTCCTTGATCTCGTTCATATAGCCGGCGATGATGCCGTCCCGGGCGAGCGTGTCGAAAAAGCAGCGGGCTTTGCCGATATCGTGAAATTCGGGGTAAGCCAGCAGCTGGTGCTGCCCGTCGATGTAAAGCTCCAGGTTGTCAGCTTGCTTGATCGCCACGTAGGCTTCGTAGAGCACCTGGTTGAGCAGGCTTTCCGGCAGCGGCGTGTTGCGCGCGGCCGACGCGACGGTCACCAGGGTGATGTCGTCCAGTGTCATGCCCGAAAGGCCGTCCTCGATCGCGGATGCGATCTGCATCAGCTGGTTGGCGTCGAGCAGTTCCGGGATGCGCACGAGGCGGTCCTTGACCACGCCGGCCGACAGGACGACGACGACCAGTGCCCGGCCGGGCTCGATCATCAGCATCTTGATCTGCTGCAGGTGGCTGCGGCGCATATGGGGCGACAGGGCCAGCGACATGTAGCCCGTCTCCTCAGACAGCACGCTCGACGCCTTGCGGATCAGGCCGGTCAGTTCGTCCAGGCTGTCCCTGAGGTAACCGCGGATGCGGTCGGTTTCTTCCTGGGACAGGTTCTCGATCTGCATCAGGTTGTCGACGTAGGCGCGGTACCCCTTGTCGGACGGGATACGGCCGGCCGACGTGTGGGGCTGCTCGAGGTAGCCCAGCGCCTCAAGTTCGGCCATTTCGTTGCGAATCGTGGCCGAGCTGAAGCTGAACTGGTGTTTTTGTACCAGTGATTTGGAGCCGACCGGCTCTGCAGTCGCGATATAGTCGTCGACGACGGCTTTGAGGATATGCTGTTTGCGCTCGTCTAGCGGAACTATTTCCGTCACAGGCGGTCCACTCCTTTCCAAAGCGTTAGCACTCTTGTCCTTAGAGTGCTAAAGATAATTTACCATCATGCGGGCCCGCTGTCAATCTGAACGAAGGATCTTTCGTGAGCGCGATGTGAAACTTTTGTTAACGCCCCGGTGTATCTCAGGCGCCGATGAACGCCCGGAAGGCCTGGTTGGCCAGATCCAGGCCGCGCCGGCTGAGCCGGACCCGGCCGCCGGACACGATGATCAGGCCCCTGCGATGCAGATCGGCCAGGGGCACCGCGAAACGCTCGAACAGGCTGATTCCGAAACGCGCCTTGAAGTCGCGGTCGCGAACACCCCGGATCAAACGCAGCCCGAGCAGCATGGTCTCGCGCATGGCCTCCTGGCGGTCGACCCGCTCGCTGACTTCGGCACCAGGCCAGCCGGCTGGTCCTGCCGTATCGCCCCGGCAGGCGGTCAGGTAACGGTCCATGTCGGACGGGTTGGCCAGGCGAAGGCCGTCCGTGTAGCTGTGCGCGGCTAAACCGAAGCCATAGTACGGCAGGGCCTGCCAGTAGACCAGGTTGTGCCGGCAGGCATAGCCCGGCCGGGCGCTGTTGCTGATTTCGTAATGGATAAACCCCTGTTCGGCCAGGCGCAGACGGATCCGGTGGTACTGGCGCCGCTCCAGATCGTCGTCCGGCAGCCTGACCTGGCCCCGGGCCTCGGCCGCAGCCAGCGGTGTGCCCTCCTCCAGGATCAGGCCGTAAAACGAGATGTGCGTGACAGGCAGTCCCAGCACGAAATCCAGCGTCTCGTCGATATCTTGGATCGTCTGGCCGGGCAGGCCGAAAAGCAGATCGACGTTGATGTTGGAAAACCCGGCCGACCGGGCCGCCTGCACGCCCGTCGCGAGGTCGCCGGCTTCGTGGATCCGCCCAAGCAGGTGCAATAGGCGCGGCTGGACCGCCTGCAAGCCGAAGCTGATCCGGTTGAAGCCGGCCGCGTATAAGGTTTCCAGTGCCTCTTGCGAAACGGTGCCCGGGTTGGCTTCGACCGTGCATTCGCAGTCCGGCTCCATTCCGAAGCACGCACGAAGCTGGCCGAGCAGCCGGACCAGGTCGCCGGCCGGAAGCACCGTGGGCGTCCCTCCGCCCACGAAGACCGTCTGCAAAGGGACCGGCTTGCGGCCCGGCAGATAAAGCCGGTTGGACGCCACAATCTCGATCTCACGCAGCAGGGCCGCGACATATGCCTGCTGGCAGTCGCGGCCCCGGGCGGCAAACGATATGAAATCACAGTATGTGCATTTTTGCCGGCAAAACGGGATGTGCAGGTAGGCCGCCGTCGGGGCCTGATCCGGAAAGGGTGTCAATCGACATCCCCTGGCCGATCGTCCTTGAGTATGCCCTGCAGCGACGCGGCCAGGCCGGCCAGGGACTGAATCTCCGACGGAACGATGATCTTGGTGGCCTTGCCCTCGGCGAGACGGCCCAGCGCTTCCAGGCTTTTCAGGGCGATGACCGAGGCGTCGGGGTTGGCTTCGCGCAGCATGACCAGGCTGCGCGCGGTTGCTTCCTGGACCTTAAGAATCGCCTCCGCCTGCCCTTCCGCTTCCATGACCGCACTTTCGCGGGCGGCTTCGGCACGCAGGATCGCGGCGGTCTTCTCGCCTTCGGCGACCCGGATCGCCGCTTCCTTTTCGCCCTCGGCACGCAGGATGTTCTCGCGTTTCTCGCGTTCCGCCTTCATCTGGCGTTCCATCGCGTTCTGGATTTCCTTGGGCGGGATGATGTTCTTCAGCTCCACCCGGTTGACCTTGATGCCCCAGGGGTTGGTCGCTTCATCCAGGATCTGGCGCATTCTGGTGTTGATCAGGTCGCGTGAAGTGAGCGTCTCGTCCAGTTCCAGGTCGCCGATGATGTTGCGCAGCGTCGTGGCCGCCAGGTTCTCGATGGCGATGATCGGGTTCTCGATGCCATAGGCGTAGAGCTTCGGGTCGACGATCTGGTAGTACAGGACCGTGTCGATCTGCATCGTCACGTTATCCTTGGTGATGACGGCCTGGGGCGGGAAATCGGCGACCTTTTCCTTGAGTGAAACCACCTTGGCTACCCGGTCGATCAGGGGGACTTTGAACTGGACGCCGACCCCCCACGTCGCGTAGTAGGCACCCAGCCTTTCAATGATGAACGATGTCGCCTGCGGCACGATCCGGATGTTCCGGACGGCGAGCAGGACAACAACGGCGACGATGACGATCCAGGTGAACCAGGTTCCGAACGAGGCTGGTGTATCGTTAAGGGCGATACGGATGGCTTCAATGCTGTGCATGTTCAAATCCTCCTGCCATTTGTTTTCGTTTTGTCATGACGGCGCTGCTTTCAGGGTGCCGGCGTGCCGGAAGGCGCCGGTGTACCGGACAGGACCGCCTCGGAAACGGGCTGCGCGTCGTGAACGCCCTTGAGGATCGCCTCGAGGATCACGAAAGCCGTGTTGTTGACCCGCTTGGTCAGCTGATCGACGGTTTGCTTGTCGGCGTTGCTGCTCAGCGAAACCCGCGCTGTAACGGCCAGGTTCGTGATGTAGTGCAAATAGACGGTCGAATCGAATGGTGTGTGCCGGACGGTTCCGCCGGTTTCGGAAAAAGCCGGGTTTTTGCTTTCCTTGATATCCTCCAGCGACTTGCCGTCATAGTCGAAGGATTCGAAAAAGACTATCGGGATGTCCAGCTCGTCAAAGGGCAGGTAATCGGAATCGTTCAGGGACCATTCGCGATACAGGACCGGCGTGGAAAAGCCGTCAAGCTCGAGGTCGAACGAAGCCTGGTTGGTGTAGAGCATGTAGTTGTTGTTGGTGTAGAGCTCGTGTTCGTAGAAAACATCGGTGGCCTCATAGAGCTTGCGCCGCAGCTCGTAGGATTTGCGGTTGTACGCGCGCAGCGAATTGCGGCCGGCATGCACGTAGACCTTGTCGCCGGCGTAGATGGAATCCATGCAGTACATGGCGTCGGTCCGGGCGATATCGCTTTTGCTCATGGACGAGGCGAATTTGCGGGCGCCGGCCTGACCGTCCTCACCGGCGCCGAAAGCAACCAGAACCACATCGTAGCCCGGCTTCTCCTGGCGGATTTCCCGGGCGAGCATGAGCAGGGCCCCGATGCCGGAGGCGTTGTCGTGGATGCCGTCGTAGTCCGGCAACGTCGGCTCGGGCACGGAGGAAGCGGCCGAAGATGTCGTGGTCGTTTCCCCGCTTTCGTCAGGGTCAGGGGTCGGAACCGGTGTCGGGGTCGCGGGCGGCTCGGTCGTTTGCCGGTATGCTTCGACATCCTGGACTGAGACAAACGTATCGTAATGCGCGCCGACGATCACCTGGCGGCGGAACGTCTCCCAGGTGCCGTCTTCACGGGCGCGCATGAAGCCCGTTCCCGGAATGGTGACGCTGATGTTGCGCGAGGACCGGTACGTACCGTCGAGGCCGCTGTACGTGAAGCGGGTGACGGCCGGCGTGTAGCCCATGTCTTCGAGCGCTGAGACAATCAGGTCCCCGGCGGCCTTTTCCTGTGTGGATCCGGGGCTGCGGAACGGATAGGTCCTGGCCAGCCGCAGGGCGAATTTCGAACCAAACGTGCCGTAATCGGCATAGCTGGGTTCCTCCGGCTCCTCGTTCTGGCAAGCCGGCAGCAACAGGACCAGCACCAACGCCAGGGCCAGGGCGGTCAATTTATGAATCAATCGGTTTTTCGGCATGATTGGGCTCTGCCTGGCAGTCAGCCTGACCGCAGCCAGGGCCTCCCCCTTTCTCCCGGCCGGCTCCTGCAAGCGGGCGGCGGTACCGGGCGGTCAGCGCAGGCTGACCCGTGAATCAGTTCCATTTTACTTGCTGGGTGCGGTTCGCGCAAGCCAGACAGCCGAACGCGAGCCGTTCAGCACCATCCGCCCCTTGCCAAATATGGTATGATATCCCCATGGTCAAAGGCGGCCCGCCAGGGCCGGTAAGGGAGCGATCGTAAGGCATGCGTCACAGGCAGGAAAAACATGCAACCAGCCCGTCTCGTCCGCGCCGGCTGCGCCGGCTGCTGGTCTTATTGCTGCTTCTTACCGCCTGCTTTAGCTGGCCCGTTCAGGCGGCCGAGGTCCAGCCCCAACTGTCTTACCAGCCGCCGCTGGAAGTCGATATCAGCGCCTCGTCCGCCGTTGTCCTGGACACCGGGCGCATGCGCCGCCTGTATGCCAAAAACGCCGACAGCCGCCTGGCGCTGCCGGCCGCATCCAAGATCATGACTGCGCTTCTGGCCTGCGAGCGGCTGCCGCTGGACACACAGGTCACGATCAGCTCCGTGGCCGCCCAGGAAGCCAAGCGCGAAGTGACCGGCGACGGTCTGGCGCTCGAGACCGGCGACAAGTACCCGCTGGAATACCTGCTCCTGCGCATGGTCTTTTACGATTCCAACGCCGCCGCCCTGGCGATCGCCGAGCAGATCAGCGGCGTCGAAGAGAATTTCGTCGTCCTGATGAACAGCAAGGCGGCCAGCCTGGAGCTGTCCGGGACCGTTTTCGTCAACAGCACCGGCAACCTGGTCTACCAGGAAGGCGGGGTCGATCCGGGCGACCGGACCGGTCAGGAGGACAACATCGCCGTCGATCCGCTGCCGCGCCAGTACTCGACGGTCAGCGATCTGGCCCGGCTGACCGCGTTTGCCATGAACAACCAGAAATTTGCCGACATCATCCGCAAGGACAGCGAATACTTGCTCCTCGAAGGCAAAACGCTCGTGCCGATGCGCAACCGGCTCCAGTCGGTCTGGCGGCTGTCGGAAAACCGCATCACCGGCGCGTTTTACAGCGAACGCCGCGAAAAGGCCAACAGCGTGGCGATCGGAAGGATCAACGACTTCAGCGTGATCATGGTCACCGCGAACGGCAATCCCGGCCAGCGCAACATGGATCTGCTGACTTTGACCCAGTCGATCGCGAACAACTATGAACAGCAAGCGCTGGTGACATCAGGCGAGGTATTTTCCGGCTACCGCGAGGAAACGGTTGACGGCGAGCCTTTCGGCTTGGTTTTCCGCAGGACTGTGCTCTACATCCGGCCGGTCGACGACCCCTTCCTGATGCAGGAGGTCCAGTACCGCTCTTACGGTCCGCACCACCGGCCGATCGAATCGACGATGACCATCGGCCAGGTCGTCTTCCAGCTCAAGGACGGAACGGTCATCGCCGTGGATGTCGGGCCGGATCGGCAGATCCTTTCCAGCATCACCGCGCTCAACCAGCTGCTGGGCAGCCTGCAGAAAAATCAGAACCTGTTCTATGCGATCATGATCTGCGGTATGTTGCTCGCCCTGGTCATGGCGATCCACGTCTTCGAGCGGTTGAAACGCCTGATCCGGCTGCTGCGGCTGATCGGGCTGGAACGGCGGGCCCGCCGCACCTGAGTGCGGCTCAGCGTTTCAGCCGCTGCAGGTAAAAGCGGATCAGAAGACCCAGTGCCAGGTCATAGAGGGCGACAACCGCCAACCCGGCCAGCGGCAGCACAAACCAGAGCCAGGTTCCCCGCTGATGTACAAACGCCAGCGCTTGACGGCCGGCAAACAGCAAGATGCCGGACAGAGCCAAAACGCCGCCGGACAGGACGCGAACCAGCCGGGCGGGACGCGGGGCCAGGCGCGGGTCGATCAGGGCACGGACCAGCGGGTACGGTCCGAAAAAGACAAGGTAGGGCCAGCTGAGCGCGAGGCCTGGCCAGGCTAGGCTGACCAGAGCGGTGGCGGCATATACCAGCCAGGCGCCGCGCCGGCCGGTCTCGATCACGGCCATCGCCAGGCAAAAAGACGCCAAAGTCATGAACGCCAGATCGGCGGTCGGCGACCAGGCGGCTGCTGTCAAGGCCAGCAGCACCAAGGCGGCTGCGATGCCGCCCAACGCGATAGCCCGGGTCTGTTTTCGTTGCGTTTGGGGATCAGCAGCAGCCACAAAGGTCACCGCCCATGCATTCGCAGCACGAATCGGTGCAGCACAGGCAGCCCAGCGTGTTGCACAGGTCCGTGCCGCACAGGCCGCCGTCGCTGTAGTAAGGTCCCTGGCGCGGCTGCTGTTGCTGTTGCTGCCATTGGCGCTGCTGCCAGGTTTGCCATTGCTGCTGTTGCCCCGACGCGTACGGGTCGCCTGTGCTGTTGTTGGGGTGCGGCCGGGCAGACTGCTGCCGGTTGGGATTGGTCAGCAGGTCGTAAGCTTCGTTGACCTCCTGCATCTTCTCCTTGGCCAGATCTTCGAGCGGATGGTTCTTATAATTGTCCGGGTGGTACTTTTTGACCAGTTTCCGGTAAGCCTGCTTGATTTCCTCGCCTGTCGCCCCCGGCTTGACGCCAAGCACGTCATAAGGTGATTTTGCCATGCTCTGTTCCTTTCAGGGACTTTAGCCGTTTGTCCGGGTGATGGCCGGATAGCACCTGGCGGCGGATGTCCGGCAACCCCAGGGTGAACAGGTTGGCCAGCAATCCGCTGTCCCGGGTATAAGGCATCAGGGCCGCCGTGCGGTCCATCGATTCCTCCAGACCAGTCAGAGCCGGTTCCGCCAGCAGGCGCGCCTGGGTCAGATCCGTCCGTCCAAACGGGTTCCATGTCTTATTATTGCAGTCGTCCTGCCAGTCGTCAATCGCGTCAGCCAGGTAGATCCAGCGGCCCAGGTCCATCGCCAGGCAGCCGACAGCCGCGTGGATGGCCTCGGGCAGGTCCAGGGGTCTGGCTGCCAGCAGGGCAAGCTGCCGGAGCATCCGGCCGAACACGTCTGCAGCGGCAAGGTCAGGCGGCCCGTCTTCCAGCCGGTGCAGTTCTGCCAGGTGCTCTTGGATAATCGCCTCGAGCTCGGGATATTGCCGTCTGGCGCGGCGCCAGGCGCGCCGGAACGCCAGTCTGGCCAAACTGCCGCTCACCAGGTGATGGTCACGGATTTGGTCGCCGGCCTTGTGCCAGGCCAGCAGAACCGCCAGGGCCGCACAGGTCTCGAGGACCGGCCCTCCCGCGAGCATGTTTTTTTTCCTTAACGGGTCCAGAACGCAGCCGGCCATGATTTCGGGCGGCTGGCTGTCGGCCAGGGCCAGCAGGAAAAGCGCCAGGAATGTCAGGTCGTACGAGACGGCCAGGCGCGGCAGCTGCCCGTAGCTGATCCGGATCTGCCGGCATAATCCGCAGTAGACAGACCGGTAGCGGGCGTATTCCCGCATCAGGAGCTCAGGCTTATAAGGACGCACGTAGCCAAACATGGCCGGAACCATCACCTTCTCCGACAGGCCGGCAGGCAATCGCCTCCTGTCAATCTCAATCACTCTATGGTATCATATGTGGCAACAAAACAGGTGAACAGAGCAAAACAAAATCGTGAACACGACCAGGAGGTCCCCTATGGAAACGACTGTGGTCCGCACCCGGTATGCGCCCAGCCCAACCGGCATGATGCATATCGGCAACCTGCGCACCGCCCTCTACGAGTACCTGATCGCCCGTTCCCTGGGCGGCCGGTTCATCCTGCGCATCGAGGACACCGACCAGGAGCGATTGGTCGACGGGGCTGTCGAGACCATCTACAAGACGCTGCGCGCGGTCGGCCTAAGCCATGACGAAGGGCCGGATATCGGCGGCCAATACGGGCCCTATGTCCAAAGTGAGCGGCGCCACCTTTACCGGCCCTACGCCGAGCAGCTGGTGCGCGAAGGCAAAGCCTATTACTGCTTCTGCACCCGGGAACGGCTCGAGCAGCTCAAGGCCGCCGCACCCGGCGAAGTCGTCGGCTACGACCGCCACTGCCGCGACCTGGCACCCGGCGAGGTGCAGCGCCTGCTTGACGAAGGCACCGCTTGTGTCATCCGTCAAAAGATGCCGCTGAGCGGGTCGACAACCTTCCAGGACGCCGTCTACGGCGCCATCACGGTCGAAAACAGCGAGCTCGAGGACCAGGTCCTGCTCAAGTCGGACGGCTTTCCCACCTATAATTTCGCCAACGTGGTCGACGACCACCTGATGGCGATCACCCACGTGGTGCGCGGTTCGGAGTACCTGTCCTCGACCCCCAAGTACAATCTGCTTTACGATGCGTTCGGCTGGCAGGTTCCGACTTATGTCCATTTGCCCCTGATCATCGGCAAGGACGGGCGCAAGCTGTCCAAACGCCACGGCGCGACCAGTTTCGAGGCGCTGGTCCAGGAGGGATACCTGCCTGAGGCGATCATCAACGCGATCGCCCTGCTCGGCTGGTGCCCCAAGGACAACCGCGAGATTTTTACGCTCGACGAGCTTTGTGCCGCTTTTTCCGTCGACGGGATCAGCAAGTCGCCGTCCGTTTTCGACTACGACAAGCTGGCCTGGTTTAACGGCGAATACATCCGCGCCATGCCGGCCGGGCGCTTCCAGGACTGGATCCGCCCGGCCCTGGCCCAGGTATTCGGCGAGCCGGTGCCCGAGCCGGCCCTGCTGGCCGAGCTGCTCCAGCCTCGCGTCAGCCGCCTGGCGGAAATTCCCGAAATGGTGCGTTTCCTGACCGTGCGGCAGCGTTACGAGCTCGACTTGTTCAGCAACAAGAAGAACAAGGCCAGCCCGGAGAGCGCCGCCCGCCTGCTGCCGCTGCTTTACGACGCGCTGGCCAGCTTGGATTCCTGGACGCGGCAAGCCGTGCATGACACGGTTATGGCATTGGCCGCCGAACAGGGCCTGAAGACAGGCCAGGTGATGTGGCCGCTTCGAATCGCCCTGTCCGGACAGGCCATCACGCCTGGCGGCGCGATCGAGATCGCCGTCGTTCTCGGCCGGGACGAATCGCTGGCCAGGCTCAGGATCGCGCTGGACCGGCTCAGCGACATCATCGCAGAAAAAGGAGAAGCCTGATTATGGACCGTACACCAACCTTCGATCCGGATCGGATCGAGGCCACGCATTTCATCGACGAGATCATCAAGGAAGACCTGCGTGAAGGCGGCCGCTATGCCGGCATGCAGGTGCACACGCGGTTCCCGCCTGAACCCAACGGGTATCTGCACATCGGCCACGCCAAGGCCATCGTCATCGATTTCGGCACGGCCGAACGGTTCGGCGGGCTCTGCAACCTGCGCATGGACGACACCAACCCGAGCAAGGAAGATGTCGAGTATGTCGACTCGATCCGCGAGGATATCCACTGGCTCGGTTATGACTGGGCAGACCGCTTCTATTACGCGTCGGACTACTTCCCCCAGATGTACGAGCTGGCCTGCCAGCTGATCCGAAAGGGCCTGGCCTATGTCTGCGCCCTGACCGCCGAGCAGATGCGCGAGACGCGCGGCACGCTCACGGCGCCGGCGACGCCCAGCCCCTGGCGCGACCGGCCGGCCGAAGAAAGCCTCGGCTTGTTCGCACGCATGAGGGCCGGCGAGTTTCCGGACGGCGCGCTGACGCTCCGGGCCAGAATCGACCTGTCCTCCGGCAATTTCAACATGCGCGATCCCGTGCTCTACCGAATCCTGCGCGCCCGCCATCACCGGACCGGCGACCAGTGGTGCATTTACCCGATGTACGACTACGCCCACCCGATCGAGGATGCGCTGGAGGGCATCACCCACTCGCTTTGCTCGCTGGAGTTCGAGGATCACCGGCCGCTCTACGACTGGGTGATCGACAACCTGGACAATCTGCCTTCGCGGCCGCGCCAGATCGAGTTCGCCCGGCTGGGCATCAACCACACCGTCATGAGCAAGCGTAAGCTCCGCCAGCTGGTCGAGACCGGACGGGTTTCCGGTTGGGACGACCCGCGCATGCCGACGCTGTGCGGGCTGCGCAGGCGCGGCTACACGCCGTCTTCGATCCGGTCATTCATCGAGCGGATCGGTGTCTCCAAGGTCAACAGCACCGTCGATTACGCCTTCCTGGAGCATTGCCTGCGCGAAGACCTCAACCAGAATGCCCGCCGCATCATGGGCGTCCTCCACCCGGTCAAGCTGGTGATCACCAACTACCCGGAAGGGAAAAGCGAAACATTCGCCGTTGAGAACAACCCGGAACGGCCCGAAGACGGCACCCGCGAGGTGACCTTCTCGCGCAGTCTCTGGATCGAGGCGGACGATTTCATGGAAGTGCCGGCCAAAAAGTATTTCCGCCTCTTCCCGGGCAACGAAGTCCGGCTCAAGACGGCCTACATCGTTCGCTGCACTGGCTGCAGCCGCGACGCAGACGGCAACCTGATCGAGGTGAGCGCCGAATACGATCCCGATTCCCGGGGCGGCAACGCACCGGACGGACGCCGGATCAAGGGCACCATTCACTGGGTGGACGCCCAAACGGCGGTGGACGCAACAGTCCGGCTGTACGACAACCTTTTCAATGTCGCCGACCCCGACTCGGCAGAACGCAATTTTCTCGACCACCTCAGTCCTGACTCGCTGGTCACGCTCAGCGGCTGCAAGATCGAGGCGTCGGTCGCCGGCACTCAGGCGCCCGCTTCATTCCAGTTTCTGCGCCTGGGCTATTTCTGCCTCGATAAGGACAGCCGCCCGGACCGGTTGATTTTCAACCGGTCGGTCTCCTTGAAAGACAGCTACCGCGCCTGATTTCGGAGGAAAGCCATGAACAATTTCGATTATTACAGCCCCACCCGTTTCATCTTCGGACCCGACCGGGAAAACGAAGTCGGTTCGCTGTGCCGGGACCTGGCCGCCAGCAAGGTCCTGATCCATTACGGCGGCGGATCCGTCGTGCGCAGCGGCCTGCTCGAACGCGTCGAAGCGTCCCTGTCCGAGGCCGGCATCGCGCATTTGGCCTTGGGCGGCGCCGTGCCGAACCCCCGCGACGAGCTGGTCTACCAGGGCATTGAACTCTGCCGCCGGGAAAACGTCGATTTTGTCCTGGGCATCGGGGGCGGCAGCGCGGTCGACTCGGCCAAGGCGATCGCGATCGGGGCCTGCTATGACGGCGACTTCTGGGATTTCTACAGCAACCGGGCCAAGCCGGAGCGCCGGCTCGGCCTGGGCACCATCGTCACATTGCCGGCCAGCGGGACTGAGGGGTCGAACAGCTCCGTGATCACGCGCACCGCCGACTGGCTCAAGCGCGGCTTGCGCTCGGATCTCAACCGGCCGGATTTTTCGATCCTGAACCCCGACCTGACCGCTTCCCTGCCGGCCTGGCAAATCGCCTGCGGCGCGGCTGACATCCTGTCCCATGTCTTCGAACGCTATTTCACCAACACGCCCGGCGTGCTGCTGACCGACAACCTGTGCGAAGCGGTTATCGCCACCGTCATCGAAACTGCGCCCCGGCTGCTGGCCGATGCCCCGTCCCGGGACGATCAATCCAACCTGATCTGGTCCTCGACGCTGGCCCATATCGGGCTGCTGGGCAACGGCCGTCAGGAGGATTGGAGCGTACACGCCCTGGAGCACGAGCTGAGCGCCCTCTACGATGTCGCGCACGGCGCCGGCCTGGCCGCGCTTTACCCGGCCTGGATGCAGTACACCCTGCCCCACGATCCGGCGCGCTTCGCACGATTGGCCGTACGCGGGCTGGGTGTCGCGCCGAAACGTGCGCCGGACCTGGAACTGGCCCGGGAGGGCATTCGCCGCCTGGCATCGTTCTACCGCCAACTGGCATTGCCGGTCAACCTGCGTGAACTGGGCGTCGACGAAGCCGACCTCCCCCGCCTCGCAGCCAAGGTCAAGCGCAATCCTGACGGCAGCTGCGGCTTTTTCCTGCCGCTGCAGGATAAGGATATCCTGGCGATCTACCAGCTGGCGATGGACTGGCAGCCTGAGATGCTCGGAGAGTAGCCTAACGGCCCGCTAAATCGACCTGCTCGATCTAAAAAAGGATCGGCCGTCCGGCCGATCCTTTATGTTTCATCTGACAGGCTGTCTTTTATCAGTCGCCGCTGACTCCGAACCGGTAGACGGTCGTGTGCCGATAGGCCTGGCCGGCTTCAAGGACCGGACTGGGGAAACTGGCGATACGCGGCGCGTTCGGATAGTACTGGGTCTCCAGGCAGAAGCCGTTGCGGTAATCGTAGCGGACCCCTTCCTTGCCGTTATCCGTCTTCATGAAATTGCCGCTGTAGAACTGCACGGCCGGCATGGTCGTCTCGACGGCCATGGTGCGGCCGCTGTGCGGATCGAACACCCGGGCACAGGGACGCAGCGTGCCGGTCTGGCCGCGAAGAATGAAATTGTGGTCATATCCCTGACCGGCCTTGACCATCGGGTCGTCGCTGTCAATGCGGTCCCCGATCCGGCGCATCTGGCGAAAATCGAGCGCGGTTCCGGCAACCGGCGCGATACGGCCGTCCGGCAGGCAGGCAGAATCGATCACGGTAAATGTGTCCGCTTCCAGCTGCAGCTCGTGGTTCAGGATGCTGCCGCTGCCCTGGCCCGACAGGTTGAAATAGCTGTGGTTGGTCAGGTTGACGATCGTCTTTTTGTCGGTCATCGCCTCGTAACGGAGGACCAGGGCATGGTCCGCGGTCAGCGTGTAGGTGACCTGGACATCCAGGTTGCCGGGATAACCCTCCTCACCGTCAGGGCTGAGGTAATAAAAGCGCACGGACGGTCCTTCGGCCGTCTCGAAGGGGTCGGCCAGCCAGACGGCCCGGTTGAACCCTTTCAGGCCGCCGTGGAGATGGTTCGGGCCGTCGTTGGCGGCAAGAGGATAAGTGACGCCGTCCAGGGTGAAGGATGCTTTTTCGATCCGGTTGGCGAAACGTCCGACCAGGGACCCGTGATAAGGATTCGACGGTTTTTCATAGGATGCCAGGTCGTCGTAACCCAGGACGACGTCCTGGAGCAGGTTGTCCCGGTCGGGCATCAGCAATCGCTGCAGGGCGCCGCCGTAACTGATCAGGGTGCAGAATGTCCCGTCCGGATGGCCCAGCGTGTAGCTGTGAACGGGCTTTCCCTCTTGTGTTTCCCCGAAGGGCTTGACTACGATACTCATCTCTTCACCTCGTTTTTTCGCTCAGGCCGGATGCCTGGTCTTGTTCTTTCACATGCTTGCCGAACCCGATCCGGATGGCGCCTTCGGGACAGACGGCCGCGCATTCGCCGCAGCGGATGCATTCCGGCCCGTTGCCGTCGTATGGAATCGGCACCTGCATCGGGCATTGCCGGGTGCAGCGCCCGCAATGGGTGCAAAGCTGCGGGTCGACCGAAATGCGGTAGAGGCTGATCCGGTTGAAAAAGCCATAAATCGCGCCGAGCGGGCACAGGTATCGGCACCAGAATCGCCGCCGGTAAACGTTCAGTGCAACGATCCCGATAAACAGGGCCACAATCAATGTACCGCCCACAAACGCCTGATTGGCCTTGAAGAACACATGGTCGCGGAAGAACTCGTAGACGGGTTCCGTAACCTCGGTCAAACGCACGGACCCCACGCCCGGGTCCGCCTGAAACGCGGCGTTCGACCCTTCTTCCACTGCCCACTGCGCGCCGGGAAACAAAGCGACCGTCGTCGTGCGATACAGCAGCACGAGCGGATCCATAATCGTTACCCAGTGGCCGCCGAAGACGGCCATGACCAGAAACCCGATCAGCAGGTAGTATTTCGCCTGTTGCCGGGGCGACCAGTGTTCGCGAGGTCTCGCCTTGCGCCGCCGGCCGTCGAAGAAGCGGCCTGCCAGGTCATGGATGGTGCCGAATGGGCAGATCCAACCGCAGAACACGCGGCCCAAGACGACTGTCACGGCCAGCACGATCAGCGACAACAAGAGGGCAATCGGAACGGCATGGGCCGCCAACCACGTGGCGGCCAGAATTAACGGATCGAACAGGAACCACACCTTCACCAGCGG
>ENA-UOUL01000928-UOUL01000928.1-bioreactor-metagenome-genome-assembly--contig:-NODE-928-length-46052-cov-17.891854_pt1 | contig 46052 bp, 31 predicted proteins | sample MGYA00249838_ERZ747220 | MGnify/ENA primary metagenome ERZ747220 (study PRJEB28778, sample SAMN05720191) | bioreactor metagenome | isolation source: Anaerobic biogas reactor | place: USA:Washington... | reverse complement strand
CCGCGCCGGTGACGCCGGGCCACGTCCCGGGCACCGTGGTCGTGCCCTCGGCTCGCCAGCTCGACGACCTGCGGACCCAGCGCGACGGTCTGGTGCGTGCCCTGATCTCGCTGCGTGACCGGCTCCCGAGCGAGGCGCTGGCCGACGAGGCCGCGGCCGCGCTCGCCGCCGCCGGGGTCGAGGAGGTCCGGCCCGACGGCATGCCGTTCGATCCCGCCCAGCACCGTGCCGTCGGCCAGTTGCAGCAGGACGAAGCCCATCTTGCCCTGCTTGGTCAGCAAGTATTCCGAACTCAGCTCGCTGAGCGTCGTCACCGAGCAGGGCATCTCCGGCCAGGGAGAACGATAAGCGTCTTCGGAGTTCAGGGAGTACAACAAACTGTCGGCAAGCTGCGTTACCTGCGCCTGGGCGGCCATTTGGCTCTCGGGCGATGCAGCCGCTGACTGACCGGTCAGCCGGCCGAACATCGCCGAAACCATGTTCCCAAGATTCAGCCTCGCCCAATCGCCCGCGAGAATGGGATCGATCTCATTGAGAAACCGCTCGGTGGCTTGAATCTCCGCGGCGGGGAGGTAATGCAGCCCCTTGCCGCGGATCCGCGACAGATCCACTTCGTGGAGCACGGCCCGAAACAACCCCTCCCGCCGAGCCAGGTCGGTCGACAATTCCGCCAGCACCGGCACCACCGCCTCGCGGCTCTCGCCTTCGACGACGATCACAACGTCGTCCCGGTCGCCGAACTCGTTGATGTAGTCGATCCAGAGCTGGTTGAAGCTGCTGTTGGGATTCAGCAGATCAAGCCGGCTGGTTCGGAAACCCAACCGGGTGCCGGCCACAAAGAGGGAAAGCACCGTTGCCAAAACGGCCAGCGCGACGACCGTCACGGGGTAACGAACGACCAGCGCGGTGATGGCGGCAAGCGGCCTCGCCAACAGCGAGGGCTCTGTCCGCGGCGTCCCTTCCGCCGACATGCAGTGTTTCCTCAGAGTTCGAGATCCGCAGCGCCGGCTTGCCGGCACACGGGCAAAAGCCAATGCGTGCTCAACCGCCCGGCTCTCCTGCCGGGGGATGGCGATGCGAGCATTCTATCGGGCCGCTCGCCGGGCGACAATACGATTGCCGCGCGAAAATGCCCAGATATTCAGCGGGTTTAATCCCCATCCGTGCGATGAGTCACTCTTCGGCGTTTGATGCCGGCAAGCCGAGAGCCGTCAGCGAGGCGGCTGCGCCGATCTTCAGGGCCAGACGCCGCAATTGCTCTTCCGGCAGCCGTTCCAGATCATGTCGTACTGCTTCCGGCACCGGGCCAAACCGATCCTCGATCAGCGAGTAGACCAGTTCCCTCTGCCCTTGCAGCCTTCCCTTCTCAATTCCCTTCTCAATTCCCTTCTCAATTCCCTTCTCAATTCCCGTTCCAATTCCTTCCTCGAATCCTTTTTCGTAAATGGTCTGATTCATCGCTCGTACCTCTACATACGGTTTTGATTGCAGTAGGTTTTCAAGTTCTCGCTGTTGCTCTTCATCCAGCGGCAGATAGGCTTGCACGCACTCGCCCAGCAAGAATCGCTGCTGTTGGCTCAACGGAGCCTCCGCCAGCCGCCTTAACGCTTCCGCACCAATCAATGCCACCCGTTCGGCTGGCATCTTCATCAGGGCCGAAAGCGCCACGCCCAGCCAGTTGTCGCCCTGCACATATTGTATACCGTCCAACCCGGGGAGGCCCACGTACAGGTACTGAAAACGGCTGACCTCTAGGCCCCAGAGTTCCTCGACGCAGCGGTCGACGCCGATGCCGTCCAGCCCTACCTTCAAGTAGAGCACGATCGGCAGCACCGGCAACTGATGCTTGTCGCGGAGGAAATGGTAATAGTACGGCAAGCGCGGCGTGAGCTGCGTGGTGCGGTCCGGCGACTCGATTTCGATATGAATCAGTAGTAACGAGGCGGTAACCGCGGGATCGGCCGCCTCGACGATTGGAACCCTCGCAAGCAGATCCAGTGTGTGCCGGGAACCCTCCGGGGGGTCGTGGTAGAGTTCCTTGTCCAGCCACTCAACGGCCGACAGATCCAGCCGCGCGGCCCAGTCGGCGAAGAATAGCAGGAGGAAGTCGGCGAAGAACTCCCGGATCAATGTCTTGAATCGCTGATCGTGGTCCATGTTTCCGAGAATGACCGACGTGCATCATTTTTGTCGTTTCTGCCCGCGTTCACGGCAGCCGGCTCGTGAAGCGGTAGGTTCCGGAAGCGACTTCGGCGCGAAACAGGCCCTTTTCGAAGGTCCCTGGGACGATGCCGGCTTGACGCTCCACGGGTTGCCCGCTTTCGCGGACGGCATCAAGCCCCTGCGCCGGGAGGACGACCGTCGCGGTCGTGTTCGGCGGCACCGTCAAGTCCCAGCTCAGCGTGTGGCCCTCGACGCGCCACGAACTGGCGATCCTGCCGTAGCCGGTCGTCAAGGAAGCCTCGACTCGCTTCAGTCCGCTTTCGACGCCGGGGGCGGCGAAGAAATGCTGGAAGCCGGGGGCCCGCTCGTCGTAACGAATGCCTCCCAGCCCTTCGATGAACCACAGCCCCACCGAGATCATCGTGTTGTGGATCTGCGAGTTGTCCCCGTCCCACTCTTCCCAGATGGTCGTGGCGCCGTTGCGGATCATGTAACAGAAGCTGGGGAAGTCCTCCTGCGTGTGCATCAGCGCCAGCAGGTCGTTGCGCCGCTGGTCGATGAGGTACTTGGCCATGAAATAGTTGCCGTGCATGCCGGTGTTCAAGTGGCCTTGGCGTGTGACCTTGATGTCGTGTTCCAGCGCGGCCAGGACCCGCGGCGCCGCGTCCGGCGGCGTGATGCCGAACAGCAGCGGCATGACCAGGTACGTCTGCTCGCCGTTGACATACGTCGCGCCGTCGGGATTCAGGAACCGTGCATGGAGCCGTGCGGCGAGTTCCTTGGCCCGCGTCGCGAAGACGTCGGCTTGCGCGTTGTCGCCCACGACCCGGCCGATCTTGCTGGCCAGTTGCAGGCAGTACACCAGATAGCAGTTGTTGAAGAACAAGGTAGAACGGTCGTCGACGCGGTCCTTGCCCTGCTTCCTTCCCGGCGGCACCCAGTCGCCCAGGAAGTTCCAGATCGGCGAGCCCGCGCAGCCGATGCCCACGTACGGCTGCAGCAGGCCGTCGCCCATCTTGGTGTCGATGAACGCCAGCCATTTTTTCATGACCGGCCAGCCCTGTTCCAACGGCCGCCGGTCGCCGTACGTGACGTAGATCTGCCAGGGCATGGTGATGCAAAAGCCGCTCCAGGCCGGCCCGCCGCCGGCGTCCTGCGAGTAGGGTGCGGTATAGGGCACGTCGCCCGCCTCGTTCTGGGCGTCGCGCCAGTCGGCGGCCCACTTGGCGTAGAACGGCCCGGTGCGGAAGTTGAGCATCCCCATTTCCATCGAGGTCCCCGAGTCGCCGCCGTAGCCCAGCCGCTCGCGGTGCGGGCAGTCGACCGTGTAGCCGCCCAGGCTGAGACACTGATAGGTCCAGCACATCATTTCGTGGATCTGGTTGAGCAGCGGATTGTCACAGGAGAAGGTCGCCCCTTGCTCGTAGTCCGTGGTGACCAGCCAGCCCCGGACCTCGTCCGGCTGCGGCGCTCGCGGCAGGCCCTTGACGATCGCGTACCGGAACGCCGCATAGTTGAACCGGTTGCGAAATCGCTCGCCCCCGCCGCCCCGCGCCACGTATTCGCTCCGCTGGCCGTAAACCTGGAACCGGCCGTCGGGGAACCGCTTGTCCGCAAACTCCAGGCTGATCTTCGTTCCGCGCGGCACGTCGTCGGGCAGGGCCAGTTCGAACCAGCCGGTGTAGTTGCGGCCCATGTCGAGCAGAAATCCGCCGTCCAGAGGCTGCACCGACGCCAGGCGGATCTCGTCCAGTCGCCGGTTCGGCTCCATCATCTGCGCGGCGATGATCGGCGTCGGCGGATGATGGACCGTGGCGGCCTGCCAGGACGAGTCGTCGTAATCGGCCGCACTCCAGTTGGCGATCTCCTTCTCCGCTTCGACCCGTTCCCCGCCGTAGCTGCCGCTGGTGCCTTTGCCCAGCGGCGTGAGGTGGCTGGGCCGCGCCTTCCACGTGGCGTCGGTGGCGAGGCTCAGCGGGGCGGCCCCGTCGAACGTCAGGTCCAGCTCCGCCTTGACCATCGGCCCGACGCTGCCCGCGTTCTTCAGCACGCCCAACGACCAACCCCGTCCCAGCCACAGGCCGATGCAATTCTGGCCCTTGACCAGAGACCGCTTGACATCGTGCGTCCGGTACAGCCCGCGTTTGCCGTAGTCGGAGACGGCCGGACTGAGCACGTCGTCGCCGATTTTTTGGCCGTTCACGTACAGTTCGTAATAACCCAAGGCGCAGACGTAGGCCGTCGCCGTGGCCGGAACCTGCTCCAGCGTCACGGTCTTGCGCAGCCAGGGCAGCGGCCCCTCGTTGTTCTTCATCCAGTCCGCGCCGATCCATTGGCCACGCCACTCGGCGGCCGAGAGCGGTCCCACGGTGAACATCGCCGGTTCGCTCCACGGCGACGACGCGCCGGTCTGGTCCCACACGCGGACCTTCCACCAGCAGCGCGATCCCTTGGCCAACGGATTGCCGGCGTACGGCACCCACTGCGACTGGTTCGCTTCGATCCGGCCCGAATCCCAAAGCGTCCCCCGGTCGGCCCCCAGCGCGTCGGGCGCGTCGGCCACGAGCACTTGGCGCGCCGCCTGCGCCAGCCCTCGGCTTCCAGCCGGAATCGCCCAGGAAAGCCGCGGCTGCGCCCGGTCGATGCCCAACGGGTCGGTCAGTCCCTCGCAACGCAACTGGTACGGCGCGGCGGCAGGCAAACATGAAACCAGAGCCAACACACATTCGGCGATCATCCTAGGTCTCCTCACCGAGCAGGGATTGCTGCTCCACGGCGATGACCTCGCCGACAGTCATGCGACTGGCTGGCGCGTCCGCGTCGATGGGGAACAGCGGCACGTCGCTGGGGTTTTTCCGAGGCGACAGCGCACGGGCCGTGTCGTCCAGGCCCAATCCCCTTCGGATCAGGTCGGCGACAACGTCCTTGAGCTTTCTGCCCTCGTTCACCGCACGAAGCCCTTGATCTCGTGCCCCAACTCGTCGGGCAAATCCAGGGCCGTTTTCTCGTCGCCATTCTGCTGGCCTTCCGGCTTCCTGTCAACCTCCACGTCCGGCTCACCGGAAGAACCCGATCAGGCCTTTCACGGCGACGAACGACATGACCAGCGAAAAGGCGAAGGCAACGGTCATGCCCGTGTTGAGAAACCAGCCGGCCCGCTGCGAGCCCATCAGCGTGCGGTGGTTGAGCAGCGCGAAAAAGACGCCGATCACCAGCGGCAGGACGAAGACCTGTGAAACCTGCGTGGCAATCTGCGCCGCAATCGGGTTGGCGCCGAAGACCGGGACCGCCAGTCCCAGCACGCACGCGAGGCCGCACAGGACGCGGAACAGCGTCGAGCGGCTGTCAAACTCGCCGCGCCGATAGTCGCTGATCAACAGCGGCGCGACCATGCAGATCGGGAACACCGACGACAGCCCGGCGCTCAAGGTTCCCACCAGAAACAGGGCCACCGCATACCTTCCCGCCACCGGCGTGAGGGTGTGGACCATGTCCAGCACCTGGTTGATTTCCAGTCCTCGACGGAACAACGCGCCGGCCGCGCAGGCCATGACCGCTCCGCTGACAACAAACATCAGCGCCGCCCCGGTCAAGGCGTCCACCGACTGCTGCCGGAGGTTGTCACGCGTCCAGCCTTTCGCCTTCAGCAACAGCGGACGAACTACAAACGTCGGCGCGGCCATCGTCGTGCCCACAAACGCGGCCACCATCAGATGCGCGCCGGGGACCGCGGGGATGCTGGGCACGAAGCCGCGCGCCACTTGCCCCACCGGCGGCAGCACAACGAACATGGAGACAATAAACGAGATGCCCAGGATCGTGACGAAGAAGATCAACACCTTCTCGAAAAACGAATATCCGCCGTGCCAGAGCATGACGTACATCAGGCCCATGATCGTCACGGCAATCGCCAACACGGGCCAGTAGGCGTTTTCCGTCAGCGACGGAAGGAACAGGCGCAGACTCTCGTAGAGGGCCGCGGACGAAAGCCCCACCAGGCCCGACAGGCAACACCACTGCCCGGTGACCACGCCGATCACCATCAGGATCGCCAGCCATCTCCCGCCCGGCAGATGTCTCCGACAGCCGTGTACCGCCGTGTCGCCGGTCACCAGCACGAACCGGCCGGCCGCCTCCATCATGACCCACGAGAACAGACAGCTCAGGGCCAGCACCCAGAGCAGTTGCATCCCGAACTGGCTGCCTGCCTTGGCCATCGCCGTTACACTGCCCGTGCCCACCGTATAGCCGATGGCAAAGATCCCCGGCCCCACGGCCAGCAGCACTTGGAGGATTCGCTTCATCATCGCACCTGGGAGAAAAAAGTTGTCCGGAGCCGTCTTTTTGTTTCGCCTCACGCCGGGGAACGTTCGCTCAGCGGAGCTGCTCCAGAGGAATCACGGCCAATTCGGCGGTCCGATAGTTCTTGACGGCGTACCCGACGTACAACTGCCCGTCGTGCTCGACTGCGTACGGATAGCACAACGAGGCGTCAACGCGCGACGGTCCCGGCCCGGCGGGGAACACGGCGTGACGAATCACAAACACGCGAGAGAAGGCCTTCTGGCCCGGCCGGCTGACGGCGATGGTCAACGGCGAACGGCGGTTGCCGCTGTCGGCGGTCGTGGTGCCGATCAGATAGTTCTGCCCGGTGCTGAGTGTTCCGCAGTAGGGTTTGCTGGCCGCCATCGGCAAATTGGTGGCGACGGCCGGCGCCCAGGTGCGGCCGGAGTCGGTGCTGTGGGAGGCGAGCGCCAGGGGGCGACCCCAGCGCGATACGTTGGTGATCCGCGTTTCATCCACCAGCACCGTGGACTCGCCCCAGATCGAGTTGGCCGGAACGCTGGCGTGACTGGGGATCACCACCAGGTCCCAGCGGGTGAAGTCCTCGCCGTGACTGATGGCGACGGCGGGCAGGTGCCCCGCGAGATGGCGGTAGCCAAAGCTGACCCGCGCCCCGGCCATGATCCAATTGCCGTCCTGCATCTTCAGCGGTTCTTGCATGGGCCAGAAGCCCTCCTCGATCACCACGCCCTTGGGCCGCCACTGGCCCGTGGCCTCGTCCAGCACGTAGGCGCGCGTGTGCGTGCGCTGGAAATCGTCGTAGAACGCACCGTGGAACGCCCACAACTTGTCTCGATGCGAAAGGAACACGCCGTGACTGACGCCCCGATTGCCCTCGCCGGCATCGATGGTGACGATTCCTCCCCAAGTCCTTCCGCCGTCTTCGCTGACCCGGACATGGGCTTGCTCGCTGGCCGTGTTCTCGGCGCCCGTGTTGAATCCGTAGGACGCGTACAGCTTGCCCTCGTGCCAGGCCAGGGCGACGCCGAGCAACCAGTTGCCGCCGTCTCGCTGCGGCTCATGCGGTTTAATGACGCTGAACCGGACGCCTTCCAGCACGGGGATCTCCGCGCTGGCGGGCAGCAGGCCGTCTGTCCACAGCACGTACGGTTCCGGCGTCTGGGGAACTTCGTGGGGCGTGGTTTCCCGCTTGGCCACCGCCCGGATCTGGTCCTGGCTCAGCGCGCGGCCGTACAGGCACACGTCGTCCAGCGCGCCCTGCCACATCTGTCTCAACCGGCCCCCGTCGTTGACTCCGCCGATGGTCAACGGCGCGGCCGTGTGGGGGACCGTTGGCCCCAGCCTAGCTTTGCCCTCCAGGCGCCCGTCGACGTACAGCCGCGCGTTGCCGGCGTCCACGGTCACCGCCACGTGGTGCCAGCGGCCCGGCTTCGGCACGCACTTCGACCCCAGCGTGCGCCAGTCGCCATGCTGCAAGTAGAACCGGAACTGGTTGTCGTGGTCCACCATCAGACCCCACTCGCGTTGGTTAGCCGAGTAGACGTTCTTGGCCACGATCATCTGCTGGCCGCGGTTCAGGGCGTACACATTCGCCCAGGCCGTGATGGAAAAAGTAGCGGCGGAGAAGTCGAAGTCGCCCGCATCCGGCACGGCGGCGTAGCTGGCCGACCCGTCCAGTCGCAACGAGTGTCCGCGGACGCCGGAAGCCAACTCGAACTGGCCCAAGACGGTGGCTTCGTGGCCGTGTCCCGAGCCGTCTCCGACGCGCGCTCCACGGATGTCGTCGAACGTCCAGCACGCCACCAGCCCCTCCCGCGGCAATCCGTCCGCAGGCTCCTGCGCCCCGGCGCCGGCGGCCATCAAGATCGTGACGAAGCCAAGAATCACCCTGACGATGAATCGCATGAGCTTTCTCCCGGTGGCGTTATGATAACAAACGCTGAGTGGCTTGCATCGATCGGCACGCCCGGACGGAGCGAAATGGCAACCTGCCGATCTTGCCAGCCCTGTCGCAACGGAGGCCGAAATAACTCCCCGTTTCGGCGGAAATGGGTGCCAAGCCGAGGCGCTCCGCAGTTTCCACCGGCCGCGGTTCTGGTCTTGAACATCGCCCGACGGAGGCAAGCTCCGCCGTGGCGGGACCTCATCGCTTTTGTCCAGCGTCCTTCCCTCCTGGAGGAACCAGATTTCTTCTGCGAAACGGCGTCCACCCTACCGCATTTGGCCGGAAAGCTGGTATCATGATAGCGACTCGGGCCAGGTTCTGCGTCGGGAAGAAGCGCGACTTTTTGAAGACAGCCGCGCTGCTGGCACGCTGAAGCGTCCGAGCAGGCACACGGAAAAACTCCCACCTCACGATGCTTCCCTCACGAAAGGAGACGCGTTATGACGCAACGGTGTACACGTCGGACGTTTCTGCGAGGCACGGCGGCCGCCGCCGGCCTGGGCTTGGCTTCCCAGGTGTTCGCCCCGCCCAACCTGCTGGGCCAACGCGCGCCGAACTCGAAGCTGAACGCAGTCGTCATCGGCTGTGCGAATCAGGGTCTGGCCAGCCTCAGCGCCGCGGTGACCGAAAACCTGGTGGCTCTGGTCGACGTCGACGAAAACCACCTGGCCACGACGAACAACTGGCTCAAGGAATACGCTCCCGACGTGAATCCTGCGAAGCTGAAAGTGTTCCACGACTACCGCAAGATGTTCGATGAGATCCACAAGGAAATCGACGTCGTCTTCGTCGCCGCGCCGGACCACCATCACTTCCTGACTTCGATGATCGCCATGTCGCTGGGCAAGCACGTGTACGTCGAGAAGCCCTTGGCGCATACGATCGAGGAAGTCCGCTTGATGGCGGCGGCGGCCAAGAAGTACAAGGTGGTCACGCAACTGGGCCAGCAGGGGCACAGCGGCGAGGGCATCCGGCGGCTGATCGAGTACATCTGGGCGGGCGCCGTGGGCAACGTGTTGGAGACGTACAGCTGGGCCCGCTCCGGCCGCGGCGGCGTCGGCGGGCGTTTGCCGACCAAGCCGGTGCCGGCCGGACTGCACTGGGAAGAGTGGATCGGCCCCATGCCTTATCGCGACTATCACGACGAACTGCACCCGTTGCTGTGGCGCAGCTGGTGGGACTTTGGCGACGGCTCGCTGGGCGATTGGGGCTGCCATAACCTGGACGGCCCGTTCTGGGCTTTGAAGTTGGGCGAGTCGCAGCCCACCAGCGTCGAAGCGCTCGTGCAGGAAGGCGGCAGCGAGGAACGGTTCCCGTTGCGCAACGTCATCCGCTGGAATTACCCGGCACGAGGCAACCAGCCGCCGGTCAAGGTCCATTGGTACGACGGCTACTACGACAAGACCGACCCCACCAAGACCGACGACGAGGGCAATCCGCTGCGGATCCAAAACCGCCCGCCGATCGTGCTGGAACTGGAAAAGAAGTACGGCCGGGACCTGAAGGCCGGCGGCACTGTGTTCGTGGGCGACAAGGGAATCATCGCCTGCGGCGACTACGGCGGCAGCCCGCGGATGATCCCGGAAGCGGCGCACCGGGCCTTCCGGTCGCCGCCCAAGACGCTGCCCCGCGTCAAAGGGCCGCATCAGCAGGACTTCCTGAATGCCTGCAAGGAGGGCTATCTGGCCTGCTCCGACTTCTCCTACGGCGGACCGCTCACCGAAATGGTGCTGCTGGGCTGCTTGGCCATCCGCGCCGGCGTCGGCAGGAAAGTCGAGTGGGACTCGGCCAACATGAAGTGTACGAATGTGCCCGAAGTCAACGCGCTGGTCAAGCGCGAGTACCGCAAGGGCTGGACCATCTGAACCGCCGCACGGCCGGCAGGGTGACGCCCGTCGGCAAGTCGTTTGCCAAGCCCGGCTGTCGAAACCCGCCGGGCTTGGCCGGCCCGTGTCGGCTCGGTTCGAGCAATCACTTTGTTTCCTACCTTGACTGAACACCAGGAGAAACACATGAACCTCTCGCGAAGACAAATGTTGCAGTTGAGTGCCGGCGCGGCCGCCGCCTCGATTTTGGGAACCCGCCTGACGCCGACTGCCGTCGCCGCTCCGGCAAAGAAAATCCCGCTCGGACTGGAACTCTGGTCCGTCCGGCAGCTGTGCGAAAAAGAGCTGCCGAGGGTGCTGCAGGCCGTTGCCAAGATGGGCTACGACGCCGTCGAACTGGCGCACAGCTACTACGGTTACGATGCCGCCGCGTGGCGCAAGCTGCTGGACGACAACGGCCTGAAGAGTTGCGGAATGCACATGGGCTTGCCGGCCCTGCAGGGCGAGGCGTTTCAGAAAACGGTCGACATCCACAAGGTGATCGGGACGCCGTACCTGATCATCGCCTCGCTTCCCCACAAGAGCCTGGCTTCGCTGCAGGCGATCATCGAGACGGGCAAACAATTCAACGACCTGTCAAAGAAATTGGCTCCGCACGGGATGAAGATCGGCTATCACTGCCACGGCGGTGACTTTGCCAAAGTGGATGGCCGCACGGCTTGGGAACTGTTCGGCGAAAACACCAACCCCGACGTCCTGCTGCAACTCGATATCGGCAACTGCCTGGGCGGCGGCGGCGATCCGGTCGCTATGCTCAAGAAGTTCCCCGGCCGCTCGGTCAGCATCCATATCAAGGACCACGGCGGCAAGCCGGGGGCCGTGTTCGGCGAAGGCGCGGTCAATTGGAAGGAAGTTTTTGAGATCTGCGAGACGATCGGCGGCACGAAGCGGTACATCATCGAGGAGGAAGGCCGCGCCGGACAGCAGGCCCTGGACGACGTGCGCCGCGCAATCCAGAACTTCCGCAAGATGGGCAAGTAGGCGACCAAAACGATTCTGGAACAAGCACCAAACGGTATGGGGAACGCTGGACGTTCAGGTTGAGATGCAACGGCTTCCGGATCAGGGGTCAGGCGTACAAAAAACCGTTTGGTGCAAGGAACCAGAAGGGTTTGTCCAGGAGGAGCACACGCTGGACAAAAGCGGCGGGGTCTCGGCCAACGGCGAGCCCCGCCACGGCGGAGCTTGCCTCCGTCGAGCGATGTTCAAGACCAGAACCGTGACCGGTGGAAGACGGCGACCGGTTGGACGCGGCCGGCTGGTTCTGAACATCGCCCCACGCTGGCGAGCAGCGTGGTGGCGAAGCAACAGGTCGGCGAACGTGTCCTACTGAGGTCGATAGATCCCCAACTCCCGGATGGCGGGCGAGCCTCCGTAACAGCCGGTGATCTTCAATTCGATCGTGGTGCAAGTCACCGGGTCCAGCTTGACGACCAGCACATTGTCCTCGTACTGGGCGCTTTCGATCTTCTGGACGGTCTTGCCGTCGCAGATGATCTCGAAGTCCCGCGGCGCGAAGCGGTGCTGCTCGTAGCCCATGACGCTGATCGCGGCGATCCGTTCGGGCTGCGGCAGGGTGACGACCAGCCGGTACAGGCGATTGCCGTCGGCTTCGTCCCAGTACGTTGCCGGGTTGCCGTCGATCGCGGCCTGATCGCCGCTGGCGGCGCCGTCCTTTTCCACGTCGTCGGGACTGCTGGCCTTGCCTTGCGGGGCGACGTTCAGCAACGAGCCGATCACGAACCAGGCGCTTTCGGCCACTTGGCGCGCGGCGGGCTTGGTGGCAAGCTCAAGAATTCTCTGGACCGCCGCCTTGGCCCGGTCGGGATGGCCGCTTTGGACCCTCTTGGCGATCTTGACGACCGCCACCGCCGCCTCGACTTCCAGGTCTTTGTCCGTCAGGCAGCTGCCGGCCAGTTCCAAGGCCGCAGGATGGGCGACGTCTCCCAGTGCGGCCAGCGCCGCTTTCTTCTCTTCGGGCCGCGGGGCCAGCGTCAGCGCTTCGCCCAGCAAGGCGGCCGTTTCCGCCGGGGCTCGGCCGCCGGGCAGTCCCGCCATGCGGATCAGCCCGCGCAGGGCCAGCACCTTGTGCGGCAGGCTTTCCGCCGTGCGGGCAATCTGCGGCAAGTCGGCGATGGCTCGGGCGTCGGGCCAGTCGGCCAGGCCGCGGATCGCCGTGTCGCGGACGGCGGGATCGGCGTCCTGGGCCGCGGCTCGCAGGACCTCCAGCGAGCGATCGGACGGGACGCGGGCCAGGACGCGGAGCAACGGACCGCGGACGTCCGCGATGGCTCCCGGCAGGCCGGCCGACACGCTCGCGGCTGCCGAGTCAGGGTCTGGGGCCCGCTGACACACGGCGATCAGGGCCTGCTCGGCCGCCTGCCGCTGGCCCGCCGAGGGGGCCGCCGCCAGCAGCTTGACCAGCGCCGGCAGGGTCTGGGCAGAGGCCAAATCGCCCAAGGCGCGCCAGGCCTCGATCCGGATCGCTTCGTCGGCGTCCTCGGCAAGCTTCAGCAGCACGGGAGTCGCGGACAGGACGCTGCGTGCGGCCAACGCGCGAATCGCCTCCGTCCTTTGCCGCAATTCACCAGCCTGCGCGGCTGCGGCCAGCGTGGCATCCACTTCGGCGCCCCGCACCCGCGCCAGACTTTGCCTTGCGGCCGCCTGCGGTGCGCCGCGGTCGCCGGTAGCGGTTTCCAGCAACAAGGCGACGCTGGCCGCATCGCCCACGCGGCCCAACGCGCCCAGCGCCGCCGCGCGCACGGCCTCGTCGCCGCGTCTTGCCGCTTCCGTCACGGCCGGCAGGGCTGTCGGATCGTTGACCAGTTCCAACAGGGCGGCCTGAGTCGCGGCGGGCAGCGTCGGGAGACTGGCAAACACGGCGCCGATCAGCTTCGGGCAGCCTCCTTCGCACACCAGCTTGGCAGCCGACATCCGCAGACCCGCGTCGCCGTCCTGCAGAGCCGCGATGGCGAAGTCGGCGGCCTGCGCCTTTTCGGCCAGCAGGACCCCGCGCAGGGCGGCCGTCCTGATGACCGCGTCGTCGTCCGCGTCGCCGAACACCCGGCGGTAAAGCTTGGCGGATTCGGCCGCTTGCCCGTCGTCGGCCAGTCGTTCGGCGCACCGCAGGACAGCGTGCTGACGGTATTGCTGCAAGCCGGGCGGGACCGTCGCCGTCTGGATCGCCGCCAGCGCGTCGGCGCCGCCGATCTGGCCCAGGGCGTACAGGGCCGCTTCGGCCACGGCCGGATTCGGGTCGCCGGCCAGCCGCGCGACGACGGCCACGGCGTGACGGTCGCGGCGCGCGCCGATGGTCTGTAGCACGCCGGCCTTGAGGTCGGTGGGCACGGCGTCCAGCGCCGCGCGCAGCGCCGCGTCCACCTGCTCGCCGGGAATGCTCTGCAGCGCCCAACGGGCGATGGTTTCCAGTTGTCCCTCGGCGAGCAGTCCCGCGAGCGCGGCGGCCGATTTCTCCGATCCCATGTGCCGAAGCTGCCGGCAGACCCAGGCCTTGGCGTCCGTGCTGGCTTGGGAGGACTGCAGGATCTTCAGCAGCTTGTCCTCCAACTCCGGCAACTGGGCGGGACTAGCCGCGCGAAGCTCCGCCTCGATCGCCGCCAACGCCGTGCGGGGTTGACCGGTTTGGTAGCCGAGGGCTTCCGCGTAAGGGTCTGCGGCTTGTTGGCCGCTGGCCGCCGAGGCCACGGCCAGCGCACCCAGCGAAAGGAAGAGGGCGGCCAGTTGATGAACCGTCATCGGAGCGTCTCCGTCAATGAGTGAACCGGTAGTTCCATGCCCAGTCGTACCGCGACGCGGCGCGGGTGTCAATTCCCTGGGGTTCGAGTTCGCACCCGCGCCCCTTCACGAGCGGTGACGCAGCGGGTAGGATCGTAGCGCCGCGAGGCCGCGTGGAGCATTCTCTCAGTCGTAGTCGCAGGACCTGGGAATTCGCATGATCGATCCGGCACGCCTGGACGCCGCTTATGAACGAGTCCGCGCTCAGCTGCTCGCGGAGCGACTCCCGGCGGGACATTGGGTTGGTCAGTTATCGACCTCGGCGCTGTCGACGGCGACGGCGGTCAGCGCGCTGGCGCTCGTCCAACGGCATTCGCCGCCGCACGACCGATTCGCGGCGGTGATCGCTCGCGGGGTCGCTTGGCTGGCCGGGCACCAGAACGCGGACGGCGGCTGGGGCGACACCGACCGCAGCGATTCGAACATCGCCACGACGATGTTGGTGCGTGCGGCGATCCAACTGGCGGGCCAGGCGGAAGAACGGTCCGCAGCGATGGCGGCCGGCCAGCGTTACCTGGATGCCCAAGGCGGCCTGGACGGCCTGCGAGCGCGGTACGGCCGGGATCGGACGTTCGCTGTGCCGATCCTGACGAACTGTGCGTTGGCCGAGCTGGTGCCGTGGTCCAAGGTGCCGCCGCTGCCCTTTGAGCTGGCCTGCTTGCCGCAGCGTTTCTACCGCTTCGTCCGCTTGCCGGTGGTCAGCTATGCAATTCCGGCGCTGGTGGCGATCGGCCAGGCTCGCCACCGCCATTTGCCGTCCGCCTGGCCGTGGACAAGACTCCTGCGGCACGTGGCGATGGCGCCCAGTCTCCGCGTGCTGCACCGCATGCAACCGGCCAGCGGCGGCTATCTGGAGGCCGCGCCGTTGACCAGTTTCGTGGTGATGAGCCTGGCAGCCTCGGGCCGTGCCGAGCATCCGGTCGTGCAGCAGGGCGTCGCTTTCCTGCTGGACTCCGTCCGTCCGGACGGCAGTTGGCCGATCGATACGAATCTGGCGACCTGGACCACCACGCTGGCGATCAACGCTTTGGCCAGTGCGGGCGAGGACGTGGCGGCCTTGGGCTGTTGGGACTGGTTGCTGTCCTGCCAACACCGGCAATTTCATCCGTTCACGGGAGCGGCGCCGGGCGGATGGGGCTGGACTGATTTGAGCGGCGCCGTGCCGGACGCCGACGACACGCCGGGCGCGCTGCTGGCGCTGGCGGCCTGGCGCGACGCGTCTGGGTGCCCCGCCGCCGACCGGGCGCGGATCGACCAAGCGGCGGCGGCGGGGATTGCCTGGCTGGTCGGTCTGCAGAATCGAGACGGCGGCTGGCCCACCTTCTGCCGCGGCTGGGGCAAACTGCCCTTTGACCGCAGCGGAGCGGATTTGACCGCGCACGCGCTGCGGGCGATCAACGCTTGGCAGCACGTGGCGGCGAGTCGGCGGAGCGTGCAAGCGGTGCAGGCCGGCTTTCGGTATTTGGCCCGCCAGCAGCGCCGCGACGGCAGTTGGGTTCCCCTGTGGTTCGGCAACCAGGACCATCCGGAAGAAGAGAACCCGGTGTACGGAACGGCCAAGGTGCTGTTGGCGTACCGGGATTGGCAGACGCAACAGGCGCCGCCGGCCGTCGCCGCCGTGAATTGGCTATGCCAGCACCAGAACCCCGACGGCGGTTGGGGCGGCGGCGCGGCGCGGATCGCGGCCAGCAGCGGACGGCACGCTAGCAGCGTCGAGGAAACGGCGTTGGCCGTGGAGGCACTGGCGGCCGCAGGACTTTGCGACGGCCGCTGCGGCGTGCTGGAGCGGGGCGTGCAATGGCTGGTGGAGGCGGTCGCAGAAGGCCGTCACCGCGACGCCTCGCCGATCGGGTTCTACTTTGCCAAACTGTGGTATTACGAGCGGCTGTATCCGCTGCTGTTCACGCTGGCCGCCCTGGGCCAGGTGCGGCGAACCCTGAGCCGATCCGAGACGGCGGGGTGAGACCCCACAGCGGTCCCGCTTGGCGGGGGAAACGACGCAGCGTGGGCGGCGGGCTGGTTGTGAACACCGTTCCACGCTGGCCAGCAGCGTGGTGGCGGGAATCACGGTGCCGCTGATGGGCCACGGCGGAGCTTGCCTCCGTCGAGCGATGTTCACGTTTCGCAGATGTGGGAATCTCGCAGCGGGGACGGGCTCGGGCAGGCCGTTCTGCGGCGTCAGACCCGCGTGACGGCCCTGCTAGCGTCGCCCAAGACCTGCTGTCAGGAGCGAAAAGCCTTCAGATTCGCCTTGTCATTGTTCCGCTTTTTTCCGATAACTCCGCGGCGTTTTTGTCGGACCATCGGATGTCCCTTGCCTGGCGGGTACGGACTGTGAAGCTGCGAAATCCTTGGCTGATTCGGCTGGCGGCTTTCTCCAGCGCGCTGCTCTTGCGAGCGTGGCTGCGGACGGTGCGCACCCGCGTGTTTGCGGCCGATGGACGCGGGCATCCGGCGGATCCGAACGAGCAGGCGTTCATCTATGCCTTCTGGCACGAATCCCTGCTGGCTCCGGCCAAGATGCGGACCAAGGTCAGGGTGATGATCAGCCAGAGTGCCGACGGCGAGTTGATCGCCCAGATCTGTCGGCATTTGGGCTTGGGCACCGTACGAGGTTCGCCGAAGCGTGGCGGAACGCAAGCCGTGCTCGAGTTGTTGCGGGACAGCGAACGTGCGCACTGGGCCATTACTCCAGACGGGCCGAGCGGCCCGCGGCGGCAAGTGAAGAGCGGCGCGGTCTGGCTGGCGTCGCGCTCGGGCCTGCCCCTTGTCCCCGTCGGCGTCGGCTTTACGCATGCCTGGCGCGCGTCCAGTTGGGACCGCTTCGCGATCCCGCGCCCGTTCAGCACCGTGATCGGCGTCCTGGGCCAACCGCTGTTGGTTCCCGCCGACCTGGACAGCGACGGCATCGAAGGCTACCGCCGGCGCTTCGAAGAAGCCTTGTTGGCGGCAACCCACGCGGCGGAACAGAGTGCCGAGCAGTTCGCTTCGTCACCCCGCCGGGACGGCGTCCGACCCGTGCCGGCCCTGCACGCGGCGGCGGCGCCTGGCAAGCCCGTCCCCAACGTTTCTCAGAATCTCCTCGTCGAAGTCCCCTGTAACCATTAGGAGTCAGAGCGATGGATCGCACCGAACTGTCCCAGATGTTGCTGGAGTTGGTGGAAGACGAAACCGGCGACAAGTTCTCGGAGATCAGCGACGACACCGATTTGCGGACGGGCCTGAGACTCGATTCGCTGGACATGGTCAGCCTGATTCTCAAGATCGAGACGCGGCTGAGCATCAAGATCGAAAGCGACGAGTTGAACGGCGTCACGACTGTCGGGCGGATGCTGGACTTGCTGCAGGCCAAGCTGGACTCCTGCGCCGACCGCAAAGCGGCCTGAACGACCGGCTTGCGTGCGACCACGAAATCTCCGCCTTGTTCCTTTGGCCGTCCAGGGGATTGCCCATGTCTGTTCGATCTTTCGCGGCGACCTGCGAGTGCGCCGTAGCCGCGCACGGCGTGATCGCGGCTCCGCTGAACGTTCTTCCCGCGCTTCGTGAGCAACCCGGCGACTCCGTCCGCCGGCCCATCCCGCCGCGGTTCCTGCGGCACTCGGACGAGCAGACGGTGGTCGGACTGGCTGCCGTGCTGAAGGCCATGCACGCAGGGCCGCTCCGCGAGACGTGCTTCGACAACTGGGGCGTGGTCGCCGCACCGAGGTTCCCCGGCCGGTTGGGCGGCGCAGCCACTTTTCGCAAGTACGGCCAAGGCGGACCGGCCGCCATCTCGCCGCATATCATCCCCCAAAATTCGCTGCACTCGGTCTCCAGTGCGATCAGCATCAGCCTGGCGATGCACGGACCGAATTTTGGAATCGGCGGCGGACCGGAAGCCCTCGCGGAAGGGCTGACGGTCGCCATGACCTTGCTGGATTCCAGCGACCTGCCCGGCCTTTGGCTGGTGCTCACTCAATGGTCGCCCGAACCCGTGCCTGACGGCCTGGGATCGACCCAGACAGAGACGGTTTGCCTGGCCGTCGCCCTGGGGATGCTTCGTCACGCAAAGCAAAACTCGGCAGGGCAGGATCCGGAAGGAGTGACCCTGCGGCTGACGGTCCCCCCGCGGTTGGACCGCAGCGGCCGGCAGGTCCGCCTGGTCTCTGCAGCGGCCGATCCGGCCGGCCAGACGGGGGCCGCAGAAGAACCGCCCGAGCGGTCCGGCGTTCCGCCCTTGGTCGAGCTGGCTCGCTGGCTGGCGGGAAAACCTGGCGAACGATCGGCGCCGTGGTCGCTTGGCCTGCCGTGGGGCGGTCGAGTGGAATTGGCCCGGACGAATGACTTCCAGCAGACGAAGGCAGCTTGAGCATGACGCAGCGTATTTGGATGACCGGGGTGGGCGCGGCCACGCCGCTGGGTAGCGGCTTTGCGACGTTTGCCGAAAACCTGCTGGGCGGAAAGTCGGGCGTGGCGGCCCACCAGCTGCTGCCGCAGGATCCGTCCCAGCGGCAGTTCATCGCCGCGGTGGACGAAATTCCGGTGCCGCCGGGCTGGGCGGAAGCGGACTTCCGTCGGTACAAGCGACTGGAACAGCTGACCCTGAGTTGCACGGCGCGGGCGCTGGACGATGCCGGCCTGGCGGACGGCCGTGACGACCTGCGGATCGGCGTCGTGCTAGGTTTGGGCGCGGAATACCTGCGCATCTGGGAGCTGGACATGCTGGCCGGCGGGAACCGGGTTTATACGCCTGACCAGGATCTGCTGTCGGTGGTCCACCTTATCCAGCGGGAGCTGGGCCTGAACGGTCCGGCCGTCTCCGTGGCGGCCGCCTGTGCCAGCGGCGGGTACGCGCTGGGCGTCGCCCGGCGCTGGCTGCAACTCGGCTGGGTGGACGCCTGCCTGGCCGGCGGTTGCGATCTGATCACGCCCATGTCGTACGGCGGCTTCTACAATCTCCGCGCCTTGTCGCGCCGCGACGATTCGCCGACGCTGGCGTCCCGTCCCTTCGACCGCGCCCGCGACGGGTTCGTGATGGGCGAGGGCGGCAGCGTTTTTGTCCTGGAAGGGGAAGCGGCCGCCCGCCGCCGAGGCGCCTCCGCGTACGCAGAGTTTGCCGGATTCGGCGCGACCAGCGACGCCTCGCACATGGTCATCCCCAGCACCGAGCCGCAGCCCGCCAGCCGGGCCGTCCGCCTGGCCTTGGACGACGCCGGCGTCAATCCCGATGACGTCGATTACGTCAACGCGCACGCCGCCGGTACGACCGTAGGCGACCGGGCCGAGGCCCGCGTGCTGCAACTGGCGCTGGGCGACGCCGTCGCGCGGGTGCCGGTCAGTTCGACCAAGAGCATGACGGGGCATCTGCTCAGCGGCGCGGCGGCCGTCGAGGCCCTCGCCTGCCTGGTCGCGATTCGCCATCAGGCCCTGCCCCCGACGGTCAACCTGGACGATCCGGACCCGGAGTGCGATCTGCAACACGTCCCGCACTGCGCCCGCCCCGCCTCCGTGCGCGTCGTCGCGTCCAACTCGTTCGGCTTCGGCGGCAGCAACACCTGCCTGGTGTTCCGCAAGGCGGCCTGAAGCGGCGCGGAAGTCGCAAGAATCGCCGTTCAACCGCGCCCCCACGGACAGCGCGGGCATTGGCCTGCGTCCTCGCCCAATCCGCGCTCCCCGCGGGGTCGCGGTGAAACGGGGACGCCGATTGGTGACGCACCTACGCTGCTTTCTTGGCCTTTGCGCGCTTGGGCTTGGCGGCGGGTTTGGACGCGGGGCGGCCGGTGAGCTTCTCCAGCAACCGGGAGACGTAGCCGTTGGCGCGGCCCGGCGCGGACGGGTCCTGGGCGGGCAAGTTCTCCAGCAGCGGCTTCAACGGCGCGGCTTTGTCGCCCAGCGAGTCGATCGCGTTGAGCGTGAGGATCGACGCGTAGGCGCCGTTCTTTTGCGGCGACGCAAGTTGCTCCAAGACGGCCAATGCCGGCCGCAGGTCCGCTGGATTGCCATACTGGCCGAGCGCCCGGGCAGCCAGGACGCGGACTGTCGGCGAGTCGTCGTTCAGCGCCGCGTGCAGGTCGTCGCGGGCCGCCGCAACCGCCGCCGCGCCGCGAATCAGCAGACCCTGCGCCGCCCAGTACCGCACGCCGCTGTCGGCGTCCCGCAGCCCGGCCCGCAACTCGTCGACGGCGTGCGCATCTCGCGTGGTGGCGAGTTGCGCCATGTCCAGGATCTTCTCTAACGGGTAGCGTTGACGGTGGTGCCCCAATTCGTACGGCGGCGTCTCGCCGGCGAGGCGGTGCATCTCAGCCTCCGCCAGGAAGCCGACGTCGCGCACGGCCAGCACGTGTTCGCGGTGCGCCCGGCGCAGTTCATCCAGCACGGCTTGGTGCTCCGCCGAGCCGACCAGATTGCGGACTTCGTCCGGATCGGCCTGCAGGTCGTACAACTCCTCTGCCGGTTTCGGTTCCCAGAAAAACGTCTGCGGCGGCCGCAGCCGGCCCTCGTCGTACAGCCTTTTCCAGACTTGCGTGGTCGGCGTCTGGAACATGTAGCTCAGGTACTGGCCGTAGATCAGGTGCGGCATGTAGTTGCGGACGTACACGTAGCGCTCGTTGCGCACCGAGCGGACCATGTCGTAGCGTTCGTCCATCCGCCCACGGAACCCGAACAAGTATTTCTGCGGCGGGGCCTCGAATCGGCCCAAGAACGCCTGCCCCTGCATCCACTCCGGCGGCCGCACGCCGGCCAGACTCAGCAGCGTCGGCGCCAGATCCACAAACGCCACCAGGCGGGCCGACGCGCCGCCCGGCCGGTAGTCCTGCGGCGCCAAGTCCCGGAACGTGTCCGGCACGTGAACGATCAGGGGCACGTGCAGGCCCGAGTTGTAGGGCCAGCGTTTGCTGCGCGGCATGCCCGAGCCGTGGTCGCCGTAGAAAAAGACGATGGTCTGGTCCGCCAGGCCGGCTTCTTCCAGTTCCTTCAGCCGCTGGCCGGCCTGCGCGTCCATCTCCGTCACCTTGTCGTAGTACTGCGCCCAATCGTGGCGAACTTCGGGCGTGTCGGGATGATACGCCGGCAGCGGCGCTTGGGCCGGATCGTGGACCAGCGTGTGCGGGCGCACGCGAATCTGGCTTTCATGGCTGACGGTAAAGTTAAAGATGGCGAAAAACGGCTGGCCCGACTGGCGGTTCTTCCAGTGGGCCTTGCCGGACGACTCGTCCCACACTTGGCCCGGCTTGACGAGGTTGTAGTCTTCCTTGCTGTTATTGGTGCAGTAGTAGCCGCGTTCGCGGAGCAGTTGCGGATACATCTTCATGAATGCGGGCAGGGGGACCTCGCTCCGCATGTGCTCCGCCCCCAGGCTGGTCGGATACACGCCGCTGATGATCGTCGTGCGCGCCGGGGCGCACACCGGCGCGTTCGACCAGGCGTGCAGGTACCGCAGGCCCTTGGCCGCCAGGCGGTCCAGGTTCGGCGTGTGAGCGTAGCGGTCGCCGTAACAGCCCAACTCCGGCCCCGTGTCCTCGCAGGTGAGCCACAGAATGTTGGGCAACTCGGCCGCGCCGGCCGGCGACAAGCTCAACGTGCAAAGAACCGCCGACAGCAACGGCCAGCAATTCCAGTGGAGGGGTCGGTTCATGGCGTCAATTCCTGGCAACAAGGGATGGCAACGGGTGGATAGCAACGGTTTCCCACGCGACGGCTTTCATCGTGGCCAGGCGCGTCGCTGGCGTCAAGCCGGCCCAAGCCGAGAGCCCGCTGATTCTGACGCCCTCGCCGGGACAAGCGACGTCGCAGAGGTTATGATGGGCGTTCTCAAAACGACTTTCTTGGGGAGTCCGTCAATCGTGAGCCGACCGCAACGTTCCGCCGCCAGGTCTGACGCTTCGCCCTCGCCGAACTTGATCATTCGAGCTTCGGCCGGAACGGGGAAGACGTTTCAGCTGTCCAACCGCTTCCTGACGCTCGTGCGGCGGGGGGTTCCCAGCGAGACGATCCTGGCCACGACGTTCACCCGCAAGGCGGCCGGCGAGATCCTGGACCGCGTCATCGGCCGGTTGGCCGAAGCGGCCGACGACGAAGGGAAACGCAAGGAACTGGCCCGCTTCACGGGCGGCGAAACGTGGAGCCGCGAGGCGTGCCTGGACGCTTTGGACACCCTCATGCGCTCGCTGCACCGGTTGCGGGTCAGCACGCTGGACAGCCTGTTCGCACAGATCGCGCGCAGCTTCGGCCTGGAACTCGGCTTCCCCTTCGGCTGGCAGATCGTAGACGAGTTGTTCGACAAGCGACTGCGGAGCCGCGCCATCGACGCCGTGCTGACGTCCGGCGACGGGGCCCAACTGCGGACGCTCGTCCACCTGCTGACCAAGGGCGAGGCGACCCGCTCGATCAGCACGCTGATCCGCGACACGGTCAACGAGCTGTACGACCTGTTCCAGGACACGGCCCAGGAAGCCTGGCACAAGGTGCCGCGGTACAAGCCGCTGGACGAAGGGCAGTTGACGGCCGCGATCGAGGAGCTGCGGGCGGCCGCACTGACCGAAAAGCGGATGGCCAGGGCCCGCGACGAGGACTGCGCACGCGCGGCGGAAGGCGATTGGGACGAGTTTTTGAAGAAGGGCCTGGCCGGCAAAGTGGCCCAGAACGAAGTGGCGTTCTACGGCAAGCCGATCCCCCCTGCCGTGGCGGCTGTCTACCGGCGACTGATCGACCACGTGAAGGCGGAACTGGTCGGCCGCGTGGCGTCCCAGACGGAAGCCTCCTATGCGCTCTTGGAACTGTTCCACGCCGAGTACCAGCGGTTGAAGAGCGGCCATCGCGCGCTGCGGTTCGAGGACGTCACCCGCCGCCTGGCGAACGTCGGCCAAGCCGTCGATCTGGGCAGTCTGAGTTTCCGCCTGGACTCGCGGATCGATCATCTGCTGCTGGATGAATTCCAGGACACGTCGCCGCCGCAGTGGCGCGTGATCCAGCCCTGGGCCCAACGCGTGACGGCCGCCGCGGCGGGGACGTCGTTCTTCTGCGTGGGGGACGTCAAACAGGCGATCTACGGCTGGCGGGGCGGGATCGCCGAGATCTTCGACGCCATCGACCGGCAACTGCCCGGCCTGACGCCGCAGAGTCTGAACACCAGCTTCCGCTCGTCCCAACCGGTGATCGACGCGGTCAATCACGTTTTTGCCCGCCTCGCGGAGCATCCCAATTTGGGCCGAGCCGAGCCGGCGGTGAGGCGGTGGTCGGAGCGGTTCGAGCGGCACACGACACAGCGTCAGGAGTTGGCCGGCTATGTGGAATTGGCTACGGCACCGGCGGCGGGCGAGGACGAGTCGCAGCGGGAAGTCACCTTACGCAATGCGGCCGAACGGATCGCGGAACTGGTCGCGCAAGCTCCGGGCCGCAGCGTCGGCGTGCTGATGCGCCGCAACGACGGCGTGGCGCGTGTGATCTACGAACTCAGAAAGCTGGACGTACCCGCCAGCGAGGAAGGCGGCAATCCGCTGACCGACTCCGCGGCCGTGAACGTGGCCCTGTCGCTGTTGCGGATCGCCGATCATCCCGGCGACACGGTGGCCCGCTTCCACGTTGCGCATTCACCCTTGGGGGCGGTGGTCGGCCTGGACGATTACCGCGACGATGCGGCCGCGCGGCAAGTTTCGCTGGAAATCCGTCGCACGCTGGTGCAACTCGGCTACGGCGCGACCATCCAGGGTTGGACTCAAGCCCTGGCGCCGCATTGCAGCCGCCGCGAACTGAGCCGCCTGGAGCAATTGGTCCAGGCCGCGTACGATTACAACGCCACCGCGACGCTGCGCGCGGACGAATTCGTCGCCTTCGTCGAAGCCACGCGAATCGCGGACCCGATTCCGGCGGACGTCCGCGTGATGACCATTCATCAGGCCAAGGGACTGCAATTCGACATCGTCGTGCTGCCGGAACTGGACGGCGACATCGTGGGACAGCCCGATCCGGTCGTGACGCATCGGGACGATTGCACGTCGCCGGTGGACTGCGTTTGCCGCTATGCCAGCGCCAACATCCAACAACTGTTGCCGGACTCCTTCCAGCAGATGTTTGAAGCGGCGACGGACCGGGCGGTGACCGAGTCGCTGTGCGTGTTGTACGTGGCCCTCACGCGGGCCGTTCACGGCTTGTACGCCGTCATTCCGCCCTCGGCGGACAGCGAACGGAACCTTCCCCGCACGCAGGCCGGGGTGCTGCGGGCGGCCCTGGCCGGACCGGACAAGGCAAAGCCGGAGAAGGTGTTGTACCAGCACGGAGATCCGCAGTGGTATCGGATGGGCGTCGCGGCCCAACCCAAGAAATTCGAGAAGACGCCCGCCGGAAAGGAGTCTCTGGCGGCGGCCGTCCAAGAGATTTCGGTGCAGCTGGCCCCGCTGGCCGGCGGTCGCCGCCGCGGCTGGGAGCGGGCCCGGCCGTCCGGCCTGGAAGGCGGCACGACCGTCTCGCTGCAACACCTGCTGGCCCCGTCGCGAGCGGCCGCGTTTGCCCGCGGCGAGCTGGTCCACGCCTGGATGGAGCAAATCCGCTGGATCGAGGACGGGATGCCCGACCGGGCTCAACTGATGTCCGTGGCCCAACAGGTGCTCGCCAACACGCCAGCCGCGAACGTCGATCTGGAAGCGGAACTGAACCGTTTCCACGAACAACTGGCCTCGCCGCTGGCCGCGGAGATGCTCTCGCGGCGGCGGTACGAGGAGCCCTTGCAAGCCGGCTTTTCTCGCGCCGTCGCCCAGGAACTCCGCGCCCGCCACGTCACCGCGATGGTCCAAAACGAATGCGGTTTTGCGATCCGCGACGGCGCGCAACTGCTCAACGGCTTCATCGACCGCCTGGTCCTGCTGCAAGACGCCGGCCGCGTCGTCGCGGCGGAAATTATCGACTACAAGACCGATGCCTTTGACGCTCAAGACCCGCCGCAACTGGCCGGCAAGATCGCCTTCTACTCCCCGCAATTACAGGCCTACCGCCGGGCCGTCGCGCAAATGACCCAAACGCCAATGGACCACATCGTCGCTACGCTCCTGTTCCTGGAAGCAGGCGTAGCCCGGCCCGTCGGCTAATCGGGCCGTTAGCCGGGGCGGCGCAGCAGCAGAAGGATGAGCCGATTTTCGCCGAGGTGCGGATCAACAGGGGCCGGGATTCATTGGGGCGTACCAAGGGGCGGGCGCACTTGGGGCCATTCCTTTGGTGTCGATTCCTTGGGTGTCGAGATGAATCGGGCAATCAACGTCAGCCAAGACGGGCCACCCGTTTTCGATTGCCATCCTCCTTGGCGTCCAAGCGGAGGGCTCCAATTTGACCTGCGTGGTCTGGCAAAGCATGGCGTCTGCGACGACTTGCGTAGACCGCAGATTCCGCCGGCTCGCTCGGCCGGCGCGTCGCCGGGGAGCGAGGCTTTCCGCCCGAAGGGTCGCCCGGCTGCGATTTCACTCGGCCGCCACGAACTGGGCGAGCTTCTGGAGGCGTTGCGCGAACGTGCTGCTGGAGACGATCCGGCGGGTCGGGTCGTCTTCGCCGTGATAGCGCAGCCGGCCGGCTTCGACCCAGGCCCCCCGCTCGTCCAGGGCTGCGACGATCGCCTGGGCCTCGGCGGCCAGCGATGCGGTCAGACGCGGCGCTCGCACGGCGTGTTTCAGAGGCCTCGGCTTCCGCAGTTCCGGCGGCGCCGCGGCAAGCCGCTGGTACTGAGCCCGGACCGCATCGACCCAGGAGTGGCTTTGAAAGCTGTAGTGGGTGGGCAGATCGCCGTCGTCGTAGGTCAACTCGTACTGCTTCGTGAAATACAAGGGCCGATTGGTTTGAAGTTCGTAGAACCGCGCCAGACGTCGGCCTGGAAGTTCGGACTGCTGGATGTAGTCCAGCGCCCGCGGGATCGGTTCGAGATACTCCCGCTGGCCCGTTTCCCGATACAGTCGCATCAGGATTTGCAGCACGCCCTGGGTCTCGCCACCGGTGATGCTCGGCGGCTCAAACTTGCGCGCCCAGGCCGGTTGCATGCGGGCGTCGTACTGCTGGGCCCACGCCGGTTGTGGATCGGGCATCTGTGCCAGGAGAATGAACTCGCCGGCCTTTTCCGCCGCGGTCCGATAGCGGGCGTCCTGGTAGATCTCGGCCGCTTCCAGCAGCGTCGTGATCGTGTCGGCCAGCGTGTTGTCGTTGAACGTGTAGTAATCACTGTAGCTCTTCCCCGGAAACGTCCGGGACCAGGATTCGGGGTAGCTGGCTTTGAGGACCGGATACCGCGCGGGATCGGGAGGCGCAGAAAACCGTTGCGGCCACGCGCCGTTGGGGTACTGGACTTTCAGCAGCGCGTCCAGGGCGTATTGGGCGGCCTCGTGGATCTTGGCGTCCTGGAACTGCAGCACCCGGTCGACCCGCATCAGGAAACGCAGCGCTGCCTGGGTCGTGTCGTCGTCCAGCGTGCTAATGTTGCGGCCCTTTTCGTTGGCCGCTTCGGTGCGATAGGCGTAGCCGCTCCGCTTTTGCGGATCGAAGTCGATGCGGTAGTCCCAGCCTCCAGAGCGGAGTTGGCCCCGGACCAGCGCCAGGGCGGTTTCCCGCGCCGCCTGCAGGTAGACTTCGTCCCGCGTCAGCTCGTGGGCCGTCAGATACGCGCCGCCCACGGTGGGAGTGCCCGGCGGCTGGACCCAGACCGTCGTCGGACTGGCTTTGCCTTCGCCTTCCCGGCGCGACAGGTCTTCGCTGTAACACCAGAGATAGCCGCCGCTGGTCGAGACCTGCGTGCGAAAGAACTCGACAGCGCGCCGCAACGCCGCACGGGCCTCCGCCTTGCTCAGCGGCTCCGCCGCCTTGCCATTCCCGCCGCACCAGATCAACCCCGCCAGCAACACGCTCAGCAGTACGCGCTCCAACATCGCAAAACCTCCTTCACGCTCTTGAGTGTCAAGGCCAGCAACCGCGTCCGGCAGTGGACCAGTTCCGCTGCCGCCCGGCACGCCGGGACAGCCGAACCGAAGCCGGCCGTGCGCCTTGCCAGCGAAGCCGTTTCGTCTCGGCCGGAATCCGAGGCCGACTATTTCATGTTGCGGACGCGGACCTCGACGTGGGGGGCGTCCTTCAACAGATGCACGAGCCGGCTGGTGTCCGTGTCTCCGAAATGATAAGGGTACACAATCCTGGGCTTGATCACGCGGACCGCCTGCGCGACCATTTCCGGCGTCATGGTGTACGGCAGATTCATCGGCAGGAAGGCCATGTCGATGCCGGTCAGGTCGGCCAGCTCCGGAATGTTCTCGGTATCTCCCGCCACGTAGACGCGCTGGTCGGCAAAGGTAATCACGTATCCGTTGCCGACGCCGCGGGGATGGAACGGCTGCCCCGGACTGCGCTGATGCACCACGTTATAGGCGGGCACGGCTTCGACTTTCAGTCCGCCGCATTGCCTGACGTCGCCGTTCTTCATGACCACGCCGCGGCCGAGTTGTTCTGCGCATCGGGCGGTCAGCACCAGGAGCGTGCCGTCTTTGGTGATCCGCTCGATCGCCTGCTTGTCCAGATGGTCGCCATGCTCATGCGTCACCAGGATCAGGTCGGCCTTGGGCAGACGCGTGTAGTCCGCATAGCGGCCGACCGGATCCACATGGATGACCTGCCCGCCGAACTGGAACATCAGCGTGCCGTGACCGATCAAGGTGATTTTCAGTTCTCCGCCGGAGGTCGCCAGCGTGTCCGTCTCGAACGGGGACGCGGAAGCGGCCGCCAACAACAATGCCAGCACAGGCAGGTTGGCTGCCAGACTGAGAGCGCTCATGTCGTGTCTCCTGGGATGTCTCCGTGGAAGAAGCAAAAAACCCTTGGGGGGAGCCGGCCACGCCGGCCGTCCAACGCCTGACATCACTTGCCGGGCAACCCGCCGAACCGCCGCTGGCGCGAGGCAAAATCGCGGAGGGCCTGGTACAAGTCCTCGGGGCGGAAATCCGGCCAGCAGCGCGGCGTGACCCACAATTCCGCGTAACTGATCTGCCACAACAGGAAATTGCTCACCCGCATCTCGCCCGCCGTTCGGATCAACAAGTCCGGATCCGGCATTCCGGCGGTGTACAGATGCTGAGCGAACAACGCTTCCGTAATCTGCTCGATCCCCATCCGACCGTCGCGGACGCGCTGCGCGATGCGCCGCACCGCGTCCACGATCTCTACGCGTCCGCCATAGTTGATCGCCAGGCACAGGCGGGTGCCGGTGTTCCCGGCGCTCAGTGAAATCGTCCGGTCCATTTCCTCCTGGACCTGCGGCGGAATGCCGTCCCGGCGGCCGATGACGGCGACCGCCAGGTTGTTTTGCATGATCGTCTGCCGCTCTTCGATCAGGTACTGTTCGAGCAAGTGCATCAGGAAATCCAATTCCTGCTGAGGCCGTTTCCAGTTCTCACTCGACAAGCAGTACAGCGTCAATTGCCCGATGCCCAGTTGGGCGCAGGCCTCGACCGTGCGGCGCACGCTGGCCACGCCCCGGCGATGCCCCTCGATGCGCGGCAAGTTACGGCTTTGGGCCCAGCGGCCGTTGCCGTCCATGATGACGGCGATGTGCTGGGGCAGGCATTTCGGCAGCAGGCCCAACTCGTCGCTCGTCGCCAGTTTCGTTTCCCGCGCAGCTGACATGAGGGATATTTCGCACCGTGGCCGCAAGCCCTACGACGCAAAGAGCGTTTGCTCTCGTCCCGGTCCGACCGAGACAATTCCGATGGGACGGCCGACCAGTTCCGAGACGCGGTCCAAATAACGCCGGGCGCCGGCCGGCAGGTCTTCGATGCGGTGCGCTCCGCGCACGTCCTGCTGCCAGCCCGGCAGGACCTCCCAAACCGGCTGGACGCGCCGCAGATCTTCCGTGTGGCTGGGAAAGCGGTCGATGCGTTGCCCGTCCAGATCGTAGGCCACGCAGACTTTGACCTCGGACAGCTGGCTCAACACGTCCAGCATCATGACGGCCAGCGAATCGACGCCGCTGAGCCGCGCGGCGTAGCGGACGGCCACGACGTCAAACCAGCCGCAGCGCCGCGGGCGGCCGGTGGTCGTGCCGTACTCGTGGCCCAAGTCGCGGATGCGCTGCCCGATTTCGTCCGTCAGTTCGGTCGGGAATGGCCCGCCGCCGACGCGGGTCGTGTAGCCTTTGACGACGCCGATGACCTTCTTGATCCAGCGGGCGGGAACGCCGGAGCCGGCCGCTACGCCGACCCCTGAACTGTTGCTGCTGGTCACAAACGGGAACGTCCCGTGGTCGATGTCCAGCATCGCCCCCTGAGCGCCCTCGAACAACAGCCGTTTGCCGGCTTCGACGGCGTCCAGCAGATAGTTGGTCGTGTCCGCGACGAAGGGCCTCAGCCGCTCCGCGTGGCCGCTGTACTCGTCAAAGATCTCGCTGGCCACCAGCAATTCGCTGGACCCCAGTTGGGCCAGCACCCGCTGTTTGAAGTCCACGATCCGTTCCACCTTGTCGCGGAAATCGGGCCGGTACAGATCGCCCAGCCGGATGGCGTGCGAGCGGCCGTACTTGTCGCGATAACACGGGCCGATGCCGCGATTGGTGGTCCCGATGCTCTCGCCGCCGCCCACCGGGCTGGCGTTCATCACTTTGTCCTCGGCGATATGCCAGGGAAAGACCACGTGCAAGCGGTCGCTGATCATCAGGTTGTCGGTCAACTTGATGTCCCGCGACGCCAACGAGTCGATCTCCTGCAAGGCCACCGGCGGATTCAGCACCACGCCGGGGCCAATGACGTTCATCACGCCGGGGCTGAGGACGCCGCTGGGGATGTGGTGGAGCTTGTACACCTGGCCGGCGACCACCACCGTGTGGCCCGCGTTGGCGCCGCCTTGATAGCGGACGACGACGTCAAAGTCGCGGGTCAACAGGTCGACGATTTTCCCTTTGGCCTCGTCGCCCCACTGCAAGCCGATCACGCAAGTTCCAGACAACTCGTATCTCCCGTAGGTAAGAGGTTAGACCCAGGCAGCCATGTTACTTCAACGGCTTCAACTGAATGTCCTTGAACTGAACCAGCATCGGCGGGCCGGCGTGCAGTTGCAGAGCCAGGATGCCCTCGGAGCGGCTCTTCTCTTTCTGCTGGTCCGTGAGGTCGACCGTGGTGAACCCGTTGATCTTCTGGATCAGATGATTCCCCTGGGCGATGACCACGTATTCGTTCCAGCCCCCCTTCTTCAGCGACGCCACAAGGTCTTTCTGGTCACACGTCGAGCCCACGACTTCCTTGCTGCCGTCCTCACGGACCAGGAGTTTCTTGCAGCGCGGCACGAGGATCCCGCGTCCTCGTTCCTCGTACAAAATCCCCGTGTAGTTATTCCCCGCGTCGAAATCCGCCTGGTAGCCGCCGACCACAAAGTTGTCCATCTCGGTGCTCCGGTATTGGATGCCCGAATTGCCGCCCTCCATGCGGAACTTCAAACGCAGCTCGAAATCGGCGACCTTGCCGCCTCGCCAAATCAGGAACGTGTTTCCCTTCGTCGGATTCTCGGCGGTGGTCTGGCCCGTGATCGCGCCGTCGCGGACCGACCAGAACGGCGATTTCCCTTCCCAGCCGTCCAGCGTCTTGCCGTCGAACAGACTGACGAACCCCTCGCCCGTGCCGTCGGCCGCCAGCGCGGCCGTCGCCAAGAAAGCCAGCCCCAGCATCGCCGCTACGCACGTCATCAACTTGCCGTTCCTCATCGATGTTGTTCCTTCCCTTTAGAAAGCGGGTTGTGTGAATCTTGATGCTCAACATGCACCGCGTATTGTAGCAACAGAACTCGCCCGTGTATTGAGTGTGCGAAGATGCACGGGACTGAGCGATTACGCACACTCCCCTGGGCCAGACACTCTGCCGCCGACTTTGGCCGCACGCGAGATCAGATCCTAAAGTGTTAAATGTTAAGGATTAAGGCACACAAGACGGACATGCGGCGCGGCGGACTCGGATGGCACCCAGTTTGCAGCACTTGAGTTCTGGAAATCGAAGGGGGATGAATTGCGAGGTTTGGTGCAGACAGGGGAGCGTCAGGCCAGACGTTGAGCTGCCTTGGGGCGTGCGGGACGCTGGCCGAGTGGTGCGATGGTTGTACGGATCGTCGCAGAGGCGCTCCTTGGGGTCTGCTGGGTAGTTCTGGGAGGGCCGTCCTCAACGGAAGTCGGTCGCCGCTGGCAGGGGCTGAAGTGGCGGCCGAGAGGGACGCGCCGGTGGCCCCCTTTCGGCGTGGCGCTACGTGCGGCACGGCGGGGAAGTGGGGACGGCGGCAAGTCCCGCATGGGAAGCCTGAAGCGGCGGGGACGGCCCTCCGGGACGGAACTCGGGAGCGCTTGGCTGCGTCCTAGTTGAGGTGCTTCCGAAGGGCTGAGGCCGCAAAGGCAGGTTGGGTTGGTCGCCCAGCCACCATGCCATAGCTTGTTCCTTGGGGAAAGGAGGTGCTGACAACTGCCAACCGATGTGTATCCGACCCGTGGGCGAGCCTCGCGTGGCAGCGTCTCTTCGTCATACGTGGCGAGGCTGATTTTTCAGCATCGCATCCTGTCAACGGGGAACTACGAACCGCTGTAGGGCGCGAGGCTCGGGGGCCGGGCAACGGAGGCGATGAGCGGACGACAGAAGAGCCGGGCTGGTTGAAAGCCGGGCTGGTTGAAAGCCGGGCTGGTTGAAAGCCGGGCTTCTTTTTATGCGCCGTGTTCTTTCGCGGCATCTTCCCGGCTTGGCTTGCCAGTTCGGCGGGGAGTTGTAACGCCGTCACATCTTGGGCAGCAAGCCCAACACGGCTTCGCTGGGCCGGGGAATGACGTGGGCTGCGATCAGTTTGCCCAATCCGGCAACTTTGGCTTGGCCCGCCTCCACCGCCGCTTTGACGGCTGCCACATCGCCGCGGATGATGACCGTGACATAACCGCCGCCCAGTTTCTCTTTGCCGACCACTTCCACGTTCGCCGCTTTGCAGGCGTTGTCGATCGCCTCGAACACCGCGGTAAACCCCTGCGTTTCGATCAGGCCTAGCGCGTAAGATGGGGACCTCTCCACAGCATGCTCCTTGTCATTCGTTCGTCGCGAGACGCTCTCGTACACGGGGAAGAACACGACCTCCTGTTGAATCAGCGGGTTGAACTCCGGCGGACTGGAGATCGCACGCCAGGCCGCGTCTTGCGGACGGGGGATGACGGTGGCGACGGGCGTGCCGCCCATGCGTTCCGCGACGAGTTGCCCCGCTTCGATGGCCGCCTGGACCGCCGCCACGTCGCCTTGAATCTTGACGCACACGCCCAGGAGATCGTTGACCTCGGCCTGCAGCACGCGGATCTCGGCCGTTTTGGCCATCGCATCCAGTGCGGCCAAAGCGGGTGTCAGGCCGGTCGTTTCCAGCAATCCCAGTGCGCTGCTCAAGAAGTCACCCCATGGCTTCGCTTCGTGACGGTCTTCAATAGGCCTTGGCAAAAATCGCCCGGCCCGCGCTGGGCCTGCCGGTAAAGATGCATTTCCCCGGCTCCTGTTCGGCCTGCGAGGGCACGCAGCGGATGGTGACCTTCAGATCGGCCAGCAGTTGGTCCACGGCCGGATCTTCGGCCCAATGGCACACAGCGAACCCGCCGTGGATCTCCGGCCGGTCGGCGTTCTTCGGCGTGAAGTACTCGCGGAATTCGTCGGCGTTGTCGATGGTCCGCGTGTTGGCTTCCCGCAAGGCAAGCGCCCGCTGGTACAGCTTGCCCTGCATCTCGTCCAGGATCGCGCCCGCCGTCTGGACCAGTTCCTGGCGGCCGATGTTGCGTTTCTCGCCCGTGTCGCGGCGTGCCAGAAAGACGGCGTCTTTGGCGATGTCGCGCGGCCCCACCTCGGCGCGCAGCGGCACGCCGCGCTTGACGTGCTGCCAGTTCTTCTCACCGCCCCGCAGGTCGCGATCGTCGATCCACGCCCGGATGCTGCCGCCCGAAAACGACTGGGCGTTCAACTCCTGCATCAGGCTCTCGCAATAGGGCAACACCTGCGCCCGTTCGGCGTCGTTGCGGCAGATGGGCAGGATCACCACGTGTTTGGGCGCCAGCTTGGGCGGCAGCACCAAGCCGTCGTCGTCGCTGTGGACCATGACCAGGGCGCCGATCAGTCGCGTGGACACGCCCCAGGACGTCGTCCAGGCGAAAACCTCCTGGCCGTTCTGGTCCTGGAACTTGATGCCTTGAGCCCGCGCAAAGTTCTGGCCCAGGAAGTGCGACGTGCCGGCCTGCAGGGCTTTGCGGTCCTGCATCATGGCCTCGATGCTCAGCGTCGATACGGCTCCCGGAAAGCGTTCGCCGGCCGTCTTTTCACCGCGGATCACCGGCATCGCCATCCAGTTCTCGGCGAAATCGGCGTACACGTCCAACATGCGGGTCGTCTCTTCGCGAGCCTCCGCTTCCGTGGCGTGCGCCGTGTGGCCTTCTTGCCAGAGGAATTCGGCGGTCCGCAGGAACAGCCGCGTGCGCAATTCCCAGCGGACGACGTTGGCCCATTGGTTGATCAGGATGGGCAGATCCCGGTACGACTGGACCCATTGCGCGTACATGGCGCCGATGATCGTCTCGCTGGTGGGCCGCACGATCAGGGGTTCGTCCAGCTTGCCGGACGGCACCAGGCCGCCCTCGGGCCCCGGCTCCAGGCGATGATGCGTGACCACGGCGCATTCCTTGGCAAAGCCTTCGACGTGCTCCGCTTCCTTTTCCAGAAAGCTGATGGGGATGAACAGCGGGAAATAGGCGTTGTCATGCCCCGTGGCCTTGAACATCCCATCCAGCACCCGCTGCACGTTCTCCCAGATGCCCCAGCCCCAGGGCTTGATCACCATGCAGCCGCGAACCGGCGAGTTTTCCGCCAGGTCCGCCGCCTTGATCACTTGCTGGTACCATTCGGGATAGTCTTCCTCTCGCGTCGGGCTGATCGCGTGCTTTGCCTTGTCTGCCATAGGATTTCCGTGCTCCTGTCAGGGGTCCCTGTTTCGTCAGGCAGAATTATGCAGGGCGCGAGGCAAACCCACAAGGCGAGAAGCGGTCGAGTTGCCTGGCGGGACGCCGGCGGCGGACTTCGTCCGGCATCAACCACCGGCGGCACCCGAGACCGGGACGGCGGATCGCGGTCGCAAACCGGCCTGGCGAGCGGTCCTGAGTCGCGCGCTATCCTCCGCCGCAACAAACGGCGACGCGACAGAAGGGAGGCAGCCGGAATCGCGGCTCAACGGCCTTTCGGGCGGCGGGCGGCCTGGCCGGTCATTGGCCGGAACCGCGCTGGCGGCAGTATTCGTATAACGCCATACAGGTGGCTGTGGCGACGTTGTAAGCATGTGGCAATCCGTACACGGGAATCTCGACGACGTGGTCCAGAAGCGCCAGCACGTCCTCGCTGATGCCCAGTCGCTCGTGACCGATCACCAACGCGGTGCGGAGCGGGAAGGCGAAGTCGTACAGGCATTGCGAGTGGCTGGCTTGTTCCAGGCCGACCAGCGCATAGCCTTCGGCTTTCAGTTGCCGCAGGACGGGCGCCAGGCTCCGATGGTGTTCGAGGACCACCTGGTCGAGCGCGTCGCGGGCGATCTCCCGATCGATCTTCGGCTTGCCGCACACAATCATCCGCCGCACGCCGCAACAGCCTGCCGCGCGAACAATCCGCGCCAGATTGACGTTGGTGCGCAGCTTGGGGCAGGCCAGAATCAGTTCTCGCGCGCCCGGCGATTCCTGCGGCGGCTTGTGACGTTGATGGACGAAATCAGGCATGGACGCTCGCGCTCCTCAAAACGCTGTGCAAGATCACCGGACCGCCCAAGACGATGCTCCCGAGCTTCCCACCCAGGCGGGCCCTTTGGAAGCAGGCGACGGGAATGGTGCATGGCATGAAGGCCCAGTATATCGCTGGGAGAATCCGCCGCCACGGCGGCAAGGCAGTCTGCGCGCAGGAACGAAGACAGACGGGCAAGACTGGCGGACCGGCAAGACTGGCAGACAGCAACCCAAATCGGCCCGGGAAGAAGGCCAACGCGTCACAGGCATCCTGCCTGTGCGTGCGGCAAGGGGCACAAGAGACGGGCATCCGGCCCGTGTAGGCTCAGATCGGCAAGACGCCGTTCCATTCCGAGGCGGGAAATGCGGAGATTGCGTTCATGGTTGCAGGGCTCATCAAAGATTCGGCCAGGGGCCAGCAAGGACGACTAGGGGTTGACCAACTTCAGACGACGTTCCAGCTTCGTCATGGCCATCACCAACTGGTTCCATTCGACAAAGATCCCGACCGTGTCAAAGGTTTCCGCATCCGGACGGCCAAAGCCCTGTTCGCTGATGCGGATCGCGCCGTCCAACACCACACAGCCGCGCTGCCGGATCCGCTCGTTCTTTTCGGCCGGGGTGAGCGGATCGTCGGGGCAGACAGGCAAGACTTGTTCCATCGCGCTGTGCATCGCCCACAGCGCCGCGCCGCGGGCGTCCTCGGCGTCCGTGATCATTTGCAACGTGCCGGATTCGACATAATACTTCGCCATCGGGACTCCTTTCTGAGAAACAACCGAAATCGCTTCCTTGGTACGTAACCGTTCTTCTCTCTACGAGGGGCATCTGGATAGAGTTCACACCTCCCACAACGGAAGAGTTCGATGCCTCCTGCTATCATGGATCGCCGCCGGCGGGACACGGTTGGTCCTTGGCCTTCCGGTGCCCATGAAAAGCGGGCTGCTGCGCTCCCAGCGCCCAAGTCCGCGTTCCCGTTTTCCTGGTTCGCGTCCTGACGCTTGCTGGCATTGCTGGCACCGACTCCAGTTGCCCGCTGGATTAGTGTACAATTCTACGCCCCCGGCCTGCCGGGACAAGTCTGTGCCGAACCGCAGGACGTGTCCGCGAACAACGCCGGCGACCAAAGCACCGCAGGATGCACGTTGGGCGCCGACCGAGTGCGCGGGAGCAATTGTCTGCTTTCGGCGAGCAATCCGTTCCACCGTTTTAGGAGACCATGTCATGAGACGAATCGCCCTGCTTGCGCTGTTCCTTGCTGCCGCAGCCGGTTCCGCGCGAACCTCCCTCGGCGCCGCCCCCCCGGCCCCTCCCCGGATCCCGGTTATCCTGGACACGGATATCGGCGACGACATCGACGACACGTGGGCCCTGGCCTTGCTGCTCAAGTCGCCCGACGTGGACGTCAAGATGGTCGTGTCCGACCGCGGCAACACGGTCTACCGGGCGAAGATCATCGCCCGACTGCTGGAGGTCGCCGGACGGACGGATGTCCCCGTCGGCATCGGCATCCGCGAGAACCAGAAGGAGAGCGGCCGGCAAGCGGCGTGGGTCGCGGACTACGATCTGAGCCGGTATCCCGGCACAGTGCATCAGGACGGCGTGGCGGCCCTGATCGACGCGATCATGAACGCCCCGCAGCCGATCACGCTGATCTGCATCGGCCCTGTGCCGAACATCCGCGCGGCATTGCAGCGGCAACCGGAAATCGCCAAGCGGGCCCGCTTCGTCGGCATGCACGGCAGCGTGCGCAAAGGCTACAACGGCGGGCCGGAGCCCAGCAAGGAATGGAACGTCGTGGCCGACGCCAAGGCGGCTCAAGCCGCGTTCACCGCGGCCTGGCCGATGCTGATCACGCCGCTGGACACCTGCGGCATCGTGCGGCTGCGGGGCGAGAAGTACCGCAAGGTGGCCCAGTGCTCCGACCCGGTCACCAAGGCCGTGATCGAGAACTATCGCCTCTGGGCCAAAGCCGGCGACAAGCCGCTGGACGCATCGAGCGTGCTGTTCGACACGGTCGCGGTCTATCTGGCGTTCTCGACGGATTTGGTGAACGTCGAGCGGCTGCCGATCCGCGTGACCGACGACGGCTTCACGCGCATCGACCCGCAGGGAAAACAGATCGATTGTGCGATGTCGTGGAAGGATCTGGGTGCGTTCGAGGAGTTCCTGGTGGCCCGGCTCACGGGCGGCCGGTAAGCCGGGGAAGGTCACTCCAGCAAGACCAAGGCGACGACCGAGGACCATCAGAAGACGCGAGAGTGTTCACCGCACGCCTCGCGTCGTCGCAGCCGGTCGCCAGCCCAAGCATGACGTCCGCTTGGGCAGTCGCTGAAACGTGCCAGAGCACCTGGCGGCCGCTGTGACGGCCGGATCGTTCAGAGCCTTCGCGGACCTGGCCGTCGATTTCCCGTGACGCTTCCAGGCAGCCCTGCCAAGCTTCCAGGTCGGACGCGAATGGCGCAAGTCGTCCGTCAGTTCATCGGCAGTCGGCTCGCTCCGCAAGCGGAATCGTGTCGCGGAGCAAGCCGGCTGCGAGGGCCGCGGCTACGCGGCAGACTACGGCTTCGCCTGGCGGGCCAGGGCGTTGGCTCGGGCGGCCAGCTTCTGGTTGGCCGTCAGCTTGGCGACCTGCTTCATCGCCGCGGCCACTTCGGCTTGGTGGCTGGCGACAATCCGCTCGGCAATGGCCACCGCGGCCAGGCAGGCTTCCTCTTTCAGGTCCGCCGTGTCCAGGTGCGAGACGACCAGGGCCAGCGATTCGGCGGTCGCGACGTTGCCCAGGGCGCTCAGCACCAGCCGCTTCTCCTCCGTGCGCTCGGCCTGTGCCATCGCTTCCTTCAGCGACTGGAGCTTCTGCGCGTCGGGGGCGTCCTGCATGGGCACCAGCCGCACGAAGCCGCGCAGGGCGAGGACTTGGAAGGTCTTGCTCGGCGGCGACTTGAGCAGCTCGGCCACCGACGGCAGGGCGTCGGCCGTGGGCCATTCGCACAGCACGCGGAGAGCCGCGTCCTGGACGGCCGGATCGCGGTCGGCCGCCGCGGCCTGGACGGCTTCCAGCGACTTGGGCCCGCTGGCCGTGCGCAGCGTCCGCAGCAGCGCCCGTTTCGCCTCGCCCTGGGCTCCCGCCAGCGCCTCGCACAGCGCATCGACGATCGCCGGGGGCGTCGAGACGGCGGTCAGCGTCAGGTTCTCCGACTCGCGGACCGTCTTGCTGACCGCCACGCCGTTGACGGTATAGTCGATGCGCAGGGACTTCGCGGTTCCATGGACCGGGTCGCCAAAGTTGCCGTTCGACGCCTCGACCGCCAGCGCGCCGGCCTTGACCAGTTCGGCCACCTTCTTGGTCACGTCGGCCGATGTGCCGGCGGGCAGGTCGCCGTACACGGCTTTGACGATCACGATGTTCCCGCTGGCAGGCTCGCTCTGGCGGGCGACGAGAGCGGCCAGCGCGGCCTCGGCCGCCCGCGACTCGGCGGCGGCTTTGGCTTTGCCCAGGATCTTCAGCAGCGCGGGCAACTCGGCCAAACCGGCCTGGTCGCGCAGCGCCTTGAGGGCCGCCATGCGCACCGTCTCATCGGCGTCGTCGGCCGCCTTGACCAGACTGGCCGCCGCTCCGGCGACGTTCCGCAGCCCGATCATTTCGACGGCCAACGCGCGGACCTTGGCATCCTGGTTCGTGAGCATCGCCACGATGGTGGCGTCCGCGTCCTTGGCAGGGAAGTTGCCCAGGCAGTCGCGTGCGGCCTCAGCCAGATCGCCTTCGCCCGCCAGCGCCAGTTCGGCCAGCAACGTCAGGGCGGGCGCGTAGCCCAAACGGGTCGCGTTGCGGATCGCCGGCAGCCGCACTGCCGGATCGCCCTTGGCGGCGAGTTCCAACAGGGCCGGACCCGCGGCGGCGTCGCCGAGGTGGCCCAGGGTGTTGACGATCAGGATCTGCTTGTCGACCGGCAGCTTGGGCAGCTCGCCGACCAGCGCGGCCGTGACTTCCGCGCCGGGCATCTCCAGCGCGATCCGCGCGGCGGCTGCGGTCAGCACGTAGTCCGCGCTGCGAACCGCTTCGAGCAAGAGCGGAAGGCCTTCCTTCTGGCGGGCCAGAACCGCACCGCGAAGGGCCCCGGCGCGAACCTGCTGCGGCGCCGGCGACAGGTTCCGCAGCCGGTCGTAGATCGCCAGCGACTGGGCAGCCTGCCCTTCGCTCGCCATCGCCTCCGCACAGCGGAACAAGCCTTCACAGAAATTGACCAGCTTGGCGCCTGACGCGCCGGCCAGGGCCGCTTCGAGCGTCTGGGCGGCTTCCGGCGTGCCGATCTGGCCCAGGGCGCGGGCGGCGGCTTGGGCCAACACGGCGTCAGGATCCGCCAACCGCTTGGCGATCGCCGCGACGGCTTGCGCGTCGCGCCGCACGCCGAGGCTGCCGATCACGCCCAACAGCGGGCGGCCCGTGAGCTTGCCCAGCGCGTCGCGGAGGGCAACGTCCACGGACGGATCGGGGATCGTCTCCAGGGCGTAGCGGGCCATGTGCGACATTTTTTCGTCGCCCAGCATGGCGGCCAGCGTGGGCACGGCTTTGTTGGTGGCGACATGGGCCAGGACGCGGCAGGCTTCGTGTTTCTCGAACTGCCCCGCGTCCGATTTGAGCACGGCGATCAGTTCCGCCTCCTGATCGGCAGAGGCAGCGGAGGCGGCCGCCAACAGCGCGGCGGCCAGCGTAAGCGTCAGTGTGCGTTTCCACATAATGGACTATCTCCTTTGTGAAGTTTTCGATTTCAGATTTTGGATTGGAGATTCTGGATTGGAGATCCGGGATCCGGGAAAGGACAATTCAGGATCGTGCTGTCGCTGCGAATTGGCATGGGCAAGTGTTTTAGGCACGTCATCACTGGTTCGCCAGCAACCTACCCGCATCCCGCGACTCGCAACGCTCAATAGACGTACGGCTCCCGCATGGCTCGCGAGCGGAAGCGGTTGGCCTCGTCGTCGTTGATGAACTCCTCCTTGACCGGGTCGTATTGCAGATCGCGTTTGAGCCACATGCAGACGTTGGCCGCGTGGACCGTGGTCATGCTGTGGTGCATGACGCGCGGGTTGGCCACCGGCTCCTGGCGGCTCTTGACGCAGTCCAGGAAGTTCCGCATGTGGTCCAGCGACCGGCCCGTGCGGGCCACGTACTCGCCGACGACCTTCTTGAACTGGGTCAGCAGTTCCGGCGACGACACGTCGGGCTTGGAGTAGCCGTCGGCTGCCGCGACCCAGCCGCCGGGGCCGTCAAACCGCTCGCCGCACGAGCCGTGCCAGTACTTGTCGCCGCGGGACAGGATCATCTTCACGCCGCTGGCAAAGGTGGTGACCATCCCGTCGCCCGAATCGTTCTCCACGTACTGGTACTTGACGGGCGAAGTCTCGCCGCAGTCCAGTCCCGCCTGGGCCTGGGCAAACGTGTGCGCGCCCCATTCGCCGATACAGCTGGTGTGGAAGTCGTAATGTCCTCGCCAACCGCCGGAGACGTAGCCGGGGTTGAACGGCCGCCACGGGCAGGGGCCCAGCCAGGCGTCCCAATCGACCTCGTCCTTCGGCGGTTCCGGGGCTTCCGGCAGCCAGTCGTGGCGCATCTGGGCCGCGTCCCACGGAGCGATGTGGGCGTAGGCCGTGTGGATCTGGCCCAGCCGCCCCGTGCGGGCCATCTCGATGCAGAACACGTGGTTCGGCTCGCTCAGCCGCTGCGTCCCGGTCTGGTACACGCGGGCATAGCGGCGGGCCGTCTCGACCACGGCCCGGCCCTCGGCGATCGTCATCGCGGACGGCTTCTCGCTGTACACGTCCTTGCCGAATCGCATCGCCAGGATCGACGCCATCGCGTGCCAGCGGTCGCCCGTGGCGATCAGCAGCGCATCGATGTCCGTCCGCTCGGCCAGGAACTCGTGGATCTCCGGATACGTTTTGCAGTCCTGGTTGCCGTACTGCGTGTCGACGTAGTTCTTGACGATCTGGCGCTGCTTCTTCTGCAGGTCGCAGTCGGCCACGAACTGGACGTCGGGATTGCCCATCATCCACCGCAAGTCGCCCATGCCGCGGCCGCGCAGGCCGATGCCGCCGCAGATGATCTTCTCGCTGGGCGGCACGGCCCCGTCTTTGCCCAGCACGGATCCCGGAACGATCATCGGCACCGCCAGGACCGTCCCGGCCTGGGCCGCCGACTTCAGGAACTTGCGTCGCGTCACTCTCGTTTTCTGCATCTTCACTTCCTCCTCGGCTGTTGCTGTCACACTGGGCACACCTCGCGCTGGCTCGCGCGATCAAAACAATGCCGCCGGGTGTTTACGAATGAGAATTGTGCTCCCCAGCCGCCCCGGATGCAACCGGCCTGAAGTGGCTCGCGGGCCGCCGAACGCCGGTTCCGTGGGGCATTCCCGGCTAGGCCGCCACGCCGGCAGGCAGCGTCCTTTTTGGGGTCAGGCTTACAGAATTCAGTTTTGGCCGAGCATCGCCGTAACGTATGGCTGGCATCCAACTCGGCCAAAATTGAATTCTGTAAGCTTGACCCCCTGTCGTGGAGCGACAGCGAGAGTTACCGGAAAATGGCTCGCCGACACGCTCTTCGGCTTGACTTACGACGGGAGCGCGTTACAGCCAAGAGGCTTAACACACTGTTTTCAGGAGGCGACTTTATGAATGAATACCCGACTCGACGTCATTTTCTTTCCACCGCGGCATCGGCGGCCGCCGTGATTGCGTGCGGCCATCCGTTGCGGGGCGCCGACCAGAAAGCCGGCCGGCCGCATCGCTTGCAGGCGGGCGCGGCCAAGGCGGACATTACTCCCGCGGCCGGGGTGTCGCTGGACGGATATTTGATGAAGCAGGGCCCGGTCAAGGGCATGCATGATCCGCTGCACGCGCGGGCGCTGGTGCTGGACGACGGCACGACTCGTCTGGCGATCGTGATCTGCGACGCGTGCGTGATCGGGCGCGATGTGTTTGATGCGGCCAAGGCGATCGTTCATGCCCAGACGGGGCTGGCGAAAGACCACATGCTGATGGCTGCCACCCATACGCACGCGGCCATCCGGGCGACTGGAATCAACACCGGTCCGCTCGATGACCAGTATCTGGACTTGCTCGCTCGCCAAATCGCCGCGGCGGTGATCCGGGCAGAGAAGAATCTGGCTCCCGCACAAGTCGGCTGGGGATCGTTTGACAAGCCCGATTTTCTGCGCTGCCGGCGGTTTCTGTGCCAAGCCGGCAGCGTTGGGAGCAATCCCTTCGGCCAATCAGATGAGCGGGTCAAATCCGTGGCGGGCCGGAGTTCCGCGGTGATCGAACCGGCCGGACCGGTCGATCCCCAGTTCTCGGTGCTGTCAGTGCGGCACGCCGACGGCCAGCCCTTGGCAGTCCTGGGCAACTACAGCGTCCACTACTGCGGCGGCTATCAAGGCGCCCTGGTGAGCGCCGATTACTTCGGCTACTTTGCCCAAGCCTTGGAGGCGAAGTTGCAGGCGGGCTCGCAGCGTCCGCCGTTTGTGGGCCTGATGTCCAACGGCACCAGCGGCAACACCGGCGCGCTGACGGGGGACGGCAAGAAGCGGCCACCGTTCGGATGGCTCGAAGCCTCCGGGCAGATTCTGGCGGCAGACGCACTCCGCGTCCTAGACCGAATCGAGCACCGCGCCGACGTGACGCTGGCCATGCAGCAGTCGGAATTGGAACTGGGCGTGCGGCGGCCTGATGCCGATCGCCTGGCCTGGGCCCAGGAAATCCTCGCCAAATCTGGCGGCCCCCATCCGCACCGCTGGACGCCCATCTACGCGCGAGAGGCCCTGCACCTGAGCCAGTATCCGCAGACCGTGGCAATGCCGCTGCAGGCGATCCGTATCGGCAGCCTGGGAATTGCCTCCATCCCGTGCGAAGTGTTCGCCGAAACGGGGCTGGCCATCAAGCAGCAAAGCCCGCTGGACGCGACCTTTACGATCGAAATCGCCAACGGCTACGGCGGCTATCTTCCCACGCCGGAGCAACACGCTTTGGGCGGCTACGAAACCTGGCCCGCCCGGTCGAGCTTCTTGGAAGTGGACGCGGAAACCAAGATCCGCGCCGAGGCGATCCGACTGCTGCAAATGGTGAAGCGCGAAGCTCCGTAACGCGGGCTTGCGTCGCCCACCGTAGACCGCTCGCTCCGCGAGTGGGAATCCGCTCGCAGAGCGAGCGGTCTACGATGGCCTGCATCCCGCTTGGATCGCCCGGCCCTTGGGATACAATAGGGGCGGGCCCTGAGAACGGAGACAAACACATGCCCCTTCACGACTGGACGCGCATCCCAGCCGGGCGGTTTCACCATTTCCACCAGGATTGGTCGATCGAAATCGCGCGCGAGTTGAAGAGATGCGCACCGCCGTCGAACTCGGCGTGATGCCCGAGCCCGACGCGGATGAGTGAACTGCAAAGCGTTCGCAGTCAATACGAAACTCGGAGGAGATCGGTCATGACCCAAAGGCGTTGCGTTTTTCGGGTACCGCTTGTCGCTTCTTTCCTGTTGGCCATCGCAGCTGTTTCAATCGCCGCGGAATCCGGCGGAACGCCGATCACCCTGGTGGACCTTGCCCAGCCGCTGGCGGAAGGTTCGGTCGTCGCCACGGACGCGGAATTCAGCCAGCGGGACGGAACGTTGCAGGTCCGCACCGGACATGCGGCAGAGCGGCCGGGCGTCATGATCAAGGGGCCTGGCGGACGCTGGGACCTGACGGCGTTCACGGAGTTGGAAACAACGATCAAGAATTCTGGCAGACATTCGCTGACCGTTCACTTGGCGGTCGACAACCCCGATTCGGACCGCGCCGCCAGGCAGAATTGCTGTATCGAGTCCGTGACGATCCCGCCGGGACAAGAGGCGGCCGTGAAGCTGAACCTTCGCAAGCGGTTGCCGAAGTCGTTGCAGGACAATCTCCGCGGCCTGCGCGGCTGCCCTGGCGGCTTCGCCAGCGGGGGGCGAGGAACGATCGACCCGGCCGACGTGGTCGGCGTCTCCGTGTACGTGTACCGTCCCGGCGGTGATGCCGCGTTCGAGGTCTCCAGTATCCGCGCCGGCGGGAGCCCCGTGTTTCCGCTACCGGAGAACCTGGACGACCTGTTCCCGATGATCGACCGCTTCGGCCAGTACATGCACAAGGACTGGCCGGGCAAAACGCATTCGGAGGCGGAACTGACTGAGCAGCGACAGCAGGAGGCAGCGGATCTGGCGGCGCATCCGGGGCCGAAAGCCTGGAACCAGTACGGCGGCTGGTTGGGCGGGCCGCAGTTGAAGGCGACCGGCCGGTTTCGCGTGGAGAAATGGCGCGACAAGTGGTGGCTGGTCGATCCGGAGGGACGCCTGTACTGGTCCCACGGGCTGGTCCGCGTGACCTGGTCCTGCGGCTACACGCCCGTGACCGGCCGCGAGCATCTGTTCGCCGAATTGCCCGGCCGCGGTTCGCCGTTCGGCCCCTTTTACGGCCGCAGCACGTGGGCCATTTCGGGGCTGTACGACCGGGGCACGGAAACATACAACTTCTCCGGCGCAAACCTGCTTCGCAAATACGGCCCGAACTGGATGGTGGACTATGCCGACGTGGTCCACCGCCGCCTGCGCAGCTGGGGTCTGAACACGCTGGCCAACTGCTCCCAGCCGGCGATCTACCTGCAGCGCAAGACCCCCTACACGGCGACCGTGTACAGCGTCGATTCGCCGCCGCAGGACACGCCGGGCGGGACCGGGTACGTGGCCACGATCCACGACGACAGCCGCGTGATCGAAGGCAGCAGCGGCGGCTGGGGCAAGTTCCCCGACGTGTTTGACCCCAGCTTCAAGGCCGTGCTCCTGAAAGAGGTCGCCCTGCACCGTGGCAAAGCGGTGGGCGACCCGTGGTGCCTGGGCTATTTTCCGGGCAACGAACTCAGCTGGGGCGCGAACGAAACGACGCTCGGCCGGGCCACGCTCGCTTCGCCCGCCGACCAGCCCGCCAAACGGGCGTTGGTCGACCAGCTGAAAGCGAAGTACGACACGATCGAGCGATTGAACGCCGCCTGGAAGAGCAGCTACGTTTCCTGGGACGCGCTGCTCGAATCGACCACCCCGCCCGGCGTCGATTCCGGCCACGAGGATCTGGCCGCCCCGAACCTTGCCCGCCGTCTTGCGCTCCGCCGCCTCCCGGATTTGCTGCACGGTCCGTTCACCGACGGCACAGGTATCGAGCCCGATCAGCGCCGCCGGACCGCGGCCTCCGTCGAACACCGCCGCCCGCGCCTTGAGCGGATCGCGGACCCCGGACGCAAACCGCTTGCCATAGGCCCCCGGCACCTCCGCCCCCATAGCCGGCGTAATGTCCGTGTCGTAAAAACCCGCCCGCATGTCAGTCCTCCTTGCGCGCAATACGACGCACCCGGACCGGCTTCCCCGTCCGCGCCGGCGAGCGGCTGCGGCTCGACTCCAACTACGACAACAGCCGCCTCCACACCCGCGTCATGGGGATCATGATCGTCTTCCTCGCCGCCATCGTGGGGACCATCGTCATCGCGCTCTTCATGCCCATGATCACCATCATCACCGAGATGAACAACCAGTCCGGCTGAGCCCGGACGAAGGAGCAAATCGGGACGAAACGGGGCAAATCGGAAAATTCAGTGTTTACATTGTATTGACGATTTGCCCCTCCCTCTGATACAGTCGAGTCATGAAAATACATCCTCCCTCCCGTCGGTGCGGCGGTTTCAGCATGATCGAGCTCATGGTCGTGGTGGGCGTCATGGTGATCCTCGCCGGCTTGCTGATCGGCTCCCTTCCCGGCATCCAGAGCCGGATCAACCGGGGCAAGGTCGAGGCTTTCCTCGCCGCGCTGGAAGCCAAGGGCGTAACCGCAACCGAGATGGCCGCCATACTGCTGCCAAGCGCGCCGTTGTCCGCAGCCATACAGTTTTGTACAGGCGGGCAGTTTTCCTCCTTCAACTTGATCGAAGCGTGCCGCAGCTACAATGCGCTAATGAGGCCGGACACGAACTCGCCGCGACGCAAATCGCCGCCGGCGCCGCCGGACATGGGCGAAGAAGGCTGGGCGGACCCGCCGGCACGCTGGCCGACCGACCGTGACGATGTGTTGCGCTGAGATCTTCCAAAGCAAGCGGCCAAATTTCGGGGCCAATGGCGACGGTGCTATACTTGCCGCCATTGTCGTTTTAGCGCGGTTGGCGCGCCGAGCGC